>Ga0307988_1000142_pt1 | contig 56881 bp, 52 predicted proteins | sample EllFjometagen183_FD_203166 | JGI IMG/M metagenome (GOLD analysis project Ga0307988, IMG submission 203166) | Marine microbial communities from Ellis Fjord, Antarctic Ocean - #183 | ecosystem: Environmental > Aquatic > Marine > Unclassified | place: Southern Ocean | collected 2014-10-08 | reverse complement strand
CAATCAAAGGTGGATTGGCAGTTTCGCACGGCCGATGCCCGTATTAAGCTAAAACGACTCTATCCGAAACTTTAAGTTATACGATGTACTAGACACTATCATTCTGAACTATAATGAAAACGATCTGCCGTTTCTTCAATCTCTTCATTGCCGTACTGTGCTTTCTCTTGCCAGTTACTGCTATTTCTGACGGAAGCGCAAAACAGAAGGTCTACGTCCTCCCTGTTTCGGGGCCGGTCGACCCCGGGATGGCAGCCTATATCGAGCGAAACCTCAATAAATACGCCAAAGACCCGGAAGCCCTTGTTATCTTAGAAATGGACACCTTCGGCGGCCGGGTGGATTCAGCTCTTGAAATTGTCGACCACATCACCAACATTCCCAAAAGCAAGGTTATCTCCTTCGTCTCAAAACGAGCGATATCGGCAGGCGCGTTAATCGCCCTGGCCGCCGATGACCTGGTGATGAAGCACAACACCATGATCGGAGACTGTGCCCCCATCGTCATGTCCGCTGAAGGACCCAAGATGCTTGGCGAGAAAACCCAGTCACCGTTGCGGGCCAAATTCCGTGGGCTGGCGAAGCGCAATGGGTACCCGGAATTGCTGTCTGAGTCAATGGTCTCCATTGACATGGAAGTGTATGAGATCGTATTTACCAATGGAAAACGGACCATGGATGCTGTCGCCTATGCCGACATGACCCCGGTCGAAAAAGAGCGTATTGTCTCGAGAAAAACTATTGTTGCCAAGGGTGAGCTCCTGACGATGGACAACATCGAAGCCGAGGAACTTGGCTTCTCAGACATGAGCGTGGCCAACATCGATGAAATGCTGAAAGCCAGGGGCGTCACCGATTATGGAATCATCAGAATCCAGGAGAGCTGGTCTGAGACCTTTGTGCGATACATTGGCTCCATCGCCCAGATCCTGATGATGATCGGCCTGGCAGCGCTTTACCTGGAGTATAAAAGTCCCGGTTTTGGTATTTTCGGCATTGTTGGGATCGGTTGCCTGGCTCTGGTTTTCCTGAACCAGTACCTGGTCGGGCTGGCGGACTACAGCGAACTGATGCTCCTCGTCATCGGAATCCTGCTGCTGGCTGTGGAGATCTTTGTGCTGCCCGGCTTTGGCATAGCTGGTTTTGCCGGGCTGCTGACCATAGGCATTTCGTTGATCCTGATGATGCAGGATTTCGTCATCCCGGACCCCTCGCTCCCCTGGGAGCTGGGTTTGATGTTGACGAACATGTTACAGGTTCTGGTCTCCTTTCTGCTTGCCTTTATCCTGACCCTGTTTGTTTTCCGTTATATCCTTCCCCGTTTGTCAATCGGATCCAGGGGACCCTTTCTCAGTAACGATCTCAGAGCATCACGGGTTATCCTATCCAGAAACAAGGGTATCCAGGTGGGTGATGTGGGAAGAGCAGACAGTCTTCTCAGGCCGTCCGGCAAGGTTGTGATAGGGAAAAAAAGGCTGGATGCCGTAAGCGTTGGAGAATTTATTGAAAGTGGAACCCCGATCGAGATTACTAAAATCGACGGCAATCGAATTATCGTTAAAACAAAAAGCTGAATATGGATCATCCCATAATTATCCCAATAATCTTGCAGTTTGTCGGCGTTGCTATTATTATGGCCGAAGTCTTGATACCATCAGGGGGGTTACTGGCAGTCCTTGCCATCGTATTGTTTGGATACTCCCTCTTTTCTGTATTTACAGGTATCTCCACGCAGATGGGCATCGGGTTCGTCCTTGCGGATCTTGTCATTATTCCGGTCACCGTGATTTTTGCCTTCAAAGCACTGGCAAAATCACCAGTCACACTCCGAAAAAGACTCTCAAGTGAGCAGGGAGTCAACGTTCAAGAAAAGGAACTCGAAAAGTATATTGGAAAGGAGGGTACCGCTGTAACCGATCTGAGACCGTCAGGCATTGCCATGATCGTTAATGAAAGGATTGATGTAGTAACAGAAGGTAGCTATCTGGCGAAAGATTCGCCCCTCATCGTTATAGCGGTGACAGGCAACCAGATCATTGTTGAAGAAAATTTAACTCAAGGAGATGCACTATGAGTATTCAGTTTCTTGTATTTGGCGCCATTATATCGATTGTTGTTCTAATCCTGATTTTTTTCATCGGGACAGCATTGAACCTCTGGGTTCAGGCATTGGTTTCAGGGGCGTATGTCAGCCTGGTAAATATTATCTTTATGCGATTTCGGAAAGTTCCCCCGGCATTGATTGTTCAATCCAAAATCATGGGCATCAAGGCAGGGATTGATCTGAAAACAGATGACCTGGAATCCCATTTTCTAGCAGGTGGTAATGTGTCCCGGGTGGTTCAGGCGCTGATTGCTGCTGACAAGGCCAACATCGAACTGGATTTCAATCGCTCCGCCGCCATCGATCTGGCCGGCCGTGATGTGCTGGAAGCCGTTCAGATGAGTGTCAACCCGAAGGTCATTCAAACACCACTGGTCGCCGCGATGGCAAAAGACGGCATCCAGATGAAAGCCATATCGCTGGTAACGGTTCGCGCCAATCTGGACCGTCTTGTCGGTGGCGCAGGGGAAGAGACAATCCTGGCCAGAGTCGGCGAGGGCATTGTCACTACCATCGGCTCTGCAGAAACACATAAGAACGTGCTGGAAAACCCGGACATGATTTCAAAAACCGTTCTGGCTAAAGGGTTGGACGCCGGAACCGCCTATGAGATCCTCTCCATCGATATTGCGGATGTGGATGTCGGAAAAAATATCGGGGCCGAACTGGAAACAGACCGTGCCGAAGCGGATAAGAAAATCGCCCAGGCAAAGGCAGAGGAAAGAAGAGCCATGGCATTTGCGGTTGAACAGGAAATGAGAGCCCGGGTCCAGGAGATGCGTGCCAAGGTTGTTGAAGCAGAAGCCCAGGTGCCACTGGCCATGGCGGAAGCCTTCAGAGCCGGAAATCTGGGTATTATGGACTACTATCGCATGAAGAACATCGAAGCAGACACCCAGATGCGGGAAAAGATTGGAACCGAAGATCAAGAGGAACAACAGGAATAGAACATGGAAAACATACTTGAATACCTGGTCCCGCTGGTCTTTATTCTCGCTTTTTTTAATTACCGGAAGAAAAAAAAGCAGCGGGCAGCAGAAAAAGACGCCGGTAAGGCTGTGACAAAAAGCGACGGGCTGTTTGGGAAGCTGAATAAGATGATGGAGGAGAACTACGAGGGCGATCTCAAAGGGGCTGTAGCCCGGAAGAAAAAAAGCGGGACCTGGGCCGATGACCAGATGGAACCGGGACCTGTTTACAGGGAACCGGAACCCTGGGAAGAAGAGGATGAGGTTCCCATGAGGGCTGGCAGTGAACAAATGAGATCCAGCCCGGTGGTAGCTGTCAGTCATCCCAAACTCATGGAACAGGAACCATCGCCGGTTGCGTTACCATTGCCGAAAGTAGAGCCTCAGCGACCTGAGGTTCGTAAAGAAAAACCGGTAGCTGTCAAATTGAAGCCGAAGCCCGCGACTTCCAGCTTCAATACAACGCGGAAAGCGGACCTGAGACAAGCAATTGTCTGGTCTGAAATACTGGCGCCACCTAAGGCGCTGCAGGACAAATAGCTTCCCCCGATTCCGCCTCGTAGTCCCTCACTGCGTGGCGGCTTTCCCGCGGGATTTTAACAGTTTCAACCTGTTTTGCAGTCAGCCAGTGAATCTCCCGATTTTCGTCCGCCTTGACCTCCCGGACAGAAGAGGCCAGGAACAGATCGGTCTGATACACCTTTCCGTTTCGCTTATGAAAGAAAAACCCGAGCCCTTTGTCAAGGCTGATCTCAAAACCCGCTTCTTCTCTCGTTTCGCGCACAGCTGCCTCTTCAGACGTCTCCCCGGGGTCCACATGTCCCTGTGGAAAAACCAGGCAGGTGGGATCGGAGTTGGCAGAGACCAGCAGGTATTCATTCACGCCGTCGACCTGCCGCACGACCATGGCCGCTCCCTTCCTTATAAAACCTGCCTCTGCCAGTTTTTTCCGCAGAGGGACCATCGACTCCAGGGTAAACGGTTTCAGGCCCGCATCATCATAAAAATCCTGCCATTTCAGGTCAATCAGTCGGTAATTATATGAGGCGAACACATCCGCTTCCGGCTCATAACCCAGGGTTGCGGTTCCGGATATCGGATAAGCCAGATAGGTCACAATGCGATGGTAGAGAATTCGTTTTTCAGCCAACATTTTTTCAAGCTTGATAGGCAGCAGCTGCACTTTGAGACCGGTTTCCTCTTCCGCTTCCCTCAACGCAGCCTCCTCATCGCTCTCCCCCGATTCCCGCCCGCCACCCGGCAGGCCCCAAAATGTGACGTTTTCCTTGATGGCGAGGTGCTTCAACAGGATGTACTTCCCGTTCTCGACGATCACAATCTGTACGCGTGTGTCTCTTTTTTCCAGTGGTTCCTGCATTTGTTTTATGGACCTGTATCGTAGTTAAAAAGGGTGTAGCAGAAAGGGAATATGAACCTCTTCGGCCGTCAGGCCGCCATGATGACCGTAAAATCGCTGTTCAAACCGGCCCTTTTCATACCACCAGACTGATTCAGACTTATATGGCAGAATCATCAGGTCCCCTGCCCGTTCCACAAAACCGGGATGCAGCGGCTCTTTACCGAACAGGCCCGCCTCAATCAGCTGCGGAATCGTCAATACATCAGCCTTTCCCGCCAGCCTTTCAGAAAGGAAGGTTTGAGCCTCCTCAAGGACGCCATCCTTGAGATAAATAATCATGTTTCGGCAGGAACCCCCAGGTATGATCAATTCACCTTTTTTATTGGCCCGGACATACTTCTCAAACCCACTGAATGCAGGATCGGTATTGAGATAAATGGTGGTGGCCGGATCCACAGCCGTTTGCCCGTGATCAGCGGTCATCATGAAAAAGGTGTTTTTCAATTTCCCGGCGAATCGGTTGAAAAACTGTTGCTCAAGCACCCTGAAAAAAGAGTCCACTTCAGCTTCTAACTGGGGAGAGTCCGGACCGTAATGATGGCAAATGTCGTCGATGGGGGCAAAATAGAAAAACAGGTAGTTGGGTTTCGGGCTGCCGGTAATAACGGATTCCATGTTCACCAGGGCTTCGGACAGTGTACCATAGGGGTGCGTGGCAGCCCCTTTAAAAACCACATTGCTGAACGTTGATGGGGTAAAAGCCTTGTGTTGAAAGATGTGCGACGTCACCCCTCCCTTTTTCAAGTCCTGATAAAGGGTTTGGGTCGGAAGGATCTCCTCCGGGCTTACACCTGACGATCTTAAAGTCTCCCGCTTATGAATTCCGGCCTTGGAGAAAAGCAGGGGCGCAAAAATGGTGTCAAGCTTCGGTTCATAATACTGCCAGTCAAAAACCGTACTCTGCCCCACAGGAAGACCTGTGTGGATGGTTGTTACATGACAGGCGGTAGTAGAGGGAAACTGTGAATCCAGTCGGGCAACACGACCGTTGTCCTGAAAATGTCTGAAGAAAGGGTATTTGTCCCGATAGCGCTCAAAGAAACGCCACCCGAAGGAATCCACCAGGAAAAGTATGACCGTGTCAACCTGAGTGTTCAACCCATCGAACACCGTCTCCCTGAAAGGCAGGTCTCCCTCTCCCGTCAACAGAGAGGAGACTATCTGGGGGATTCGGGAGAAGCAATGCCCCTCGTAGTCCGGTTTGACAAAATCAGGATGAAGCATGTGAATCGGAAGGGTTTAAGATCGGCCGGCGCCAGAGGAGCTCTGTGTACATTGGGCCCGCAGAGCAGGGTTTTCGGAAATAATGCCTTCAAGCTCAGCCATGAAAGTATCTGGCTTGAATTCCTGAGGCGGACGGAACAGTCTGGAATATTGTCTCTGCATGGCGTCTGCAAATTCATCGGTTACTGATGACGGGCATCCCATATAAAACGACAGGGCACTCAGGTATTCCCCTCTGCCTCTGGCCCCTTCTTCGCGAAGACGATCGTAATTAATCAGGGAGTAGCGACTACGACCTCGCCTGGATCTGCCCCAGTCCTCCTCTCTGTCTGCAATGGAGATACAATAAATGGTGGTGCTGGTGGAGGAGAGCATCACCAGGAAAATCAAATCATTACTCTGCCGATCATAGCGACGCCCCGGACTGACATGGACATGGGTATACCCCGATCCGTATCCGCTGCAGATGCTACGTGAATAGGCAGACACGTCGTCAGCTGCCGGGAACAGCAACAGCCCCAGTAACAAGAGTATTATTGATCTTTTCATACCAACACTCCCCATCTCCCACCTCAGGAAGAATTTACGCCACCATTCCCCCTTTTGAAGGGGGAATTTTCCAGGTTTCCAGAAAGTTGCTGCTGAAAACAGTTGAGTAAATCGGATCGAACCGTTAAGAATAACCTTCGCCTAAATCACAGGAGTTGTAAACAGAAACCGAACCAGGCCCAACGTGACACCAGATAAAAATAGTCAAACCCGGTTTTCAATTATCAGGGCATGAGACGAACGATTCAATTGGGAATTTTCATCCTGCTGACTCTGGTAACGACAACCCCGACGTTGCTAAGCGCTGAGCTGAATCCCCCTTCGTCCAGCTACCTGCAAGAGTTGACCGCAGAGGCTGATCAAAAGTCATTGCAAGACAAAACTTACTGGCACGTGTTGCTCCACTACCGTTCCTCCTGGTTCGGATGGGAAAGTGAAGTAGATGACCCCGCTTTTTTTCTGGCACGAGAAGGTAAAAACAGTCCCAGGGCCGAACTTCAGGCAACCCTGGCTGCCTTCTTCCGCCCGACATCCGTCAGCACGCCCTTGAATCACCCCCAATGCCGTTTTATAGCCAGATATACCTGGCTCAGGGAACAACTCAACATTAACCTGGACCGAATACCGTCACCATCCTGTCCATTGTTTGAAAAATGGGTTAAAGAGATAAACCCGAAGTCCGCAACCCTGATATTTCCTTACTATTACCTTGACGCCCCGGCCTCCATGTTCGGTCATACCCTGCTGCGCATCAATACTGCAAATCCGGGTCAACCAGCCCTCCTCAGCTATGCGGTAAATTACGCTGCTCTGGTGGACCGAGAGCAAACAGGGCTGATCGAATACGGGTTCAAGGGAATCACCGGGGGATTCAAGGGAGTATTTACTATTGCGCCCTACTACCTGTCTGTCCGTTCGTACAATGATATGGAGCAACGCGATATCTGGGAGTATGATCTCAATTTCAGCCCGCTTGAAATCAGACGCATGGTCCTCCATCTCTGGGAGCTGAAACAAACCTTCTTCGACTATTATTTTTTCAGGGAAAACTGCTCATATCATTTACTCTCCCTTTTTGAAGCTGCCAGGCCCGGACTGCAGTTGAGAACACGTTATATGCTCTGGACACTGCCTGCCGATACAGTGCGCGATATGATTTCTGAATCCGGCCTGGTCTCTCACCGGGCTTACCGCCCGTCCCGCCTCAGTCGATTTCATCAACAGCTGGCGGCCATGACTGAACTGGAAAAGCAGCTGTCACTTTCCATCATCCGAACCGGTACCCTCTCCTTTACCGAAAAATGGGACAACCTGGAATTGGCAAGCCGGGCACGGATACTGGATCTCATGGCAGATCACACTGCCCTTCAGCATTCAGAAGAGACTGCACACCTTCGTGAGCAAATCCTTATAAAAAGGGCCGCACTGCAGGTCCGATTACCGGCTGCTGACTATCCAGCTGTCAGCAGCTCCCCGGAAACAGGACATGCAACGACCATGGCGGCAATCTCTTCGGGACAAACCAGGAACAATAACAGTTTTAGAGGCTTGTCCCTTCGGCTCTCCCTTCACGGTCTCCTGGACCGGGACAGTGGGTATATTCCAAACAATAGTATCTCTTTCATTCATGCACGGGTACGCCAGTCGGAGGGTGACACTGATCCTCAACTGCATGAACTGTCCCTGGTAAAGATTATCTCCCTGGCGACTCGTGACAGTTTTAATTCCGGTTTTTCCTGGAAATTGTTTGCTGGCTGGCAACAGATACGCCTCTCGGATGGGGAGGTGTATCTCATGTTCGAATTCAACCCGGGAGGCGGCGTCGGATTTTCAGTCCCTGGAGGCATCCTCTATACCCTGGGAGAATTTAGTTATCGTCACGGAAACCCGCTGGATATCGCCGGTCATGCTGCCTTCGGGCTGACTGGGGGCTATCTTTCCACCATATCTCGCTCCTGGAAAGGACATCTGGTGTCCACCTTCAGCTATCCTGCTGTTGATGGCGAACTCCCCGACCTGAGACAGCAGGCTGGCCTTTCATACACCCCTTTTAGAAACCACGCCCTGCGTCTGGACTGGCGACGGGAAAACCAATTTAACGAGCACGAAGCCAGTTATCGATTTTTCTTCTAAACCATTTAATTAACATCTGCAGCTTTTCTTACCAATAAATTGTCTTTCCTGCATTTTCCTCCAGGTGTCTGCAGGACACGCCCCTTCAGAGATAAGTCCATTATAATCCTGTAAACTACTTTTGATACGGGGTCTAAAGGGCCTTCTGGTCTTACCCCGTTTTTGCAGTAAGTCCTGGCATACAACTTGTAGCAATAGGAGGGTTAAGAAGATAATGGAAAGGACTCAATAAAACAATTTACAGGCCCCCCTCCGGCTTTCAGGAGTCAGGATTTGCCGCGTGAGGGCGATGAAAAGGATGAATCAATGGAACTGAATCTGGACAGCATGATCATGTCCGCCGAACACGGCAGTCGTCAGGCATTCAAGCTCACCGATCAGCTGATAGAAGCAACTAAGCTGGATCAAGTAAACCCCTTCTTCAAGCAGGCGCGGAAATACTTCCAGGCCAAGGCGGAACCCATGAGGCCGCAACACTGGTACTCTCGAAACCGCATTGTGTATGAAGGTCAGAAAACCCTGCTCAGGAAGTTTAACGATGACGACAGAGGAAACCCGGTGATTGTGATCCCGCCGGAAGCAGGCCATGATTCCCTGATTGTGGACTATGGTCCAGGCCAGAGCCTGGTCGAAAGTGCACTGGATAACTACCCGGGGGATGTGTACGTGATGGAGAAGCTGCCGGCGACATCCGGTGACACCGGTTACACCATTGACGATTCGATTCTCGCTCTGGATGCAGCCATTGATACCATTGGGGAGCCGGCAAACCTGATCGGTTTTTGCCAGGGTGGATGGCAATCAGCCATCTACACCGCTCTTTTTCCGGAAAAGGTCCTCAACCTGACAGTCGCGGCTGGCCCCATTGACTTTCATGCAGGGGATGCGAAGATTTCAGCCATGGCTGAATCACTGCCCATGTCCTTTTACGAAAAAATGGTGATGCTGGGCGGCGGCAATATGCCAGGCTCCTTTATTGTCCAGGGATTTATGATGATGAACCCGGTTGATCGTTTTATGGGAGATGACATGAACCTGTTCAACCAGGTTGATGACGACACCACCGTCAAGAGAAATCACGAGTTCCAGAGCTGGTACCATCGGTATCAGACGGTTCCCGGGAAGATGTATCTGGATATTGTCCAACAGCTATTCAAGGACAACCGGTTGATCAAGGGAGACCTGACCATTCTGGGCCGAACCGTGGACCTGGGAGCCATCACAAATCCGCTGATACTGATTGGCGGCACGGCTGATGATATCACCCCGCCACCACAGGTGATGGCGATGAAGCAGTATGTCTCTTCCAAACAGGTTGAAGAGATCCTGGTGCCTGCCGGTCACATCGGCGTATTTATGGGATCCGACATCATTAAAAACTACTGGCCGTCCATACTCAAGCGAATCGGCGAGGGAACCGTGGGTAAGACAGCTGCAGCGTCAACCCCGAAAAAGAAAAAGAAGTCTTAAGGATCGTTTAAAAAACAACTTCAACTAATTTTTTAGCCGACCTTTAACTGTTTGAAAAAGGATCGTTAAAAAACAACTTCACATAAACTGTTTGCAAAAGTCCTTAAAACTCGACATTTTGCAAACAGAATGTGAACTAATTTTTTAGCCGACCTTCTATAGGAGATGAAATGGTTCAAGAGAACCCGTTCAATGCCGATCTGGCTTCGATGATGTCAACCTGGATGAAGATGGCAGGGGACTCGTTTGGTCAGAGCTCGCAGGCCTGGCCCAATCCCTTTTCAGGCAAAACAGGGGAATCCGGCAGCGAGAAGAAGACCAGCCGTTCTCAAGATTCACTGGATGCCCTGTTGAAAACCTGGCGGATGGTCTCATCGACTATGGGTAGCCCGGAAAATCTGCAGGCCAACCTGGCAGGTGTCGGCGAGTTGCCGGCCATCATGATGCAATTGGCCCGGATCAGTGTTGATGGCGTTACCCGTCTCCAGGAACGGACGATGAACAAGGTCAATCGCTCTTCAGGAAGCGGCGGCGCCTTCAATCCAGACAGCCTGGATGAACGATTTTTTGAAGAGTGGAAGACCCTGTACGAAACTGAGATCCGGAAGTACTTCAATATTCCCCAGCTGGGATTGATGCGGTTTTACCAGGAGAAGGTTAATCAGACAGCCGACAAGTACCATGTTCTGCAGACAGCCATGGCTGAGTTTATGTTTATACTGTCAAAACCCTTTGAAACATCATTTAAGACCCTGCAGGACCGCCTGCTGGAACAATCTGAGAAAAATGAGTGGTCCGGAGACACCAAAGAGCTGTATCATAAATGGATCCCCATCCTGGAGGCAGAATTCGCTGGACTGATGAGATCTCCCGAGTACCTGTCAGCACTGCAAAGTCTGCTGACCGCCCAGTCTGCTTATAAAAGCGCCAAGGATGAGGTGATTCAGGACATGACCTCCAATCTGCCCTTTGTTGGCCAAAGTGAAATGGATGACCTGTATAAAGAGCTCTACCAACTTAGAAAGCGTGTCAAGGAGCTGGAAAAGAGTGATCGAAAGGCAACTGTTTCCTGACGGCAATTAACCAACGACTCGTAACACCTACTATATGACAACCAAATCCACCATCTCTGTTGATCACATTCTGTCGCGGCTGGCCGAAGAGTCTAAAACAGCCCAGTCCCGGATGGATAAAGCCTCCAGCGTTCTATTGGACCAGCTGGACACCGACATCGCAGCCACCCCTTATGACGTGGTGTACGAGGAGGACAGGGTACGACTGAAGCATTACAAGCCAAAAGGCCCCGTCAGGGTTAAAAAGCCATTGTTGATTGTCTATGCGCTGATCAACCGGGAAACCATGCTCGACCTCCAGCCCGGTAGAAGCGTTGTGCAGACGCTGCTCGATGAAGGGATGGAGCTTTACATGATTGACTGGGGATACCCGACAAAAATGGATCGTTTTCTGACCATCGATGACCATGTGAACGGTTACATGGACAACATCGTGGAATTTATCCTCGAGAAACATGGAATCAAGAATCTAAATCTCATGGGTATCTGTATGGGGGGCGCGTTCAGTATCATGTACGCCGCTTTGCATTCGGAGAAAATCAATGCGTTGATTACCACTGTCACCCCCTCCAATTTCGATACGGACCAGGGGTTGCTGCACGTCTGGATGAAAAACATCGATGTGAACCATATCGTTGATACCTACGGGAACCTGTCCGGCGACACGCTGAACTTCGTATTTCTGCTGTTGAATCCGGCCCGGCTGATGATCGATAAATATGTCGGTTTTATGGAGCACATGGATAATAAAGCGTTTGTTGAGAACTTCATTCGCATGGAGAAGTGGATTTTCGATAGCCCGGACGTACCCGGTGAAACCTACCGGCAATTCATCACTGACTGCTACCAGAAAAATCTGCTGATTCAGAACAAACTGGAACTGGGTGGCAAGAGAGTGGACCTGAAAAAAATCACGATGCCGGTGTTGAACTTCTACGGGAAGTATGATCACCTTGTTCCACCTGAGGCATGTGACAAGCTGACAGGTGCCATTGGCAGCAAAGATACCGAGGATATCTGCCTGGATACAGGACATATCGGCATCTATGTCAGCTCCAAGTGCCAACAGCTCTTTGCGCCCAAAATAGCAGAATGGTTGTTCGAGAAAAGCCAGAAAAAGGCAACTGCCCCAAAAAAGAACGCAAAAAAATCGACAACACCAAAAGCAACAGCTCAAAAGACAAAAAGTGTCAGCAAAATTTCGGCAGTGAAAACGAAAGCGCCTGTCAAGAAAAAGACAGCCGCCAAAAAGAGCACAACTGCAAAAGCAAAACCAGCGACAAAAAAGGCAGTCAAAAAGAAAAAGTTGAATGCACCTACTCCAGACAACTGAAACAATCCGATGACAAACACTCTATTCAGCGAATTGAGTTACATTAATACCTATAACTAACCAGGAGACAACCTTGGCAAAACAGAAGGATTATTTCAAGACTTTCGTCACGATCAGCAAAGCCTTCGGGACGACCGAAAACCTTGAAGAGCTACTGGACCTGATTGTCAACAGTGCGGTTGAAACCATGCAGGGAAAGGCAGCCTGCCTCTTCCTGGCAGATCGGACAAACGATGTATTCGTTGAGAAAGCGCAGACAGGCCTGTCAAAAAACTACCTGCACGCCAACCCGCTTAAAGCCCGGAAGACCGAGGGAGACCTGTTGAAAAAAGGCCATATTTCCATTTATGACGCTATCAAGGACTCCAGCCTCGAAAACAGGGCCAGCAAAAAGAAGGAAGGGATTGCATCAATTCTTGTGGTCCCGGTATTGGTAAAAGGCTCAATCATTGGGGTACTGACGCTGTATACCGGCACTCGCCGTAAGTTCTCCGCAGATGAGATTGAGTTTCTTCGCTCGCTGGCAGACCAGGGAGGCTTAGCGGTAGAGCGTTCCCGGTTGATCGACCGCATTCGAGAAAATACGGCCATTTTTCATAAGATGGCCGCCAACATCAACGCCAGTCTGGATATCAAGGATATTCTGCATCATCTGACGGAGGCACTTGGCGGTGCATTAAGCATGAAAGGCGTCAGCATCCGGTTATTGAACAGGGAGACTGGCGAAATGCCGATCGTAGCAGGGCATGGCCTCAGCGACGATTTTCTGTTCAAAAACAAAGGCTCTATTCAGAAGAACCTGAAGCAGACGCTGAACGGCGACACCATCGTCATCGAAAACGCAGAAACAGATCGACGTATCCAACATAAGAAAGAGCTTAAAAAAGAAGGGATCGGCTCTGCCCTCTTTGTCCCTATTAAGGCAAGAGGTGAAGTCGTCGGGATCATGCGCCTTTTCAGCGAAGAGGCGCAGCATTTTCCGCCGGAGACCATCGAACTGGTCAACGCGCTGGCCGAACAAGGGGGACTTGCGATCCAGAACGCCTCAATGGTTATTATGCTGCAGGAAGATAAGAAAAACCTGGAAGAAGAGATGTGGATGCACAAATCCTGGTTTTAGTCGATCGAACAACTCCCACCGTTTTACGACCTGCCATGGTTATGACTTCAAGGTGATATCCAGGGTGGGTCTAGTCCTTGGGACCGACAAACTTCTTGAACTGCTTGTTTTGTTCCGAGAAAAAATCAGAGAGAATTTGGGTGGCTGTACTCGGGTCTGCGGAGATATTTTCTTCTTCAGACTGCAGTTTAGCCTGCAGGTCCTTCAGTAGTTTCTCCTGCTCATTCAGGCGGGATTTCAACTCACCAATTTCAGTTTCTAATTTCTGAGTCCGATCGTCCGGCGATTTTCCTGCCCCCTTCATCAAACCGTCGTTGAACTGTTTCATGCTTTCATTCAGCTTCTCCAGGTGTCGATACTGCTTAAGAGCAGACAACGTCAGTTGATTCATTTGAAGAATGCGGGTCAACACCCCACCTGTGGAATCGGGCGCTGTTGGTTCAGGGGGCTGAAACCCCTTGAACATCTGGGAAAACCCGTCAAAAACAGACCGGGTCATCTCCTCTGACCACTTGCGCAAATCGTCCAGTTGTTTGTCCATAGATGATTTTAATTGACCCGTTTGATCCTGTGATCTAATCCTTGAAATAGGCTTCAACCTTTTTGAATGCGTCATCAACCCCCTTTTTAAAATCTTCCCGCCCCTTTTTGTAGGCAGCTGACAAATCATTCAACACCTTTTTCCCCTCTTCCGGTAACCAGGTAGCCTGATCCAGTGTGGTTTTCCCCATCTTCTCAGCTTGTTCCTGCATCAGACACATGGCACTGTATGCATTATCCATCGTCGCTTTGTTGAAATCAACCATCTGCTTAAGCATTTGTTTCTGTTCCATTTTTTCCTCCTATTTATTGTCAGGTTTTACTGCAGGGATCACGCGATTCGCTAGAAGCGACTGAACCCCTGAAAGTAATGCACTTTAACAAGTTTTATGAACAACTAACCTTAACAATCTGCAAACTGCCTGCCAAAGAGTAGACAGCATTCTGAAAATCACCTGCTCGGAAAATTGGATTTTAAGCTGCAGTTGGTTGAACCCGAAAACTACGTCTGAGGCCAATCGGCACCATCGTAATATCGGGTTCCCCGATGCCCTTTTCTGGCAATGGGGGTTGAGAGCCTTTCTCCCGGGGCCTCAACCATTATCAAGGTCCTTGGTTTTCCGGAATTGGGATTAACAGCTCCTCCGACAAGGTCCTTTATTTTCAGCCGGCCATGAAGTTGATCTTCGAAGATGGTGTAAACATAGTGTCCTACCTTCAACTTTGAAGGCTTCCCCGCCATATGAAATTCATATTCAGACAAGGTTCCATCGTAAAGTGAATTCAGGGCTATGCTCCCCTCTTTGGCGGGCACCGTTTTTGTTACGCCGAAATTCATCGTTTTTTCCTCCTGTGCTGGATTACTCATGAGAGAAACCGGTCAGCTGAAAATTTGGTCTACCAACAACTTTTTTTTGATGATATACTCATATTATCAACTGAATCTGTCGTTGTTGGCAACATTTCTGTTTGATAATGCCCGTTCCCATTTCAGTTCTCACGAGAATAGTAATGGGAATAGGCCCTTCTGTTTCCACTTGTGCTCCTGTTCGCTTTATGGGATGGTAACCTGAACAAGTCAGAATGAAAGGCTTTTTTATAATCGCTTCTGAAATTGCCGCTGGATAAATACTAGCGGCAGATGGTTAAAATGGATTGGTAATGAGATTTATTCTTGCTGTTATACTTATCCTGTTTTCGTGGTGTGCGACTTCAAGTGCCCAGGATATTACCGGGGATCTAAGAAGTAAAATCAAAAGCTTTCAGGAAAAACGTGAGACCATCCGTAATGAATTAATCGTCAAATTCCAGGAAAACAGCGGCGCTTCCAGGGAGAAAAAAAGCCAGCTTGTTATGGCGTGGAGAACCCAGAACACTGATCGAATCAAAGAGTTCAAACAGCTTGGACAAGAGATCTTTGTGCAGCTAAGAAAAAAGGTTTTGACGAAGTATACAGAGTTAGAGCATCTTCCCCCTGAGGAAAGCGAGATAGCCATTCAACAATGGTATTCAGATAATGATATCACCATGACTGCTATTGGTACGACCGACACACTTGAAAAAATTAAAGTGGCGTTTCGGCAGGAGGCCCGGGAAAAATTCACTGCCATGCGGTCTGAATTCAAAAACATTCAGCAGGCTAACAAGCAACACGTAAGCAACAACAGCAGAGCATCTGTAAACCGCGGTGGAAACAGCGGTGGAACGGGAAAAGATAAGGGAAAAGATAAGGGAAAAAAGAAATAGCTGACAAAAACCTTTAAAACCTCAAATTTCAGAATCAGGACAATCAGGAATTTCATTTAAAGGAACCAAATCCTCCAAAAAGCCCTCTCACAGGTCCTCCATACCTTCACTAAGAACAACCCTTCCCTTCACATGTCTTGTTGGACTTTTTAGTCTGATTACGCTCCTTATCTAAATTTACACTGATAAATTAACACTTTAAATACGATTTATTGGACAACCACAAATTGGATTCAAACAATTCAAGAGCAAAAACCGCTACCGTAAAAGCCTTGTGTAGACTGGCCCTTGTCACCGTGCTGGTTTTCCCGGTTATTGCCGGTGTAGACTTTTTTAACCATGTCCAGGCAACAGAACTGAACGCTACCTTCTCCGGCACTACTGATTTGAGCAAAGAGGATGAACGGATGGTCGACCAACTGCTGGAAGAGACATTGGGAATAAATCCGGCCACCATCGCAAAGGGGCAACCTGAGCTTGCCAAGGCGTCAATAGCTTCAGGCTTCAGTGTTTATACCGGCTATGGCGTTGAGAATAATATTTTGAACAGTGACTGGCTGGAATTGGACAGCCCCAAATATCATTCAACAGCGGATTTTTTCTACTCAAGAAAAAAAAACAAAAAAAGCAATTTTAACTTATATGTTTTTCTGAACTATTCTCATTACCCCGATTTGGATACGGAAAGCGACAGACACGAGCTGTTCACCCGTGCAAAAGGGACGTTTTGGATAGACGATAAGAATTCCCTGGGGGCGGCTCTTTCATATTTACACCAGCTCTCTTTTGATACAGATAACACTGTTGAGGATGAACCAATACCCGAATACAAGAACGAAGAAGTTGTATTCTCCCCATTCTGGGAAAGAGACCTTGGAAGCAATTGCTCTATCATTAGCGAAATCGAATTGCGTCACAAAGAGACTAAGGAGCCCACTGATAATTTTGACCTTTTTAAGCTGACTGCACAGTTTAAAAAGGGTTACGACAAAGACTCGGAAAACCGTATAGTTGTGGATGCCGGTCAGACTTTATACGACGAGGGGGAAATCCTGGACCTGGAAGGTTATCCACTTGAAGGCACAAGTTTGAAAACGGAATCTCTAAGTCTGAGCTTATCAAACAGTCATTTCTGGTCAACTAACAGTGTTATTAACCTGAAGTCAAAGCTTATGGCTTTAAAACAGGAAGATAATGGCCCTGGATATTATAATTACGATTATTATTATCTGGAAGAGACTCTCCAGATTCAATGGACTGATTGGAAATTCAGTTCCACAGTCAGTGCCACTCAATACCGTTACGCCGAAAGGAAGTCGGCATCTGCCACCGGCGACTCAGAGACGATTTATAACCTGCTCTTTGAAATTGATGCAGTGCTGGAATTGAAAATAGGAACCGATTTTTTAGCCAAAATCGAAGCAGTAGCGCTTCAATCAACATCAAACGACCAAAGTATGGAGTATTCAGCAGATTCCATTCTGGTTGGGTTTTTCTACTATTTTTAAGGTAAAGAAACGTGCTCAGCATCAGCTTTCAGTAAAATACAGATGAGAAATATTGCACCTTTACATGTTTTTGGCTTCGCGGTATTTCTTACCCTCACCATTTTTACACTGGTGGTGGTTGCCGTTAATCTTAATCTGAGAGAAGAGATTCGCAAGCAGATCATCAATCGTGATGCAGAAACAATTTACCTGTTTTCCATGATGGACCGGTCTGCTGAAAACGTCGAGCACCTATCTGACATCGTCACCCCCTGGATTAAGAAAAACAAAAGCCTGACACCGTCACTCTGGTCTTCGGATCTGAAAGGTATCGTCGCCTTGCAGATTTTTGATGCCGATGGCAGACTAAATTCACAAATCCCGGAAAGCCTTACACCTGCGGCACTCAAAAAAGAGGATCTTTCAAAGCTTCAGCAACTCATCCCTATAAGCAAATTTCATGACGAAATCTGGCTCTATTCTCTGTTTGATGATCCCCGTTTTGTCCTGATGGACTCACCCGTCCCCCTTCTTGAAGTTATTATTCCGGTACATGGTAAAAAAGCAAAAAAACTTGAAGCGATTTTGCAGTATTGGATAGAGGGCAACAGCATGTCAGAGGAACTCTCCCAACTCAACAGGCAAATCGTTGAACAGACACTGTTTGCGCTTGGCATCGGTTACCTGATAATTCTGACCGTTTTCATATTTGCGTATAAGCAGTTGAAGTTCTCCCATGAGGCCCTCCTTGATGAAATTGAGCAGCGGAAATCAGTTGAAAAAGCACTTGAAAAAGCCCGTGCCGAATTGGAAATCAAAATTGAAGAACGAACAAAGGATTATAAAAACGCAAAAGAAGAAGCAGAACAGGCAAACAATATGAAAAGTGATTTTCTGGCAAATATGTCTCATGAATTTCGCACGCCGATGCATCATATTCTCTCCTTTTCTCAACTCGGCATAAAGAAGATAGACAACCTTGATCAGGATAAACAGCTGGAATACTTCTCACGAATTAAATCCTCGGGGGACCGTCTGATGCATCTGATCAACGATCTGCTGGATTTGTCAAAACTTGAATCCGGACATGGCTACTATCAAATGAAGATGACCAATGTGGAGCTGATTCTGAACAGTCTTCTCTCAGATTTTTCACTCACTGCCGAGGAAAAATCATTCCGTTTTGAGATTAGCCCCCCAACAGTAGCAACAGCCATTGTTTGTGATGAATTAAAAATTGGCCAGGTATTTCGCAACCTAATCTCAAATGCGTTGAAAGTGACACAGACAGAAAATGTGATTTCAATCTCTTTCGGAGAAGGGGAACTGGGCAACAGAGAAACGGGAACTGATAAACGCGCCCTGATGATCAGCATCAAAGACCGAGGAGTCGGTATTCCGGAAAATGAACTGGAGTCGATTTTCGATAAGTTCATACAAAGCAGCAAAACAAAAACAGGGGCAGGTGGCACCGGCCTTGGGTTGGCAATCTGCCATGAGATCATTAAGGACCACAAGGGAAGAATATGGGCCGAAAACAACCCCGAAGGCGGAGCAACCTTCAGCTGTTTATTGCCATATGAACCTTAAAAATCTCAGGTTAATTGAAGGTTATACCCAACTGTGTAAAAAGGGTTAAGCATAGATCATTCCTGCCTTGATCAGATAAACGTATGGCAACTGAACCGTCAATATGATGCTGGCATCGTGCTAATATTTTTTTACCTTTTTCCTGGAACAGGAACCTAAACATGAGTGATATTTCCCAAATTCGTGTTGGAAAGCATAAGATCGGCATCGTTGGTCTGAAAGACGCCCTCAGCAAGATAATGAGCGACAGCAAAGAAAAATCCGATGAGCAGATCGGGAATTGGTTGCTGGAAGAACTTTCCAGGAAAAATTACATCGGATCAGACCTGAAAGAAGCATACGCTCAAGCGTTTCTGAGCGAATACAAAAAGGCTGTCGGTGACCCTGTAATCGAAGCGGGTAGTGATATTCTCCAGATTAAGGTACTAGGCCCTGGATGTCCACGCTGCGAAAAACTGGAGAACGAGGTAATGGCGGTCCTTTCAGAAGCCGGTATCATGGCGGACCTGGAACACGTAAAAGATGTAGCTGAAATCGGCACATACGGGGTTATGGGCATGCCTGCCCTGCTAATCAACGGTGACGTCAAGGCCACCGGATCCGTCCCATCCAGATCCAAACTCAAAGCCTGGATCGAAGTTGCTGCTGGAAAAATGACGTAACCCGCTCTCCATCATCTGCATCGCCCCCCATTTGATTTAACCGCCGTTAAATTAGAACTGGACATAATCCATTCCACATGTAAGGCTACCGTTGTTTAAAGGGAACAAGCCAGAAATAAACCATTTTGATTCGTTTCTGGAATAAGAAAGCTGCACTGCAGGCGGCAGCAAATTTGATAGATCAACAAAACCCTGACCCCTTACACAAGGAAAACCATGACCAGTCTCCCCCTGAAACTATATGGATCTGTGGGGTCTCCCTACAGTCGGAAAATGCTGTCGATTATGCGGTATCGAAGAATTCCCCATCTCTGGATCTATCGGGACTCCAAAGATGATGTCGACATGCCGAAACTTCCGGTCAATCTGTTGCCAGCGCTCCGTTTTCCAGGGGAGAATGGCGACTATCAGGAAGCCATGATTGACTCCACCTTTCAGATCAAGCGGCTGGAAGAATTGTTTACAGATCGCTCCGTTATCCCGACGGATCCGGTGATGACCTTTATCGATTTTCTGATTGAGGACTACGCTGATGAATGGTTGACCAAAGCCATGTTTCACTACCGTTGGGCCCACGAGGAGAGTGCAGTTAATGCCGCAGAAATGCTGCCAAGCTGGTACAAGATCGATGCGAGTGAGAAGGAACTGAAGCCCTTTTCAGAGATGATCGGCTCTCGTCAGATCGGACGACTGGGGGTGGTTGGCTCCAATGAGACTACTGGCCCCATGATCGAGGCGTTTTATGTCCGCTGGTTGCAACTGATGAAGAACCACATCATGAACGGTCCTTACATCATGGGCAAACGACCGGGTACTGCTGATTTCGCGGTCTTCGGACAACAGAGCCAGCTGGTTAATGTTGACCCTACTTCAGCTCGCATTGCTCATACCGAGGCCCGTCGTGTAGTCGCCTGGATGGACGTCATGGAAGACCTGAGCGGGCCTGAAGTCAGTGAAGAGGATTGGATGAAACGGGATGCGATCCCGAAATCGCTGATGGCTATTCTGAAGGAGATTGGTGCCAGTTATCCGCAGTTCCTGCTTGCAAATGATGCTGCTCTTGAAAGTGGTGACAAGCAGTTCGAGTGCGAGATCGACGGCAGAAAATGGGTACAACCCTCCTTTACCTATCAGCGAAAGTGTCTGAACTGGCTCAGGGAGTCACATCAGAACCTGGGGCAGGATGACCGTGCTGCCGTGGATCAGATTCTGGCAGGCACCGGATGCGAGAAGTTGTTCACCTAATGCCTCTGCAACAAGCTATGTAATCCCTTCTGTCATTCCGGGCTTGACCCGGAATCCAGTATAAATATGGATCGGGGTCAGGCTTGCGTAATTGTATCAAGTTTTCCTTGTTAGTCATCTGAATTGCATTCTTATGACAACACTTCCCTGGCAAATTTTTTGGCTTTGGCTTCGTCTTCTGCATCGGGATGGCCGGTCATCTGTTTGACAACTTCAGCCCATTGTTCATCAGTCGCCTTCTGGCTCTTTTTTACCATATCATGTATGGCTTCTGTCAAAAATCCCTGGCAGTCAAAACAGCCTTTGTATTCAATTCCTTTATCTTTGCAGGCAGTCATGATCGGTTCTGTAAATCCACCCATATCCTGATCTGAATAGGCGGGAGCGGAATGGGTAATGAACCCTGCCAATTGTTTGCTGGCGCCCGCCTTAAGATCGTCCAGAAACGATTTCATCGGAGCAGCCAGGTTGGCAGCATGCAACGGTGATCCAATAAAGATAAAATCATAACCACTAACTGCAGCAGCATCAACTTCTTCCATTTTTTTAATATCGGTTTCATTGCCCTGGGTTGCAACTTCTCCAATGGCTCTGGCTATTTTTTCAGTGTTCCCGGTCTGGCTTAAATAGGTAATCAGAATCTTCATGATTTTCTCCTTTCAAAGGGGGGTGTTAGACATTTTACGTGAGTTAAAACGATGCCATAGCCAATGGACGTTCAATCGAAAGCACATTGGGAATTCGATTTTTGAGTATAGTCGTTTGGTACAAGCTTGACAAGGTCACTTCAAAGCGGAACTATTCATTTTTAGACATCAGTAAAACATTAACAACGGAACGTGAATAAAAAATCTCTATTCCAAACGGGCTTGACCAGGTAACAGACGATGATAGGAAAAAACTGAAATACTGGTGAGCACTGGATAGCCTGACCCGCCAGATCGATTCCTGACTGGAAAGGCGTTTAGGATGATTTTTTCAATAAGTTGGTGTAAAGTGACAGTAAGAAGAGACAGCTTCTCTATCAATTGCGCGGGTATTGAATTTCAATATTAAACGAAAAAGCGCACGAATCTGCCTTCATGGTACCTATAAAAAGGAGATAAGATGAAAACACGCATCACTGAGCTTTTTGGCATTAAACATCCCATAATTCAGGGAGGTATGCACTATGTCGGGTTTGCCGAAATGGCCGCGGCTGTTTCAAACGCGGGAGGCCTGGGTATCATCACTGGTCTGACCCTGAAAACGCCAGAGGATCTGGCAAAAGAGATCGCACGTTGCCATAAAATGACCGATAAACCTTTTGGTGTAAATATCACTTTCCTGCCAATCATTAATGCACCGGACTATCCCGGATTCATTGATGCGATCATCAACGGGGGAGTCAAGGTAGTAGAAACTGCAGGGCGTAATCCACAGGAGCACTTGCCTAAACTGCAGGAAGCCGGAATAAAAGTGATCCATAAGTGCACCTCGGTTCGGCACTCTCTGAAGGCTCAACAGATCGGCTGTGATGCTGTATCAGTGGACGGATTTGAATGTGGTGGGCACCCGGGAGAAGATGATATCCCAAACATGATCTTGCTGCCACGCGCCGCAGAAGAACTTGAGATACCCTTCGTTGCATCCGGTGGAATGGCGGACGGTCGCAGTTTGGTTGCTGCTCTGGCCCTGGGAGCGGAAGGTATCAACATGGGGACCCGTTTTATCGCCACGAAAGAAGCACCTGTACATGAGAACGTCAAGCAGGCCATTGTTGCTGCCAGCGAACTTGACACACGCCTGGTAATGCGACCACTGAGGAATACAGAAAGGGTCTTGATGAATCCGGCAGTGGAACGCCTTCTGGCAAAAGAGGAGAAGCTCGGAAAGGATATTAAATTTGAGGATATTATCGAAGAGGTGGCTGGAGTCTACCCCAAGGTGATGACGGAAGGTGCCACTGAAGATGGCGCCTGGTCCTGCGGTATGGTTGCCGGTCTGATCCATGACATTCCAACCTGCCAGGAGTTGGTGGATCGTATCATGTCAGAAGCCGAGGCCATTATCAAAAAGCGTCTGCAGGGTATCCTGTCTTAGCATAATTCCAATGACTTCCCGGACTGTTTCAGAATCTACTGAAACAGTCCGGGAAGTAGACATCTTCTAAAATGCCATCCAGATATATAACCCTTACCAAGCCACCCCGTTCAACTGGAGAAACCATGCAGGGTAACGAAAACAATCTTTACACTGTCTACGGACATATCGGATCCCCCTACTCCATGAAAATGCGGGCAATCATGCGATATCGGCGCATTCCCCACGTCTGGAAAGATGGTGGCGTTGGTTTGGATCATGCGAAAAAAGAGGTGAAGGTGCCAGTTATTCCCGTACTCAAATATCCGGATGGCTCCTTCCATAACGATTCCACTCCGTTAATTTATGATCTGGAAGAGCGGCACCCCAACGGTAGATCAATCATCCCTGACCGGGAGTGCGACGCTTTCCTGTCCTTTCTGATCGAGGACCTGGCCGATGAACTACTCTCCAAGCCCATGTATCACTACCGCTGGTTCGATGAACGTTACGTCAAACAGATCAGTGAATGGATCGGGTTTGATATGCTTGAAGGCGGAGGTCGTGAAAAGATCGAATCTATAGCAGAACCCTTCAGGGAACGACAGATGAGTCGCCTGGCCTTTGTGGGATCATCGGAGCACAACCGCCCAATGCTTGAACATATTTCCAACCTCTTTCTGGATACGCTGGAAAGCCATGTTCCAAACAGATGGTTTCTATTTGGCACACGGCCGTCCATGGCAGAGTTCGGACTTTTCGGCCAATTGTCACAGTACCACAACGACCTGGCCATCGTTGATCATGCCCGACAGCGGGCCCCCTATACCTTCCGTTGGATCTTGCACTTTCACGATCTTTCCGGTTTCGAAGGGGAGTGGCGAGCGGACTCGGAACCCCTGCCCGATATCATTGAAAAACTGCTGCAGATTGCTGGTGAGTTCTATTTCCCTTTCCTGCTTGCTAACGCCGCTGCAGCCGAAGCCGGTGAAAAGGAGTTTTCATTCGAGGCAGGTGGCATGTCCTATACCCAGGGGGTTTTCAATTACCAGGTGAAATGTCTGGCCACTCTCCGACAGGCGTACACAGACCTTAATGATGACGCAAAAATCGAATTGAACGGACTGCTGGAGAAAACAGGCTGCCTTGCCTGTTTGCAGGCAGCTGTTTAAAAGGAAGTGCGAGGAAGACACCAGGGGTGATCCCCAGAGAGATATCCTGTGTAGGGGGCTCTTTTAAAACCCGGTCCAGTAAGATATATTTTCCACCGGTTCCCTTGGGGTCTCGACTTGATTGGCAGGAAAATCCGGGTCAGCATATCCGATGGAGATACAGTTGAATATCATCTGTGTATCGGGGATTTCGACATGATTTCTGATTGCTTGCGGGAACATGGCCCCTTGGCCATGAATACAGGTTCCAAGGCCCTCTTCAACTGCAGCCAGGCAAATGGCCTGAGTGAGAAGCCCCAGGTCGAAATAGACCAGTGAAGCCGGTTCCATGACCGCATCATAGGCCAGAACAATGGCTGCCGGCGCGTCAAAGTAACGAAATCCTCTCTGCATCCATTCAAACCGCTTCATCTGGTCATCCCTGCCAATATCCATTAGTTGAAACAGCTGAACTGCCACGTCAACCTGGCGTTGTTTATAAACACCCTGGTGTTTTTCCGGAAACCGGACTTCGGTCTCCGGAGCGGTACCGGAACTCAATAATTCAATGTTTTCTTTGCCAATGGTTTTCAGGGTCTCTCCGCCCACAACATAGAGCTTCCATGGCTGGGTGTTCATCGCTGACGGTGACTGAACGGCAATATCCAGAATATTCTGGATGGTTTCTTTGGATACAGGATCGGGTTTGTATCCCCGGATACTCTTCCGGGCTTTCATCGCATCGCGAAATTCCATACATACTCCTTACATAATTTGGGTTGAAGATCTTACGTTAAAAAACACTCGCCTCAGAGGCGCGGAGCCCTTGGAGAAGAATATCCTGCATTTAGCATCTGCCACGTAAATAGGAGGACATGAACCTTTTATCATGTCCTCCTATTCCACTATACTCGGGTCATTTTTCTAGAGTCCGCCGAATGCCTCGTCGGAAATATCAATCGCTGCTGAAGACATATCCAGAATGGTTTCCATGCGCCCCATACTGGTGGGTGCGATGGTTCGGATAAAAAATTCGGCGGTCTTGACCTGTCCTTCGTAAAAGAAGAGATCTTTTTTCTTGGGACTACCTGCCAGCGCCTTGGTGGCCGTGGTGGCACGCCAGAGGTTCATCCAGGCCATGATGGTGTCACCCATCACATCCAGATAGGGCAGTGAATGGGCAAAAGCCGTTTTGAACTTCTCACTCATGGCATTTTTGCCTAAATGAGCCGCCACTTCACCCAGTTTACCCAGCATTTTCTGTAATCTTTCGGCCAAGTCAGCCAATTCAGGCAACGCTTTGGCATCGTCAATGGTTTGTTGAATCGCAGCCAAAAAGGTCATAAATACCTTACCACCCTGCATGCCCATTTTTCTACCCAGAAGGTCCATGGCCTGAATGCCACAGGTCCCTTCGTAAATGGAGGCAATCTTACAGTCCCGCATATACTGCTCCGCCAGGTAATCCTTTGTATAACCGGCACCACCAAAAACCTGTACTCCCTGCACACAAACCTCGTAGCCGCGATTGGCCAGGTAGCTTTTAATTATGGGGGTCAGCAGTTCAAACATGCCTTCGGCCAGCACACGCTCTTCTTCGGTATCCGCCAGTTTGGACAGCTCATCCTGATAGGCCATATACTGGAAGAAACTCCTCATACCGCTAACATATGATTTCATCCAGAGCAGGTTTCTTCTGACATCCGGGTGCTTGATGATGGAGACCGGTGCTGCATCGTGGGGTTGTCCCAGTTCCCGCATCTGCACCCGCTCTCTGGCATAATTCAGGGCCAACTGGTAAGCGCCTGAAGCATAAGCCAGTCCCTGCAGGCCGGTTGTCATCCGGGCATGATTCATCATGTTGAACATGACCTTCATCCCCTCATTCTCATTCCCCAGCAGAAAACCGGTGCAGGTTCCCTTGGCACCCATAGCCATACTACAGGTCGCGCTGGCAATAATGCCATGTTTGTGTTCGATTCCGGTACACCAGATATCGTTGCGGTCGCCCAGGCTGCCATCTTCACTTACAAAAAACTTGGGGACGATAAAGATCGAAATGCCCTTTGTTCCTGCCGGTGCTCCCTCAATACGGGCCAGAACCGGATGGATGATATTTTCACACAGATCATGCTCCCCATTGGTGATAAAAATTTTGTTCCCGGAGATGGTATAAGTCCCGTCTGCGTTCTTGACTGCGCTGGTCTCCAGGGCTCCCACATCTGATCCGGCATTGGACTCAGTCAGCAGCATCGTACCACCCCACTTGGCATCAACCAGCTTCTTGACATACATCTTTTTCTGCTCTTCGGTGCCAAAGACCTGGATCATGTTAGCTGTTCCAATACCCATTGCGGTGTAACCGTTCAGCGCAAAACTGGCCGCAGAAAAATACTCATTGACAGCATATGAAATAAAACTGGGGGCGCCTTGCCCGCCCATCTCCTCGGGGACACCCAGGCTCTGCCAATCACCTTCCGTCATCAAATCGAAAACCGGTTTAAAGGACTCGGGCGTGGTCACAGTACCATCCTCAAACTTCAAGCCAACCTGATCCCCGTCTGCCATGGTCGGTAGCATCTCCTTGATCGCAATTTTGCGGGCCTCTGTAAGGATCATGTCGCAGGTCTTCTTGTTAAACGCTTCGTATTTCTCATTGGACAGAAACTTCTCGTTGTCAAACTGCTCCCACATAACAAATTCAAAATCCCTCTTTTCTGCTAATAGTTGTGCCATTTTTCCTCTTTTTATTTATGAATATGTCATATTTATTCAGTGTCGAATCAAATCAGATTTCTGATGACATAGTTCTTATTCTGATCAGCCCATCAAATAGTGAGCAATTGCTCTATTTTTATAGGATATACATCTCCCAATCTGACGTATTTTGTCAAATGTTAAATCAGATAAGGTTGGCCCGGGTTCATAGGCCTTTCCTTTGTACAATCAATATATTTTTATCATCTGTTAAAAACAACTGGCAAAAACCCCACCATTCTTTATCCAACCCAACCTTGCTTATGATCAATAATTTTTCCTGATCTGATATTTATTGATACCATGTTCAGTGTTAAGATAGTAGCATACCTATTCAATAACAACGCTTTATTCGAGCCGGTCGATGCATTCATCCGCTAAAATAAAAGAGATTGCCTCGGATTTACTTTCAATACCATCGCCGGTCGCATTCTTCAGATAAGGAGGTCGAACCAATGAAATTTGTCATCGCACAAATGCTGCACGAATCACATACATTTATCCCTCAAAAAGTGACACTGGAGGATTTTAATCCTTTAGGGGGTGGTTTGCCTTTTGAGGGAGAAAATGCGGTCGCCGCCCAGCGGGGGAGAAACAGCGGAGCTGCTGCATTTATTGACCTTGCAGAAAGCATCGGCGCAGACTTTGTCGTACCCATCGCTGGTCAGGCGTTGCCTTTAGGGCCTGTCGAGGACTCAGCCTTTGAGTATATGAGTGGTAGGATTACCGCAGCCGTTGAAAAAGGGTGTGATGCTGTACTACTTGATCTTCATGGGGCCATGGCAACACCCAGCTATCCGGATGCAGAAGGAGAGTTGCTGTTCCGCATCCGCAAGATCGCCCCCGATGTTCCCATTGCCCTGGCACTCGATTTTCACTGCATTATCACACCGAAAATGGTCGATAACGCAACGGTCATCTCAATTTATCGCACCACGCCACATATCGACATGTACGAAACGGGTCAACGTGCAGGCAAGACACTGCTCAAACATCTCAAGGGAGAGTGTCAGGCAGTCATGATTGCGAGGCGGATTCCGCTGATGGCGAGCCTGGAAAATATGGGTAACAATACGCCTCCAATGAAACAGCTACTTGAGATGGCGCAACAGATGGAAGTAGATCAACCGGAAATCCTCAATGCGTGTTTGTCAGGTGGTCATCCTTTTTCGGATATTGCACCGGGTGGTATGACAGCCGTATTTGTTACAGACAATCATCCGGAGAGCGGTGCTGTTGCAGCCGAGAAACTTCTGAAAATGGCTTGGGATAGTCGCGTTGATCTGATTTACCAGGTTGAACCCTACCAGAAGTCACTTGAACATGCCAAGAATCTGGAAGAAGGACCAATCATTATGGCGGACTCGGGCGACATCCCATCATCCGGTGGCTACGGCGCTGACATGACAGTTCTGAGAGAAGTCATTGCGATGGGTTTCAAGGACATTGGCGTCGGACCGATTTTCGACCCGGAATCTGCTAAGATCATGTTTGAGGCTGGGGTCGGCAGCGAGGTGACGCTGGCTCTTGGAGGTAAAACAGAAGTGCCGCTCCTCAACTATGCCAGTGAACCAATGCAGATCAGTGGGATCGTCCAGGTGGTTTCCGATGAGCCGATCACGCTGACCGGACCCATGCTCAAAGGGCTGACCATTTCCCTGGGCCGCATGGCCGTTCTGTCCATAGGGTCCATGGAGATTATGGTAACGGAAAAAAGGGGTGAAGCGATTGATCTTGGGATTTTGACACATATGGGTATCGACCCGGCGAAAAAAAAGTATATGCTGATCAAATCCAGGCAACATTTTCGGGCGGCTTTTGGTCCCATAGCCAAACACATGTTATGGGTCTGTGGACCCGGACCGACCAATCCCGATTTTACCGGATTTCCATTTCAGCATATTGAAAGACCCGTGTTCCCCCTGGACGAAGGGGTCCAATTTCATCTGGACAAGCTTGGAAAATGTTAAGATTTCCGGGTTAGGTTTGATTGCGCAGACTATTCTGCACTGTTTTGCGGATTAGTCCTGACTATTTTGCAAAACAGTGCAGAATAGTCGGAAAAAGGGACGGTATGAATCGACTGCAAAAGAAGTATATACTCAAAGATCTGGAAAAAAATGGTTTTCCTGACTGGTCCACGTCAGGTCGGAAAAACATGGCTGGCACACGCGATAGCTGAAGAGTTTGCCAGGCCCGTATATCTGAATTATGACAACTTGAAAGACCGGTAGATTATTCATGATCAGGCTTGGCTGGACAGCACTGATTTATTGATCCTGGATGAGTTGCACAAAATGCCGGAATGGGAAAACTATGTGAAGGGAATCTTTGATACCCGCATACCTGATCTGAGAATATTGGTGACTGGTAGTGCACGTCTTGAGTCTTTTCGACAAAGTGGGGATTCCCTGGTCGGCCGTTTTTTCAGACATCGCCTGATGCCCTTTGGACCCGCTGAACTGCATCAATTAGGAAAGCCTGTCGATACCGAGAGGTTGCTTGTCAGAGGAGGCTTCCCCGAACCTTACCTGGCGGAAGACGACATTGATGCTGGTCGATGGCGGATGCAATACATAGACGGGCTGATCCGCAATGATATCCTTGATTTTGAAAGAATACACGATTTCAAGGCGATTCAGTTGGTTTTTGGGCGCTTAAGGTCCAGAGTTGGATCACCGTTGTCGTATCAGTCCATTGCCGAATATGTAGGGATTTCTCCGAATACAGTGAAGAAATATGTTCAAATTTTTGAATCTCTCTTCATCATTTTCCGTATCACACCACATTCCAGAAATATTGCCCGGTCAATTCTGAAGGAGCCCAAGATATATTTTTTTGATACAGGTCTGGTTGATGGGGATGAGGGAATACGGTTTGAAAATCTGGTAGCCACATCACTGCAGAAACATGTTTACGGGTTGAACGACTATCTAGGTAAACCATATACCCTGAACTATCTGAGGACAAAGGACTGGGCAGAAGTTGATTTTTGTATGGTTAGTGACCGAAATCCAGAGCTGATGATCGAAGTAAAAAGGTCTGATTCGAGTCCAGGTCGCTCCCTGTTGAACTTTCACAAACGATATCATATTCCTGCGGTCCAACTGGTTCTTCACCTCAGGCGTGAGCGAAAAGAGAAGGATATCGAAATTCGAAAGGGCATTGCCTATCTCAGCGGTTTAAGTCTGTAAATGCATTTTCAATTTGTGGTGGCTTCGGTCAAACCTGATCCCGGGCGCTCCTGACACTCTTATCCATTCGACGCAGATCCCTGCTGAAGATATAGAAGAGCAGGCAGATCAGAATCACCAGCAGAGAAGCTAGAGCGACAGCAAACGGAGCTCCATAAGCCTCAGCAACGGCAGAGACGGGCAAGGTTCCCAGTAGAGGCAGAGAGAAGGACATCATCAAAAAACTGGAGATCCTGCCCCGGACCTGATCCGGAATCATCAGTTGGATCGCCGTATTATTAAGGGTGTTGAACACATTCAAACAGGCATTCGCCAAGAATACCAGCACCAGGCCCAGCAGGAAATAGGGGCTGATCGAAAAGAAAAACAAGAGCACGCCAAAAGCAAGGCAGGAGATCATCATTCGCCTGAGCCTGACATACGTATTTTGAATCATCGCCACCCAGAAAGAGCCGATCACTCCCCCTAACCCAAACGCAGCGCTCAAAAATCCAAATCCACGTGGGCCTGCCTGCCACACTTTTTCTGCGAACACCACCAGCAGGTTCTGGAAGGGCATCGCCAGAAACATCGGAATTAGCCCGAAGAGAAGCAGTATTAAAACCAGCCGATTATTCTTCATATACATTACCCCTTCCACAATGCTCTTCACAGGGGAAAGTACCTTTCCATCGTTACTTGAGACCGAACTGCACACCTTTGTCATCAACAGCAGGCCAATGCCGAAAAGTGACACGCCCATGAGATATGCATGGGAGACCCCCACAAAATCGATTAAAAAAGCCGCGATCGCAGGCCCCAGAAACCTCGCCATATTGACGCCACCCATATTGATGGCCATGGCGTGTTCCAAACGGGATTTCCCCACCACATTCACAACCATGGCATTTCGAGCCGGCATGATAAAGGGAAAAGCACAGCCCAGGACTACGGAAGAGGAGAGGAGGTGCCAGTACTCCAGTTTGTCTGTAAAAAGCAGGACCAGAATAATCAGATCCATCAAAAAGACAACAAACTGTCCCGCCATGATCAGGTTACGACGATTGATCCTGTCCGCCATCACCCCGCCTAAAGGGCTGAGAAAAAACATGGGCACAGCTATGGCAAAGACTATCAGACCCAGGGAGAATTCACTGTCCGTCATCTTGAATGCCAGCCAGGCCCGCAACGCAAACTGGGCCTGCATGGCAAAGAAAAAGGAGATATTGCTCGCAAATAGCCAAGTGTACTGGGCGTTTTTGAAAATGGTAAAGGGGCTGTCTTTTTTCATAGAGGAGAAACAGTTATAAATCACTCACAGACTTGAAACAATGTCATCAGCCTCTTTCCGAAAAGCTGAATAAACCTTAATTCTATTTTACATTAGAAAATTCAGGGGATATTATATTCTGAAGACACCATATTCATCAATAATTCCTTATTAATACCATTTTCGAGAACAGGATTCTAATCTTTTATCCCTAATCAAGTATCCTGTCCCCCTTTTCTGTTTAGGTCCTCGTCCACCAACACTTTACAAGGGTGTGGGATATTGTCAAGCGGGTTGTAACGGATGTAAAATGCCATATTCAGGATATCCGCAGCCGAAGGGCACACGATAAAAGTACCATATTCCTTTTGTACTTGACCGACTCGGACTGGCGTTATAAATAAGTTTTACTCCGGTAAAATTTTCCAAAAGCACATCCAGGCAGGTAATGGACAACAATCCGGATCGTAGAGTCGAGCTCAGCCCCAACGCTGTCTTTTAGCCTCGGCTGAACCATTCCAACACCCTTCGGAGCACATAGATGGCAGACAAAAACTATATCAACCCCACCAAAGAGCAATTTAAGGAATTGATGGATCAGGGGTATAAAGGTCCGATCATGATGATCAATCTGTTGAAGTTTAAAAAAGAGGGCGGCAGAGAGGCCTATGCCAGATACCATGAAGGACTGCAGGAATCTTTTGATCGTATCGGTGGTAAGATAACGAAAATGGGGAACCTCTTGATGACCGTGATTGGTTTTGAGGAATGGGATCAGTTCTTTGTGGCCGAATACCCCTCCATCGATGCTTTCATCGAAATGCAGCGGGATAAGGGGTACCAGGCAGCAGTCCCCCACAGGGACGAGGCCCTCGAAGATTCCAGGCTGATTGCGGTCAAGGCTGAGATGTAGCAGGGTCAACCACCTTTCCTTCCCACAATAACCTTTCTTTGATCTCAATATTCAAATGATGGGCATGTTTGTGAATGAGCTGAACCTGCTGCTGTGCCACCAGGGAGACAGCGCAACCATTCGCGCCAGCCCTGCCGGTTCTGCCAGTCCGGTGGGTGTAATCCTCACTTTTAGAGGGGATATCCAGGTTGAATACGTGGGAAACGCCTTTGACATCCAATCCACGGGATGAAATATCTGAGGAGATCAACACGGTCGACACCCCCCGCCGAAAATCGTCAAGGGCCTTTTTTCGTTCAAGCTTGCCGCGCTCTTTACTGATCTCGGAAACCTTCAGCTTATGGTGTTCCAGCTTTTTTTTCAGGATTTCGACAGTTTCATTCCGGTGGACAAAAACGATGGCCCGCTCAGGCTTCATGGCATGAATCAATCGGCGCAGGAGGTCTATTTTTTTTCGTTCCTCCACAACAAAATAGAGATGCTCAATATCCGGATTAACCTGGCCGCTTTTGGCGTTAACCTTCACAAGATCCCTGGCCAGAGATTCCGCCTCCCGCACGAGTAATTTCTGTTCAGTGGCGGATACAAAAATCAGTTGCCGATCCCTCTGGGTTGCTTTGATGATCGCCTGGACCGATTCCAGGGATGATCCGACCAGCAACCGGTCGAGTTCATCCATCACGATGCTTTTGACGGTATGAACCTTCAATCGCTTCATCTTGATCAGATCCAGCAGGCGGCCGGGAGAGCCTATCACCACCCGGGGTTTTTTCTTCAATTTTTCAATCTGCCGCTTGATGGGCGTTTCCCCGATCAGGGCCAGGGAGCGCATCTCCATTCCTGAATGCTGCAGAAGTTTTTGAATCTGCTGCTGAACCTGCAGAGCCAGTTCGTGGGTGGGTGTGATAATCATCACCTGAAGCCCAACTACCGACAAATCAATCTTGGAGAGCAGGGGCAGGAGATAGGCGAGGGTTTTTCCTGTACCTGTTTCGGAACTGATAAAGGCATCCCTGCCAGAGAAAAGGACTTCCGCCGATTGAATCTGCACAGCTGTCGGTTCAGAAATTCCTTCAATTGCCAGCGCCTGTTCCAGTGCCGGTAACACCTTTAAATCACTAAATGTCATCATACCTTCTCGGGCCAGCCATGCCGTTATTACTGAACTTAAGTATTAAGGGATCGTACAAAAATAACTCAGCATAATCCGTCTGCTAAAGTTCCAAGAAGATTGAACCTTTTTCAGACAGAATGCCATGTAATTTTTGAGCCGACCCTGAGTACACAGGATACTGCTTATGCGTTATTCAGGATATCGTTTTTTGCGGTTTCTTTCCCTCAGGACCGCCTCAATGATCCAATACTCCTTGACAGAAGGTGATGTTACCCGATAAACAATTGCCATAACTTTTTACCTTTCGTAAAACAACCAGAATACACCCTCATCACTTATTGTTGCGTCCTTTTAACATTATCAACCATGTTCTTCAAAACCCATTGTTCAAAACAGGGTACGACCGCGGATGCTGAACTCTGTTTATAACCGTATAAATGTTAGCCCTCATGTTAAAACAAATCATACGCTTGTTGCCATTTATGCTCTGGATTTTCTGCCTGACCGATACCGCTTTTGGCGAAAAACCCAACATCATCCTGATCCTGGCGGACGATCTCGGATTCAGTGACACCGCCCCCTATGGCAGTGAAATACAGACCCCCAATATCAGCAAACTGGCGGATGAAGGCCTTCTATTTACCAACTACCACACGGCAGGCACCTGTGCCCCCACCCGGGGCATGCTGATGACAGGGGTGGACAGTCATCGCAATGGGGTTCCTAACATGCCGGAAGCCCTTCCCGCTTCACAGCGGGAACTTGAGAACTACAGGGGCGTGTTAAGCCAGAACGTGGTCACCATCGCCACCCTGATCAAGGACGCAGGGTACCATACCTACATGACCGGGAAATGGCATTTGGGCAGAGAAGCGGATCAGCTTCCCAGTCAGCGAGGATTTGAGCGGACAATCACCATGACAGATACCGGGGCTGATAACTGGGAAAAGAAAACCTACCTGCCATTGTACACGACTCCGCACTGGTTTGCCGACGGCAAAGAGATCGATCTGCCCGAAGATTTTTACTCCTCGAAGTTTTTCATCGACCACATGATTGATTTTATCGAATCCAACAGGGAGGATGGCAAACCCTTTTTCTCATACATTCCGTTTCAAGCCGTTCACATCCCGGTTCAAGCACCCCAGGCGTTTACGGATAAATACATGGGGATCTATGACGAGGGGTGGCACGCACTCAGGAAAAAACGATTGGAGATGGCCAAGAAGCTGAAACTGGTACCTGAAACAACAGAGCTTGCAAATGTACCGGGCACCGTTGACTGGCATTCATTAAGTAATGAGGAAAAGCGTTACGAATCAAAAAAAATAGCAGTCTATGCTGGCATGATTGACGCTATGGACTACCATATCGGACGGTTGATCACCTACCTGAAAAAAACAGGTCAGTACCACAACACCGTCTTTGTGTTTACTTCAGATAATGGTGCCGAAGGATCTGATGTATTCGATATCTCGGTTCCTGAACAGATCTATTTGAAGGCCTGGATGAAATTCAACGGTTATAACCTGGACTATGAAACCCTGGGAACTCGCGGCAGTTACATCAATATCGGACCCAGCTTTGCCAGTGCAGCAGCGTCACCGCTGGCTTACTACAAGTTTTTTGCCGCGGAAGGGGGGATGCGGGTGCCGCTGATCATCTCGGGCCCCGGCATTACGAAAACCGATAAGGTCACCAACGCCTTTGCCTACGTTACCGATATCGCTCCTACGATCCTGGAAATCGCCGGGGTGGCCCCTCCGCAGAATGAATATAAGGGCCGCAGGGTTGAACCCATTGTGGGGAAAAGCATCCTCCCCCTGGCCAGGCAGATCGCAGAACGGATCCATGACGATGACGAGACCATCGGCTATGAACTGGGTGGAAATGCTGCCCTGTTCCAGGGGGATTACAAAATCGTCAAGGACAGGGGACCAGTCGCAGACGGCAAATGGCATCTCTACAACATTGTTACCGACCCCGGTGAAACAAAGGATCTCCGGGAACAAATGCCGGAACGCTTTTCAACCATGATGGTGGCCTATCAGGCGTATGTGGTCGACAACAACGTGCTGCCGGTATCCGAGGGATATACCCAACACAAACAACTAAGGATCAATACTATCATTCTGCAGTTGAAAGAAGACTATCCAATTTACATAGGTGTATTGATCATGATCCTGGCTCTCATCGGATTCCTGGTCAGGAGACGGTTTCGTAGATTCAGGAGATAATTCAGGGTAATTTAACCCTTCTCTGCTTTCAACTCTTTCCATACATTTCGCGGGACCTGAAAGGCAGGCATATGATACAAACAAGTACAGATGATTGTCACGCATCGTGTGCTGGAGATACGTCATGCCTTTTTCTGGGAGTCAGAAATCTCTTTTTTCCAAGACCTGTGGTTTTTAACTGGTTTTAACTCCCGTTTTATTTATTCATATATTCTCCTGCAGTCAAATACCCATGTGTGTGTTGGCCAGGGCATAATTACTGTAATTTATCAACGACTTGAACTTGCAGTGTTTGCCAGATACCCCGGCTTTGCCTCATTAAAACATCTGTCAATATACCCAAATAAATATTTGGACAGAGCGATTGTTATCTGGCAATAATAAACTACTTTGCTGTAAGGCACTGATAATCTAAACAACAGACCAGAAACCGACAATGGCTCAATCAAAAAAGTCACCTGCTAAAAGAAAGCCTGCCAAGGCTAACCCTGTTGAACGCGAAAAACCCCACAGCAAGGGTAAAAAAAGGAGACACGGGAAAAAATATTGGTTGCCGCCAAACATGTCTTTTCCAATAATCCTTATCACACGGCCAGTATTCGGATGATCGGGAAACTGGCAAAAATTGAACACCCCCTGATCAGCTACTATTTCCCTAACAAGGCGGATCTGTTTGTTTCAGTCTTAAAAGAGATCGCTGAAAGGCAGAAGAAGACCGAAGCAGAGTGGCTGGAAGAGGTTAAATTGATGACACCCACTCGCGGCCTTTCTGTTTTTATTGATCACGAACTGGATTTTTTTCGACAATACCCCGAGATTTTTTGTATTCTGGCTCTGAACTTTGTCCAATCTGACGACAGCGACCCCATCCCTGGATATCAGCTTATTCAGGATAGCATTAATGCAAGTGTCAGAACGTTTATGGAAAAAGTGCCTATGAATGCCCCGGAATTTGAGGTCGAGATGTTCTGCCGGACATTAATGAATTTTTTGACCAACTTTCTGGGTGCTTCGAAATTCCATGCTTCAATTATGAATCTGGATCCAGGCAGCATCCAGTATTTGAACTGGGTCAAAGACGCTGCCCTGTATGTCTTCCTACCTCGTCTTGAGAAAATGGTGCGACGGGCTTAAGGTCCTTGTACGTCTCTCAGGAATCAGCCATACGCCATTTTAGAAGTTAGAACATGTGTTAAACTATTCCGGGGGATCAGGCTACCAACACCCGCATCATTAACTCCGTTAAGGGATAGGTCAGCCCACACAAGCCAACAGTGCCGGGTATGAGATACACGACAGTTAAAACAGGGGAGCAAAGATCTGTTATGGAAAACAGCAGCAAGCCCAATTGGGTGGTCTGGGGCAGTGAACTGTCTCCCTTCCTGCTGAAAGTCGTCGCTATGTGTCGCTTCAAGCAGTTACCTTTTCGACATTTACCGATGGATGGCACCTTCCGTAAGAACTGGCTCTATGAATTCAGAAGACAAAAACTGATCAAGGGCAAACTGCCACTCACCTGGCCCGAAATGACCGAACTGGACGAATTTCCTGCGGTTCCCTTTCTGTTTGGACCGGATGGAGAGAACCTGTATGACTCCTCCGCCATTGCCTACTGGCTGGACAACCAGGCACCGGTAGAAAACGACACACCGGATCTGGTCCCGGAAACAGATCGGGCCTTGAAATTCATCATATCTCTGATTGACGAGTATGCCGATGAATACGGGCTGTACATGGTCCATCACTACCGCTGGAAAAACGCCGCCGGGGATAATACAGCGGGTGAGCGATTCGCCCATGAGATGCGCACCATGTTTGGGCCTTTGCACCATCTGCTGAGAATTCTTATTAGAAACAGGCAGACTGTCCGCATGCCCTACCTCTTCAGTGTGGCACCGGAGGGATTTCGGACAGAGCAGAAATCGAAGACCTTTTTCCAGCCCCCTTCCCGAAAAGGATTTCCAGCGACCCACGACCTGCTGGAAGGAAGCTACCTCAACCTGCTGGCTGCCCTGGAACAGATTCTAACCATCAGACCCTATCTTCTTGGTGATCGATTTACCCTCGCAGATGCCAGCATATACGGGCAGCTTGACATGAACATGACTGATCCCTCTGCGGCTGACATCATACAGCAGCAGGCACCCAACACCTGGCAATGGCTGAACCGCATTCAAACAGGGGATTTTTCAGCGAGTCCGCCCGAAGGAAAACTCCTTCTGGACGCTGCCCTTAAACCATTACTGATTGAGATCTGTCGTGTATTTGTTCCACTGATGCAGCAGAACTACCGGGCCTACCTTGACCATAAAGAGCAGGGTGAGACCCTTTTCAACGAAAAAGCCTTCTGGAAAAGCAGATCTCTGTATGATGGCCAACTCGACGGGTCGTCTTTCAGAACCGTGGTCAAATCCTTCCAGGTCAGAACCTGGCTGAATCTGAGAAAGCAGTGGAACGCACTGAAGAAAGTAGAAATAGAGCAGCTTGAAGCATTGCTGCCGAAAGACCATGGCTTGGATCGTGATTCTTGATAGAATGCCATTATTGAGCGAATAATTCCCCCTTCGAAGCATAAATCCTGGTGGGGTTGGGATTCTGGATTGACCTGTAAATTCACACTGGCCTCATGTTCGTCATTCTGGCAAAAGCCGGAATCTAGCCTAAATAATTTACTGGACCCCGGCTTTTGCCGGGGTGACAGCCAGTATTACTTTAAAGGGGGGAATTACTATAAGATAAAGCAACTGTACTAAACCAATCGTAGTCATATCATCCAGTTCCATGATAATATCAGAAAGGAGTCCACCCAATGGCGCAACAATTTAAAAATCAGGGAGGGGCAGCCTCCAGTGAGCCTTCTTGGTTGTATCGCTGGCTGAGTTCAAAGATCACGGCAAAATGGTCAGATCCGGCGCGACTGATCAAGAAGAGGCGCAAGGCTGAAAACATACGCCTGAAGAAAAAGCTGCCTCATCGGGTAGAATACTATCACCAGCTTGATGATGCATACAGCCACCTGTCTGCGCAAATCCTGCAGCAGTTTCTCGGCAGCTACGATGTGGAACTGGTCCCGATGCTGGCAGGCCCGCCTTCAGGAGCGAATGCCCCTGAACTTGAAATGCTGTTGGATTATTCTCTCACCGATTCTATCAGTGTAGCACCCTATTATGGATTGACATTCCCTGCAAATGCCAAGAGGCCTGCAGCTGAGCTGCAGGCACAGGCAACCCGTATTCTGGCAGCAGTCACCATCACCGATTTTCCCGGGGCTGCCGTTGAAGTGGGAAATGCCCTCTGGTCAGGTAACAGCGATGAACTGAAGGCATTGGCCAGTCAATATGGAACCGTAGATGCGACTACCGCTGAAAAAGCGGTCGCGGCTGGTTCAGAGAGACGGGATAAACTGGGCCATTATTCAGGTGCAATGTTTTATTATGGCGAAGAGTGGTATTGGGGAGTGGATCGCCTTTACCATCTTGAAAACCGCCTGATTGAACTGGGGGCTCGCAAACCAGGAACATCTGAACTCATCATCCCCCGCCCGGAGACTGATTGCGGCGATATCAAGGATGACGGCAGCCTGATACTGGAATTCTATCCCTCACTGCGCAGTCCATACAGCTCCATCATTTTTGATCGCACCATTAAACTGGTAGAGGATTCCGGTGTAAAACTGGTGATGAGGCCGGTAGTTCCGATGGTGATGCGGGGGGTCTCCCTGTCAAGGCAGAAAGGGTTTTACATTTTTACGGACACACTCAGAGAATCGAAAACATTGGGGCTGAAGTGGGGGAAAATGTACGACCCCATTGGCAAACCGGTTCGCCGGGCCTTTTCACTTTTTCCATGGTCAAGGGAACAGGGAAAATCCACTGAATTTCTAAGCGCCTTTTTGAGGGCCGCTTTTTTTGATGGTGTCAACACCAACACCGATGCCGGGCTGCGAAGTGTCGTGGAAAAGGCTGGCCTCTCCTGGCAGGACGCGCAATCGGTCATCGGTAACAAGGAGTGGGAAAAGGAGCTGGAACAGAACCGGCTGGCCATGATTGGCTTCGGGTGTTGGGGCGTTCCCAGTTACTGCCTGTTTGATAGTAAAGGAAACGAGGTGCTCGCTGTCTGGGGGCAGGACCGGTTGTGGCTGGTGGCAAGAGAGATCAAACGCCTACTGGCGGAAAAATAATCACCCTGATTTTGGAGCTCCATAAGATCATCAATAACAATTCGCTTATTTAACAGCTTTTCAGCAGAGAGAAGAAAATGACGGATATCTATAAACAGCTTGCAGAATTCTTTGATTCATTTCCTCAACGCTTTCCGAAGGAGTCCGAGCAGGGACAGAAAGTCCTGAAGATCATGATTACCCCGGAGGAGGCGGAGATGATCATGAGCCTCCAGAAAATGCCCGAAACTATTGATGCTATCGCCCAAAGACTGGGATGGGATAACGAAGAACTGGGAAAGTACCTGTATGCTATGTCCATCAAGGGGCTGATTATGAGGGTGGGAAGAGAGGAAAACTATCTTTACATGGCTGCACCTTTTGCCGTAGGCGTTATTGAATTCTACCTCAACAGCTATACCACCGAAATTGCCGACGAGATTACCAAGTTCCACAAAGAACTGTTCAAGGGAAGCTGGATGAAGGGAACCACACGGGAAATCAGAACCATTCCGATTGGGGAGAGTGTGGCAGCCGGTACCGAGGTACTGCCTTATGAAAACGTAGAAGAGGTGATCAGATCCCAGAAGCGAATCGCAGTTTCAGATTGTATGTGTGCCATTCACAGTGGACTGAAAAGCGACCCGGAGCCATGCGAGACCGGAATAACTGAGCGATGTTTCCAGTTTGGTGGAAGCGCGTTTTTCTTTGTTGAGAACAAACTGAGTCGTTGGATTACGCAGGAAGAAGCCCTGGAGATCGTCAGAAAATCGGCTGAGGCTGGCTGTGTACCACAGCCGGGACAGTCTCAGAACCCAGGTGGCATGTGTATGTGCTGTTCGTGCTGCTGCGGCCCTCTTGAAGTGTATCGGGACTATGACAAACGTTCGGAAATCTCCAACAGTAACTATTATGCCTGGGTTGATGTGGACCTGTGCTCTGCCTGCGAAACCTGTATCGATCGCTGTCCCATGGATGCCATTATCATGGAAGATACAACGCAGGCGGCCCAGGTAAACGAAGACCTCTGCATCGGATGTGGCGTCTGTGCGATCACCTGCGATGATGGCGCGATTAAAACCTATAAAAAAGAGGCCGCCAAACAGTTCACACCCGAACCGGATTACATGAGCAGCATCATGAAAATCTATGAAGAGAGAAAGTAAGCAACAGGCTCCCTGACAGGTATTCATCAACGTAAATCTGTCTGATTTTTTCAAACGCTTCAAAATCAGACAGAAATATATCAACCAGGGATGGATCGAGTATTCATGATGCTGAATGGCAACAATAGCCGCAGCCTGGAGAATTTTTCGCTTGGACCTGAATTGCTATAGATCATTTAGCCACTAATCAACTGTATAAAAACAATTACTTACAAATTAAATGGAGGAATAATGGGTTTTATCAAATGGAATTCAACCTATAACGTCCATATTAAAAAAATCGACAAACAGCATAAGAAAATTGTTTCAACCCTTAACCACATTCACGATCTTCAACCGTCAAGCAGCCCAAAAGCAATTGATAAAGTTCTTTCAGAACTGGAGAAATATACAAGAGTTCACTTTTCCACTGAGGAAGTCTTATTTGATAAACACGGGTATCCAGCATCCATAGAGCATAAAAAAGAACATGAGAGGTTTATCAAAAAAATAGGTGAGGTGAGGAATAAATTTATCAAAAAAAAATCAATCACAACAATCATCCTGTTCAACTTTGTTTGGGATTGGTTCTCGGAACATATCATCAAAATGGATCAAGAATACAGCAGTTTCATGATTGAAAAAGGTGAATCTTAATTATTTTGCTGCACCCGGATACTTGAACAGACTTTGTGAGATCAGATATTCCTGATAATATTTTCAATTACTTAGGAAACTGAAATGATCAATTTATCCTGATCCTTTTCTACTGGAAAGCTCATGATGGGTTGATGTTTCGGGCCGTATATATACTTCCCCTCGATATCGTAAGTTGATTTATTGATGCTGCAACACTGTACAGTCTCTGTTCCGGGAACCGGGTCCAGACGACGGCCCATATGGCTGCAACGATTGTGATATGCACGATAATTTCCATCCTCGCCGAAAACAACAAGTACGCGTTTGGGAAGGCTTTTCCCCTCAAGTTTAATTGCACCGCCGGGGGTTTTCAGTTCCGCGGCCTTGCCCAAATCGACAATCAGCTTCCCATCTGCATACTCCCAACACCCATCTATCTCCGGGTTGCCAGTCTCTGGTATTCCCAGCAATCGCTGAAAAAAGCTCCTTTTTATGAAAGTTATACTCATATTGGTCTCCTCATTAGATTATAGTCTCTTGTTTCCATAAAGGGGTATGAACCCGCTGGTGTGAGGGAGTAAAGAACAGACCCCACGGCCTGCTTTATTCAGGTTGCACCTTCAAATTACCTTTTTGTTAATTTGAATTTATGAATTCAAGTATTTTATCATAGGGTTGGGCCCCAACCAACTTCCTTTCTTCAAGTACCAGAGTTGGTATTGCATGAATACTGTATTTTTTTGCCAGTTGCCAGTCCTTTTCAAATTTTTCGGCATAGGTCCGGTTTTTTAGAATGGTATCAGCTTCAGCTGAAGACAATCCAACAGACTCAACCAGATTGAGAAGAACCTTTCTGGTAGCCAGGTTTTGTTCTTCAACCAGGTATGCCTTAAAAGCTGCCAGATGGAAGGCCTCACCTTTTCCCTGTTCCCATGCCCACAATCCCAGTTCCTGGGCGGACCTGGTATTATATATCATCTTTATGGGACCGAATGGCAGATCCAGTCGAGCCGCCTGTCGTTGCATCCCCTGTATCCATTCTCCAACCTCTTCGGCTGGTTGTTCAAACATCTCTGCCAGCGTCATGCCCTCTTCTGGTACCTCATGGTGGAGGGGATAACAGCGCCATTTGACATCGATTTTTAATTCGGACTGCAACCTTTCAATACTCCCGGTAATGAAATAACAGAAAGGTCAGGTGTAATCTGAGAATATTTCTAGTACAGGTGTTTCGTTTTTCATTTCTTTCTCCTAAGGGTTAAGGGTCGGCTCAAAAATTACTCAAGTGTTTCCCATTGATGGAAAGGAAACGCGTTGCTGTGGTATTCTGTCTGCAAAATGTCCAGTTTTTATAGGACTTTTGCGAACAGATTATGCCAAGTTATTTTTGTACGATCCCTATGCCAATTGCGAGTCCGGGTTTTCAGATGGATAACAGTTTCTCATCCGCTTTGAGTATTTGAGTTAAGGGCTCACCCCAATAGATGAGGCCACTGTAACAGCAAGCTTTCCCTGATCAGTAACAAATTCACCTTTGTTAGATTAATTATAACGAATAAGAGAAAAGAAATCTGTAACGACAGCTACAAAAGCGAAAAAAAATACACTTTTAGTCTGAAGTGTCCGCTTGACATATTAGGTTGGTGCCTATACAAAATTCGACATGAATTTAGATGGATAATTTTAATGAGATCTTAAAAAAAATTAACGCTGGGAAAGGTTACCGCCATTACACCACTGGGCTATTCTGTTGACGTAACGCCCAGTTTTTAATTCAACATTAACAAGGCTAAATATGTCTGAAGCTGCTTTCATTCTTTATGGTTCATCTATTTCGTTATATACCGGTAAGGCTCGTGCCTATCTCAGATTCAAAAATGTACCGTTTATTGAAAAGGGCATTACACCTGAGATCATGGAGAAAATTGGCTATTTCATGATTCCTGTTTTGGAAACACCTGAAGGGGAGATTGTCCAGGACACAACAGAGATAATTGATTACCTGGAAAACAGAATACCCGGCCCTTCGATTTATCCGGAAGATCCCGTCCAGAAGCTGTGTGCATTATTATTGGAAGTATATGGAGATGAATGGCTTGTTATCCCTGCAATGCACTATCGTTGGAAGTATAACAAAGATTACATTCTGGTCGAATTTGGCAAAAGATTCGTGCCTGATGGGTCGCCGGAGGAGCAATATCGCTTTGGAGAAAAGGTATCAGCACCGTTCAGGGAAAAAATACCATTTTTAGGTATCAATGAAGACAGTGAGCCGTCGATTGAAGCCTGGTATGAAGAGTTACTCGGGCATCTGAATATGCATTTTGAAAATCGAGAATACTTATTTGGCTCACGCCCTTCAATAGCTGATTACGGCCTGTTGGGACCTTTATATGCACATAATTATCGTGACCCCTGGTCGGGCGATCTCATGAGAAGACTAGCGCCCAATGTAGTCCGTTGGATCGACATGATGAATACACCGGAACCTCACGGAGGAGATTTCGAGACATCCGTTGATGTCACCTTGGAGCCAGTTATAAAACGGTTATTTTCAGAGTGCATACCCGCTATGGTTTCCACATGTGAAGCAGTGGCAAATTGGCTTGATGAAAACCCTGAACCAGCTGAGATCCCTAGGTTCATAGGCACTTTTCCAGTCAAGATTGGAGATTCGACCCCAGAAAAAGCTATTCTTCCGTTTAATCAATGGATGTTCCAGCGACCGTTGAACTACTACCAGTCATTGACAGGGGATCATAAAACAGAGGTAGACAGCTTTTTGAAACGGATGGGTGGTTTGGAATTGATGCAGACACAACTTCGCTATCAACTCACACGTGCAAATTACAAGCTGGGGGTAAAGGAATAGCAAGTGTTTTCCAACCCCACTGCACTGGTTTTCTGGAAATATTGGATATCACCATATTCACCACGTGAGCTCAAAGATTCCCAACTTCCATATCCCCTTTTTTCACTTACCCTGGAAGTTGGAATCCCGTTTTTCCAAAAAGGACACGACTCCCTCGATCATGTCCGAAGTGCTGGTCGCAAGCCCTTGGTAAGCGGCTTCGAATTCGAGTTGCGTCTGCAGATCGCTGTCGAAAGAACGGTTAAGCAGCCGCTTTATCATTCCCACCGACCGTGTGGGTGCTTTGGCCATCCGTTTCGCATATTCGAGTGCTTCGTCCATCAGCCTGTCGTTAGGAACGACCCTGTTGACCATACCAATCTTGAGCGCTTCTTCAGCCAAAACAGGATCCCCTGATAAAAAGATTTCCTTGGCCCGAGCCAGACCAACCAGCCTCGGGAGAAAATAGGTACCGCCACCGTCTGGACACATTCCGCGTTTGACGAAAACCTCGATGAATTTCGCATCCTCGGCCGCATAGATCATGTCGCAACAAAGTGCCAGGTTGCATCCAAAACCTGCTGCGATTCCATTTACGGCCGCGATAACCGGTTTTTCGATGGAGGAGATCGTTAAAGGGACTCTGCTATATATATGCGTGCTCAACTTCATACCCATGGGCGTATTCGCATCGGGTCGGCCACCGGCACCTGTAAGATCCGCTCCTGTGCAAAAACCGCGACCCGTTGCAGTAATAATAATCGCTCTTATACTGTCATCCTGTTCGTACTCGTTGAGACGAACGACGAGCTCTTCGAGCTGACTCATCGTCACGGAATTAAGCTTTTCGGGTCGGTTCAGCGTGATAACGGCAAGATCGTCCTTCTCTTCAAAAATAGTATCCGGCATAGCTCTCTCTCTGTTAAATGGTCCTGATCAGATAAATGACTGCTTATAGAAATACCTTCCCGCGATTCAACTACCATAACGCCACAGCGGGAGATTACAGGGCTATTGTGCGCGATTTTGCAGAATGCTGCAACCGGGGGCCATGTGGTGTTGGATCTTTGGCTTGCAATTCGGGGTATTAACCTGCACCCAGATATTTGGGCAGATTTTGTGAGATCAGATATTCCTGTAGGGTGCCACCATTCGTCAAGACAGTTTTTGAGACATTCATTTTCACCGGATCAGTCAGTTTTAAAGCCGTTTCATTCAACCCTTTCCAGTATACAGTTATCGGCCTTTAAACGTCGACATAGTGTCAGTCCTGGTCTGGAAACTGGGCTGCAATTGTTTTAAACTCCTCTTCAATTTCCAGGAAGGCATTCACCACGGTTGGATCAAAATGGGTACCACTGTCAGCAACGATTATGTCTCTGGCTGTTTCATGGGTAAAGGCCGGTTTATATACTCTCTTGCTGATCAAGGCATCATAAACATCCGCTATGGCCATAAGCCTGGAAGATATAGGAATGTCTTCACCTTTTAGCATCCGGGGATATCCAGTGCCATCCCAGCGTTCATGATGGCTCAGCGCAATTTCTTTGGCAATATTCAGAAATGAATCAAACCCCAGCTTATCAATAGCTGCCTGCAGAGCATCGGCTCCAAAAGTTGTGTGCTTCTTCATGATTATTGTTTCTTCGGGGGTATGCCTGCCGGGTTTTAATAAAATGGCATCGGGAATCCCCACTTTTCCGATATCGTGTAAGGGTGCTGAATTGTACAGGGTGTTAATCGTTCTTTCATCAAGATAATTCTTGAAATCACGATGGTTTTTCATATGGTTTGCCATTGCCCGGACATAAAGACGCGTTCTTTCAATGTGTTCACCTGTTTCCGGGTCACGAACCTCAGCCAGACTCGCCAGGCAGATGATGGTCGCTTCCTGAGTCAACTGCAATTCTGAAGTGCGCTGCTGTACCAGGGACTCAAGATGGGCATTGATATCCCGGAGTTCTTCTTCTATTTTTCGTAAATAGGTAATGTCACTTCCGGCAAATAAGACCGATTGATCTTCGATAAAAGGTGAGACCATGTAGCGAAAAACGTTGTCCTTATAATTGAATTCAATGTCAAGCGGTTCCTGTTCTTTCAGACTCTTGCTTAACAATTCGATATAGTTGTCGGGAAGAACCACTTCGGCCTTTGATTCCTCAACATTGGTGTTATGCAGGAATGTTGAGGCAGCCGGATTGATATAGATAATCTCTCCTTTGCTGGAGACCTTGTAAATCGGGTTAGGATTGACTTCCGGGAATCTCGCGAAAACTTTTTCCTGCCTGATATATTCACTCAGCAGGTGGTCCCGGTGCTCCATGTCATACTGCATGGCCCCTATGATGTGCATAATAAACCAGGCACCGATCGGGGGCAGGATAACCGCAGGGAGCCAATACACCGACCAGACGTTGAATCCTAATATTATCAGTATCAAGGGCAGAGAAAAAATTAAAAATACACTAATTGAAGCCAGGGGAGCCATCGCAAAATAGGCTCGATGATCTGAAAACCTTGAAAAGGTTCTGGAATAGCCTTTGATCAGCTTGGCCATGAATAATTCACAATAGGTATAATCCACCTGGTAAAACCTGGATTCCAGGTTAAATCTCATGTCGGCGCAAAAACGATGAAATCCATTTGCCGTCAACATGCCACTCGCAATGGCCTGTCGGTTCCAGGTCCAGAATCCAGCCGGTTTGCGGCTACAGGATTCTATAATGGGTACCACCCAGAATAGCATGAGTATGGTTTCGATAAGCTGGTTACTTTCAAGATGGGTGCTTAATTCGATGCCCTTTATCTTTTTCTTTGTCAGAGTCTCATGCAGCTTGGACATCCCCGGGAAGTTCAACTCCTTCTTGTCATAAAAACCAACGATCTTCGCCTGGGAATCGGCGTCGATCACAGGTTTAATGGTCAGCCATTTAATTCTCCTGTTTCTTAAATCCGGGAATACCTGTTTCTCCAGGTGCATCGCCAATGGTTTGAAGTCTGCGATCAAATAACCAAACCTTGCCTTTAAATATATAAAAATTACTTTGCCTATTATCGTAATCAGCAGAACCTTTAATTTCCCCGGCAATGAAGTTGGTATTTCCGGCTGATATTCTCCTACCTGCATTTTACCATCAACAAATACTTTTTTATCCGGCTCGGTGTTTGTCGTTTTCATTTTTAATCAATCAAAAAAAGTTTTTTTTCTCACAACGAACGGGGTGATTCTGATACAAAAAGTCTCGGATGAGTCTTAAGTCACCTGATCAATGTGACCAATGACAATGCAGCTAAACATTAACATATTTCATCCGGGAATGTGACGCCAAGAGCCAGAAAAATTTTATTTTATCGTTAAACAAACCTGTTCTTGTCATAAACGGTCAAATAGAAGGTGCAGCAAATAGTTGTGAGATAGCGGCTTTTGAAAATAAAAAAAGGAGAATTACAGGATACTTGATAGTAGTGGGGAATTGAATGATACCAGGTTTTGGGTCCCACCAGTTGAAAGACGGCGGGACTTTTGAGGGCAGCTAATCCTTCATCTCTCTTCTGGCTTTGTGTATAAGTTCGAGACTTGCCGCCACGATAGGGCTTGCCTCAGACGGTTGCCATCCTTTATATGCTGTCTTTGTGTCAATCGGCCATTCAATGTCGAGGTCCTGTCTGGTTTCGCCCTTTCCTGCAGATACCAGCATTTTTACGGCAGCTTCAGCAACCTTGCGCTGCATGGCTGAATCACCGATCATTCCAAATGCCTGCCCGAAGGGAAATTCCACACCGAGAATACGCGACAGGCGCATTTGCGACGCCAGCTCCGGCATCATGGTAATCGTAACCGTTGGGATTCCCTGTTCTTCAATTGTGCGTGCCAGCACGGGCACGTTTTTGCAGCAATCCGGTCAGGAGGGGGCCAGGAGCAAGGCGTCTACCTTATTCTGCTTCAGGTGCTCAACAATCTCAGGACCGGTTTGGGTCTGCCAGGCTTCACAACCTTTTTCCTGATAACCCATCACCGAATAATTCTCCTGTGCCAATTGGCCAATCACTTTCTCTTCTTCAAGGGCCATCAGAGCGCCAAAGCCCAAGGCGACGTCCACATCCTGATTCACATGATCGGTATTGATGTGTAAATGGGTGGCATCTATCTTGTCCTGCGCAATATCCCTTGGAATAATACGCCAGGTTGGATCACCCCAGGTTGGTTCCCGCTTTTCACGCTCCACATTAAACGGCTCCTGCTTTCCTTGAAAAAAAACCCCGGCCGATGTTAGAACGGCAATTGTAGATTCGGACAGGGGTTTTTCAAAAGGTGCCCAAACCGATCCCTCAACCTCAATATCAACTTTCTCAAACATGGGACGAAACGCTTTTGGTAGAAATTTAAAACTATCAACAGTCATAAGGTCTCTATTGTTCAGATTATTTAAGAAAATATCCCAATTCAAATAAACGATAGGGTCACGCTTCAGGGTTCGATCACAACCTTACCGATAATGCGGCGGTTGATGAAATCGTCCAGCGCCTGAGCGGTATTTTCAAGTGGATAGCGTTTTGATACCCTGGGACTCAGTTTCCCGTGCGTCATCAGGCTGTCAACCTGCTTCATCATATCCAACGATGCTTCCGGCTCTTTTAGCAGCATTCCGCCGGTATTCACACCTATCACCCGGCAGCATTTCAAGAGAACCAGATTCAGCGGTAACTTCGGGATGCCTGCGGTAAATCCGATCACCAGAAAACGACCATGCCAGGTTATTGCCCTCAAGGCTGTTTCTGAATACTGGCCACCGACAACATCGCAGATCACATCAGCGCCGCGTCCGCCGGTCAATTCCTTGGTCTGTTTTTTCAGGTCCTCAGTTGCATAGTTGATGGTTTCATCAGCACCATACGCCCGGCACAACGCCAGTTTTTCTTCCGAGGAAGCAGCCGCGATGACCCTGGCCCCCAACATTTTCCCAAGATCGATCATGGCCAGACCGACACCTCCGGCGGCACCCAGGACAAGCAGGGTTTCGCCCTTTTGAAGCTCTCCTTTCAGTTGCAGTGCATTCAGGGCCGTTCCATAGGCGTATTGCACGCCAAGTATGGTACCAAAATCAGTATCTGTCGGTAGAGGGCGACACTGGGCGGCCTCCGCAACTGCCTGCTCCGCGAAACCGCCACTAAGCAGGCTGGTTACCACTCTGTCACCAACAGAAATCCCTTCGACACTATCCCCAACGGACTTGACAATCCCGGATACCTCTGAACCGGGAATAAAAGGCAGCGGCGGAAGATATTGATACATGCCCTGTACCAGCAGCGCATCAACATAGGTAATCCCGGCGGCCTTGACATCAATGATTACCTGCCCCTGGCCCGGTACCGGGTCGTCCTGATCTTCAAACGCCAACACCTCGTGTGGCGCACCATGTTTATGGCATATAATCGCTTTCATTGATTTCCCCTTGTGCATCGACTTTTTTACATCAGGTTTTTTTTGAGGATTTTGCTGGTCCACCTTCCGGATTTTTGATGAATGAGATCTATCATTTCCGGTAGGTTAAAGCAAGCCGGCTTGTCTTCGATAGTTACTTTATTTTTTATACTTAAGAGCATTTCCCGGATGCTATTCACGCGGTTGACGATTCATATCCCAGGGAAAGCCAAGGAGTGCAAATTCAAAGTATTCCAATTTACCAATGGGTGGACGTGGCACTAGTGGCCGGTTATATGGGTCTTTAATACCAGAGTAGGTATTTCCGGTGAGGCTGACTTCAGAGATTGGATGCAACTCTGTTTGAAACAGAAGATCCGAATTTCTACTATTCGTTTCAAAATTGACAGAATCTCTGAATGGCGTTAGTTTCCAAATATCGGAAAGACGAAACCGGCCCTTGGGTGAATTCGTCGAAAAGGTCAGAGATGCCTGCCGCTTGCACCTTACTATAGGATGGTGAAATCTCTCGTTCGACTTTCACATCAGATAGATATTCTCTGTTTATTCGCTATCTGGCAACGCAAGCACTGGATTGATAATAATTGAATAAATCGAGGAGATTCCTATGTCTATTGAACTGACCTCCCAAAATATCAAATCGTTTGCCAAGAACCTCAGGACAGTTCTGGCCGAGCACCATCTTTCATTGAAACACTCCCAATCGTTGGAGATCCTTTCCAGAACCTTTGGTTATAAAGACTGGAATACGTTTTCAGCCCTTTTAAAACAATCCGATTCCGGGCGGATTCCGGAATCGTCGGAAGAAAAGACCGGTTCTGGCTTACCGGCTGAAAGTCTTTCAAAAGAGCTTGCAGAAAAAGGTAATGAAATACTATTTGTGGCTGCTGTTACAACCATGGAATTCATACCCATTTCAGCGGGCACCATTCGTCTTTCAGAGGATTATACAGCAGAGATTACGAATGATTTTCACCTTTGCGACCATCCGACGACCTGCCGGGAGTTCAACCCTTATCTGATCGATCGGGGAAGAAAGCCTCATCCACGCCATATGGATGATCTACCGGTGGTCGATGTCAACTGGAAAAATGTGCAGGATTTCATCGAGTGGCTGAACAGTTTCAGCGAGAGCTATCTTTTCCGATTACCTACTGAAGCTGAATGGGAATATGCATGCCGAGCAGGTAATCCTGAGGCAGATCCTTTTGATGATTCAGAAGCAGATATTTACAAATACGCCTGGTACCTTAAAAATTCCGGCGGGAACCTGCAGCCGGTAAAGCGGCTGCTTCCAAATCCCTGGGAACTATACGACATGCAGGGTAGTGTTTCCGAGTGGGTGCAGGACTATTACGCTGATTATCCGCAAGGCACCTTTAAAGATCCGGTAGGTCCGGATGCAGGTGTGGACCGTGTTCTGAGGGGAGGGGCCTTCACCTACGGGGATCATCAGATCGGATTGAAAAAATCATTCATCTCCTATAAAAAACCGTCGTTTCGAGATAGCAGCTCTCCCTTGGGAAATCGGAACTTCATCGGTTTCCGGCTTGTCCGTCAGCAGAGAAAATTCAGCTGAAAATCAATCATTTGCAGGGACGCTGCGTCCCGGGCAATCAGCTAAATACCTGTGCGGGTTACGGCTTAGCTACCAGTTATTGGATCAGCAGTTTATCAGAGGAGGATCTTACATGTTTGGATTTTTATCAAGGGCGTTGTCCATTGATTTGGCGATCGATTTGGGAACAGCAAATATTTTGGTTTTTCTGGCAGGCAAAGGGATTCTTTTTTCGGAACCATCAGTGGTCGCTGTTCAAAACGATTCAAGGGGTCAGATGACGGTTCTGGCCGTCGGGAAGGAAGCAAAATCCATGCTGGGTCGAACGCCGGATGCCATTCAGGCGATTCGGCCAATGCGGGATGGCGTCATTGCAAACTATGATGTTAATACTGAAATGATTCGGTACTTCATCAAAAAAGTTCAATCGACTCATTCACTACTAAAGCTACGTCCTCGAATTATTGTGGGCGTCCCGTCAGGTATCACCCAGGTGGAAAAACGTGCTGTTAAAGAAAGTACCGAAGCTGCTGGCGCCCGGGAAGTCTTTCTGGTTGATGAACCGATTGCGGCGGCCATCGGGGCGGGTCTTCCCATTGCAGAACCCAGTGGCAGCATGATCGTCGATATTGGCGGTGGTACAACAGAAGTGGCGGTTTTATCACTGGCAGGGGTTGTTTATAGTGATTCCGCCCGACTGGGCGGAGACATCATGGATGAAACCATCATTCAATACACGAAAAAGCGCTACAATCTTTTGATTGGAGAGCGAACCGCCGAAGAGGTCAAAATTGAAATCGGCACAGCCTATCCCCAGGGTGAGACAACCACCATGGACGTCAAAGGACGTGATTTGCTGACGGGAATCCCAAAGACACAGCAGGTAAACAGCGACGAAATCAGGGAAGCCTTGTCAGATGTCTGCGAACAGATTGTGCAGGTGGTCAAAAACACCCTTGAGGATACACCGCCGGAACTAGCTGCTGACATCGTGGACAAAGGTATCGTCCTGGCCGGTGGCGGATCGCTTTTAAACGGCATGGACACCCTGTTGCGAGAACGAACCGGGCTGCCGATCATCTATGCAGAAGAGCCATTGTCCTGTGTAGCGCTAGGTATCGGCGCCATGCTTGATAATATTGGCGTATTGAAAAACGTTAATCCAGTCTAAATTGCCCCAATCTTGATGCGGGTTGACACACAAAACCAAATAGTAACCCGTTTGAAAAATAGTCACTTTCAAATCATAATTCAGGCTTCGTTAGATACTGTTTTTTGAGTTCCAGTCTGTCATACATTTGCAGCATGTTGTAATAGTCCTCATGAAGGGCGGCATCTATGAGGAACGCTTCACCATTTTTAATGCGCAAGGCTTTTTCGACTTTTTCTCGTCCAAAAATGTTAAGAAAAGACGTTTTATACTCCTCCCAAACCAGATTTTCCTGGTCCATGCGGATCAATTCTGCAACGACATGTCCCAGCTTATTGGTACCGAATTCCAAGGCGGCCAGAGCCTCTTCTGTGTTACCCATGCTGAGATACATTTGAGCCCTGAATTCAAGCATCGTGAAATTGCGATCAAAAATAACACCGATATATTTCTCCATATCGAGTGTATCTTCCAGAGAGTCAATCGCGTCCAGGATATCCTCACAATCATACGCCTCAAAATGTAAAACCATCTGTCGGATCCATTTACCACTATTCCTGTTGTTATAGATCAGGTCTTCTATCGGGTAGACTTCGGAAACCGATGGGACAAGCATCTGGCATGAATAAAATCCGAGATAGCTGTATTCCCGCAGATACATCTTTTTGCCCATCTTGGCCAAAATATCGGTCAGATAGTCAAATTCGGCTTTATTGCCTTCGCCCTGATAACGCCACGGCGTATGTGCAAAACTTTTTGAAGTGGATAAGAATCCAAAGCCCAGTTTTCCGTTAGAGTCAATAAAATGGGACTCAAGATTAGAGCCGTCTGAGACGATGCCCATATCAAAGGTCGGGACCTCAAAACCATCGAGGTTTTCCAGGCCGCGGCCCTGCATCAATTCTGTCATCGTCCGTTCAAGAGAGACTTCAAGAATTGGATGCGCACCAAAGGAGACAAAAAGAGAAGCGTTCTCCGGATTGATCAATGAAATTGCCGTAACAGGGTACCTTCCCCCTAAAGAAGCATCAAGAACCTCTACGATATATCCTTCCTTCCGCAGCGCCAGGACATCACGATGCACTCGTTTAAAGGATCGTACGATATCGTCGGGGAATGCGGGCAAGGCATATCCGCTTTTAATGGTCAAAATTTTGACATATCGTTCGAAAATCTCACTCAGGGCTTGTACCTGGGCTTCATGGGGTGTATTCCCCGATGCCAGACCGTTACTGACGTAAAGATTGCTCAAAATATTGAGTGGAAAATATACTGTCTCCCCAGTCACTTGCTTTATAAAAGGAAGGGCCACGACCTTGTCCTCATAATCACTATTAAAATCGACCAGGTCTTCATCATGCAGCTCTCCATCGGGATTATAAAGCTGGCGCAGTTCATCGTTGAGATACGCTCCACCATAATCGAAGGCGACCTCGTCCGGATAATATGTTCGATTTCCCAGGTGGAAGTCAATGAAGAAATTATTGGTCTGGAGCCGTTCAATGTACTCGCCCAAGGCACTCGCCAACGAAGCATCCGATACGATCCCTTTTCCATTGGAGTAGATATGATCGGGGGCTTCAGCCGAAGCTAGGTTCACAGAGTAACAATTCTCCAGTGGATGTTTTTCAGGTGAAAACGTCGTTTTACAGCCAACATCTGCTAAAACCGCTCGCATTCTAGCTATTGACTCTTCCAGCGGAGCGTATTTAGATAAAAGTTTCATTTATTCTGGTTCTCATACGGTAGCGTGCGCTTTTGAGTAGCAAGATATAAATCCTCAACCTCTTTTCTTGCCCAGGGGTTCTTGCGTAGAAATTTCAGGCTGGACTTAACGAATGGTTCGTTGATTAAACAACGTATCTCGATGCCTCTAGCCAGCTTCCTCCAGCCATAATGCTCAACCAGGCTATTCAAAACCAGCTCCAGGGTAATACAGTGCAACGGGTTATTCGGTTGTTTCTCAATCATCAATGGAAGAATGTCTTTCACGGGGTTATCAAATGGTTCCATGCATTAAGATATGAGTGTAACATGGAGTTGGCCTATCTACAATCTTCTCAGTGCAGGTTATTGTTCCGGTTTTGTATTCCTGCTCTAGCTGCTTGTAGCTCCCGATATTCCCAAAATACTGATGGTGACCTCTCGGTTTTGGGCAAAGGGATTTGTATTGCTCCTTTACGGGTTTATGACGATTATCTCGGCATCAATTCTATATCGATTTCAAGAAGCGATTCAGGCGTTCCTCACCTTGATGATCCTCAATGATGCTTTTAAAAATTGCCCGTCCCAGACCGGTTCCACCGACACCACTTTTATCATTTCCAAAACAGTTTTCACCATTTCGGGCGAACAACCGCCCCATCACCCCGGAACTCTCTATAATACTTACATCCAAGAAAGATTCACCTTAAATTCACTAAAAACTTGACAGTATTTTCTAATTGAACTGCCCCAAGAATTGTGGGAGAAATTGGATGCAAAAGCCATGGCAGAGGAGTACGGAGCTGAAAAGGTTCTCCTTAATGGACCGCGGTATTGGCTCATTAACGAAATGGATGGCGGGGGAGCAACAGCTGATGGAAAAGTGGCCAACTTTGGAGAGATCGAAATGACTCAACGGGCAACTATTGAAAGCTCAGTTTTCAGTGGTGCTATCGGTAGTAAATCTTATTCAGAGAAAACCGTCCAGCGGACAACAAAGTACACCTTTTGAAAAGATAATATGGTTTATGAACTCACCAACGATAAAGGTGACGTTTATAGAATGCAGTCCTACTCTCAGATTGCCGATCCAAATCTTACGATAGAGGGTCTGGAGCTTCTGGGAGAAAGATTAGATCTCCCTAAAGGGTGGAGTTTCGCTGCGCGAGTATTGGAAGAGGACTCCTATTTGATATCCGATGGAGCTACTACAATTATTACTGATGAGCTTTATAATACTTATCAGAAGATTGTGGATTAATAGGAAATCGGGTGACAGCATACCAATTGAATAAGTAAGTATGCTGTCCGTTCGCAGTAACAACTGTTTATCTAACGGATTTAAGTCCCGACCGGGAAATTGACCGTTTATCTCGGTGGCACGGGGAAGCGGCGTTTGAGTAATCAAGGGTCGTGAGTTTCGTATGGCAAAATTGCAGGCCGCAATGAAAGTGAACCTAAATGTAGCCTCGAAAAGACAACCTAAACTGAAGAATATGCTGTTTCAATAATGGGTCTGCCAGCACATAGCCATTATCTTCTTTATAAACGACAGCATTGTTTTCCAGTTTCTTTATGATCTTACCGACACCGGTTGTAGACAGTCCAACCTGCTGAACAAATACTTTGCCAAGTGGTTTTAATATTGGTCCCTTAAAGGCTAATGCAGTCATAACGCTTTGTTCTGCCATGCTGAATTTAGATAGATAGCTCTCTGGCTCGCTACGACGATCCTGAATAAGCTGCTCTAGAGCCATATCGATAGTATCTTTGGTAAGTTCACCTTTATTGCCAATATGCTGTAATGTATAGCATAGGCGATTAATAGCCTCTGGATTTCTTGACATTAGGTCCTGTAAATATTTTGCATTATCATAATCAATATTCAGATTCATCTGATTAAAACGTTCGTTCATATAATCTGAATAAACTGTATAATCGATCGGAAGAAAAGAGACGTGAGTTCCCCAACTAAAAAAAGGGGCATCCGGTTTTGCAAATATTTGGGTCAATAGGTGCTGTTTTGATCCAAGTATCAGAACTGGAATTTCAGAGTTTATACTTTCAAGACTTTGACGAAATAATGCTTCTGCCTGTTTGACGAGAGCTATGTCCTGAAATTCATCAAGTACCAAAAGAACTGAAACCTTTGAACTATATAGATTGTCCAGTTGTTGTATAATATCAGTAAACGGTCGGTATTTGGACTCTGCTTGGATTCCGAGTGACAATTTTGGGTAACCCTTTTCATCAACCTCCAGGGCGGGTTTAATACCTTTGATTGTCTGAAGCAAGGTCTGAAATAACGATTTCATTCGAAACGCCCTGTTGTAGGCCTGAGAAAAAGCGAGCATCAATCGCTCGGATATCTGTGAGATATCTTGAACTCCCATCAAATCAACATACATGAAAAATCCATTAATCTCCTGTTGCCATTTCTTAGCTATAACATTACGGATCAAGGATGTTTTGCCTGTATTTCTTTTTCCGTAAATCAGCATTTTTAACCCATTTTGGATTCCGTCTGATATCTTTTTTGTTTCTGTTTCCAGATTGCAGATGTTTTCCGCATCCAAAAGAGAATTAAAAATAAATCGTTTCATTAGGCGCCCACATATTAAAATTATAGCCCATTGAGACAAACCGTATGGTTAGTCAATGAATTTCAAGCAACGCTTCACAACAATAAGTATAGAACTTATTGTTTAACACTTATTGTTTAATTCAATTCGCAAAGGATTGTCAAGGCGGAAAACCTATTATCTCTTTATATACAATAATAGGATCGTTTATCTAAATACTCACATTTCGGGGTTGAATAGCACCAACAATATATGACTTAATAGACTGATATAACTTTATTAAAGGCTCGGTTCATGGTAAGGTGATTTA
>Ga0307988_1000138_pt1 | contig 57901 bp, 55 predicted proteins | sample EllFjometagen183_FD_203166 | JGI IMG/M metagenome (GOLD analysis project Ga0307988, IMG submission 203166) | Marine microbial communities from Ellis Fjord, Antarctic Ocean - #183 | ecosystem: Environmental > Aquatic > Marine > Unclassified | place: Southern Ocean | collected 2014-10-08 | reverse complement strand
TCTTCATCATTTACACCTCCAAAACAGTGGTGATGGCCGAACCGTGTACACGAGAGTATTCTTCCAAACGGGATAGCCGTTAACGAAGCGGCTTCACCAATAATTTGAACACGGGGTTCGGAGCCACACTGATTAACGGGTTATCCAAAATTAGTAGACGACACCAATGAAATTCCGGCTTACTTCCATCACCTTTATAGATAATTATACTTCAGGTGGTCATGTACGTACGTTACTTTTAAAAATTGACCCGGTGGCGCGCCCGGGTGGGACGCTGATTACCCCCAACGAACAGAGCCGCTAAGAGAATGAAACGTTACTAGGAAGGTGTGCTACGTTGGCAAAGGAGTAAAATTAAAATTGGAAGACTTAAAAGGGCTGAGTTCTATATTGCAGGTCGCAAAGGATAAGTGCGAGGCTATAAGAGGAAACACTTGCTTATTTGTTGAAAGGAAATTGGATAGTTTACGATAACTGAATTTGCTTTACGCACTTGAATTTCAAAAGAGCATAAAAAAAGCGTTATAAGAGAATATCCTTATAACGCTTTTGAAAGGGGCGGGTAGATATGTCTGAATTAAATCTTCTGTCTGTAAATCCTGATGAAGTCCTTAGTCAGTGATGGATGATCTGACAATACCTCAGATGCTTCTGCTGATAGAGAATCATTTAAAAACTCACCTACCTCTGCATAGGTCATTTCTTTTTCGACGGATTTTTGAACAAGCGTGATAAATTTATTCTTGTCTGCTTTCTTGGTGAAATAGGAGAGGATACGATGTTCAGACTTGTCCTCTTCAGTTGCCCCTCTGTTTTGAGAGGCTGATGCGGAAACACTATTAAGGTTTTCTATGGCACTGTTCATACTGGCCAGTTCCTCCTTGATCGCTCCAATAGATTTATCTATGGTCTGCTGTGCCTCATTATTGGTACTCTCTTCTGTTTCAAGCGAGGAGAGAGTCGTCTCGAGTAAAGCGAGCTTATCAGCAAGAGGCTTTATAGAGCCTTGCATCGCAGTTATATCACTACCAAGCTTTTTAGTGGCTTCGTCAATAGAATCAGCAGTTGCTTTTCCTTGAAGAGCCTCCTCGATACTTTTTGACTTCTCATTAAGAACGGTAAGATCATCGGCAGAGGCGAGGGCAGACGCAGACACTTTACCAAGTATCTGTTCAATTGAAGAAACGCTGCTCTGTATGGATGTGAGTTGACTATCGAGTCTTTTTTGATTGTCCCTAAGAGGACTGAGGTCTTCATCGTTGAGTGGAACTAGAGGAGTAGTTTTTCTGGTTACGCATTTATGACCACAGGAGGTACAGAGGCCATGAGAAAGGTCAGAAATTTTTCCTTTAAATTCTCCATAGGTATTTTTACAGGTATCCTGGTCATACATGTAAAGAATCCCAAAGTAGATTCCAAACATTAAAGCGACACTTATTGCAACGGAGATTATAAGACCAAATAAAAAGAGAATCCCAGAGAAAATAGAAGCGATAGTACCGGTTACACCACCGGAGTCACCAAAAGCAAAAGAATAGATAAAGAACACACAGAGTATCAGGATAACACCTGACTTAATAAGGGATGATCGTAGTTCTTGGTTTTTCATGAAAAATTCCTCCTAAAAGTTCTAGAGATGAAAAAAAAATGGATGTCAGCTTCAGATACTCTAATGCCGTTTGCAATAGTGGCAATGAAATCTGAAGCGAGTTTTAATAAATGCGAAAATGAATCACTATCAATATAGACTAATAAAAAAATGTAATTTAATCAAAAAATTATACACCATTTCCTGAAAACCGATAATTAAAAAGAGAGCATTGAAGAAAAAACATTATTGCTTATTAACAGCATGCAATAAAAAAAGCCCTGTGAGAAAGTCACAGAGCTCTTTTTAAACCATTTCTAAAAGGTCAGGTTTTTACATGATTGTTTGCACAACCGTTGTGGCGTAGTCAACAAAGCGTTGAGGAATAACACCCATGATAACAATGACTGCAAGCAAAAAAACAGATGTTGCATTGGTCAGCATTGTAGGCGTCACTATAGCACGCTCTTCAGGGTCAGTTGTGTAGGCCACGCGGATTACAGAGAGATAGTAATAGATCGCAATGGCGGTATTAATTGCTGCCAGAATAACAATGAGCAGATAGCCTTCTTTTAACGCACCTGCAAGTAACATAAACTTGCCCATAAATCCAACAAAAGGTGGAATCCCGGCAAGAGCAAACAAACCAACAGCCAGGGTGAAAGCCATAATTGGTGAACGCTTATGAAGCCCGGCAAGATCTTCAATCATAACATTTTCGCCATTTCTTGAGACGGTGCATATAACAAGAAAGCAGGCAAGGTTCATAAGTACATAACCAATGATATAATACATGGCATTGGCATAGCCGGTGATCTGAAAGGTTAATATTCCAAGAAGAACAAAACCAGCATGTGCAATACCTGAAAATCCAAGCATACGTTTCACATCTTTCTGCACAAGGGCTGAAAGATTGCCATAGAACATGGAGGCAACGGCACAAACCATGAGAATATTTAGGATCACCTGACCTTCTCCACTTATAAGACTGACAAGGCGAATAAGCATGGCAACTGCGGCAAGTTTTGGCACAGATGCAATAAAGGCGGTGGTTTCATTTGATGCTCCTTCATACACGTCTGGTACCCAGAAGTGGAAGGGGAAGATGGCCAGTTTATAAAAGAAACCGGCAAGAACCATCATCATAGCAATAACGGCGGCGGGATTGTCCCACATAGTGGAAAGCTTAGGGATAACAACTGAGAGTTCAGTGGAACCGGTGAGGCCATACATATAACTCATACCAAAGAGCATAAAGCCTGTGGCAGTTACACCAAACAAGAGATATTTAATACCAGCTTCCATTTGGAATCTGTATTTTCCTTCATCATCACGCATGGGAACCATGATGTATACGGCGAAAGAAGAGAGCTCAAGAGAAACAAATATGGCAAGAAGTTCTACACTTGAGACAAGCATCATAAGACCAAGAGCACTCATAAACATAAAGAGGTAATACTCAGGATGTACCTTAACGGGGATCCCTTTCAGCTTATTACCGAAGAGGAGAACCAGTAACATGGCACCTGCTATCAAAGTCTTAAAAACCTGTGAAAACAGATCAACCTGATAAGCGTTGAAAAAGAGTTTTCCAGTTTGACAATAACTGAGAAGAGTGGCGCCGAAAATAGCGGCTCCGAGTCCAATGGCGATATTTCTTGTAGTATCGCCATTGGCTTTGCCAAGGCTGACTATAAAGATGATAAGGCCTGCACCCAACAGTGTTAACTCAGGGAGAAATTGCATTTTTATACCTTTTGCGAAACGTTAATAAAGAACGCTGTTACTGTATAAGGAAATCTGTTACCACAGCTACCTGGCTATGAAAGCCATGGTAGTTGCTCAGTAGATTCTCAACACTTACATGAATAAGATCAATAAATGGCTGTGCACCAAGACCAATCCAAAAAACAAAGAAGAGGAAAGGCGCAAGAGTTACGATCTCGCGAATATTCAGATCAGAAATCCATGATTGATCAGGATTGTCTGTTCCACCCCAGACGATCTTTTGCAGCATACGAAGCATATAAGCAGCAGCGAGAACGGCACCTGGAATAGCAGCCATCGCCAGCCAGATTGAATGCTCAAAAGTACCAGCTAGGATCAGGAATTCTCCGACAAAACTGTTCGTCCCAGGGAATCCGAACGATGATAAAGAGAAGAATGTGAGAAATGTAACATAAATTGGCATATGTTTACCCACACCCGTTGCATCGCGAAGCTCACGTGAGTGAGTGCGCTCGTAGATCATACCGATACAGAGAAAGAGGGCACCGGTGGTTATACCATGATTGATCATCTGTAGAATCGCACCCTCAACGCCAGCGGTATTTAGTACAAAAATACCAAGTGTTACAAAACCCATATGGCCAACGGATGAGTAGGCAATAAGTTTTTTCATGTCACTTTGGGCAAGTGCAGTAAAACCACCATATATGATACCTGCAATTGATAACCATAGGATTGCAGGAGCCAGTGTCATGGTTGCTTCTGGTGTAATGGGAATTGCAAAGCGAAGAAAACCATAGGTACCCATTTTCAAAAGGACAGATGCAAGTATTACTGAACCAGCCGTTGGTGCTTCAACATGTGCCGCGGGTAACCATGTATGAAAAGGAAACATGGGAACCTTGATGGCAAATGCCAGAAAAAAGGCAAGGAAGAGGAATATCTGTGCGGTGCTTGAGTAATTCTGCCACATCATATCAGGAATAAAGAAGCTGTATCCATTATTGATATAGAGCCAGATGATGGCAACAAGCAGCATAACTGAGCCGCCAAGGGTGTAGAGAAAGAACTTAACAGATGCATAAATCTTCCGTGGTCCACCCCAGATGGCAATAAGCATATACATAGGGATCAGCATTGCTTCCCAGAGAATATAGAAGAGAACAAAATCCAGTGCCATAAAGACACCAAGCATTGCACATTCCATGATAAGCAGACAAACCATAAATGCCTGAACTCTTGTCTTGATATAGCTCCAAGAGGCAAGAACACAGAGAGGCATTATAAAGGTGGTCAGCATTACAAGCAGAATGGATATACCATCTATTCCGATGACATATTGAATGTTTAAAGATTTAATCCAGCTGACCTGTTCCACAAATTGAAATTTGCTGGTGGTCAAATCAAAGGCGGTGACCAATGGAATAGACAGTATTGCAGTTAGGGTCGTGATGCCAAGGGCCCAGTAGCGTGCAAAGAATTCATTCCGTATAAAGAGCAGCAGTATGGCTCCTGCCAATGGCAGGAAAATCAGCGTGCTCAGAATGTGTGGATAATCTGGATTGATTATTAGTTGATCCATTTCCAGTGTTCCTCGATATCAGTTTAGTTGTTTATTACTCTAATTTAAAAGTCTGTGTAAACCGTTAGAGCCAGACGTAAGCTACCAGAAGAACGGCTGCAAAGGAGACTGTGTAATATATTGTTTGCTGAATTTGACCACGCTGCAAGACTATGGTCACTCTGCGACCAATTGCTCTGACACAGCGGGCAGTTCCGTCAACAACGCCATCAATTCCATTCCAGTCAAACCAGGACCAGAAAGCTGATGTGACCATAAGACAGTAAATACCAACGGATTTGTAAAATTTGCTGAGTGCAGTATCAAACCATTGCAATGGATTTTCGACTGTCCAGTAAAAGGCACGTCCACCCATTCGATAGAACCAGTCCATATCAAGGCTAATTGTATTCTTCGGCATAACGTATTTGCGTAGCATAAAGAATGCAAATGCCGTGAAAGCCATAATCTGTATGGTCTCACTGAGATGGTAGGCATTATAAGGATTAAAAACGACTTCAGTATTTGGCAGCATATTGTACAAAAATGGTGTGTAGACACCAAGAAAGATACAGAGGAAGCCGCCAATGGCCATGGCAAGCTGCATATTCCAGCTCGGATCTTGTGCTTTCTCCCAGGTTTCTTCAGAGCAGTTGTTTTTTCCAAAGAAGATAAGGTAGGGAAGTCTTAATCCAGCAGCCAGAAAAGTACCTGCCGAAACAACTGTAAGAGCAAAGCCGGCCCAGAGGATATGAGACTCAAATGCTGCAGCAATAATCATGGATTTAGAAATAAATCCTGACATCAGTGGAAGACCAGATACAGCAAGTCCACCGATGAGCATAAAGACCATGGTTGCAGGCATCTTCTTATACAATCCACCCAGTTGGGTAAGTTTTTGACGTCCTGTTGTGGTGAGGATTGCACCTGCTGCCATAAAGAGCAGTCCTTTGTAAAGGATATGGGCAAAGGCATGGGCACAGGCTCCGTTAATAGCGAGGGTAGTCCCAATTCCAACACCGGCGACCATATAGCCAACCTGTGATACAATCTCCCAACCAAGGAGTTTGCGAACATCGTTTTCCATCACAGCATAAATAATGCCGTAAATGGCCATGATAACACCGAGATAAATAAGTACTTCAAATCCGGAACAGCTACGTATAAGTGTATATACAGCAGTCTTGGTGGTGAAGGCACACATAAATACTGCACCAACGGCTGTTGCTTTTGAGTAGGCATCGGGCAGCCAAGAATGCAGCGGTGGAACAGCAGCATTCAGCATAAGGCCAGCCATAATTAGCCAGGTGTACAGTTCTGGGGAAGAAACATTTAATTGATCAAAGCTGAGATCTCCAGTGGCCTGATAACGAAGAACGAATCCAAGCAGAAGAATAACGCCGCCAAATGTATGCACCAGGATATATCTGTATCCTGCAGCCAGTGCTTCTTCATCTTTTCTTGCCCAGATCAGGAAGGTTGAGGCAAAGGCCATCATTTCCCAGAAGAGAAAGAGAGTAATGTAATCTGCGGCAAAAATAGCACCAAGTGATCCAGCAACATAGAACCATGCTGCTATATGCTGCCATTCATCTTCCACATGCATCCCATAGATGGTACCTATTATGGCCATCAGAGACATGATAAATCCAAAAATCATGGATAGACGATCAACACGACCAAAAGTAAGTTCCCAGTTCATAAACTGGAACACACCATAGGTACCTGCATTCTGACTTAAATATATGACATCGATAAACGTCAGTAACGGAACCAGAAACATATATGGTTTGCGGAACGGGCCTCTTACCAGTGGCAGCAAACATGCTCCCACTATCATGATAAGTGCCGGGTGTATAAAACTAATTGTCATAATAATCCTCCCGGGCCTGGATCCCGCTTTTGCCATACCATCTGGCAACCATAATGACGATGGCACAGCTACAAAGTCCAAAGAGTGACCAGAATCCTGGTATCATTTTTTCCGCCCAGGTATGAGCGTGGCTTGTATCCACGGTTATACTCCAGATGACTATGAAGGTCATAACCCCATAGCAGTAGTAGATCACGGTTTGTAACCGATCTCGTAAATAGTCGATCAGATTTATAATCATCCTGTCACCGCCTTAACAAATTGCATCATAAAGTTAGGAAAGATACCAAGGAGCACGGATATCGTACATGCAATCACAATGGGAATCAGCATGGCGAGTGGTGCCTCTTTGATGCCTTGATATGTCTCACCTTCAGGACGTTTTCCAAAGAAAGCCTTGTAGGTGACCGGGGCAAAATACCCGACGTTTAACATGGTGGAAGCTATTAGTATAATGAGAATACCCATCTGGTTTGCTTCAATAGATCCGACAAGCAAGTTCCATTTTGTAACAAATCCTGCAACTGGTGGGGCACCGATCATGGAAAGTGATGCTATAAAGAAGCAGGCGAAGGTTATCGGCATTGTTTTACCTAGTCCGCCCATCTCTGAAAGATCCTTCTTGTGCGCGGCAATCATGATAGCTCCAGCACAGAAGAAGAGTGTGATCTTTGCAAAAGCGTGGTTCACGATATGAATAAGGCCGCCATCAATTCCAGATGGTGTCAGTAATGCAACACCAAGAATAATATAGGATAACTGGGAGATGGTTGAATAGGCGAGCCGTTCTTTTAAATTGTCCTTAGAGAGAGCCAGGACTGAAGCTGCGAGTACTGTGAACCCAACAAAGTAGGCTGTCGGGATTCCTAGGTTGAGTGCATGCATGGTGTCCGTACCAAATACATACAACATGGTACGGGTTGTACAAAAAACACCAACCTTAACAACTGCTACTGCATGCAGAAGAGCAGAGACCGGAGTCGGTGCAACCATTGCACCAGGTAGCCAGTGATGAAATGGCATAACACCATTCTTAGCAAACCCAAAGAGACAGAAGATATAGAGCATGATCACCATCCAGTTCTGGATGTTGCCGGAAGCAAGACCATCGGTGAAGAGTCCGTCTGAAATATTGGTTGGAAAGTCAAGAGTTCCTGTGAGCACATAGATAAGGATTAGTGCGGGTAACAAAAACATCTTTGCTGTAGTTGTCAGGTAGACTATGTATTTCTGCGCTCCAGCATATCCAGCCTTGTCCTGTGCGTGAGCAACGAGAGGATAGGTACATACTGAAACAATCTCGTAGAAAAGATACATGGTAAAAAGGTTATCTGAGAATGCAACACCAATTGCACCGAATATGGCGAGTGCAAAACATGCATTAAATCGCGTCTGCGCATGTTCTTTATGGGCTCTCATGTATCCCATGGAGTAGTAGACAGCGATGGTCCACAATGATGATGCAACAATTGCGAAGATCATCGACATTCCATCTGCCCGGAGTGTTACCGTAAGACCGGGTAAGACACTGAACATATGATACACAAGAATTTTACCATCGAGCACATCTGGAATCATTGAGGCAACAATCAGCAGCAGGATAACCGATGCTGCTGATGAGACTCCCTCACGAATATTCTCGTTTTTCCCCACAAACATGACACCAAGGGTGCCAAGCAGTGGAACAAGAAGTGCGAGGAGTAGCTTTACGGAACTGACCGTTTGTATTTCCATGACAGGGCTTCCTCTTTCCTAACCGTTAAGGTCGACGATATCTTCGGTGTCGACTGATTTGTAATTTCGATAGACTGCAATGGTAATACTCAGACCAATCGCAGCTTCGGCAGCAGCAATGGCCATAATAAACAGAGTAAATACCTGTCCTACGGTGGGGTCAGGAGCAGTGAATCTGTTAAAGGCCATAAAGTTAATTGAAGCTGCCGCAAGTACTAGTTCCGAGGCAATCAGCATTCCAATAAGAGTTCTTCTGGTGACGAGTCCGTATATACCCATTCCAAAGAGTACAGCACCAAGGATAAGGTATGTGTTCAGACTATTGTGAAGGTTTAGAATCGACATTTATTTGCTCCTTCCTTGACGCGCAATGACAAGCGATCCGATGATGGCGATGAGCAGAACTATGGAGACCAGTTCAAAGACCATTGAATACCTGGTGAGCAGATTAATACCTATAAGTTTGATGCTTCCCATATTTTCCTTGGGGAGAACTTCAAAAGTGGTATTCACTGCTAAACCTATCATGCCAAATGTAACCAAACCTGCAGTAATCAGTCCAAGTGGGCCGCTTAAAGCACCGGCGGAACCCTCTTTTTTACTGTCTTCAGGTGCTGCAAGCATAATGGCAAAGGCGATGGTGATACATACGGCACCAATGTAGATGAGCATTTGCATCATTGCTACAAAGGGAGAATTTAGGTAGTAGTAGATGGCTGCAACTCCGATAAAACAGAGGGCAAGTCCAGCCACAGCGCGAACCAGTCGTTCTGAATTACAGGCAATGATTCCACCTATTAAGGTAGTTGCAAGCATTATCAGAAAAACGATTCCGGCAGCAGCATCGGCATACCCTGCAAACCCTTCGGCAGTTAAAAAGCCGGGCATCCAGGACCATTCAGTTGGGTTCATGAGTTTCTCTCCTTCAATCTATTAAGAAGGTCGAAATGAAAATCTTCCTTACGGCTTGAAGCAAGATTGTATTCTTTTGAAAAGGTGATCGCACCAAAGCCACAGGACTCAACACATTGTCCGCAGAGTGAACAGGTGGTAAAGTTGAGATTGTACTGTGTAAGCACCTTCTTCTTTTTTGTCTTCATTTCACCCTTCACCTCTACTTCATATTCAACAGACTTTGAAGCAAGGCTAATGCATCCTGATGGACATGCTCGCTGGCACATTCCACAGGCAACACATTTCGGTTTTCCTTCTTCGTCTTCAATCAATTCAATATGACCGCGATACCGCTCGCTCATCTTGATTGTTTCGTACGGGTAGGAAACAGTTACAACTGGTTTGAAGAATTCCTTGGCTGTAATTCCAAGCCCTATAACAAGGGACTTTAGCCCAAGAAATATTTCGCTAAAATAAGATCCCATATTAAAATACCTTCAGTAATCCTGCTGTGAGCAGCAGGTTAAACAGTGAGATCGGAATCAATATCTTCCAGCTCAAATTGAGCAGTCCATAGATTGTAGTTCTAGGGAACGTCCATCTGATCCAGATAAAGGAGAAGATAAGGAGATAGATTTTAAGAAGGAACCACCAGACACCAGGAAAGAGTCCAAGAGGACAATCCCAGCCACCAAGAAAAAGAATGGTAATAAGGGAGGCACCAATCACGATATTTGCATACTCACCCATAAAGAAGAGGCCAAAGCCCATACTTCCGTATTCAGTATGAAATCCCGCTACGAGCTCACTTTCAGCCTCACCAAGGTCGAATGGAGCCCGGTTGGTCTCAGCAAGTGAACAGATAAAGAAGATTAGAAAGGAGATGGGCATAAGGGGACTTGAAAGCGATGGCACGATATGCCAGTTCCAGATTCCACCAGATTGCGCAGCAACAATTTCTTTCAAATTCATAGTCCCGGTCATCATCACAATGGTAATAACTGTGATAAGCATTGGAATTTCATAAGAAATGTTCTGTGATACGGCACGAACCGAAGCCATAACACCATATTTGTTACGTGATCCCCAACCAGCAAACAAGATAGCCAAAGCGCCAAGAGAGGCAAAGGCAAAGATCATTAGCACTCCAATATTCATGGAGTGAGCAACGATGGTGTCACTGAACGGTACGGTCACAAAACTTGTGATGGCAGGAGCCATTGCAAGAACGGGCGCAACCATAAAGAGTGCCTTGTCAGCTCCACCTGGAATCATCAACTGCTTGGTCATCAGTTTGATACCATCTGCAGGAGGCTGAAGGAGGCCTAGCGGACCATTAACGTTCGGGCCGGGGCGGCGCTGAATACGGCCTGCCCCCCGACGCTCTGCCCAAACCAGATAGGCAGCGTTGAGTGCGGCAAAGGCGATGGCAATAACCACCGCAACTACAGCATTTAATATTGTTAAACTCATCTGACTTCTCCCTTACCTGTCTATCTCAGGTATAACTAAGTCTAAGCTTCCCATCATGGCGAGCGCGTCCATTATCATCATGCCCTCACACGCCTCATCAAACAGAGACATATTGGAATACGTTGGAGAGCGAAGCTTGAAGCGATAGGCATTTTTGGTGCCATCACTAACAATTCTGATACCAAAACTTCCACGTGCTGTCTCAACAGCTTGGTAATAATCACCCTTAGGAGGTTTTATTAGCTTTGGTTTTTTCTTGGGCATGATTGGCCCATCTGGTAACTTGTCAAGTCCCTGTTCTATGATGCGCAGAGATTGTTCCATCTCATCCATACGAACCTTATAACGAGCAAGAGAATCGCATTCGTGATAGACAGGAACGTCAAAATCAAATTCAGGATACACTGAGTATGGCTCGTTTTTACGAACATCAAAGTCGATCCCAGCTCCACGAGCTACAGGTCCAGTTGCTCCGTATTTACGGCACATCTCAGCAGAAATTGGCCCAATATCTTCAAGTCGTTTTCTGAAAATGATATTGCCTGTAACGAGTGCATCATATTTCTTGAGTGATTTGCGCATGCGAGGAAGAAATGCCCTGGCAGCTGCAATGAAATCATCATCGACATCGTTGTACAGTCCACCGAAACGGTAGTAGCAGTATGTCAGTCGGGACCCCGTGACAGCTTCCAGCATATCAAGAATATGCTCACGATCCTGGATGGCATACATAAGAGGCGTAAAGCCTCCAAGATCCATAACAAAAGCGCCAAACCAGAAGAGATGAGATGCAACTCTGTTCAGCTCTACGGTGATGGCTCTGATATACTCGGCACGTTCTGGAACTTCTATTCCTGCTGCACGTTCAACAGCCAAAACATGGCCGTGTGTGTAACCGAGGGCTCCAAGATAATCAAGACGGCTAAGGTTAGGGAGAACCTGCGGGTATGTTCTGTTTTCACCCATCAGCTCATGCATACGATGAATATAGCCAAGCACTGTTTCAGCTTTAACAATATACTCACCATCCATTTGCATCTTTACTCGAAGAACACCATGGGTTGCAGGATGCTGCGGCCCAACGTTCAGGGTAAAGGTTTCGTCCGATCGGATCTGAATTGGTCCACTCATGGTTTAAAATCCTTTAAGAGGGGATGAAAGTCTGCGTCTTCTGGAAGGAGCAGAGGGATGAGGTGCGGATGCCCCTCAAACTTGATGCCAAAGAAATCGTGGGTTTCACGTTCGTGCCAGCTTGCTCCCGGGTAAATTTTGGAGATGGTGGGAATATTAGGCTCCGACCGAGGAGTGCGAGTACGAATTACCACGCGACAGGTATCAAAATCGTAGCGGGAGAAATCGTAAACGGATTCAAGTTGATCTTCTTTGATCCAGTCCACTCCAGTAATGCTTTCAAGAAAAAAACCAGCCTTATCTATGATCATTACAGCAGCAAGTAATTCACCCGGTTCGCATTGCACATCGATATCATAACCATGCTCTGCGTGATCGCGTTCGATTACACCGTTAGGTCTGGGCTCTTCCTTCTTCTTGGCGGGTTTTTTTTCCTCTTCACCTTCGGCGGGTGCCTCGGCAACAGGTTCTTCAACAACCGGTTCCGGATCGGGAAAAAGATCTCGCAGGGCTTGTTTTACAGTATCATTTGTCATTGTCATATTCCTCTTCAAGCCTTTTCTTCAGGATCTTTCCAGCGATTCCAGCCAGAAACCTTGTTTTCCAGTTTGAGGATACCCTCGAGTAGCGCTTCGGGCCGTGGAGGACAACCTGGTATATAAATATCAACTGGAAGGAATTTGTCGGCACCAAGTATAATTGAGTATTGTCCATCAAAGGCAAAAGGGCCGCCAGAAATAGCACAATTGCCCAGTGCGATTACCCACTTTGGTTCAGGCATCTGGTCGTAAAGAACCTTGATACCAGGCATCATTTTTTTGGTAACAGTGCCCGCAACGATCATCACATCTGATTGTCTAGGAGATGGGCGAAAAACCTCAGCTCCAAAGCGTGACATATCAAATCGTGCACAACCTGTGGCCATCATTTCAATGGCGCAGCAGGCAATACCAAAGGTGAGGGGCCAGAATGAATTGACCCGGCCAATGTTGATGAGTTTGTCGGCTACGGCAAACTGAACAACTGATGACGGAATTGGTTCTAACGGCGAAGGTACGTTCTGCGTTCCCACTTGAAGACTCCCTTGATCCATGCGTATACGATTGCGAGTGATAAGATTCCAACAAAAATAACAACTTCTACGAAATCCCGGTAGACTATGCCCATGTCCAACAGGTCTTTGCTGTCATAAGCAAGAGCTACTGGAAAAAGAAATAGAACGTCCACATCAAATGCGAGAAAAATCAAGGCGTAGAGAAAAAAGACAGAACCATATCGTACCCAGGAGTCACCGATTGGTTCCATTCCACACTCAATGGCTTGACTGTTTTTACTATTGAATTGTCTGGTACCCCGAGGCATCAGAATGTAGACGATGACGATGGGGCCTAAGGCAAATGCTAGGCCGCCCAGAGTAAAAGCCGTGATCCATAAAATATTGTCACGGAAGAGAAAATCAGAAAACTGAAGCTCCATCTAAAAACCTCTTATGGTTGAGTTTGTCGGTTTACTTAAAAAAAAAGGTACCCGATAACTAATGAAATAAGCTCTACTTGTCAACTGAAAAGTGAATGGCCATTCACTTGCAAATTATGTGAGTGAACCTTCATTCATTTGAGTAGCAGTGCTAATGTATATTTCAGTTTTTTCTTGGAAATATATTGAGAAAAAGTATATAAATGATATGGTGAGAAATCACTAATTAAAAAAACAAATATGAATCATAAAAAATTTTGAACAAAGGTTTTATTTATGTCTATCACACTGAGACAATTGGAAATATTTATAGCTGTTGCCGAGACAGCCCAGGTGACAAAGGCTAGTAAAAAGCTTTTTGTGACTCAATCTGCTGTGAGTATGGCACTTGCAGAATTGGAAAATCAGCTTGGCGGATCACTTTTTGATCGTCACGGTAGAAGCCTCTTATTGAACGAACGTGGCAGATATCTTTTGCCTCTTTCAAAGGAGATTCTTTGTCAGGTCGGCAATGTTGAAAACATCATGTCGGAAAAGAACGACACCTTGAGCGGCCAAATTAATGTGGTAGCTTCAACGACTATCGGTGATTACATACTTCCTTACCTTATAGGGGCATTTAAACGAATGCATCCGCAGGTTCATATTAATATGCTGGTGCATCATACACGCTATGCTGAGAGCTTGGTGCTTGATGGCAAGGTTGAGGTTGGGTTTGTGGAAGGGCAGATAAATAACCCGGATACGGTTAAGCGCCTCTGGTTTGAAGATGAGCTTGTGGTTATTGCCGGGCCAACCGATCCGTTGTCGCACAAAAGTCTCTTTGATGTTGAAAGTGATTTTACCAATACTCGTTGGATCATGCGAGAAGAGGGCTCCGGGACCGTTGCAATATTTAGAGATAAAATGAAAAAATATCTTGATCAAATCAATGTTATAATGGAAATGGGCCACCCTGAAGCCATTAAAAAGGCTGTTGAGTCTGGCGTTGGCCTTGGCTGCTTGTCTTCTTTAACGGTATGCCGGGAAGTGGAACATGGCTGGTTAAAGACCCTGCATTTTGATGGCGTTGATATGAAACGTAAGTTACATGTGATATCACGTAAGAATTTAAAAATGAATGATACTCTCGCAGAATTTCTAGCCTTTTGTGATATTATGTCCACCTGCTCACAATCCCGGGCTTGTCTTTCTTCCCCCTGGAAGCTGCAATCATTGCTTGCTAAACAGTCGGTGCAGAGAAAGTGATTACTACGGGTTGATTCGCACGTATTAAGAAATAGCTTGCATAGTCACCAATACGCGTTATCAAATAATTAGTAACTGAATATTTACTTATTTACTATTGTAACTATTCTGCGAGGGCAATGAATTACCCTTAACTCTGAACGCGCCCCGAAGGAAGTACTCTTGGGGTATAACTGTTTAGCAGGTAAGCGCAGACTCCATGCTCCAAATTCGTTTATTTGGGGCTTCGAAGCATACTAATGCTATTCGAGGAAGCTAAAATGGACGTAGTTTGTGTGCTGCTGAAGAGTTACCTACTAACTATATAAGGAAGAATGGTATGTGGAAATCAATACAACCCGCTCCGCCTGATTCAATATTAGGTCTCACTGAAGAATTTAAAAAAGATCAGAATCCCCAAAAAGTCAATCTTGGCGTGGGGGTATATAAAGATGAATCTGGAAACACTCCGGTTCTTAACTGTGTGAAAGCTGCAGAAAAAGTACTCTATGAGACTCAAAACTCTAAGAGCTATCTTCCTATCTCCGGTGATCCTGCCTATTCGGCTGCAGTACAGCGTCTGATCTTTGGTGCAGAAAGTGAAGTGATCGTCTCTAAACGAGCCGCTACCATTCATGCGCCTGGCGGTACCGGAGCCCTGCGTGTTGGTGCTGATCTTCTTTACAAATTCACCCCAAATGCAAAAGTGTGGGTCAGTTCTCCTACCTGGGCCAATCATAATGGAATATTTGGGGCTGCAGGCTTTGGGATATCTCGGTACGGATATTATAATTCAGATACCAGGGGACTCGATTTTGACAAGATGATGAGTGATCTGGAAAACGTACCTGCCGCTGATATCGTAGTGCTGCATACGTGTTGTCATAATCCCAGCGGTGTTGACTTAAGTAATGATCAATGGAAAAAGCTTGCAGCGCTTGCTGCCCAAAAAGGCTGGGTTCCGTTTCTTGACTTTGCTTACCAGGGATTTGGTGATGGTGTGGATGAGGATCGATTTGCTGTGGAGCAGTTTGCTGCAGCTGGTGTTGATTTTCTTGTGGCCAGTTCCTTTTCTAAGAATTTTGGGCTCTACAATGAACGCACAGGAGCTATTACCGTTGCAACTCCATCGAAAGAGGAAGCCAGTGTGGCAATGAGTCATTTGAAGACGGTTGTTCGAACAAATTATTCGAATCCTCCAGCTCATGGGGGTCTTATTGCAACTATGATTCTGGATACTCCGGAGTTGCACAAAATGTGGCTGGAAGAGCTTGCCGGGATGCGTGATAGAATAGTTACTATGCGGAAATCTCTGGTGGCAGGACTTGCGGCGCAGGGAGTTGACGGGGACTTTTCGTTTATTGAACGACAACGTGGAATGTTTTCTTTTAGTGGCTGGTCCGATGATGTTGTTGGGAGCCTAAGAAAGAAAAATAATATTTATGTTGTTGGCGGTGGGAGGATTAATCTAGCAGGACTGACAACCTCTAATATCGAGTACGTCTGTAAGTCGGTCGCCAGTGCTATGAAGTCATAAGTGCTCTCAGGCACAGCATCTTTGCTCACGATTCCCTGTTACCGCATAGCAAAACTATTGCGGTAACAGGGAATCGAACAAACCTGCCGCACCTGAAACCACTTATGCTCTGATAGTTATTTTTTGTAATACACTTTTTTTAGAAGTAATCCGTGGGCTGGTGCTGTTGCGGCTGCTACTGAACGGTCTTTTGCTTCAAGGATAGTGTTAAATTCTTCGAGTGTTTTTCTCTTTTTTCCAACTTCCAGTATCGATCCTACTATATTGCGTACCATGTGACGTAGAAACCCATCTCCTGAAAAAACAAATTGCAGCTCATTGTTCCCGGTTGGGTTCAATGTGGCTTCTTGAATAGTCCGAACACTGCCACGTCCCGTGGTAATACTCTTATCTCTTGATCCCGATGCTTCAAAACTTGCAAAATCATGAGTTCCAGTAATTGTCTTCAGGCATTGCAGCATTAATTGTATTGATAGGTCCTGCGGAATGTGAACCATGTACAAACGATTCAAGGGTGATTGAATTGAGCCGGTTTCAATGGTGTAAATATAGGTCTTTGAGATAGCTGAGAAGCGGGCGTGAAAATCGGGTGGCGCGTTTTCTAATTCAAGAAGTTGAATAGCTGGAGGAAGAGTGGCATTAACACCTTTTAGGAGATCCTTCAGTAAAATGTGTGACTCGGTTTCAAAGCTGGCCACCATACCGAGTGCGTGAACACCGGCGTCGGTTCTGCCAGCTCCATGCAGGATTACCGGGTTATTGGTGATCCGACTAAGAACGTTTTCGAGTTCACCTTGAATGGTTGGAGCATTTAACTGCTTTTGCCAGCCGCTGAATGCTGTTCCATCATAAGCAATGGTCAGTTTAAGATTTCGCATACAATACTAAAAGATCTATGGGAAGAATGGCGCTCCCTCTAGTCCGGTTGTCTCCTCAATTCCACACATCAGATTCATATTATGCACCGCCTGTCCTGCTGCACCTTTTACGATATTGTCGATAGCTGAAACAACAATGATCCTTTTGGCCCGTGTATCAATTGCAAAGCCAATATCACAAAAATTTGATCCGCGTACATATTGAGTTGCTGGAAATGTTCCCTGCGGTAAAACGCGGACAAAAGGCTCATTTGTATACATATCCGTGTATAATTCTCGCAGTTCCTCTTCAGAAATATCGGATGTGAGGTTTGCATAGGTGGTGCTTAATATGCCACGCGCTATGGGGAGAAGATGTGGAGTAAAGGAGATCGTGATATCTGCCTTGTTCAGCACACTGAGTTCCTGCTCGATTTCAGGCAGGTGTCGATGGGTTCCACCAACCTTATACGCCTTAAATCCATCGTGTACTTCGCAAAATAAGCTACCAACACTGGCAGCGCGTCCAGCACCGGTAGTCCCAGATTTCGAATCTGCAATAATGGACGTCGGATCAATAATACCTTTGCGTAATAATGGCGCAAGGCCAAGCACGATGGAGGTTGGGTAGCAGCCAGGATTTGCCACCAGACGAGATTTTTTGATCTGTTCACGGTAGAGCTCTGGCAAACCATATGCTGCTTCTGCAATAAATTCAGGAGAAGAATGTTCCTGATACCATTCCTCGTAGGTGGAAACGTCCCGTAAGCGATAATCTGCTGAAAGATCGACAACCTTCTTTCCTTCCTTCAGGAGTTGGGGCACAAGATCCATGGCTGTTTTATGAGGAACAGCAGCAAAAAAGAGATCAGCACGATCACAAAGTTCATCTATGGAAAGATTCTCACAGAGAAGGTCGGTTTTACCAAGAAGGTTTGGGAATACTTGAGACAGTGGCTGGCCAGCATATTGGCGGGATGTTGCAGCGGTGAGGTTGAATTCAGGGTGATTACAGAGAATGCGTGCGAGTTCAACTCCGGTATAGCCTGAGGCTCCTATAATGGCAACATTTAACATGGGGCTTTCCTGATATAAAAATGAATAAAAAAAAGGGAATAACAGATATCTGTTATTCCCTTTATCAAACTGCTAATGGTATACGCCTCATCGTTTGTTTCCCGCATAAACAGGATACAAACGGTAAAGCAGCAAAACGGATTAGCGTTTTGAGAACTGAAACTTTGCGCGAGCGCCTTTCTGACCGTATTTCTTACGCTCTTTCATACGAGGATCACGAGTCAGAAGGCCTGATTTCTTCAGTGTCATTCTGTTTTCGGCATCCACTTCAAGGAGTGCACGAGAAATTCCATGGGTCAGGGCATCTACCTGGGCAGATTTACCACCACCAAGAAGAGTTGCCATAACATCATAGCTCTCAAAGGTATCGGTCACTTTGAAGGGTTTGTCAATCTTGTGAATCTTAAAGGTTCCACCAAAATAATTCTCAGGTGTCATCTTATTGACTAAAATTTTTCCGGTACCAGGGGTGAGCCATACTTTGGCAATAGCACTTTTTCTTTTACCGGTGGCGTAAAAACGATCTTGAGCCATGATGTAATATCTCCGTAATTTCTTTTGTTATATGTCCAGGTCGACTGGCATTTGTGCAGCGTGTGTATGCTCGGGTCCAGCAAATAATTTTAATTTCTTCAGTTGCTGACGTCCCAGTGTGTTTTTTGGAAGCATACCTCTAACTGCTTTCATGAGCACTTCGGTGGGATGTTTCACCATAAGCTCTTTTGCAGTTATTTCTTTCATGCTACCGATATATCCGGTGTGATGATAGTATTTCTTGTTGTCCCATTTTCTGCCGGTAAGGCGAACCTTGTCCGCATTGGTTACAACTACGAAATCTCCGTTATCAATGAAGGTGGAGAAAGTAGGTTTGTGCTTTCCACGCAACCGATCAGCGATTTCTGTTGCCAGACGGCCAAGAATTTTACCTTCGGCATTTACATGGTGCCATTTTTTTTCGATCTCGTTGACCGGAGTAAGGTAGGTTTTCATATTCTTTTGTTGTCCTTTAGGTGTAACTAATAATAAAAAAAGGTTCGACTTGATTGATGTCGAACCTTTTGAACTTTAAAAATGGAGCGGGAAACGAGATTCGAACTCGCGACGTCAACCTTGGCAAGGTTGCACTCTACCACTGAGTTATTCCCGCTCAATGTGTGTAAGATAAAACGGGATTTAAATTACTCTTGAATGGTATGTCTTGTCAATAAAAAAAGTGATCAAAGGTGCAAGAAGGGTATGAAAGCATTCGAAGCGGGATCCCAAAAAGAGAAGAGCTTGCTTATGGAAAGTGTGCTATAATCTTATCTTAACTAACAAAATTCACTTTTACTATTTTATGTGAGGACATCGATGGGTGCTGAAAAAAAGAGGCTCGGAGCCATTCAGAGGCAAACAAAAGAAACAAATATTGACCTCGAGATTTTTATTGATGGTAGTGGTATTACCGATATTGAATGTGGTGTTCCTTTTTTAAATCATATGCTGACTCTCTTTGGGGTGCATGGGTTCTTCGATCTGAGGGTCGCCGCCACCGGGGATACGGATATTGACGATCATCATACTGTGGAAGATGTGGGTATCTGTCTTGGCCAGGCATTTTCCAAGGCTCTTGGAGATAAGAGTGGGATCGCAAGGTATGGCAGCGCCTATCTTCCCATGGATGAAACACTTGTTCGTGTGGTTGTTGATATGTCCAATCGCCCTTATATTCATTACAATGCCCCCGTTCCCGATCAGAAACTTGGGACTTTTGATACAGCACTTGCGCTGGAGTTTATGAGGGCCTTTGCGCAGCATGCAGGAGTGACCCTTCATATTGATTTGATTCATGGAAGAAATAGTCACCATATAATTGAAGCTGTCTTTAAGGCTCTTGCTCGGGCGATGTCTCAGGCTAGTGCAAAGCTGGAGACACTTACTGGAACTTTATCGTCCAAAGGTGTACTCTAGAAGAAGTCAATAGAAGTAAATGAATGAAGCGGAGTAGATTGATACTGAGTGTATTGTCTGCTCTATCTTTTATAGAATATCTTGATATTAGAATGAGGAATCCTGTGAGAAAACTTTTCTCGATTTTGTGTTGTGTCTCTTTTGCTGTCTCTGCTTGTAGTTCTAATACCAATGAGGATACAAGAAAGATTGGTCCTTTTCCGGAGATTAGTTGTGCAGCAGTGTTACCCTTCTCGGTGCCAGTTGCCTACAGTGACACACTCACTGCCGCTGGTAAGAAAAATCTTGCAGGTGGTGCGGCTTACCTGGATTCTGTGATGGTCGATGAATTAGGCACGCGACCAGAGTTTAAGGTATTGACTGAAAATCAACTTGATGCAATTCTTGGTGACCCATGGGGCGGTAGGTTGCAGCAGGTGCGTGATATCGGGCAGGCAACGGGGTGCGGCGTTGTACTCGAGACTACCCTGAGTAAGTTCCGTGAACGTGTTGGGTCAACGATGTCTGCAGAGGTCCCTGCAGAGGCAGCTTTTTCCATGGAACTATTTGGTGTTGAGAGCGGTATGGTTCTATGGACTGCTTCCTATGATGAGAGCCAGAAGGCACTCTTTGACGATATTCTTTCCTTTAACACGGCTCAGAAGCGTGGTTTTAAGTGGCTCTCTGTTCAGGAACTGAGTCGCGGTGGCTTAATAAGCCGCCTTGAATCATTTCCCTATTTTCAGAAGGTTGAAAATGAGTAGATAGAAACAGTACAATTTTATTGGAAAGTTTATAGTTCTGTTATTGTAGGTGATTTCCCCCCATTCTTCTAGGGTTTGAAGAATGGGGTTTTTTGTTGTTTAATATGCTGTAGCACTTGAAATTATACCTTGCTTAAAAAAACCTATACACATAGAACTCTTTATAAAGAAAACAACTTTTTTTACATATGTGCACTTCATTTGAATTGTCTTGACGATTTGAAGCACAATGCTTTTTTCTTCTGGGAGGAAGACGGGTGAGTATTAAACTGAAATTACGTATTATTGCAGGTGTTTTTGTTGGAATCATTGTTCTCATGTTTCTTGCTACTTATATAAATACTCAAAAACAGGACGATGATGGGCTTCTTATCAACCTTGCCGGTCGTCAGAGGATGCTGAGCCAGAAAATGGTTAAAGAGATGCATGAAGCCATTTATTCTAAAGCCAAAACAGGGAAGCCGGATCAGGTCTCTATTGAGAGTGCTCACTCCACTATTAAAGTTTTTGATATGACATTGAATGCACTGAGAGTTTCCGGGGATGCACCGCTGGGTCTTAACCTGACTGAAACTGCATATCGAAAAATACCGGCGGCAGAGGGAAAGATCCTTGAACAGCTAAATGTGATAGCTGATAAGTGGACATCTTTTCGTCAGGTACTTGAACAGGTTCTGAACGGTCAATATAGTGAGAAAGATCTTCAATTATTACATAGAGATAATATGTTACTGCTCAAAGAGAGTAACAAAGCAGTGGTTATGATGCAGAAGAAAGCCGAGGCATCTGTCAGCAGTCTACTGACTACCCAGATTATCCTTATTGTGGCTGCTCTTGTCTTTATGGCCTGGGCGATATTAGTGATAAACAGCATTACCGGGCGAATTGCTCTGATGAAAGTTTTTTGTACTCGCTTTGGCCAGGGAGATTTACGGGCACGATCGGAAATTTCCGGTAGTGATGAACTGGGTGAAATTGGGGATAGTCTGGATGCCATGGCCAGTGAGCTGCAGGGGGTCATGTCTGAAATCAGAGATGGTGCCGGTAGTTTGGATCACACCTCCGAGGGCGTGATGACCATAGCTCATGGGGTATCCGATGATTGTGCAAATAGTTTAGAACGTGCAAATTCTGTAGCAGCGGCGACGGAAGAGATGAGTGTGAATATGAATTCTGTGGCAGCGGCGGTGGAGGAGACTTCTACAAATGTTTCAATCATTGCTGAAACTGTTTCGGCCATGACCGTAACTATCAAAGATGTAACCAGTGAAACCGAGGCGGTACGAAGCAAAACCACCGAGGCTGTTACCCAGTCAGAATCTGCATTAAACAGAGTTGATGAACTGGGTGTTGCTGCTACTGAGATCAGCAAAGTTACGGAAGCAATCACTGAAATCTCAGAACAGACAAACCTTCTAGCTTTAAATGCCACTATTGAGGCAGCACGAGCAGGAGAAGCTGGTAAGGGCTTTGCGGTTGTTGCAAATGAGATTAAAGATCTTGCCAAACAGACAGCAGAGGCAACGCTCGATATTCGTTCAAAAATTGAATCCATTCAAAACTCCACCCACCATACAGTTAAGGATATCAATTCCATTGCAGATATTATTAATACTGTAGATGGGTTGGTGGGGGGTGTTGCAACCGCCCTTGAAGAACAGGCTCAGACCGCAGAGGGTATTTCTGAAAATGTAGATCAGGCCTCCGCTGGTATAATGGAGATTACCGAAAACGTAGCTCAGAGTTCCGTCGTCTCTCAGGAAATTTCTTCGGATCTGACCTCTGTAAATGGTGATATTGATGGTATTAATACTGTTACGGGTGAGCTTTCAAGTAAGGCAAGTGAATTGAGTCAGTTGGCTTCTGTTCTTTCTGATCGAGTGGGGAAATTCGACATCTAATTAGCAGTGCATAGCTCCGGTTGATTGTCTGGCTGTAAAATCTCAGGGTTGAGGGATTTTACAGCCATTTTTGTTTCCACTGTTTTTTTTATTGAAACCAGTGATGGTTTGCTGGTAGATGGAATTCCTTACAGTCCAATTGTCAATATCCGTTCGTACTGAGACAACATATGTTATCGGCTCAAACAAATAAACGCATAGGTCAGGCCATGTGTGATTATTCCATGCTGGATGATGGAGATCATGTACTGGTTGCAGTCTCCGGTGGTATAGACAGTTTGGTTCTGCTGTGGTTGCTGCAATACTGGAAAAAAAAAGCTCCCGTTTCCTATTCTTTGCATCCGGTTCATATTGATATGGATATCTGGGAGCCGAACAGAAAGGAAGTGAATCCTGTACACGCTCTTATGCAGCAGATGCAAACAGTCGGAGCAGAGTTGCATGTGGAAAAAAGTCTGCCTTTGAGCGATAGCTTGCGAACCTGTTTTAGGTGTTCAAAATTACGGCGTAAACAATTGTTTGATCTTGCCAGACGTTTTAAATGTAATAAGATTGCCTTTGGTCATCATAAGGATGATTTAATTGAAACTCTGCTCTTGAATATGTTTTACAGTGGCAATATTTCTACCATGGTGCCCAGGCAGGAACTGTTTGAGGGAAAGCTAACGGTGATTCGTCCTCTTGCCTATATCGAAAAGAAAGAAGTTGTAACAATTGGCCAAAATGTTGGATTGCATGCCGTGAGCAATCTTTGTCCTCTTGCCGGGGAAACCAGGCGGGATGAGGTGCGACAAATAGTGGAAAATATTTGTCGTACAATCCCTGGTGCGAAGGCATCTCTGTTTGCATCCATGAAAAATGTACGTAAGGGGTATATGCTGTGAAAACTACTTTTGAATGTATGGCCTGTTATCTACGTCAGACCGTGCAGGTTGCCCGCATCTCGAGCAGAGATAAGGGGGTACAACTCTTGGCACTGCGAAGAGTTGCAGAACTTATCGCCCGAATGGATATGGACAAGACACCTCCAGAGAATTCTATCCCCGTGTACCGGGCGATTGCCGAAATAACCGGTTGCGCAGATCCCTATTATGAGATCAAAGAACGTTCCAATAGACAGGTACTTTCTCTTTTACCTGAATGTAAAAAAATGGTGGCCGCCGCCGATGATTCACTCGCCACGGCTTTACGTTTTGCAATTGGTGGTAATATTATCGATTATGGTGCCATGCACAGTTTTGATGTGGATGCAGCCATGGCGCGTTGTTTGAAAGCACCCTTTGCCGTGGATCATTGTCAACGTTTTTTGAAAAAGGTACGGGGATTGGATGCACATTCTAAGGTACTTTATCTAGCTGATAACTGCGGCGAGATCGTGTATGATTCTCTGGTGGTCAGCGAACTCGTTTCCATGGGACTGAATGTAACCGTGGCTGTGAAAAGCGGGCCTATTATTAATGATGCTCTTCTTGCCGATGCAAAGGCCAGCGGCATTGATACAATTGCATCTGTTATTGAAAATGGGACGAACTGCCCGGGAACACCCCTTAACAGCTGTTCGCAGGAATTTATGCAGGCCTTTAACGATGCAGACCTGATTATTTCAAAGGGACAAGGGAATTTTGAAACACTTTCCGAGGTAGAGGCTGAAATATTTTTTCTGCTCACGGTGAAATGTTCGGTTGTTGGTGCTCATCTTGCTGAAATAAGCAATACTCCTCAGGACGTTCTACCCGGTACCGGGGAAATTGTCCTGTTTCACTATAATGGAACTCAAAAAAATGATTAGAAGAATAAAAAAACTCCTTGATACAGGTGAAATAGAAAAAAAAGTGACAGTACGGGGCTGGATACGAACCCGTCGTGATACCGGATCTTTTTCTTTTCTGGAAGTGAACGATGGCTCCTGTCTGGCAAATCTTCAACTGATTGCCGATAAATCCCTTGTGAATTATGAGCAGGAAATAACAAAACTCAGCGCCGGTTGCAGTGTTGTTGCAACTGGTACTATTAAGGAATCTCCTGCAAAGGGGCAGAGTATCGAGCTGCATGCAGAGTCTGTTCAGATCCTTGGGTGGGCCGATCCCGAAACCTACCCTTTACAGAAAAAACGTCATTCTCTAGAATTCTTAAGGGGGATCAGTCATCTGAGGCCACGTACTAATGCGCTTGGTGCCGTGACCAGGGTACGCTCCAGACTTACTTTTGCGGTGAGTGCATTTTTTCAGGAACGGGATTTTGTTCAGGTGCATACACCGATTATCACCACCAGTGATTGTGAAGGTGCCGGGGAAATGTTTCAGGTGCAGGCAACGGTTGAAAAAGATGATAAACCCTTCTTTGGCTCACAGGCAGGGCTTACCGTAAGTGGCCAGTTACAGGCCGAAGTGTATGCTTTAGCGCTTGGCCAGGTATATACTTTCGGGCCGACATTCAGGGCTGAGAATTCGAATACCAGCAGGCATTTGGCAGAATTCTGGATGCTGGAGCCTGAAATGGCTTTTTGTGATCTCGCCTGCAATATGGAACTGGCAACGGATTTGATTAAATATGTCCTGCAGGATGTGCTGGAAAACTGTGCTGAAGACCTCGCTCTTTTTAATCAGTTTATTGAAAAAGGTCTGGTTCAAAAACTGCGAGATGTGGTTGAAAAAGATTTTGTGCATATTAGCTATAGCGCAGCCGTTGAGAAACTAAGTGGTGTGAAAGAATTTGAATATCCTGTGCAGTGGGGGATAGATCTGCAGTCTGAGCATGAACGCTATCTTACTGAAAAAGTATATAAATGTCCGGTGATTGTGACGGACTATCCTGCTAGTATCAAACCCTTTTATATGCGGCTTAACGATGATGGAAAGACCGTCGCTGCTATGGATATACTGGTTCCTGGAATTGGAGAGCTTGTCGGCGGATCACAGCGTGAAGAACGGCTTGATGTTTTAACACAGAGAATGGAGGAGGCGGGTATCGATTTAAAAGAGTATGACTGGTACCTTGATCTCAGACGTTATGGTACGGTTCCCCATGCAGGCTTTGGCCTTGGCTTTGAGAGGCTTGTGCAGTTTGCCACCGGCATGGCGAATATCCGTGAGGTAATTCCCTTTCCAAGAACTCCCGGGTTTGCACCATGCTAACAGAAGTATCAATTATCGAGGGTGGAAAAAGACGTGGGTAAAGGTCCTGGTGTACAAAAGATGTTTGATGATATTGCTCCAAACTATGATCTGATGAATCGGGTTATGACCATGGGGCAGGATCAGGGGTGGCGTCGTTTCGTTGTGAAAAAAGCCGGTGATCCCGGATCCGGGCAGGTTCTTGATCTTGCAACAGGAACTGGTGATATTGCAGCTCTGATGGAAAAACAGTATCCGCAAGGGAAGCACTTGGGAGCTGATTTTTCACTCAATATGCTGAGCGAGGCTAAAAAACGTTTTTCTGCTCAGGACATTGAGTGGCAGGCAAGTGATGCCAATAATTTGCCCTATAAAAAGGACAGCTTTGAGTCCGTAACCTTTGGTTACCTGCTGCGTAATGTTGATGACAGTCTTGTTGTACTCAAAGAAATCCATCGGGTATTAAAACCTGGTGGTCGTGTGGTCTGCCTAGATACCACACCGCCTGAAAAAAATATTCTCTATCCTTTTATCCGCTTCTATTTCCGCTTTGGTATTCCACTGCTTGGGCGTTTTATTGCCAGTGACGAGGCAGCATACAGTTATCTTACCGGGTCGACCATGGGCTTTCACAGGGCGGCAGAGCTTGCTGATATTTTTAGTGAGGCCGGGTTTAGGGATGTGGATTATAAGAAGTTTATGATGGGCACAATTGGAGTCCATTGGGGGCAAAAATGATGGTGGTGAAGTCTACACCTATTTGTTTGTCGTCCTCAAGTTATCTTTCCCACGTGAGATTGTTCAAATAAAAATAAAATAAAAAAAACAATTCAAATATTATGTTGATACAAGCACTGACAACAAAAAGTTCTGAAGGGCAAAAATGTCTTCAATCTCTTCTCTCTCGGTTTCAGCCTGCTGAAAACAGCTGTCGTGATCTGGTGGCTGATATTATCGCTCAGGTGAAAGAGAGGGGGGACGAAGCAGTTCTTGAGTACACACGAAAGTTTGATGCTCCTAATCTTACAGTCGAAAATATGCAGATTTCAACTGCAGAGCTGAAAGAAGCATATGGGCTTGTTGATGATGACTTTCTTGAAACCTTAAGTAAAGCTATCGAGCGTATTCAGCTCTTTCATGAACGGGAAATGGAAGACTCCTGGATGCAGACCCGGGAAAACGGAACCATCGTAGGGCGCATGGTTCGTCCTGTAGATGCTGCAGGACTATATGTTCCAGGAGGGCAGGGTGGATCAACCCCCCTTGTCTCCTCTGTTCTTATGAATGGTATTCCGGCAGGCATTGCGGGTGTGAATCAGCGGGTGATGCTTACCCCGCCCAATAAAGAGGGAAAAATAAGTCCCCATCTTCTAGTGGCCGCACAGGAGATAGGTATTGTGGATATTTTTAAGGCGGGATCAGCCTGGGGGATTGCAGCACTCGCGTTTGGTACTAAAACAATCCCCGCCGTGGACGTTATTGTGGGACCCGGCAACCAGTTTGTTACCGAAGCAAAATCCCAGGTATCAGGAATGCTGCGTATTGATATGATAGCAGGACCTTCTGAGGTTTTGATCGTAGCAGATGAGAGTGCAAAGGCTTCCCATGTTGCAGCCGATATGCTGGCACAGGCCGAACATGATCCTATGGCACTGGCCGTTGTGGTAACCACCGTTGCCCAGTTGGCAAAGGATATTCTTCCGGAACTTGATCGTCAGCTTGCAGGTTTGAGCCGTGCTGAAATAGCAACCAGCTCACTTAGGGATCGTGGAGTGATTTTAATCGCAGAAGATATGGATGAAGCTATTACTATCGCAAACGATATAGCCATAGAACATCTCGAGTTGATGGTGAATGATCCCTGGGCCCTTTTACCCCGGATTCGTCATGCAGGAGCAATATTTTTAGGACACCATACTCCAGAAGCAGCGGGAGATTATATTGCAGGACCCAACCATGTCCTTCCCACCATGGGAACGGCCAGATTCTCTTCGGCACTTGGAGTAGAGACCTTCTTGAAGAAAAGTTCCATAATCAGTTATACGGAACAGGCCTTGCGAGAAGATGGGGATCATATACGATTACTTGCAGGACTTGAAGGGTTGACTGCTCACGCCGCCTCCGTTACCGAACGCCTTAAAGACAGGTAGATTGTGAAAGAGAATTTTGATTTTATTCAAGGTGTTCGTGATGGGTGTGATGCTCTTGGCTTGCCCAAGCTTGATGATGACGCATTAAATCGGCTTCTGGTCTATTTTAAAGAGTTGAAGCACTGGAGCAGAAGAATAAATCTTATCGCCAGAAAGGCAACGGATAATGAAATTCTTGAGAAACATTTTCTTGATTCTCTAACACTGCTGCCACTGCTCGAAGGCAAAAATCCACACCTCCTTGATATCGGAACCGGAGCAGGTTTTCCGGGACTTGTCTGTAAGGCTGCAAAGCCGGAACTACGGCTGACGCTTGTTGAACCCAGGCATAAACGGGTAGCCTTTCTTTCTCATATCAGCAGAAGTTTACAGCTTTCTCAGATATTTATCCTTGATTGCAGGGTAGAGGACGAGGAGATGCTGCAGACAGACAGCGACTTTACCCATATTACCAGCAGGGCGGTGAATGAAGTGAAGCTGTTTCTGGATATGAGTTCCCGTTTTATAAAACCGGGAGTCAAAGTTATCTGTATGAAAGGGCCAAAATGGGAAGAAGAGCTCGCAGGCTGGCAGAACACACAATCTCCTGCTCCATTTTCACTCCATTCCAAAGTTGAGTATACTCTTCCTCACTTTCAGGCAAATCGTACGCTTCTGGTTTTTACTCCTGCAGTCAGCAATTCCTAAGAAAGAGATGGTTTTCTTTTGGTTACGGAAAAAAGAACAGGTAAGAAAACCTTAGTGAGAGAAAGCAGGGTGTCCGATTGTCTCTAAGCACTCCCGAACGCTACTATAGTCAGAGGGCTTTTTCCAGCCGGTGATATTGGCTGCCTGTGCCGCAGGTGAATCTGCTGTGATCTTTTGCAGAGCAAGCGCCATTTTGTTTGAAAGCTTTACGGGCGTCTGGGCCAATGCAGCCATTGGCCATTCTGGGTAGAGCCTAGTACTGTGTACAAACGGAAATTCATCCTCTATGGCATGGATGATATGAAACTCATTTATATCAATTTCCCCCTCATTCTGCATCCGCTCAAGGGTGTCAGTTCGTACGGTTCCAACATCGGCAAGTCCACTCTGTATCGCCCGAACGACAAGATCATGAGTTCCCGCTTCCAGGATGGAAGCCGTTTCCTGTTGCAGGTCAAGTTGGTTGTCCTGCAGGAGTCTTGTGGCCATCTGTCCTCCGCCAAATGAAGAAAAATTGACCATTATATATCGTTTTCCACGAATATCGTCCAGTTTTTCGATGCCACTGTTTTTCCTGGTGAAAAGCACTCCGCCAAATCGATCCAGGGGAAGATTACTAGCAGAATTAACCATGGTTGCGATGGCTCGTGCCTGATATTTTTTCTCAATCTTTACGAAAAAAGCAGAATTGGCGAGCAGAAAGTCGATACGATTGGCTTTGACCATGGGCTCGATTGAGCTAAAGCTAATTGGAATAATAACTACTTCTTCGCCGAGCTGTTCTGTCAGGGAAATACTGGTTTGTTTCCACTGTGCCATGACCCGGACTGCAACACGGTTCGCAAGAACCCCTATTGTGATTTCGGCACAGGAATATATCACGGAACCGTGTAGGAAAAGGGGTATCAAAAAACAGAGGGAAAATGTTTTCATTAAATAATTCATTGTTTTTTTATCGTTAGCAGAGTGTCGTGGACAGTCTCCGTTAGCTCACGGAGGTTGATTGGCTTTGACAGATAGCTGATTATTGCCGGACAATTTTGCAATTCCTCAATGCTGATACGGCTGTGGCCAGTACAGAGAAGAATCGGTATGCCGGGGCGTTTAGCAACTAACTGTTCTGCCAACTGCAGTCCTGTCAGTTTTGGCATTGTCATGTCTGTAATAACCAGGTCAAAAATTTCCGGATTTTTCAGGAATGCTTGTAGGGCGAGAGCACTGTCTGTGAATGGTGTCACTTGGTATCCGACCTTTTTAAGTATCCGTTGTTGCAGATCAATGATCACCTGTTCATCATCTACTATCATGATATGTTCCTTGCCCCCAGGAAGGCTGTCGTCGAGAGTGGCTTGCTGGTTGTGGATGTCAGAGTTGAGAGTTGTGGAAACTTCCGGGAAGTAAATGTTAAAAGTAGTTCCCTTACCAGGTTCACTATAGGTGACAATCGTTCCACCACATTCTTTGACGATTCCATGAACCACCGACAGGCCCATCCCTGTTCCTTTAGCCTCTGTCTTTGTGGTGTAGAAAGGTTCAAAAATTCGTTCTCTGGTTACCGTGTCCATACCGCAACCTGTATCACTGATCTGCAGTAATATATAATTGCCTGGAGGAGTGTCGTTCTTTAGAAAAGCACTCATTTTGTCAAGGCTTGTTCGAGTCAATGTAATTGCAAGAATTCCTCCGGACTCCTCCATGGCATGGTAGGAATTGGTGCAGATATTCATGATAACTTGATTTATCTGAGTGGGGTCTGCTAACACGTTGCCGCATTCGCTATCGAATGATGATTTAAATGCAATGGTTGTTGGGATGGAGGCTCGAAGGAGTTTTAGTGATTCTTTTATAATAGGTTGGAGTTGTACTTCACTCATTTCGTGTTGACGTTCGCGGCTGAAAGTCAGAATCTGTCTTACAAGTTGTTGTGCAAGCCCTGAGGCATGCAGTACCTGGTCGATATTCTTTTCCAGCTGACTGTCTTTGTCTGCCTCCAGTTTAATGAGTTGTGATACCGCCGGCGAGCGTACCGATGGCTTCCATTTTCTGGGCTTGTCGATACTGAGATTCAAGTTTTTTCTGATCCGTTATATCCCTTGAAATATGCGCAATACCGATCCACCCTTGTTCTTCATCATAGATAGGGAATGCAGAAATATGGAAGATCTTTTGTAATTCAGAATACTCAATGTCTGCATGATGATTTTGGTGGTCTTTCAGGCATTGACTGTTTGGACATCCCGGACAGGCCGAATTTTTATTTGTGCGAAATACATCGTAGCAATACCTGCCTATTAGTTCAGCTGGGTCTTTGTTCAGCATCTTTCCTGCGGCAGTGTTGGCTTGAAGAATACGCATGTCGTTGTCCTGTATGGTGACCACGTCATCAACTGCATTAAAAAGCCTCTCCCAGTCCTTACGACCCTTTCGTATCTCTTCTTCGGCATCCTTCCGTGCTTTCATCATGGTGTTAAAAGAATGTGTGAGTAAGCCGATTTCATCGGAACCGGCAAGGATTACTGGCTCGTCATAGTTGCCATCGGCCACCCGGTTTGCTCCATCAATCAGGTTGTAGATTGGCTGCAAAGCATTTTTCCAGAAGAAGAAGTAGATTCCAGTTGCTAAAAACAGTGCCACTATTGCATTGACCACGAGGAGTATGGCAAGAAAATCCTTTGTCTTTTTTGTACTGATATCAAGAGAGAGGCCGACGACTACTCTTCCGAGGTAGTTATCTCCAAAGATAATAGGTGTCGAAATATCAATATGATCTGAGCTATCTTTGCGTAAAAGTTCTAACAGCTTGAACTGGATTTCACTACTGTAAGTCGTTGATTTAGCTGTTGAGTGGGCGGTGACACAGGATTGAGAAACCTGAGCAGCAATAAATACTTCGTTGCTTGCAACTATTGCAGCGTAGTGGAGCCCACGTAACTGCGTTGCTTCCTTTAAGGTGGTCTCAAGTGATATAAAATCGTAGTTTAGGAGATATTGGGATACCGAGGAGGCTATGTAGCCACCAATAACCTCAGCCTGATCCCGAAGATCCTGTTGGTTTGTTCTTTGTTCTGTTTTGTAGACATAGAGTAGACTGAAAAAGTTAACGATAAGGAGAACAATAAAGATATGAAGAGAGAAGCGAGTTCCAAGAGAGTGGCGGACAGCAAAGTTGCCAGTATGATTTCCCGAGGTTCTTCTGATCAAAATTCTTGTCCTTTAATTTCTTGGATGATTTTTCGAAAAGGGTCAAAATCTTTATCGTAGGCGGGGGTGATTCCTTCGAGTGATGCAGCTTTTAATGCCGTGAGACCTTCCTCTGATTGATCCATGGAAGTTAAAATCCTACGGATCTGGCGACGAATCTCTGGAGCAAGAGATTCGGACACAGCCCATGGAAGTTGAGGAAGTTGTTCGCTGACTGCCAGAAATTTGAGTTGTGATATATCAATACGATTTTTGATTGTAGTCATATTTAGGGCGAGATCCCCAGTCCCTGCAGCGTCTGCCTGTTTATAGTAGAGACCAATTACTGCATTTTGAGGAGTGATTGCAAAAGCTTCTTTGTAGTCTCCGGTTGTCAGACCAGCTTGGCGTAATAGATCGGTGGCGAGGATATAGCTTTGCATGGCATCTGTTCCGCCGCCAAAAAGGATTTTTTTTCCTTTCAGATCAGACAGAGAATTGAAGCCTGAATCTTTTCGCACGATAAGAGTACCGGCTATGGTCGTTTTTCCAAATTCCGCATTGGTTCCGATCACTTCAAAATTGTAGTTTTTTCGAGCGGCCAGGTAATGATATTGATTGCAATGAATCAGGTCAAATCTACCGGTGGATAATTTTTGCCAGAAAGTCTCAAAGTTATTGCTGATATCGAGTGAGACTTTGATACCGAGTTCGGAGCTGAGGTGATCGGCTAGGGGGCTGAACATTATATAGGTCTGTTCGGCGTTACGTCTTGGGAAGATTCCTAGTATCAGTGATGATTCACTGGCACTAGCACCTGTAGGCGTAAGAGAAAAGAGAATGATAAAAACGATGATGGCGTCGTAAAAACTCTTCATCTGCTTTGTTGCTGTATTTTTGATTCAATTACGACGTACCCTGGTACGCCCAAATTAAATAAAAAATACGCGCCTCGCAAATGAAGCTTTTTCCTTAGCCATCTCGAATTTGACCTTTTTACGAGCTTGTCAACGATAAGAAAATTGTGCAAAATCGATTCTCCGGTTGAGTGGGGGGCTTCAAATCGTCATATTGTTTTATTGGTATCGTCACTTTGTTGCTGAACGTGTCGACATTGTTCTGTGCGTCTTTATAGAGAGTTTGATTAAGTCTATCAAAGCATGGGGGAGAGAGTCAAATGGTTCGGCTTTTTTTTTACACTGGTCAAATGTTAATGGATTTGCTAGAACTTGGCGATCAAATGGAAAATATTCTTTCTCTAAAAAAGCGCGGCCAAGAGCCCTGTTTTAAAATATGGTGACTAAATGAAAAAAGTAGCAATCCTTGCAGGCGATGGTATCGGTCCTGAAGTAATGGCAGAGGCCATAAAAGTACTTGATGTGGCACAGAAAAAGTTCGATTTCAATCTTAGCTACGAATATGCTGACGTGGGTGGTATTGCCATCGATAATCATGGGGAAGCGCTGCCTGCTTCCACGTTGACTCTCTGTGAGAATAGTGATGCTATTCTGTTTGGTTCCGTTGGTGGACCCAAATGGGAAAGCCTTCCTCCGGAACAACAGCCCGAGCGTGCAGCTCTTCTTCCACTTCGCAAGCATTTTGATCTTTTTTGTAATCTGCGTCCGGCGCGTGTATTTAAGTCTCTTACCGCTGCCTGTCCACTACGCGCTGATATTATAAAAGATGGTTTTGATATTCTTTGTGTTCGTGAACTCACCTCCGGGATATATTTTGGTACTCCAAAGGGACGTGAAGGAACAGGGCCCGATGAACGTGCCTATGATACCATGGCGTATAAACGCTCCGAAATTGAACGTATAGCCCGTATGGCTTTTGATGCGGCAAGGCTTCGCAGCAAAAAAGTAACTTCAATTGATAAAGCCAATGTCCTTACCACCATGGTACTGTGGCGTGAAGTCGTGATAGAGGTCGCTAAAGAGTATCCCGATGTTGAGCTTGCCCATCTCTATGTGGATAATGCGACCATGCAACTGGTGCGCGATCCTCATCAGTTTGACGTTATGCTCTGTGGAAATATGTTCGGTGATATTATTTCCGATGAATCTGCCATGCTCACTGGCTCCATGGGCCTGCTTGCATCTGCGAGTCTGAATAAAGAAAAGTTTGGCTTGTTTGAACCTGCAGGTGGATCTGCTCCTGATATTGCAGGAAAGGGTATTGCTAATCCCATCGCTGAGATTCTTTCAGCAGCCATGATGCTGCGTTACAGCTTTGACCTTGACGCTGCAGCGGATGCCATTGATAATGCAGTTGAGGCTACCCTTGAAAAAGGCATTTATACTGCTGATATTGCAATTAATTCCGGGAATGCAGTGAACACCGCAACCATGGGCGATGCAATTGTTTCGGCGTTATAATGAGAAACAGTTCTGAATATGTAATAGTTGCCAATCGTGCATCCACTGAGATTGCAATAAAGGTCGCTGACTCTTTAGGGCTTGCATTCACCAGCATGGAACATAAGGTCTTTGCCGATGGTGAAAACTATCACGCCTTTCCTGAGGATATTGCCGGGAAAGTCTTAATTATTATAGCCAGTACTCACAGCGAAGCTTCCCATCAGGAGTTGATGGATTTGATTCAGGGGGGACGCTACTATAATGCGGCAAGTGTCAATGTGGTTGTCCCCTATCTCGGATATTCCACCATGGAGCGAGCCAAACGCGGTTCGTTTGAGATTCCAAAAGGAGTGACCAGAACCCGACAGATTTATCGAGCCTATCCTGATTTTGTTGCCTTTGTTGATCTTCATTCCGAAGCTGTACTCCATGCTCATAAAGGGAATATTTCAACAAAGCATATATGGACAGGAGAGCTTGTGGTGGAGCATCTGCAACAGATGGAGCTGGGTGAGTTTGTACTGGTCTCTCCTGATTATGGTTTTTCAAAACAGGTTGCTAAACTTGCCAGCCTGCTTAAATGCCCCCACACCGCGGCTGATAAAGATCGTTATGATACGGATAAAACCATTGTCAGCCAGGTTTCAAGTGTTGTAAAGGGTAAAACAGCGGTGGTTTGCGATGATATGATTCGTACCGGAGGCTCTATTATTCAGACAGCAGAACGTTGTATGGAGGCAGGAGCTACTGGGATAGCAGTGCTTGCTACCCACCTTGTTATGGCTGGAGACGCGAGACAGCGCTTTGCTGAGAGTTCAATCTCCAAGGTGATTGGTTCTGATAGTTACCCCGGACGAGTGAGTGATGATCTGCTCGAGGTGTACTCTCTTGCGCCATTGCTGGCAAAGATATTAAAGAGCTATTTAAGTATTAAGTGATCGTGGTAAACCTGTTTCATCCACTTGCACACCAGATCAAGCATGATATTGACATCTACAAGCTTGGAAGGAGAATCGTCCATTCCTGGCATCTTTATATCCATTAGACTCAGGTCGAATTCTTCCTCTTTCAATTGCTGCAGAGCTTCCTGGTCATTTGTAGCAGTGGTTTTATGTCAAAAATAAGTTTTACTCCTCGTTTGTTATATTGCAAAACAGAGCAGACATTTCCTCGTAAAAAAGCAGGGAAAATTTCTGTAATTTACTACTATACCGTATGATTTACTCTGCCTGAGCTGTTTGCTGCTCAACACCCCATAATAAATTATTTGTAGGAATCATCAGGATATATGTCGATCGTCAATAAGGAATTACAGCTCACAAGTGATTTTGTTCAGTTCACTGGAACGAACATTTTTCTTACGGGAAAGGCAGGAACAGGAAAGACAACCTTTCTGCACGGACTTCAGGAACAGACTCCCAAGCGGATGATTATTACAGCACCCACGGGAGTAGCTGCGATGAATGCCGGTGGTGTAACGCTGCATTCATTTTTCCAGCTTCCCTTTGGCCCCTATATACCCGGAAGTGATGCCTATGAGCGGAGCAGCCAGCGCGGGTTCCGTTTTTCGAAGGAAAAAAAACAGATTATTCAAAGTCTTGATCTCCTCGTAATAGATGAAATTAGTATGGTTCGAGCAGATTTACTTGATGCTGTGGATGCAACACTTCGTCGGCATCGCTACAATGATCAGCCCTTTGGTGGCGTACAGCTGCTAATGATTGGTGATTTGCATCAGTTATCCCCGGTGGCAAAACAGCATGAGTGGAACCTGCTTCAAAGGCACTATGATTCCGTCTATTTTTTTTCGAGCAAGGCACTGTCACAGACAGAATTACTCACCATTGAGCTGAAACATATCTATCGTCAGTCCGACGAGCATTTTATACGGTTGTTAAACAGTGTTCGGGAAAACAGACTTGATGCAGCTACAAGTGAGGCTCTCAACGATCGATGTATAGATGATTTTACACCGGCTGAGGAGCAGGGCTATATAACACTTACCACTCATAATGAGAGCGCAGAGAGGATCAATCAAACAAGGCTTACGGATCTTGATGGTAAAAAATACCTCTTTAATGCCGAAATTGCAGGTGACTTCCCCGAACAGATTTTCCCCACTCTTATGCGGTTGACCCTGAAGAAGGGGGCCCAGGTAATGTTTGTGCGAAATGACCCTTCTGCTGAAAAAGAATATTTTAACGGAAAAATAGGGACAATTACCGCCATTATCGGCAAAACAATTTTTGTTCTGTGTGCAGGAGATACGGAAGAAATTGAAGTGGAACCGATTAGCTGGGAGAATATTAAATACACTATAAATGAGGCAAACAAGGAGATTGAAGAGGAGGTTGTTGGCAAATTTGAACAGTACCCTCTAAAGCTTGCCTGGGCTATCACCATCCATAAGAGTCAGGGGCTTACCTTTGAACACGCTATTATTGACGCTCAGGCAGCATTTGCCCATGGTCAGGTCTATGTGGCACTCAGTCGTTGTAAGACTCTTGAAGGACTGGTACTCAGTTCTCCCATCAGTTCAAAGGGGGTGGCAACCGATCGGGCTGTCTTACAGTTTGATAAGAAGGGGCGTGATAATCCACCGACTGAAGAAATGCTGCATAGTGCGAAAATAGGTTATCAACAAAAGCTGCTATATGAATGTTTTGATTTTAGCCTGCTGGCAAAGCGACTGAGCTATTTTGTTCATCTGCTGGTTCGAAATGCAAGTGTCATTCAGGTGTCCGGTGCAGGCGACATGACAGCTGTTGAACAGCAGGCCAAAGAGTTCATTTTCGGAGTGAGTGAGAATTTTAAGAACCAGCTGGGAACACTCTTTCAGGAAAATCAATTACCGGAAACAGATGATCATATACTGGAGCGGCTCCGTAAGGCATCTCACTGGTTTCAGGACAAGATATCTGCAAACTTTGATGATTCTGTACGAAGCCTGCATTTTGAAACAGACAATAAAGAACTTCGTAAGACACTTACAAATGTTCTCAATAATTGCAGAAAAGAGCTTGGAATAAAAAGTGCCGCAATTGCCTCCTGTGAGAATGGGTTTTCTCCCTCGAACTATCTTCGGGCAGTGTCGGCAGCTGAGATAGATTTTACACCGACAAAGAGTAAAAAACAGCAGACACCTCTTTATACAGAATCGGATATTGATCATCCCAAACTTTTTAATACTTTGAAGGAATGGCGTACGGCTAAGGCAACGGAACTAGATGTCGCCCGATTTCAAATACTCTACCAGCGAGTGCTGATACAGATTGTGGTTTGTTTGCCAGATAGTCTGAAAAGTCTTGAGGCTATTCCTGGCGTTGGCAAGAAAACTATTGAAAAATACGGTAAAGAAATTGTGGAGCATGTGTGTGTCTATCGCAATAAAAATGGTATAGAAGCCGTGTTGTTACCCACACCCGAAAAGAGTACGGAAAATTCTGAAAAACCTCAAAAGAAAGCGGTCGAGAAGGGGAGTACCCGAGATATCAGCCTTACAATGTTTAAGGATGGGAAGAGTATCGAGGAGATTGCAAAAGAACGTGGACTTGTGCGTAATACGGTAGAAACACACCTCTGTTTCTTTGTGGAAACGGGAAAACTTCTCATAGATGAAACGGTTCCTCCAGCATTACAAAAACAAATCACAGAGGGGATAGAGAGGGCCGAGGACAAAACATTAAAGGCAATTAAAACAGAGCTTGGAGAGGCCTGCTCCTATGGGCAGCTTAAAATGATGCTCGCCCACCTGAAGAGTCTGGAGTCAGAAGAGTAGCTGTGGATTGATCGAATCCTTCAATGGAGAAAAAAGCAGATTTTTTACTCCATTGAGAATGGACAGGAATTATGGGAAACGAATTGTTTTCTCTGTGGAAAAAGTCTTGCTTTAACTTCTTGTGGTATTTTGTGACACGATATGATGTGGGATTGTTTTGGAGATGTCCGCTGGAGCGGTTGAAATGACAATCCTTTTATCTTTTTGATCAGGCTGAAGGCTGTTGCGAGAGAATATTATTTTTCAGAAGATAAACTGAATCCATCTGTGCTGCGAGTTCTTTGTTATGTGTTACCATTATTGCGGCAAGTTGCAAATCTCTACAGAGTGACTTGATTAGATTAAAGACAATCAAACCGGACCGGGTATCAAGATTTCCCGTTGGTTCATCGGCAAGAAGAAGGGATGGCTTCAGGATTAGGGCACGGGCAAGAGCCGTACGCTGCTGTTCACCACCAGAAAGTTCGTTTACTTTATGCTCTGCTCTGTGGTCGAGTTCAACCTGCTTCAGGAGTTCTTTTGCCGGTTTTTCCATTTCACTTGTTGATTTACCGGCAATAAGACCTGGCATCATCACATTTTCAAGTGCGGTGAACTCCGGTAAAAGATGGTGAAACTGAAAAATAAAACCCACGGACTTATTGCGGAAACTCGAGAGAGAATTATCATTCATCGCGGTAAGATTCTTTCCCTTAAAGACAATTTTTCCGCTGTCCGGACTGTCCAGCGTTCCTAATATCTGTAACAAAGTTGTTTTACCGGAGCCAGATGCCCCAACAATGGCCATCATTTCCCCCTTGTCGATGCTGAACTGCAGATTTTTCAGTATCTGAATTTTTTCAGTCCCGCTGTGAAAGCTTTTACAGATTTTCTCTCCACTAAGAAGTATTTTCTGGGTCATGATAAAACCTCCGCAGGCTTTACTTTTGATGCCTTCCATGATGGATAGATGGTAGCGGTAAGAGTGATTACCAGCGCTGATACTGCGATGATTGTTACATCCAGGGGCAATACCTTGATGGGAAGAGTATTCATAGGATAGACATTCGATGGAAGCTCGATAAACTGGTAACGGGATAAAATCGCACAGAGTCCGAGTCCTCCTATAACTCCGAGAAAGGTACCAAGTACGCCTATGACCAGTCCCTGATAAAAGAAGATTTTCATAATGGAGCCGGAGGTTGTTCCCATGGACTTCAATATAGCGATATCTTTGTCCTTCTCCATAACAACCATAATAAGTGCTGAAACAATATTGAGTGCCGCCACCAGAATAATCAGGGCAACGCAGATAAACATGCCGATTTTTTCGAGCTTAAATGCTGCAAAAAGATTTCGGTTCATGGACATCCAGTCTCTTGCAATAAAGGGAGCACCCAAAAGCTCGATGATCTCCTTGCCTACCTGATCTGCCTGGTTTAATACTTTTTCTTTTACCGTGACTTCAATTCCGTGGACGATATCGCCACTTTCCAAAAACTCCTGGACATCCGGGATGTTCATATAGGCAATGGTCGAGTCATATTCAAACATTCCGGATTCAAAAATGCCGGTTATACGACAGGTCTTGACCTTGGGTATTATTCCCATTGGTGTGAGTGGTCCGGATGGAGAAATAAGACGAACCTTGCCACCAACCGAGACATGCAGGTCTGCAGCCATGGCAATACCAAGTATAATTCCCGGCATTCTATCATCTTGATTGCCGATAAGGTCTGCAACGTTTCCCTCAACCATCTGATCGGGAAGGGCAATAACACCCTTTGCAGTTGCGGGATCTATTCCACGAAGGACAACTCCTGTGCCACCCCGTGGACCGGAAAGCAGGGTTTGGGTATAGAGATAGGGGGTGGCTCCGGTGACATCGTTTACGGTGACAATTCTATCACGTACCAGATCGTATTCCGGAATAACGCCACCGAGACGTTGCACAATAATATGGGAATTAATGCCAAGAATCTGGTCGCGCAGACCATTGGTAAAACCGGAATAGACGGCCAGCACAACAATGAGTGCCATAACACCCATGGTAATGCCGGCAACGGAGATAAGTGAAATAAGCGAGATGAATTTTTGCTTATGCTGCGCCCGCAGATAGCGGAGGCTTATAAACCACTCAAACACTTTTTTTCTTCTTTTTCTTTTTTTGCTGCTTTTTAACTTCTGGTTTGAGGTGGGGAAAGAGGATAACGTCACGGATGGATGGAGAGTCCGTGAGCAGCATTACCAGCCTGTCAATGCCTATTCCTTCACCAGCGGCAGAAGGCATTCCATATTCGAGAGCACGAACAAAATCTTCATCAAGCTCAGAGTGGATTTCGTCGTCATTCCCTTTCTCATCAATTTGTTTCTGAAAACGCTCACGCTGGTCAACGGGGTCATTGAGTTCACTAAACGCATTGGCCAGCTCGCGTCCGGTGACGAAGAGCTCAAAGCGGTCGGTAACATCTGGGTTGTCTTCGTTTCTTCTGGCAAGCGGTGAAACTTCTGTGGGATAGGCCGTGATAAAAGTCGGATCTATCAGCTTTTCTTCAACGAGGAGTTCAAAGAGTTCTGTCTTTGCTTTTCCGGGGCCAGCCTGTTCTTCAAGCTGGATTCCTTTTTCATTTGCGAGTGCGAATACTTTCTCGTCATCAGCAAGAACTGCAGCATCGATACCGGCAACTTCAATAAGTGCCTCGTCCATGGTCATACGTTTCCATGGTGGAGCAAGGTTTACTTTGGTCCCCTGATATTCAATATCCATGGTACCGTTCACCTCATCACAGAGCCAGGATATCATCTCTTCGGTGAGCTCCATGAGGTCGTGGTAGGTTGCGTAGGCCTGATAAAACTCAAGCATGGTGAATTCAGGATTGTGACGGGTAGATAAACCCTCGTTCCTGAAATTCCTGTTTATCTCAAAAACACGCTCAAAACCGCCAACGAGAAGTCGTTTCAGGTACAGTTCCGGTGCAATACGCAGGAATAGTTCCATATCAAGAGCATTATGGTGGGTTGAAAAAGGTTTGGCTGTGGCACCACCAGGAACAGGATGCATCATGGGGGTTTCAACTTCCATAAAGCCGCGGTTTGAAAGAAACTCACGTATTAAACGAACAATTTCCACACGTTTTCTGAATGTTTCTCGACTTTGTGGCGTAACAATCAAATCAACATAGCGCTGCCGGTAACGTGTCTCTACGTCGGTAAGCCCATGAAATTTTTCAGGCAGAGGACGCAGGGATTTTGAAATCATCACCAGTTTGTCGGCCAGGACAGAAAGTTCTCCCATTTTGGTTTTGAAGAGTTTTCCTTCAATACCCACGATGTCGCCAATATCCCACTTTTTAAAGGCAGCAAAGATTTCATCACCCAAGGCATCTTTCTTGATATAAACCTGAATGCGGCCGGAACTGTCAACGAGATGAAAGAAGGCAGCTTTACCAAATTTGCGCATGGACATAATGCGGCCGGCAATGGAATAAGTGTAGTTGGTCTCATCCTGGGCTTCTGCTGCTAGGTGTTCACCTTTTGGTAACAGTTCTTTGATTCGGTTATCCGGTTTGAACCCGTTACTGTAGAGGTTGACGCCAAGGTCTGCTAATGCATCTGCTTTTTCACGACGCTGCTTTAATACTTGGGTGTTTTCTTTGCTCATGATTACTCTTTATATTGATCAGATAGGATGGTTTCAGGATACGCTGAATTTCCAGAGGGGAAATGGTTTTATTTAACCCACTCGTTTACTGCCAAAGCATGATTCTGTCAATTGTTTTCGGGGAAGTGACATTAGGCAGCTTTAGCACTGTACTGTGATTTTAGCCTTTTTCCAGAAGCACCACTGTTTCGATATGGTGTGTTTGGGGGAACATGTCGATTGCTTGTATCTTTTTTAGGACAAAGCCGTGGTGCAGTAAATCCTCCAGATCACGACAGAGTGTTACAGGATCACAGGAGATATATACCAGCCGTTTTTTGCAGAGTGCATCGAGTTGTCGTGCGAGATCTGGCGCGCCCTGTCTCGGGGGATCTATGATTATAACGTCAAACTGTTTTTCAGCTTTGGCAAGTTCCAGGCAGGCTGCATGAATTGCCTGTTTTTTAAAGTGTGTGTTCTCCTGATTTGCCTGACTGCTGTTTCTTCGTGCGCTGCGAATGGCCGATCCCTGCCCTTCAATACCAAGAACCGATTGTGCCTGTTCTGCAAGAGGTACTGAGAAATTTCCCATTCCGCAGAAAAGATCGAGAACAGTGTCTTCTGTGTCGATACCACAGTAGTCCAGAACTGTTTTCACAAGAGTGGTGTTCTGCTCCACATTTACCTGGCAAAAACCGCCGGTTTCAAAGGAAAGCTGTAACGATTGCTCGGTGTAGGGCGCGAGTGGCGGCAGGCTAAAGGAGAGTAGATCGTTTCCTGTGACAGCAAATCCACTTCCTGTAAAGAATATATTTTTTATTAGAGGGACGGCTGCGATCAGCTCCTGTGCCCGTACACTGTCGGTGGGGCGTGGTTTTCGTTTAAAATGAAAAAGGAGGATGTTTGTTGAGCTGCTCGGGTCATACAGAATTTCAACTGCCTCTGTTAAGAGAAGAAGTTTGTTGAAGGAGGAGTGTTGCAGGAGATCTTGAAGGCAGTTGTTAATTTCAGGCACTGCTAATAAGCAGGTGTCGATACGAACACAGCTATGACTGCGTCGTTTGTGGAAGCCGAGAACCTGGTTCGCGTCCACCTGTAAACGAATGCGCTGTCGATAGTGAGTCTGCTTCTGCGATGCAAGGGGATTACTCAGCATAGATTCCGAGGCTTCCTGGAGACTCAGGGTATTACTTTTCAGAAGGAGAGCTTTAATGATCGAGTATTTTTCCTGGAGTTGACGGGAATAACTCATATGCTGAAAATCGCATCCTCCACACTGTTTGTAGTAGGGGCATGGTGCCTGGATTCTGTCCGAGGAAGGATGGATGATCGATGTGGCCACGGCTTTATTTCTCAGCTTCCCCGTTGCTTGAATTTTTGCGGTGACTGTTTCACCGGAAATAACGCCCTCGATAAGAGTGCTTTTGCCATTTGGATGACGGCAGAAACCAAGGCCGCCAGCTATAAGCTTTTCAATATGATATTCAGAAGATGTCATGATGGATGAGTATAGTGTCAAGATGGTAAGTGGGGAGAAAATAAAAAAACCCCCTATCAGTAATGGAGACCATTATGACAGGGGGCGCATGGGATAACAACAGAAAGTTGTTTTTCCCTAGGGAATTTTTTATTTACTTTTAAACGGTGGCTTCATTCACCCAGAAATCATGAAGATTACAGAAACTGGTTGCAAAGATCTTTCCTTTGTACCCGGCCGGAAGTTCAAAGCTTGATTTAGCTTCTGCATCGGACCCGCTAAATACCTTGGCACCCACTACCGTTCCATCTTCAAGGACAAGAGTGTGTCTTACAATATAGTGTTTTGCAGCCATACCATGTTTGGTGAAAAGGGTGACTTTACTTCCCTCTACGGTGATTGAAGGCAGGTGACTCCCTACTTTTTTATCCCATTTTCCAGGGTTTTCTGCTGTGTAAACAATATTTGTATATGGCGCTGTTGCTGCACTTGCAATATCCACTGATCCCAGAACTACTGCTGAAGCAGCAACGATGCCGCCTTTGAGGAAATTTCTTCTGTCTGTCATAATTGTCATCTCCAAATTGAATTATAATGTGAATGGTTCCTATTGTTGATTGTATTCCTTTTAGGGGTATTGTCAAGGAGTGGCTGTATTTTCTTTGTTCTGATATTTTTCTTATGAGTAACGTTGTCGTCACAGTTCTGACCATAAAGGGGGAATTGGGAAAGTCGTTATTTTTCAACTCTATTGTGTGTTATTAATATGTTGGTCCAGATTGAATTGGAAAATCTTTTGATAACAAGTGATTAATACTGTTTTTGATTAGCCGGCATTACCTGGAGATTTTTTTGACGAGAATGGATTTGTTTTGTATCTATTCGTAAATACAAAGCTTTTGTTTTCGATACCGTATTACTTTTGGGCGGGTAGGGGAGACAGGCTTTTGCTCTGCTCATAGCAAAAAACACTAAAAGTAATTTCTGCAAAAAAAGTGGAAGGTGCTCACTCTGTGAGCACTGCGGTGTAGTAGAGTTGTGCAAAGTGCTGAGGGAATTTAATGGTTCTCTCATCATGTAATATTAGGAAAAGCAGACAAAGAGATTTAGGTTTTCTGGCATGAAATGATGGAGGAATGCAAAGGGCGGGATGGAACATTTATATGAATAAAAAATTGTATTTTCAGTATTGGGGCAAGACGGATAGAAGCATAGACAGCGAATCGTCATCGTTCCATCTTTTACCTTATCATTGTTTGGATGTTGCAGCAGTTGCAAATATTTGGTGGCAGGAAAGCAGATTTCTTCAACAGGGATTCGCGTTACAATCTGGTTTGCCAACAGATCAATGTCTGCCCTGGGTTTTGTTTTTTGTAAGCCTTCATGATCTGGGGAAAATTGATTTGCGATTTCAGATGAAGTCACCGGAAACAGCTAGTATTCTTCAAGGTGATCTTGTGAAATCTTTTGACAACATATTGAAACCTTTAGTGAAAAAATATGATCACGGTCCTGGTGGTTATCGGTGGTTTGCAAATGAAGCAATCACATATGGATTTGATTTTTTAGGGTCAGACGCCGCTTGTGATTGGATGACTTGTGTTGCCGGGCATCATGGCTCTTTACCAGATAATGCTGAATTGGATGAGCCAGCTTTTATAGATAGAAAGTTTATTACAAGAGATCAGAAAGCACGATTTAATCTGCTTACAGATTTACAAAGTTTGTTTCTTACTCCGGCAGGATTATCACTTGCTCATATTCCCGAAAATGTACCTGATTTTTTAGCTGGTTTTTGCTCGGTATGCGACTGGATAGGTTCCAACAGCGATTGGTTTACACCAGTTGATGAACCGATGGCTTTATCGATATATTATGAAGCACGCTTTCCCATTGCTGAACAAGCTTTAGAGGCTACAGAAATCCTTGGTTCGCTTAAGTCTGCGGGAGGCATGAAAGCTTTGTTTCCTGATTTCCAGCCAAGAGGTGTTCAAACGCAAGTAGATGATTTTGCAATTGAACAAGGACTTACTATCATTGAAGCTCCTACTGGTTCCGGGAAGACAGAAGCTGCTCTTTCATATGCTATTAAACTTCTTGATGCTGGACTGGCAGATTCATTGATTTTTGCTTTGCCCAGTCAGGCCACAGCCAATGCCATGCTGGCACGCTTGACGGCATTTGCAGAGCTGGCATTTGATCAGGGTAAAAATGTGATTCTTGCTCACGGTAAGAGCAGATTCAATAAAGAATTTCTCGATTTGAAACGAGTTGCTCAGCTAAACTCTGCTCAGGGAAAAGAGGAGGCGCAGGTTCAATGTGCAAACTGGCTGGCCTCCAGCCGTAAACGGGTTTTTTTGGGGCAGATCGGGGTTTGTACAGTGGATCAGGTTTTGCTCTCGGTCTTACCGGTGCGGCATCAATTTGTCCGTTCTTTCGGCGTTCGACGGAGCATTCTCATTGTTGATGAGATACATGCTTATGACAGTTATATGTATGGATTACTCCAGGAAGTTCTGAAAGGTCAGGTCAGGGCGGGAGGGAGTGCGATTTTACTTTCTGCTACTCTTCCGTCATTTCAAAAAGAGAGCCTTCTCCATGCCTGGGGGGCTGATGATGCTAAACAGCCGGTGGAATATCCTCTTGTTACTCAAGCCATTCACCAAGATGTTGTGCACCACGTTTTACCGGAACATGAAAAAGGGGAAGGAGTGGGTGTTGCCCTAACTCTCTGGCCTTCTTCGACCCTGTTCTTTCCTGATGCTCTTATTGCTAAAATGATAACAAAGGCTGAGGCGGGAGCCATGGTCGCGGTGGTATGCAATTTGGTACCCGATGCTCAGGCGCTTTGTGATAAACTGGCAAAACGCACAGATATTCCAGTTGATTTGTTTCATTCCAGATTTCGATTTCGAGATCGAATGGAGCGAGAAGAAAATATTTTAAAAATTTATGGGAAAAATGGTAAGCGCCAGGGACGTATCCTGGTTGCCACCCAGGTGATTGAACAATCACTGGATCTTGATTTTGACTGGCTGGTGAGCCAACTCTGTCCGGTTGATTTGCTGTTCCAGCGATTGGGGCGGCTCCACCGGCACGATAATGTTCGTCCGTCTTGTTGTTTGGAGAAATGCTGTGCAGTAGTGGTGCCTGGTGAGGACTCCTTTGATTTTGGGGACAGCCAATGGGTGTATCAGAATGCTCGAGCGTTATATCGGACAAATATTCTTCTGGAGGAGAACGGCATATTGTCTTTTCCTGATGTTTATCGAAAGATGATTGAGTTGGTGTATCAACAGGAACCTTGGCAGGATGAACCAGGAAAACTTGCAGAGATGTATGAAAAATATGAGCAGGAACAGGCAGCCAGTAAATATAGCGCTAGTTTTATAGCCCATTCTTATTCAACTCCTTTGCCGGACACGGATGGTAATGCTGCTACTCTTACCAGAGAAGGGGAAATGAATATTTCAGTCATTCCATTTTTATTCATAAAGAGGAAACGTTTTTGCCTAGATGGTGCACCTCTGGATGACCTGAATGAGTTTGAACAACTGGAAGTTTATAATATCGAGTCCATTGGTGTGGCTCAGAATTGGCGTAAATATCTTCCGCAAGTGACGGAGGAGCAAATTTGTTTTCTGGAAATGTCAGATCAGGGAAATGGTGAGTTTCACAGCAATGAAGGATCGGGACAGCTTTGCTATACCTTTGAACGAGGCCTTGAAAAAAGAGGGGAGGAATAATGAATTTACTGAAAGATAACTGGATACCAGTCAAGACGGGTAATGAAGAGGTGCAATTGATAAAATTGCAGGATCTTCTCTGCCAGGAAGAAGAGTGGCAACTATGCCTGAATCGTGATGACATGGAACTTGCCGCCTTGCAGTTGCTGGTTTGTCTGGTACAGGTCATTTTTATTCCTGAAAATAAACGGCAACTTCTGGAGCGTTGGCAAAAGCCATTAACAAGTGAGAAATATGAAGCAGGTATTCAACCATTTCTTGATTGGTTTGATCTTTTGCATCCGAAGTATCCGTTTATGCAGATAGCAAAAATCGATGGAAAGAAAGGGGATAAAAATTGGTCTAGTTTGCAGAAACTATTTGTAGGTTTACCGGAGGGAACAAGTAAGAGTCCCTCTTCAAATGCCTTTTTTAATGAAGTGAAGGAAATAGAAACAAGTGAGTTATCTTTTGTTGCGATTGCACTTTTTCAACAGGCAACCAATGGCTTAAGTCTTGGTGGAAAAGCATTTTCCTGTGGACTTAAAGGCTCAATGCCTTTAACAACTTTGCTACGAGGGGACACGGTAAGGGGAAGTATTTGGCTTAATATTTTGAGTCAGGAGGCATTGTATAAGTATGCGCCCCATTTTCTTGTATTGAATGAGGATTATCCTGTTTGGGTTAGAGAGGCAAAAAGGGGGAAAGAAAAGGAAGTGGCTCATGAAATTGGTTTGTTACGTGGACTGTTCTGGCAGCCTGCACAAATTAGACTCACTTTTGACGATAAACAGCAGCCTACAGGGTTTGTTAAGAAAGTGGGGTTATGTAAAATCAAAGGGATATGGCATCATCCCCATACACCAGTTGATTTAACAATATTTGCAACACAGGACGCAGAGGCTAAAAAGAGACCATTTTTATCAGCTAGGGCTGATCAACCTCTTTGGAGTGATTTGTTGAGTTTTCTTTATTCTCGTAGCCAATTTAATCCCGAAAAAAGAGAAGGATTTGGTAGAGCTCTAGTTGTTCAGCAGTATCATGATGCTTTTGCAAGAATTACAAAAACTGTCAATCTTGGGGTGGGTGGTTATGTAAAAGGGAAAAGCGCAGAAAGTCTGGCTGCTCGGAGACATGAAATGTACGGTCTTGATGCAAGCTGGAATGAAAATTTTGCAAATATTCAATTTATTGTTGATTTAGGGATTAGTATCCAAAAAATATTGCTTAGTGCAGTAATAAAATTTGGTGAGATTGGTGTTGACCGTGAGAAACCTAGGAAAAAGAAAAATAAGCTTTTTAATGGACTTAAGCTAAGAAGTAGTCAGATATATTTTCGAAATTCTGAAGCGGTTATGCACTCTATTTTACGAAATATTAATATTAAAGATGCTGAAGTTGCAAAACAAAAATTCTCTAAGATTGCAATAGGTACCTTTGATTTTCTGATAACACCTATGATGTCGAGTGATCCTATGATGATCCGTGCTGGTATAAAAAGTCGTGCTTTTTTAATAGCTGGATTGAAAAAACTGGAGGGATAGAAATGGCAAAACAAACACTGCCGGATTTTCAAAAATTGGTGATTGATTACCATCATAAACTTACCAACGGTCAACGGGCAGACCTGCGTAAAGTCGATGAACCAGATGCGCTGCTGGATATTCCGGCATTTTATTATTTGCTACAGTCCACTGGCTTAAAACCAGGATTGCAGGCTGGGAGGCTGATTTACTTCCTGCCCTATGTGGATCATAAAGGTGGTGCTAAATCATTGGGTTTACAGATGCAACAACAGAATATCAGCGAGAAACGATTGTTTCAGGTGGTGAGATCCGAATCCCCGGATGATCTTGTTTATCTACGTCGCCTTGCCATACAGATGAAACCCGTTGTCGATTGGCAGGAATTTGGCCGGATGCTTTTTTATTGGGGAGAAAACGCTAAATGGTCAAAACGGCAGTTATTGCAGAACTATTATTTACAACCACAAAAAGATACTAGTAAACAAACAAGCTAAAGAGGAATTGCCTATCATGACTGAAAAAAACTATATCAATTTTCATTGCCTTATCTCTCACTCTCCATCCTGTTTGAATCGGGATGATATGAATATGCAGAAAACTGCAATATTTGGTGGCAAAAGACGAGTCCGAATCTCAAGCCAGAGTTTAAAGAGAACCATGCGCCATTCTGATTACTACAGAACCCACGTCAGTCAACCTTCGGATAGAACCCGTGAACTTGGAAGTTTGCTGAACACTTATATTGAAAAATTGCAGGAGCAGTTTTCGCAAGAGACCATCACTGAAGTAGTAAAACAAATCTCAGGAGTGAAGAAGATTGAGGAGAAAACTCGCTCCGGGGCTGTTGCTCCCTGGGCGGTCACAGAGGTTAGTCATTATTGTCAGGTTTATGAAAGATTGCAGGCTGAGAATAGTGATGAAAAAGAGTTTGAAAAGGCTTGGGGAAAAGCGGTTAAGAAAGCCGTGGCTTTTCAATCTGCATTGAAGGATGCAGCTGATATCGCACTTTCAGGTAGGATGGCTACCTCTGGAATCATGACTTCAGTGGATGCTTCCTTTGCACTTGCTCATGCAATCACTACCCACACGGTGAGTGGTGATATTGACTGGTTTACCGCTGTTGATGATTTGATTGTCGAAAGTGGTGAGACCGGCTCCGCCCACCTTGATACTCAGGAATTTTCTGCTGGTGTTTTTTATCGGTACGGCAGTCTGAATGTAAGACAGCTTCAGGATAATCTCGGTGGTGTCTGTCGTGGCGAGGCTTTGAAGCTTGCTTCTCATCTTTTACACTTGCTTTGCACAGAAGTGCCAGCAGCCAAACAGAATAGTTTTGCGGCATTTAATCACGCTGATTTTGCCTTTGTGTCTTTTGGCGATATGCCAATCTCTCTTGCCAATGCCTTTGAAAAACCGGTGCAATCGGATCGTGATGGAGGTTTCCTTGCTCCTTCAATTAGTGAACTCTGCTCCTATCAAAAGAAGATGTCTGAGGGCTATGGCTTGGATGATAAAACAGCATGGTTCTCATTGCAGGACTGTGAGCTTGAAAATGGAAGAAAGGACAATCTGGCCGGTCTTGAATCATGGATTGTGCAGGATGGCGGAGCACTATAATGAAGTATCTCATCTTAAAACTTCAAGGAGGGATGCAGGCATGGGGAACCCATACCTATGAAGATTATCGTCCGACAAATCTCTTTCCCACAAGAAGTGGTCTGGTGGGTTTACTTGGAGCATGTCTGGGGATCGAGCGACAGGACATCAAGAGCAGACAATGCTTGAATGAAGGGTTGCTTATGGCAGTAAGAGCTGATGAACAGCAATGGCGACTGCAGATAATAACGGATTACCATACAATTCTTGATGCCAGAAAAGTGAACGGGAAGTCACGGGACAATGCCATTTTGTCCTCGCGTGAATATATCTGTGATGCTCAATTTACCATCGCCATTGGGTTGAGAACGTGTGAAATAAAACTTGATGAATTGTCTGAAGCGGTGCGGCATCCATTTTATACGCCAGTTTTAGGGCGAAAATCATGCCCACTATATCGGCCTTTGTATGAGGCAGAAGTAGAAGCTGGTTCACTGGTGGAAGCCCTTGGTCTGGTGGCTCCAGGTCGTGGAGTTATTTATAGTGATGAATTCATGGATGGAGCTTCAATTCTTACAATCCGTGATGTGCCTCTGGTGTCTCAAGTCAGGGAGTTTGGCAGCCGTAATGTGTATGTTTTGGGGCAGGGAGGGGCAAATGTATCTCAGTAAATGTTTAATTACTAACCGTAAACCGATGAATCCATATGAGATTCATAGGAAAATCTGGGATCTTTTTCCAGACCGGTCAACGGCGGCAAGGGATTTTTTGTTTCGGGTGGAGCAATCATCTTCTGTGGGCCATACGATTTTACTGCAATCAACTTTGGAGCCGGTTTCGGTTAAAGATGGGCTTGTAGTTTTCGATCAAAAAGAGATCAACTATTCTTTTAAAACAGGAATGGCTTTACGGTTTTTTCTCACAGCTAATCCTACCAAACGTATACGAGCAAAAGGCGATAAAAAAAGCAACCAGGGGCGGTGCCGGGTACCTCTTATTGATGAAGGTGAGATTTGTGATTGGTTGAGACGAAAATTTGTAGATATCGGTCAGCTGCATGAAGTGATTATTGCCGGGAAAAACAATCTCTATTTTCGTAAAAGAGGTCGACCCGGGAAAATTGTCACAATTAACTATACCGGTTTGTTGGCTGTGGATGATGCGAAGTATTTAACGGATGTTGTCGAGAATGGTATTGGTCCTGCGAAGGCTTTTGGTTGTGGATTGCTTTCGTTGGCTATGGCGTAAGGAGAGGAGATGGAAACTAAACTGGCAATATTCAAAGGTAAAGAAATTCGGCGTACATTGCACAATTATGACTGCTGGTTTGTTATCGTTGATGTTGTTTCAGTTTTGACGGATTCGAGAAATCCTTCTGGTTATATTAAGGATATGAGACACCGTGACGCTGAATTAGCGAAAGAGTGGGGGGGGCAAATTGCCCCCCCCTTGTAATGGAAACGGAAGTCAACGTAATTAATCAGTTCTGAGGATAATTTAACAGAACTTGAGGGACGTAAAAGGCTGAATAAGAACAATGAAAAGTGAGAAATTTTATGAGTTTTGAACAAGGTGAATTAATTTTTTATCAATCTGATGATGGTCAGAATGTTGTTGATGTACGGCTTAAAGATGAAACTGTATGGTTGTCACAGGCACAGATGCAAGAATTGTTTGGGCGCGAGCGATCTGTGATAACAAAGCATGTTAACAATGTATTTAAAGAAGGGGAATTAGATAAAAATCGAGTATGTGCAAAATTTGCACATACTGCTGCTGATGGTAAAAAATATAAAGTTGATCATTATAATCTCGATGTCATCATTTCTGTTGGCTATCGTGTGAAATCTCAGCAGGGTACAAGATTTCGGGTCTGGGCAACGTCAATTTTAAAAGATCATCTTGTGCAAGGGTATACTTTAAATAAAAAACGATTGGCTGAGAAAGGGTTTGGTGAGGTCAAGCAGGTCCTGAAACTACTGGCCAACACTCTGGAAAATCATAATCTGGTAAGTGACGAAGGACGAGCAGTGCTTTCTATTGTTAATGGGTATGCCAGAACTTGGCAGCTTCTCTGGAAATATGATGAAGATTCCCTGGCTATTCCTAAAAGTGATGGAAAAACATCTCACGTTTTAGAGATTTCCCATACGCGCCAGGCCATAAGTTCTTTGAAACAGGAGTTATTCACCAAAGATGAAGCAACAGGAATCTTTGGTCAGGAGCGTGGAGAAGGTTTGGCAGGGATTTTAGGTGCTATTAAGCAGACATTTGGTGGACAGGATCTGTATCCTAATATGGAGGAAAAGGCTGCAAATCTACTTTATTTCATTATTAAAGATCATCCTTTTGTGGATGGGAATAAGCGTATTGGCTCATTTCTTTTTTTGCTGTTTTTAGGGCGTAATCGTGAAGTCTTGAATTTTGACGATAAGGCTTTGGTCGCTTTAACTCTACTCATAGCATCAAGCGATCCAGCGCAAAAGGATCTGCTTATCCGACTCGTTATAAATTTGCTTGAAGATGATAAGGAGAACTGATGGATCAAATCTTACCGCAGCTAAAACCCATCCCTATGAAAGAGCGACTGTCCATTCTATTTGTTAATTATGGCAGGCTTGATGTTATTGATGGTGCTTTTGTTCTGGTCGATAAGAATGGGGTTCGAACTCATATTCCCGTTGGGTCTGTAGCGTGTTTGATGTTGGAACCCGGTACAAGAGTGAGCCATGCTGCTGTGGGTCTTGCTTCAAGGGTTGGCTGTCTGCTTGTTTGGGTTGGCGAAGGAGGTGTACGATTGTATGCGTCTGGTCAGCCTGGTGGCGCGAGGGCAGATCGTTTGTTATATCAGGCCAAATTGGCTTTGGATGATTCGGCCTGATTGAAAGTTGTCCGTAAAATGTATGAGTTACGTTTTAAGGAAAAGCCACCGGAAAAACGCAGTGTTGAACAGTTGCGTGGGATAGAGGGCGCACGGGTGAAAAAGCTGTATCAGCTCCTTGCAAAACAGTACAATGTGAAATGGGTCAGACGGAACTATGACCATAAGAACTGGGGAAGTGGCGATATTCCTAATCGTTGTCTTTCTTCCGCTACAGCATGTTTGTATGGGATATGTGAGGCGGCTATTTTAGCTGCCGGATATGCCCCGGCTGTGGGTTTTATCCATACAGGTAAACCTCAATCTTTTGTGTACGATATTGCAGATATCTTTAAGTTTGATACTGTAGTTCCAGCAGCTTTTAAGATTGCTGCACGTGAACCTTCTAACCCAGAGCGGGAAGTACGTTTGGCTTGTCGGGATTCCTTTCGCCAAGGCAAAATTTTGAAAAGGATTATTCCAATGATTGAAGAAGTTCTTGCGGCAGGTGAAATACAACCGCCAAAACGACCAAAGGAATCTGTCGCTCCAGTTATTCCAAATAAAGAACAGGTGGGTAATGCTGGTCATCGTGGTTGAAAATGTACCGCCCAGATTGAGAGGGCGGTTGGCTGTATGGCTTCTTGAAATCCGTGCCGGAGTTTACGTGGGGAAGTTGTCTCGTCGCGTTCGTGAAATGATATGGAGTACAGTTGAAGAAGGTCTTTATGAGGGGAATGCTGTCATGGCTTGGAGCACAAATACTGAAGCAGGGTTTGAATTTATGACGGCTGGAAAAAATAGAAGAATGGCTGTTGATATGGACGGGGTACAGCTTGTTTCTTTTTTACTAAAGGAGGACGATGATGCTGGTTCTTGTCCCAGTGAGAATTGACGGCAAATAGTTGGTAGATTTAAGTATGGTCGAATTTGTTTGAAGTTGTAGTAGTTTACTAGAAGTATGTTCCCCACAGACGTGGGGATGAACCGGCAAGGCAAGCGCCTTTAGTAGTTGGCCCATAATGTTCCCCACAGACGTGGGGATGAACCGCACTTAGGGACAGCGAGGTAAAGGATGTCGGTATGTTCCCCACAGACGTGGGGATGAACCGTTGCGTTGGGGCTATCTCTTGTTGTGCTATGGATGTTCCCCACAGACGTGGGGATGAACCGCTTTCAGAACAGGCCGGATTAACAGAAGAGATATGTTCCCCACAGACGTGGGGATGAACCGGATGTTATACAGGTTGTCCATGCTCTCCCCTGATGTTCCCCACAGACGTGGGGATATAACTGTATGTTTGTTCACAGTTTTCGTGAAAAGGGAAAAAATGTGAAGAAAGAACTAAAAAAGATATGTGAGTTACAGTAGGGAAGATATCTTTTTTTTGAATTCCTTAAAAAGCTCAGGGTTGTCAATTTCTCCGGAAAGATATCCGATAAACTCAAAAATTCTCGAAATATCAGGGGCGTTGTTTTCGGTCCAGCGTTCAATGCAATCGTCATAAACCATATCTGCAATCGGGCCAACGGTCTCAAAGAGTGCCAGCTTGATACTGGTGAGAGCACGGGTAGTTTGCTTGTCAATATACCTCTGACTCTCCTTTGATTCTGATTGTGCAGCAGGGGGAGGCTCTTTTACAGGCTGTGCCGTCTGCTCTATCATTTTTTCAAGCTCAGGGGCAAGCATACATGCTGTTGTGGTAATCAGGGAAGTGTCGCTCCCGGGGTCGCAGAGAATCAGGAGCGTGGCACTTCTGTTTACAGGCATTGCGATGATATCAAACTTGTCATAGCGGATGGACATTGTTTGAGGATCAAGGCCTTTTAGATCAGCCATTTGTATCATTCTGCCGATATTGTTTGCAGCTTCCTCGGCCATTTTTTCTGTGAAAAAATCTGGTAGACTATTGGAAAATAGATATTTAGCTCGGACGGATATGCAGGACCCCATAACTCCTGGAAGGATTGCAAATTCTTTTGAAAGAGTATTCATAGTTCTGATAGTAGTCCTTGCACCTGTTATTTTACAGATAAACCTGCATTAATCTGGTTTGATATCTCTGATACTGAGCTGTGGGCATCAAGTACCATTCCAAGTATCTTTCCTGCTTTTGGGAGGATGAGCAGGGAGCTGCCATCCTTCATGTGCATGTGTATGCGTCGTGGAGACTGGACTTGTAAGATTTTGCGAAGATTACTACTTGTGATGATGCAATAGATGATCAGTTCGCCAAGGGCTGGAGTCGGGGCTGAGTAGACAACTATTTTTCCGGATTTATTGAGGAGAAAAAAATAACGAATTCCCTCAATAGCTGTGAGTACGCGAATGCTTTTCTGGAAATCAGGGTTCTCTTCGGCATCCTTTAAAACGTAGGTTATGGCTGTTTGAGCCATCGTTTCTGTCTGTTCGTCCTGTTGTTTTGCAGCATTGAGAAGGATAAATCCCAAGGGGTGCTCTATCAGTCTGCTTCGCGCGACGACTTTCCCCAGCGAAATACTTGGATTCTCCCATGAGACAATGGTGTAAGCAGCTTCAATTCCTTGGAGATGTTCCTGTTCTGCGTCAATTAAAGCACCATCTTTGAAATAGAGAGTACCGCTCCTGTTGTTTGATGCGACCTGAACCTGGCAGGAGTGTCTTTCCTGTTCCAGCATCTGGAGAAAGGAAGCAATAGAGATGCCATTGATGGCCCCGCCACTTGTCTCTTTCGGGCTATCATTCGTGGCCTTTTTATTATTCATTTGCTGGAGATATCATTGTAGGAGATTACTCCTTCCTTTTAATCTTTCGAACAACCAGTTCCATACTGCGCTTTAAAAGATCCACCGAGTGATATACGTGATCCACTTCATCGTTGGACTCCTTTGGTTGGGTATAGATCAGAGGAGTATCCAGCTTTCCAGAAACAATGGCTTTAGTATCTTCTGTTAACTTATGAAGCCTGTTGAGGATAAAGCGGGTTGTAAATAGAAAGTTAATTAAAAAGGCTAGAAAAATAGCACCCAGCGATATTGGGTTGGCAAGGGTTGGAAGTGCTTCCATAAGACTGATTGAGGGGAGTGTTACAGAAATAATGCCACGAACATCTCCAACTTTGTAGTGAAAGGCTTTTTTGTCACCATACTTTGTGATAACTGCTGCAGGTGCATCTTTGGGATCACCATGGCACTTTAAACAGCCTTCTTTTACGATGAGAGGTCTGGCATAGCGGTAGGATCCTGCCTCATATTTTTCTACAAATTGAGTACGACTGTCTGATGTGAATTGAGCGATTGAAGCCTTTTCAAATGTATCGGGAGCATTTGCTTTTTGGCGGACATCATCACTGGTTACAGTAAAAGAAGCTCGGGTAGATGTTTTGTTGGCAATGGTGGAGAGTTCGCGGGTGGCAAGCGCTGGGTTTTTTCCGTAAAAACGGTCAGAATCTCCCATTTTATGAATTGCCAGATATTCATCGAACTGCGGCGTGAGTTTGTTTACCCACACCATCCCAGAGTCGGCTACCCATGCTCTGAAGGAAACAACCTGATCGGCAACAGCTTCAGCCTCATTTCGCAGCACCTGATCTCTTAGTTTTCCTAGGCTGGCAAACAATGCGCCAAGAATCAAAACAACAGTGAGGATAAAAACAATAAGTGCTTTTGAACGCAGGCTTATTTTTTTGCCCATAAGGTCCTTCTCCTTTGCATAGTGTGAAAGATACCAACAAAGCTGTTCGATAGTGTCTGACTTGCTGTGTAACAGTGTTAGGTATAACTATTAAATCACAGGAAATAACAAATGTGAAGGTTTTTCAGGACTTGCCTTGAGCGCTGTTATGAAAAATAGAAAACATGGGTGCTTGGGTGAAAATACTGGAATAGTAGGTGCTTATGTTCTACTCGGATGGTACCGGGGCGGGGAAGGGGGTGCCAAGTTCCCAGGCAAATTGCCTTAGGAGAATGCCAAGGTCGGCAGTGGTTCGCATTAGAAGGTTCTTTGCATCGATCAGGCGGTTTTTGCTTGTGAGCAGATCCTGCATGGAAGTTTGTTTGATCTGGTAGGATTTGAGTGAAAGGTGTACAATTTCCTGCTGTTGGTAGAGATGGGTTTGTTGTTTTGTGAAAATAGCCTGGAGACTGGTAATTGTTTTTTTCTTATTGGCAATGGAGTTAAAGGTTTTTAAGACGGCTGAATATTCCTGTATGGATGTGATCTCAGATGCCATGTCCCTGGTTTTAATATTGCTGAATACTGTTCCGCCGCTAAACAGTGGTACACTGAGAACCAGGCCAATCGATCCCTCGCCACTGTAATCACTGAACTGTGTATCTTCTTTTCTATCAAACTCTCCTCTGACAAAAAGTGCCGGCCATTCCTGCTGAGTATATTTTTTAGCCGTTGTCTTCCCAAGGTTACGTTCGATAAGGATTTTTTTATAGAGGAGACTGTTATCTACAAAAAAGCTCCGCAGCTTTTCATCCGTTGCAGCTTTTGCGAGAAAAGGCTGCATCTTTTCACTACTTGTCTGCAGCGCAGAAAAGCTGTTGATACAACCAGCCGTTCGCTCTTCGCTATCGAGGAGCTCGTTGAGCCAGTGCCAATTTGGTGAATCTTCTGGGATTGCTGTAAAATCGAGTAGTTCCCGAAAGGTCGTGTCTCGTCTCTGCTCGTTGAGGTCTTCTCTGGCTTCCAGTTCTTTCAGGTTTGCCTGAGCTCTCAGTAGTGCAAGCTTGGTCTGGTCTCGCAGGTCATAACCACGCTGAATTTTACTGACATGGTCCTGAGAAATCAGAATGGAATTGGTAAGATTATGGAGCTTATAACGGGCAACCATATAGTTTTCGAGCAACTCATGGAGGCGAGAGTCGAGTTCTTGGGTCTTAATATCGAGGTTATTGTTTGCAAGTTCATATTCCTGCGCAGAAACATCAATTGCGAGGGAGAGAGAACGCCGATAAAGAGGGATATCCAGATCAAAATTCCAGTCTGTTATATCCTCACCGTCTGTATATTCTGTCTCTTCTGCAGGGAGTGTGGGGTCGGTGACGGTTTCAGTGGTGTCATCCGAAGGAAAGTCTTTATTCAGGAAACGTT
>Ga0307988_1000136_pt1 | contig 58298 bp, 44 predicted proteins | sample EllFjometagen183_FD_203166 | JGI IMG/M metagenome (GOLD analysis project Ga0307988, IMG submission 203166) | Marine microbial communities from Ellis Fjord, Antarctic Ocean - #183 | ecosystem: Environmental > Aquatic > Marine > Unclassified | place: Southern Ocean | collected 2014-10-08 | reverse complement strand
CCACATGAACCCTTGGAAGAGTAGTGGTCAACCGCATATTTCCCTCATTGGTAACAAGACCCAGAGTGCCGGAATCTGCAATAGCAAAATTAGCGCCTGATATCCCCATGTCTGCTTCAAGGAATTTAGGGCGAAGCTCATGTCTTGCCACCTTGACCAATTTGTCGATGTTTTCACTGTCAAATTTTAAATCTGTTTGTTTTTCAAACAACTCTCCCACCTGATACCTGGAAAGGTGAATGGCCGGCATGACCATGTGGGAGGGGCCTTCCTTCTTGAGTTGGATGATCCATTCTCCAAGATCGGTTTCCGTGACAATAAACCCTTGTTTTTCCAGGTGGTCGTTCAAAAAAGTTTCTTCTGCTGTCATGGATTTGGATTTAATGATCTTTTTAACCTTGTTCTCTTTAGCAATCCGGGCAATGATTTCATTGGCTTCCCTGGCATCCCGCGCCCTGTGGATTATGGCCCCGGCCTTTTGGGCATTGGACTTGAATTCTTCAAACAAGATCTCAAGAAAGGGAATCAGGCTGTCCTTATTTTCTGCAATGGCATCCCTGAAAGTGTTAAAATCAATATCCTTGTAAACGGTTGGGCGGTTTTCGCGGTAGGCCGTGTTAAACTTATCAAGGGCAGAACGCAAAAAAGAATCGGCAAGGGCCTTTCGGATCTGTTTTTTATACGATTTCATATCCTGGGCAGTTTTGATCATGGCTGCATCTCCTTTATCAAAAGCAGATGAAGCTCAACAGGACCGTGTACTCCGATGGCCAGTACCCGTTCGATATCAGCCGTCCTGCTTGGACCTGTAATAAAGGCGGTATAGGATGGAGAATTTTTTTTCAAAATCTCATCTAACTCAGCTTCAATACCTTCAGTGTTCAGCCTTATTTTTGTAACAGGCAGCATGGCTATATGAATTTTGGCCAGCATGGTGGCAATACGGATATCTTCTAAGTCAGATGCCAGCATCAAGGAACCTGTTTCAGCAATACCATAATCAACCCAGGTGAGTGAAGTGTCTATAATAGAGGCATGATCTCTAAGGGGTTCTTTTAAAAAATTCAGGCCTGAAGACTGACACAAATCCTGAAGGGAATCTCTGTCCTTTAGATCCAGGCCGGGACAAGCCATGGTTTTTAATTTTTTTTTCTTATTTAAATCAACCGCATATTGAACCGCTTCAGAAACACAAGATATTTCATGGACAATAGTTCCAACACCAGCAGCATTTTCTGACATTATTTGGATCAATTTATTTTCTCCCATGCTGTGTGTCCCGTCCCTTAAGACTATATTTTTATCATTATACCATTTATCATTATATCATCACGGCAATCCCAATAACGATTATTTAAACGAAAACTCACTCATCTGCTTCGTTGCTGCAAAATTTTGCCAAATTTTAAAACTGGTTTCATGTACTACAGTACACTCCGGTTTCAAAATTTCTTGCGCTTTGCATATGACCAGCTTTGTGAGCATGCGCTCCTCTACGAGCCATCCAAACACGGGTTTCCGCTCAAACTCTAACTATATAAGATATAATAAAATAGTCAATGTCACAAGACTGAGCACAGTACTGAATAAGACTGCCGTGGTAACAAATTTTGGGATAATATTATATTCAATGGCAATAATGGATCCCAGAACTGCCACAGGCATCCCGGCCTGAAGAATTCCGGAACGGATTTCCATTCCAGACAGAGAAAAAACAAAGGGGGCTCTAAATCTGTTCCATAAAAAAACATGGCACCAAAAGAAAGTAGGCTGTCCTGGACAATGTCCTGGCATCCAGTTCCAGACGGGGACCGACATAGTACCCAAGAGAGATCAGAAAAAATACCGGAGTGACAATATCAATAAAGATTTTCAGGATCTGGAGATACATTTAAAGCCCTTTCTATTATAATAATCCATTTGGATTTCTCTTCAAACAACTTATCATCATATATTAGTATAATTATTTCTCTTTAACATTAGCGCCTGTTACTATCTCAGATATATGACAGACCTTTGTCTTTATTCCATTCCGCCGGACACCATGAGACAATTGAATCATACAGGCAGGACAAGAGGTCACTAAAAAATCCGCTCCAGTAGAATTCACATTTTCTATCTTTCTATCCAGCACCTTCATGGAAAGATCATAATGCGTTAATGCATAGGAACCGGCACCACCGCAGCACCAGTCAGCTTCCGGCATTTCTCTGAATTCCACTCCGGAAATTGCCTTTAAAATTGCCCTGTTTTCTTTGGATATTCCCTGACCGCGAACCGCATGACAGGGATCATGATAAGTCACCACAACCGGTGATTTGCTTGGAAATGCTGCATATTTGTTTTTGAAAAGAAATTCCACCATATCCTGGAATAAGGGAACCTGGCTCTTGGCAAAATCATGATTGTTTTTATCACCTTCAAATACTTTAGGGTATTTTTTTAAAAATGCAGCACAGCTTGAGCAGTCTGTGACAATTACATCTAAGGATTGGGATGAAAAGGTTTCAAGGTTTTTCAATGCCAGTTTTTGAGCTGCATTGATATCACCATATGTCCAGGCCGGCAGACCACAGCAACAGTTATCAAGAACAGTCACGGTTTTACCGATTTTTTTCAGTATCTTTAAGCTTGCAAACCCAGCTTTCTGCTGTATAATATCAATGCCGCAGCCTACAAAAAAACCAATGCGGAGCGACTCTCCCTGCCCTTTGTAAACACCTGGCTTAACAATCCCCCTAAAGGGCTTAGGTGGAAGTTTTTCAACAATATTTTCAGCTTTGGCAAAATTCCTGCCCAGAATCCTCAAGAGGCCCAGGGCCTTGGCAACCTTTGACATACCTGAGTTTTTTCCAAAGGCAGCTGCCCTTGCCGCCATGTGTAATCGCTTAGGATAGGGAAGCAATTGTTCAAACAACAGTTTGTGAAGGGGTTTTCTTCCTACTTTTTCCAGATATTCCGCCCTGCCCTTAATGACGAGATCAGGTGTGGGAACTGCACCAAAACAATTGGAAGTGCAAGCGCCACAGCCCAGACAGTTAAACAGAGGATCTTCCAGTTCCTTGGACCATTGAACACGATCTTCTATAATGGCGCGCATCAATGCAAGCCGTCCCCTGGCAACTCCGGATTCATGGCCTGTTGAACGAAATACGGGACAGGCTACCTGGCAAAAACCGCATTTATTACATTGTGAAATTGCGTCATAATCCTCCATAATGTTCATGGGATACCTTCTTATCTGTTTTAAACGTCCATATTCTTTAATTGTGGCAACCGTCCGGGTGCAAACAGAGAACCGGGATCAAGGGCCTTTTTAATCTTGTGCATCATTGGCCATTCCGGTCTGGGGATTCCTCCAAAAATATCTTGTTCCCGGCGAAACGATTCCAATGATTTCTCAAGCTGCACATGGCCGTTACAGGTCATGGCAGTTTGTGTCATTGTTGTCCAGCGATCTTTATCCAGTGAATTCAAACAAGCAAATATCCGACCACATCCAAAATCGAGCAGCCATCCAGACGGCCGTGTTTGCGTCTGAATATCATTGACCAAGCTTAGCATCTGTTCAGTGGGGACAGTGGCCTTTAAGATATAAGAAGCAAGACCGATTTGATTAAACTCATCCTTAAAACATCCGTCAACCATGTCATAATTATAGGCATCTCCACCCTTTAATGTATTTTCGGTGAGCAGTTTTTGACATCTTTCCACCTGATGTTCAACCACCATGGAAAGTCCTTCAAAACCCACGACAAGTTTCCATTGAACTGGTAATTGTCCGGACACATCACCTGCTGGTACAGCAGTTATAAAGGCAGGAAACAGGTTAGATTTCATAAGCTTAAGTGCTGCATCAAAACAGGCTTTCAAATCTCCTTTGGCAGTTGCAGCCCGACAAAGTTCAGGCATTGTGGAGACACGCCAGGTTATTTCACAAATCATCCCCAAGGCACCGTTGCTCCCAATCATCAGGCGGGTCATATCATATCCGGCAACATTTTTAACCACCTTGCCCCCTGTTGAAATGATTCTTCCCTGACTGTCAATATATTGAAGACCCAGTGCGAAATCCCTTGGTGCACCATAATACATTCGTTCCGGGCCGCTGACACCCATGGCGGCCAGAGAACCAATGGTGGATTCAGTCCCAAAAAAAGGAGGACGTATGGGTAACCATTGATTGTTTTTACCCAGAACTTTTTGAAACTTCTGCAATGACATTCCCGCTCCAACAGTAATAAACTGATTGGAAGTGTCATACTCGATGACCTCGGTCATGGCCAGTGTGCTGACAGGTATGCTTTTCATCTTGCCAAGATTGCCGTAATGTCCGAAAGTATTGGCACCGGTGGCAATCACAGATTTTCCTGAACCCATGGCCACCTTGATGGCTGCCATGGCATCAACAACGCCCCTTGCCGATACCCCCCCCAACCGTTTCAATATAGTTGGTTCACCAGGCTCCAATGGCTGGCCAGGTGATTCTGGAAGGGGAATCACCTTATTTGGATTTAATATATTTTGTGGGTCAAAGGATAACTTTAAAGCCTGCTGGGTGTTTAAATCATCTCCGGAAAAAATCATCCGCATGGCTGCTTGTTTTTCACGTCCAATACCATGTTCCCCGGATATGGTGCCACCTAACTCAACGCAGGCTTTCATTATATCCCATCCAGCCTTGTGTACCTGTTCTAACTCCTCCGGGTTCCGGGAATCAAATAATAAAAGCGGGTGCAGGTTTCCATCACCGGCATGAAAAACATTACCCACCCTGCATCCATATTTTCCGGCAATGGCCTTCACCTGGTCCAGAGCCTGGGGAAGATTTGTTCTGGGGACGCAGGCATCATTCACAAGATAATTTGGTGCCAGGCGTGCAATAGCGCCAAAGGCACCCCGCCGTCCCTGCCACAACCGATCTCTTTCTTCCTGATTTTTAGCAGTTTTGATGTTCCGGCAACGGGTACTCATGCAGATTTCTTTGATCTTGGCGGCCTGCTCTTTGAGACCGACAATCATGCCCTCCACTTCAATAATCAATACTGCTGCCGCATCTGTGGGATATCCACAGGGTGCATTGGCTTCAACCGCTTCAATTACCGTGGCATCCATCATCTCAAGAGTATTGGGGATAATTCCGGCAGATATAATTTTTGAAACGGACTGGGCAGCTGCCTGAATATCGTCATAAACAGCTAACATGGTGATAACCGTTTGGGTTTTTGGCAGTATCCTGAGTGTCAGTTCCGTTGTAATGGCAAGTGCCCCTTCACTGCCCACCATAAGCCCCCGAAGGTCTAATCCGGGAGGGTCAAGGGCAGGACCGCCTATTTGTAAAATTTCACCATCGGCCAGAACCACTTCCATACCCAGGATATGGTTGGAGGTCACACCATATTTCAAACAGAGAGGCCCTCCTGAATTTTCTCCTGCATTGCCTCCGAGGGTGGCGACTTTCTGGCTGGCGGGATCTGGCGCATAAAAGGAATTAACTTTAGCCAGGGCCTGTTGGACTTCAAAATTGGTCACACCGGGTTGAACCACTGCATACCGACTTTCAGGGAAAATATTTAAAATCTTATTAAATCGAGACATACAGATCACCAGACCTTCTGTGATCGAAATAGTACCACCGGACAGATTGGTACCAAACCCCCGCGGAATGAAGTCCACACCCGCTTTATTGGCAGCTTTAACTGTTTTGGAAATTTCCTGTGTATTTGCCGGAAACACAACGACTCCGGGGTTTCCTTTTACCAGGGAAGCATCATAGGAGTATAGTTCAATACCAGTTGTGGTCACAGAGACATTGGCTTTTCCAACTATTGTTTCCAGTTCACGAATAAAATTTTGATTAACCATGGCTTTTCCTTATTTAGCAGAACTGTATCATGGGTCTGTATTTTCTTAGACTTTATTCCATTTAACAGCCAGAAAGGCACCCTTGTCCATGCATCGAAAGGCGTTTTGGTCATCTTGTTTTCCACAAGATAAGTTTGAAAAGCGTATTTTTTAAACTCTTTACGTCTTGTTTTATGAAAAAATCAATTTAGCGTGGAGGCCTACGTGACTGAATTAATTTTACTATTCAGCGTAGCGTCTTTATCCCTTCTGTCGTCTATCTTCAAATCAATAACAATACGTTTTGCTCCTTGGTCAAGGTGGGCAGCCCGTACCTCTTTTACCAAAGCAAACAAAGAATCCAGGTCAGGGACTTCAATGGCCGTGGAAAGCCCGCCAACTCTATAAGTATATCCTGAATCTTTTATTACCTGAATTCCTTTTTTCACAAATCTACCTAAACTTGTACCTTCACCCACAGGATATACGGATAATTGTGCTAGAACCATTTTATTTCCTTTTTTATATATTCCCTTAAAAACAATCTATTATTACCTGTTTTTACAATTTCCATTACAATTATGCAATGGCTATCCCATAATGGCACCCTTCTCTTAACAAGGTATTGAAAGTCATTAAAACTGCTGATCCGGGTATTAAGTATGACGGGATAAAAAACTAAACTTGGTCTTTAACCCAGCCTTCCATCTGAAAAGTAAGACCTTTGATATTCCCTTTCAGGTATGATATATCCCAGATTAAAACATGGTAGTTAAATAAGTTACAAGGATGTCACAAATGCCGATCACTGATACTTCTAATCTTTCAGCTCTTCTGGACCTGAAAAGCATTGACTTTTTATCCGTGCTGAACCGTTTGGATGATGGGGTTATCATAGCTGACGTTAACGGCACTGTTCTTTTCTACAATATCGCACAATCCTTGATAGACGGCCTGGTTCCTGAAGATGTTATCGGACACAAAGTGACCGATATTTATGAACTCAACAATCGTTCCAGCATGATTATGCAGGTGGTCAACCGGCATGCCGCCATCATGAATCGGGCCTTTTTTTACAGGGTTCGCGCAGGAAAGATTGCCAACACCATTACCAGTGTTTATCCACTTTTCATTGGGGGTATTGTCAATGGGGCAATCTGTTTTGTAAAGGATTATGAACTTCTCTATCAATCCACTCCCATGTCTGCGATCACTGAATCCAGAGCTGATCTTGGCAATGGCACCCATTATACCTTTGCAGACCTGATAGGAAACGACCCGAATTTCCAGAGGGTCGTCGGAACAGCTCGAAAGGCAGCCTCTTCTTCATCGCCCATCATGATTCAGGGGGAAACGGGGACAGGAAAGGAACTCTTTGCCCAATCCATCCACAATCACAGCCAGCGCAGGAAACAAAAATACGTGGGCATAAATTGTGGAGCTATTCCCCATGACCTTCTAGAGGGAATTTTATTTGGCACCACAAAAGGTGCCTTTACAGGTGCTCTGAACAAACCGGGCCTTTTTGAAATTGCCCATGGCAGCACCCTGTTCCTTGACGAAATCCTGGCCATGCCCCTGGACCTCCAGGCGAAGCTGTTAAGAGTCCTTCAGGAAAAACAAGTTCGCAGGATCGGCTCTGCCAAGGAGATCTCAGTGGATGTCAAAATTATCAGTTCCGTGAGTCAGGATCCCCGCAGCGCCATTCAGGAAAACTGGTTGCGAAACGACCTTTTTTACAGATTGGGGGTTGTCATGGTCAAGCTGCCACCGCTTCGAGAGCGACAGGACAACATGAATGAACTGATCAGCCATTTTATTCAAAAATACAATAATCTGCTTGGCACCAATGTAAATTATATTTCAGAAAAAGTCCTGGAATTATTTAAAACATATCAATGGCCTGGAAACGTAAGGGAACTTGAGCATTTGATAGAAGGGGCCATGAACATGGCAGGAAGGGAAGAGATCATTGGAACCGAGCATTTCACAGCAGGCCTGAATTCTTTGGAACCCCTTAATTTTACAAGTCTTGCAACTGCCTTTCCCACGAACCCAAACCCTGTCGCTCCAAGGCTTGATGGCCCTGCTATCCCAGATCCCAATTGGCCTAACAACTTTGCACAGACCCAGGTAGATTGGGAAAAATCAGCCATTAGATCCGCCCTCACCGCAGCAGGAGGGAATGTGACAAAGGCAGCAAAAAATCTTGGTATTTCAAGACAATTACTCCATTATAAGATCAAAAAATTCAAATTCTTTCGTGCGGATTTTATCCACCGAACCCGTATTTAGTCAATTATTTTTCAACTGAAAAAATTTTTTCTATTTATCAAAAGTTTGAAATGAAAATTTTTTTACTATTTATTTTCAATTTATAAATTTTAATTTAAAAATTTATAAATTTTATAAATAATATTAGTTGGTTAAAATATATATTCATTAAAAATCACATATTTTATCCTATGGCATACAATCTGCAATAGCACATAAAAATTTAACAAGTTAGATAAGTTGATATTTAAAGGAGAAAAGACAATGTCTGATCGAATGCAGGAACTGAGTATCCAAAATATACAGAAAATCCATACTGCCGCCATGGAGCTTCTAAAGGACACCGGCGTTTCCTTTAAACAGGAAGAAGCCCTTGAAATTTTTAAAACCAACGGACATAGAGTTGAAGGCACTACAGTTTTTTTTGAAGAGTCAGACATTCAAAAAGCTTTAAAAACAGCACCCAAAAGGTTTACCGTCCATGCCAGAAACCCTGAAAAAAACGTTGAAATCGGAGAAGATGATTTTGTCTTCCTCCCCGGATACGGCGCCCCTTTTATCATGGATCCCCAGGGCAACCAGCGTCACGCAACCATGGAAGATTACGATAATTTCTGTAAACTGATCCAGACATCCCCATATATCGACATGAATGGATGGATGATGGTAGAACCTTCTGACATGCCCCTTGACACTATCCACCTAGACTTGAACCTGTCCAATATGCTCTTGTGTGACAAACCCTTCATGGGAAGTCCGGTATCCCGGCAAGGAGCTGTAGATGGAATTGAAATGGCAGGAATCCTCTGGGGAGGCAAAGAAAATATCATGGACAAGACCGTGTCGGTCTCTCTGATAAACTCCCTGTCCCCTCTCCAGTTTTCCGATGAAATGGCAGGAGCCCTTATTGAGCTTGCACGTCACAACCAGGCCTGTGTTGTGGCCTCCCTGATCATGGCCGGAGGATCTGGCCCAGTGACCCTGGACGGGGTTCTCGCCCTTCAGAATGCAGAAATCCTGGCCGGTATAACTCTGGCACAGCTGGTCAGACCGGGTGCTCCCGTAATTTACGGCTCCACCTCCTCTGCCATGGACATGAAAACCGGGGCTCTGTCCATTGGTGCCCCTGAATTGTCCAAAAATATTCACCTTGCGGCCCAGATGGCACAGTTCTACAACCTGCCTTCCAGATCAGGAGGTTCATTGACAGATGCCATGTTTGCCGATGCCCAGGCTGGTGCTGAATCAGCCCTGGCTTTATCCACTGCTGTTAGAAGCGGGATTAATTTTATCCTCCACTCCTGTGGTATCCTCGGCTCCTATATTGCCATGAGTTTTGAAAAATTTCTCATTGACGAAGAAGTCTGTGGTATTGTCCGAAGCATGATCAAACCGCTTGCTCTTACCGATGAATCCATTGACATTGAAGTGATCAAAGAAGTGGGTATCGGAGGCCAGTACCTGACCCATCCCAAAACTTTCAAACTCTGCCGGACTGAATTTTTCATGCCCGGTCTCATGAGCCGGAAAAATCCGGATGCCTGGAAAAAAGAAGGGAAAAAAAGGATCGACCAAGTCGCTGTCGATAAAGTTGCTCAACGACTGGCTTCCTATGAAAAACCAGATATTGACCCAAAAATTGAAAAACAATTAACCGATTATGTTGAAAAACGTAAAAACACTTAAAGGAGAAAAGAAATGACCGATTTTAATGCAATGATCGAAGCCCTTGTTGCCTGTGACACTGCCAAAGTGGTAAGCCTTGTAGATGATGCTCTTGCTCAGAATACGCCGGCCTTTGAGATTCTCAACAAAGGTTTGATCGCCGGGATGGACATTGTGGGCGAAAAAATGGAAAACGGCGACATGTTTATCCCTGAAGTTCTCATGGCTGCTAAGGCGATGGCGACTTGCGTAGCCACCCTAAAACCTCTGTTGGGAGAGGGTGAATCTGTTGCAGGTGCCAGTGTCATTATCGGAACAGTCAAAGGCGACCTCCATGACATCGGTAAAAATCTTGTGTCTATGATGATGGAAAGTGCAGGCATGGAGGTTCATAATATAGGTGTTGACATCAGTCCTGAAGAATTTGTCACCCAGATCAAAGAAAAAAATGCCCAGATCGTTTGTCTGTCAGCTCTTTTGACAACTACTATGCCCATGATGAAACAAACGGTTGATGCTATTGTGGAAAGCGGTCTTCGGGATCAGGTTAAAATTCTTGTTGGCGGCGCACCTGTTACCCAGTCCTTTTCCGATGAAATCGGAGCAGACGGATTTGCAGCCGATGCCGGTGCTGCTTCAAAACTTGCTAAAAGCCTTGTGAGCTAAGTTAGACGTATAAACGCAGGAGAAAAATATACTATGTTTGAAGTAATAGGAGAAAGAATAAACACCTCCAGGAAATTAGTCCAGGCGGCCGTTGCTGATCGGGATGCTGATTATATAATCGATGATGTAAAAAAACAGCAGGAAGCAGGCGCCAATTTCATTGACGTCAATGCCGGGGCTCGAATAGGCCATGAAACCGATGATATGAAATGGCTGCTGGACACCATCCAACCAATTGCCACTGTGCCTTTAACCCTTGACAGCCCAGACCCTGCTGTCCTGGAAATGGCATTTAAGATGGTGGAAAAGACTCCAATGATCAATTCCATCAGCCTTGAAAAAGAGCGGTTTGATGCCATGATGCCTTTTCTTGATGGAAAGGACTGTAAGGTCATTGCACTTTGCATGGATGATGCCGGAATGCCAAACTCTTCTGATGATATCCTTGCCCGGGCAAAAAGCCTGGTTCAAGAACTCAACAAGATCGGCATTCCAACTGCATCTATTTATGTGGATCCGCTGGTCCAGCCCATCAGTGTCGAGTCCAACAAGGGAACCATGGTCCTGGATGCGGTACGGGCAATAAAAGCACTCTTCCCCGAGGTCCATATTACAGGTGGTCTGTCCAACATTTCCTATGGACTGCCCCAGAGAAAAATTATTAATAGGACCTTTGTATCCCTGATGATGGATGCAGGCATGGATTCAGCCATTATTGATCCTTTGGATAAGAAAATAATGGCTACAATCAGAACTGCTGATATGCTTTTAGGCAAGGATGATTATTGTATGAACTTTCTCAAAGGAGTTCGCGCAGGAGCCATTGAAAGTTAGATCCAGAATAAATTAAACCTTTATTAAAATAAAAGCCGCTGTCATTTTATATTCAATGACAGCGGCTTTTCATTTTTCTTCTATTTATCTTGTTATCTTGTTTTCAAAAAAAGCGTCCGGCAAAGACCTTGTGCCGGACGCCGTAATAAATACATATCTACAGATGAATCATGTATAGATCTTTTTCATTTCATGCCGCAGGCCCATATAGAGACTGATCAGCATAACAAGCATTATAAAAGTAAAGGGAAGCCCAACAGTTACTGCAATTGCCTGGATAGCACCCAGCGCATCTGCACCTCCGCCCACAAGCAATGCCGCTGCAATCAGACCTTCCATAGTCGCCCAGAAAACCCTTTGGGGAATGGGGGCATCCAGCTTACCACCTGCTGTAATGGAATCCACAACCAAAGATCCGGAATCCGAGGAGGTAACGAAAAAGACCAGTACCAGAACAATACCGAAAAACGAAGTAATCTGAGAATAAGGCAAATTGGCCAACATCTGGAACATGGCAAGCGGGACTTCGCCCAGGCCTTTTTCCGCCAGAACACCAACGTTGTTCTGAATTTGCAGCAAAGCATTGCCACCAAACGCCTGCATCCAGAAAAGAGTGAGAACCGTCGGTACTACGAGTACGGCAATAAGAAATTCACGAATGGTACGACCTTTGGAAATACGCGCAATAAACATACCGACAAAAGGTGCCCAGGAAATCCACCACGCCCAGTAAAATACGGTCCAGCCTTTGTAGAACTTATCATCGGCGCGGTCTATCCAGTTACTCAGAGGAAGGATATACTCAAGGTAAGCCATAGCTGTTTTGCCAACTCCTGTAAAGAAATGCATAAAAGAACCGGCCAGGATGACAAAAATCAACAGACAGACAGCCAACATCATGTTTAGATTACTTAAAACTTTAACTCCACCTTCAAGGCCTCTAACGACTGATATGATGGCCACGGCAGTGACACAGGCTATAATAACAACCTGAAGTCCGATAGTGTTTTCAATACCGAAAAGGAAATGGAATCCCGATGCTGCCTGCTGGGCACCAAACCCCAGGGATGTGGCCAGGCCAAATATGGTGGCCACAACAGCGATAATATCAATAATATGTCCTGCCACTCCCCAGGTTTTTTCACCCAGAATAGGAAAAAAAGTAGAACGGATGGTTAATGGCAGGCCTTTGTTATAGCAGAAAAAGGCTAAAGCCAGTGCTACCACAGCATACATGGACCAGGGGTGAATCCCCCAGTGGAACATGGTGGCTCCCATGGCCGCCGAAAGCGCTTCCGGAGTTTTGGCTGCAACATTCAGCGGGGTTCCCCACCAGTCTGTATAATACGCTACAGGCTCTGCTACACTCCAAAACATCAGACCGATTCCCATGCCGGCTGCAAACAGCATTGAAAACCATGACATTCTTGTAAATTCAGGTTTTGCATCTTTACCACCCAGTCGGATCTTCCCCACGGGCAGCACAATCAATGCCAGGCAGTATAGAACAAAAATATTACCGGAAATCATGAAAAACCAATCAAAATTTTGTATGGTCCACGACTTTGAAGCGTCAAACATTTTTTTAGCATCCACCGGATTAAATAGTGTTAAAACGATAAAAACAATCACTAAAATAGCGGATATAAAAAAAACAGGATTGTGCATATCCATACCCCATTTTTTTATATTGTCCTGTCCTAACTTGTAATCCGTATCAAACCTGTCGCGCATAATTTCTCCTTAATGTTTAAATTTTATAATGATGAATAAAAAAGAGTGACCCGGGCTGATTATTTTAAAGGTGAAATCACCGGACAAAATATGTCAGCAGAATCTTTCATGGTTCAAATTATTTCTATTTTATGTTTGAATGAAAATCATAAAACTCTTGTAAGTATTGGCTTATCAGGAAAGCTATTAAAAAAAAGTTGATGATTTTGATCTGAGGAGCAATGACCATACGCACCTATAGTATCCAAAGGATCAACCCTACTTTTATAAGATTTAAATCCTGTGCAATAATCCTTTATATTTACCTATTTTTAGTCGAGTGCTACTTCACAGATAGGACTGGACAATGTGCCTCTAAAATTATGTATTGTGCTGTTGAGCCAAAAACAAGCTTTCCCACTTTTGATCTCTTTTTGATACCGATAACGATCTCGTCGACTTGTTTTTCCTTGGCATATCCTACTATGTCTTCTCCAGGAGTAAGGCCTCTGATAAGAACATGGGTTTCGCATTCAACCCCATTTTCTTCAAAGACTTCTTTTCCAACCTCTTCGAGCTGGAGTTCCAGCTGCTTTATTGTTTGACGTTTTGTATCAGATGCACAGGTTGTGGCAAGATAAACATGTGCTTCCAGTTTTTTTGCCCGCAAAAGTGCCTCGTCCATTACCTTTGAAGTGGATACATTTTTGTCATAAGCAATTAATATCTTCATGGTTCTCCCTTGTAATGTATTGTTATCCCAATTTTCCGGACCGGCCCGACATTTCTCCAAGTCATTTTCTTTACTTTAAGTTTCCTTTTCAATTCTGTCAACTAGTCACTTCATCAAGATTTTCTGCAATATCTTTAATCGGGATCTGATGGTCTGTTTCCATGATACCATCATTATCAATAGTCACATCTCAAAATAGATATTAGAGTTTCTCAGTTAATACAGGGACCACATCAAAAATATCCCCCACGATTCCATAATCACACTTGGAAAAAATAGGTGCATCCTTGTCTTCATTTATGGCCACAATGACCTTTGATGTCTTCATGCCGGCAAAATGTTGAACTGCACCGGAAACGCCACAGGCGATGTAAAGTCTTGGGCTTACTGTTTTACCGGTCTGACCCACCTGCATTGAATGGGGCGCATAGCCCGCATCCACGGCAGCCCTGGAGGCACCCACGGCAGCTCCCATTTTATCAGCGCACGCTTCAAGCATTTGATAGTTTTCAGCAGCCTTTATTGCCCTGCCGCCGGTTATGATAACAGGAGCTTCGGTGAGATCCAGTTTTTCGCCGGCATCTTTTTTAACTTCCACAATCTTGATCAATCCCGGATCTGCCACATCACAATTAAACTCCAATATTTCTCCGGCACCCGGTGCAGCCACAGGCTCGATGGAATTTGGGCGGATGGTACACAGAAAGATAGATCCATTTACTTTAAGCGTGGCAAAGGTTTTGCCGGAAAAATGCGATTTTTTAGCGGTTTTGTCTGCAATATTGACTTGCACACAATCTGATACAAGAGGTTCATCCAGGATCGCAGCAATTCTTGCAAATAAATCTTTGCCTGTTGTGCTGGCTGTTCCCAGGAGAGTTTCAAGATTATATTCTTTTACTGCGGCTGCAATTATCTGTGCCTGCAGGTCCGGACTTGATGCTGTGTCGCCCGGGGCTGTAATGTTAACTATTACGGCTGCGCCATATTCTGCTAAAACATTTTTTACAGCGGAAACATCGTGCCCCAGTACCAGAGCATAAATCTCTTGGCCGGCCGCAGCCGTCATTACGCCAAAGCTGGTTTCTTTTACCACATTGTTTTCAATTTCAATTAAAATACCTGTCCTGGCCATATCCTTTTCTCCTTATCTTATAAAACCTTTTCATCATCTTTAAGGATTCTGACAAGTTCAGTTACCTGATCGTCCACAGACCCTTCCAGCATTTTTGCACCTGATCTTTCAGGTACAGATTCCAATTTTTCCAATGTAACTTTGCCTTGTGATGCTTCAATACCAAGATCCAAAAGATCAATCTCCTTAATCTCTTTTTTCTTGGCTTTCATGATATCAGGAAACTTGGGATATCTTGGTTCATTCAGACCTTTTGTTGCTCCAATCACACAGGGCAGGTTCATTTGAATAACCTGTTTTTCTCCACCTTCAATTTCTCTTTGAGCAATTGCTTTGCCTTCATCAATGATAAGGTTTGAGACCTCATTTACCACAGGCATGCCAAAAGATTTAGCCAGGCGGTACTGGGTCTGAAAACTTTCCGTGTCAACAGATCCCTTTCCTGTAAAAATCATATCCGGCAGTCCGTCCTGATCCATGGCCGCCTTTAAAGCCTTTGCCGTCAGATCACTGTCCAGAAACTGGCTGTCGGTTTTCACAAGGATAGCCCTATGAGCCCCCATGGCCATGGCAGACCTTATGGTTGTTACTGCTGAAGCTTTACCTATGGTCACAATGACAACCTCTCCACCCTGTTTTTCAACCAGACTGACCGCTTCTTCAATTCCGTATTCATCATAGGGGTTAGACACAAATTTAATTTCAGAATCTTCAAACCCCTTATCACCGGCAAGTTTTATGCTCGCTGCAGTGTCAGGTACATGCTTCACACAAACACAAATTTTCATTATTTACTTCCTCTTTATTGACTTCTAACTCTTCATTTTTTCATTCTTAGGATCATACAAAGGCATTGTGACAACCTCTGCGCTTCGTGCTCGCCCTAAGATTTCCACGTCCATTTTTGTTCCAGCTTTCGCAAATTCAGGCGTTACATACCCCATTGCAATACTTTTTTCAACCCTGTGGCCATATCCGCCAGATGATGTCATACCTATTCGGTTTCCATCTTTTAAAATTGGATTATATCCCCAGGGATCTGAATCTGTTACATCTACAACCAGACAGACTAACTTCAATGGTACACCGTCTTCTTTTTGCTTAAGAATACCTTTTTTACCTATAAAATCCTTATCCAGCTTCACTGTCCAGGCCACATTGGTTTCAAGGGGGGTATGGTGTACATTCATCTCACTCTTCCAGGCCAGATAACCTTTTTCAAGACGCATGGAATCCATTGCATGCATGCCGATCATGCGGATATCATTATCAGCACCAGCTTCCATAAGTGCATTGTATACAGACACCTGCTGCTGGATGGGGTGGAAAATCTCAAATCCCAACTCTCCCACATAGTTCATGCGGTTAATCCGGCATTTGGTCCTTCCCACGTAAATTTCCTGGGAAGTGGAAAATTTAAAAGCCTCGCCGGAAACATCATTATAAGCTGCCTTTGCAAGAACCTCACGAGATTTGGGGCCGGCAAGGACCAGACAACCCATCTGGTAGGTTATATCTTCCATTTTAACGCTTCCGTCCTTTGGAAGGTTTTGCTGCATCCAATGCTGGTCATGCTTTTTACCTATTGAAGCTGTAACGCAGAAAAATTCTTCTCCACTCACACGGGTGATGGTCATGTCAGATTTGAAGTTTCCATTATGATCCAGCATGGGACTAAGGGCTATTCTGCCGTCTATTTCCGGTACTTTCTGGCAGGTCATATTGTTGAGCCAGTCCAAAGCACCAGGACCTGAAATTTTTGTCTTGGCAAAACGCGTGAGGTCAATTATGCCTACATTGTTCATCAAATGCTTACATTCATTGTCCACATGTTTGAAGGCATTGGAACGTCTCCAGGAAGGTTCTTCATAGGAGTCCTCTCCCTTGGGCGGAAAATAGTTGGGACATTCCCAGCCATAGTAATCCCCAAATACGGCATTGGCCTGCTTTTGATATTCATAAATGGGGCTGGTTCTGTTGGGTCTTGCCGCATCCCTGAATTCGTTGGGATAAATGGTGGAATAAAGTCTTGGATAGGTATCTGCAATCTTTTCCGTGTTGTATGCCCAGTTTGCAAAGGAACCATACCGTCTGGAATCCACAGCCCAGAGATCAATTTCCGGCTCACCGTTCATGATCCAGCCGGCAAGATAGTGGCCGATACCACCAGCCTGGGTAATCCCAAAGCTGTAACCGCAGGCCTGGAAAAAGTTTTTCAATGGAGCAGCAGGACCCACTAAAGGATCTCCATTGGGCGTATAGGTTATGGGGCCGGCTGTTACGTGTTTAAATCCCGTATCTCCCAGAATGGGAAATCTTTCCATACCGGCTTCAATACAATCAGAAATATTGTCGATATCCGGGTTTATTTCCTCCTGGGCATAGGTCCATGGCACCCCATGCCTTTTCCACTGCTGGCCATTGGCCTCGTACATGCCCAGAATCAAAGAATCCATTTCCTGGCGAAGATAAATTGATTTATCAGGATCACGAATAAGTGGCAAAGAGGTATCTGCATCGGCAATGGCATTGATTTTTTCATATAGAATATGGGTATGTGCAATGGCAATGGAGGGAATTTCGATTCCAACCATCTTGGATACTTCCGGGGCCCAGAGACCTGCTGCATTGATAACATATTCGCAGGTAATATCTCCTTTGTCAGTCTTTATAAGCCATTCTCCGGAAGGTGTTTGTTCAATACTTTTTACCATGGTATGGAGATTGATCTCAACACCGTGCTGCCTGGCTCCCTTGGCCATGGCCTGGGTCACTGAATTTGGATCAACATCACCATCGTCCGGCCAGTACAGACCTCCCAGCAACCCTTCTGTACTCATAAAAGGATGCATTTTCCCGATTTCTTCCGGGGTCACATAACTGACATCCAAACCAAGACAGCGGTTCATTGAATAAGCATATCCCAGCTCATCCATACGGCCTGGATTATCTGCTGTCCGAATGGAACCTGTTGTATGCCACCCTGTGGATTGTCCGGTTTCTTTTTCCAGTTCCTTGAATATTTCAATACTCTTCATATTCACCTGGGTGCCATAAAAATTTGAATGGAAAAAGGAGACATTTCCAGCTGCCATCCAGGTGGATCCTGATGTCAATTCATGTTTTTCCACCAGCACAACTTCATCTTTCCATCCATATTTCGCCAGATGATAGGCTACGCTTACACCTATTGCACCACCACCAATAACCACCGCTCTTGCATTGGTTTTCATTATTGCAAATCTCCTTTATTTTGTTTTTCTTTAGTTTCTTCTTTTTTTTAGTTAATGCAGTTATTATACCAAAGTATATTTTTATATTTGGTAAAAAGCAAAGCTTATAGGGCTTAACTGGATAAAACAGCAGTCATTTCGGATATTTTTTGTGCATAACTCAGTATAAAAAAAATACATTTCAATTTTTTCTCTCTACGAAACCGGATAAAATTTCAATTTTTTTATTTTTACTGTAAAAAAACTTACAGTATTTTTACACCTCTTTAATAGCTGATTAAAATTTGAAAAATTCTTATTTTGATAAAGCTTTTTTTGCCTTTAATCGATATTTTTTTAGCTTATAATGAAAAGACTGGGGAGAAATACCTAAGCTTTTGGCGGCTTTTGCCGCATTACCTTCAGTTACGCTTAAAGCTTCGGCAATGATCTGTTTTTCATTTGCAGCCTGAGTTTGGGCCAGGCTTGAAGAAAAAACTACTTTAGCATGAACTTGTGCAGGGAAAGCTTTAGCCTCAAACGATTTTTGCATATCTGTTTTTGCAAATGAAAAGATATGGGATGGCAGATGTGCAAGCCTGATAGTTGTGCCTTTGTCCACCATATTCATTGATGCTTCAATGACATGCTTGAGTTCCCGGACATTTCCAGGCCAGTGATACCGCCTAAATAAGTCTAAAACTGTTTTAGAGACGTTGGACACCTGTACATTTAATGTTTTATTATATTCTAAAATAAAATACCGGATCAGTTCATTTAATTCATCTTTCCTTTCCCTTAGAGGCGGCAGCATGATAAAGACCACTCCCATCCTGTAAAACAGATCCATTCTTAATGTACCATTCTGAATAATTTCCAAGGGCGGATGTCCCACTGAACTGATTATTTTTATATCCAGATCTATCTCTTTTAAAGACCCGAGCTTTCTAACCTTCTTCTCCTGAATAACCCTTAAAAGCTTAACCTGAAGTGTCAACGGCATGGAGTCCAGCTCATCTAAAAAAATGGTCCCACCATCGGCCTGCTCAAAAAGACCGCTTTTATTGATAGCACCGGTAAATGCTCCCTTGGAAGTCCCGAACAAAATCCCTTCCAAAAGGTTTTCCGGAATCGCAGCACAGTTTATCGGAATAAATGGCTTTTTTCTTCTTGAACTATGATTATGGATAGACTGGGCAAATAATTCTTTTCCTGTTCCTGTTTCACCATAAATCATGATTGGGGATGGCGAGTTAGATGACATACTGGCAATCCGAACCGCATTTAGCATTTCCGGATCTGATCCGATAATATCGGAAAAATGAAATCTCGCATTGTTACCCTTTTGATTTTTTTTGGGAGCTTTTTGATCCTGGACAATGGTTTTCTCCAGTAGCTGATAATCTTTACAGAAATTAATAGCGCCAATCAAAATTCCTGATTTATACAAAGGGTAGACATTATTGATGACATTGGCCACCTTGCCAAGTCTGGTCTGGTATACCATGGTTTCATTTATGGGTTTGCCGGTTTTCAGGCAACGCATTGTGGGGCTGGTAGTATTGTTTAGCTGATAAATATCTACAATCTTCATTCCGATGGCATCTTCAGGCTCCAAATCATCTATCCTGGCCTGGGTTTCATTATAAAAACTGATTTTCCCGGTGGCATCTACAATCAAAACACCTTCATGCATGGATGATAAAACCCTGTAAATATTTATATCATCCAGTTGAAGCTTATCCATAACGCGTCTCCGTAAAATCAAAAAATTTTTATAATTCTTTTTTCACTTTTATACTTTATTTCTATTAAATGATCCTTTTATAAAGGAAAGGCAATAAAAATCAAAAAATTTTTATTTTTTCTATTCCATTCAACCCTGATGTACTTTAAAACTTTAAAGCCATGCCATTAACCTATTAAAATAATAATAAATATCACCTAATAACACAGCAGGGAAACTTCTGGCATGGATCATGCAATTTTTGTATCAATATTCAACATTTTGCATATTGACAATTATCATCCCGAGGGAGAAGTTTAATGAGATTTTTCGAATATTTTTCAACAAAGGAATTAGAAAAAATTCACGACGCCACCTTGACTGTTATGGAGACAGCAGGACTTGTTTTTTCTTATGAACCGGCAAGGAAGCTTTTTGCCGGGGCTGGCTGTAAAATAGACGGGCAAAGGGTGTTTTTCCCAAAAAAACTGGTTGAAGAACAAATCGAAAAAGCCCCGTCTCAATTTACACTTTATGCCAGAAATCCTGAAAAAAATGTCACCATCGGGGGAGATAATATCGCATTTATGCCATGTTACGGCGCCCCATTTGTCAATGATATGGATAAGGGTCGAAGAAAGGGGACCCTTGAAGATTTTAACAACTTTGCCAAATTGGCCTATGAGAGTCCCTTTATGGATATCACCGGCGGTATGATGACAGAGCCAAATGATATTTCTGTCGCAAACCGGAATGCTGAAAGAATTTATTCTTCAATGGTATTGTCAGACAAACCATTTATGGGAGCGGGAACCGGTGGTGCAGACGCCAGACAAACAATTGAAATGGCATCTTTAGTTTTTGGAAGCCGCAAAGAAATGGAACAAAAACCTCCTTTTATCAGTGTCTTATGTTCTCTAACGCCTTTGGGATATGATGACAAAATGTGCGAAGGCATTATGGAATATGCCAAGGCAGGTATGCCTCAATTGATCTCTTCTCTGGCAATTGCAGGTGCCACTTCCCCGGTCACCATGGAAGGTACTCTGGTTGTCCAGAATGCTGAAGTACTGGCTGGTATCACACTAAGCCAGCTTGTTAGAGAAGGCACACCTGTTGTATTTGCCGGCTCTTCATCCGCCACTGCCATGCGGTACGGCACTTTGAGTATCGGTGCACCGGAAATGGCTATAAATACGGCTGCAACTGCTCAAATGGGACGTTTCTATAATCTTCCCGTCCGGGGCGGAGGGGCTCTGACTGATTCAAAAACAATGGATTCCCAGGCTGCCTATGAATCCATGATGAGCATGATGATGGCCACAATGAGCGGCATCAACTTTGTTCTTCACTCTGCAGGCATCCTTGAAGGTTATATTACGGCATCCTATGAAAAATTTATCATTGACAATGAAATCTGCGGGATGTGCAAAAGGATCAAAAAAGGAGAAGATATCACTGCTGAAAAACTTGCTGTGGATGCAATCAGGCAGGTTGGACCCGGAGGTGAATATTTGACTCATATGCACACCTTCAAACATTTTAAACAAGCTCTTTATACTCCGAGTATGGAAGAACGGGACAATTTTACCAGCTGGGAAAGCAAAGGCGGATTGACCATGGAACAGAGGGCCAATGCCAAATACAAAGAAATCCTTAAAAACTATGAAGAACCTTATATGGATGGCAGCATCCGCAAAGACCTTGATAATTATATAAATTCAATTCGAAACAATTGAATACAGCCACAGGGGTCAGGCCGAGGTCATGGGGTCAGGCTTGCATAGTTGCGTTATTTGAAAATAACGCAACTATGCAAGCCTGACCCCAATAATAAACAAGGAGGGACACACATGTTATTAGGATTACACACATATAGTTTTCATTTGCACGGCATGGGACAAAACTGGGGCGGCCATAAACTTGCCTGGCCAAGGGTAATGGATATTTTCAAACTCATGGACTGGGCCGTGGATAATAATATAGACGGACTTCATATTACAGCGGTTGACTGTGAATCAACAGATGAGGCACAGCTTATTAAAATCAAGGATGCTGCAAAAGATCATGGTCTTTACCTTGAATACAATTTTTCTCTTGATGAAGAATTTGATCCAAGACTGACCCATACCCTGGAACAAGGCATAAAAATTGCTCATACCCTTGGAACGGATATCGCAAAAGTCAGTTTAGATCTGCGCCGTCCCCGTCCCCTTTGCGCAAGCCGCCATCATCCGGATATTATGAAACAGCTTATTCATATTGCAAAGCTTACCCAAAAAGTTGTTCCTTTATTAAAAGATACGGGTGTCAAACTGGCATTTGAAAATCATACTGAATCCTTTGCAAGTGAAATTTTATGGCTGATTGATGAGGTTAACCATCCAAGTGTCAGGGCTTGTGTTGATACTGCGAATTCAGTAATGGTTTTAGAAGATCCCATGACAGCCATTGAAATCCTTGCCCCCAGATCATTTACAAATCATTTTTGTGACCATAGAATTGAACGCGATCAATTCGGATGCAAATTTACCGGTGTGGCCTGCGGAGATGGGGACATTGATTTAAAAAAAGCCCTTGAAATTTTCAAAAATACATCATCAATGAACCGGATCAACATTGAAGTTGAATGGGATGCAGGTGACGATGGACCTGAGGTAGCCAGAAAAAAAGAGTACGAGGCTGTTGTAAGCAGCATTCAATACTGCCGCAAGGTGTTAAATATTTAATAATTACGGGAGACTTTTTTATGAAAATTACCGCAATCAGAGCAACCCCGGTCAACATTCCCATGGAAATCCCATTTTACTGGTCTGTTGGACTATATCCGGGAACCTCTAAAACCATTATCGAAGTTACGACTGATGAAGGTATCATTGGCCTTGGAGAATCTCCTTCCTGGGATTGTGCTGAGCTCATCAATAAAAGCATGGGACCGTGTTTAATCGGTCATGATCCCTTGGACATAACAGGGTGTGAAATGAAATGTGTGCCGGAATGGGTTGTTGTCCAAAACACGGATGATGCCTCCGTGGTTAAGGCATTTGGCGGTATTGAACTTGCCTTGTGGGATATCCGGGGAAAAGCCTGGAACCAGCCTCTGTATAAACTTTTAGGCGGTGCTGTCAGAAAAGAGATTCCCTTTACTGAATATTTCGGTTTTCGAATTGAAAAAGACGGCATTGGTGGTGAGACCACGCCGGAGCAGGTTGTTGACTATTGTATGAAAATGCGCGAAGAACATGGAGCGACAATGTTTGAAGGCAAGTTAAGTTTAGGCGATCCTCATCTTGAAATTGCCACTGTAAAAATGTTGAGGGAAAACCTTGGAGATACAGACATGATAAGACTGGACTCAAATATGTCCTGGTCCCTACCAACGGCAAAACACATTTTAAGAGAAATAGAACCTTACAATATTCGAAATTATGAAGATCCGGTTTCAACCTTTGAACAGATGGCTCAATTGAGAAAAAATAGTTCCATTCCCTTTTCAACCCATATTCCAGATCTCACAAGAGCAGTTGCTTTAGGTGTACCTGATAATATTGTCACCAATTTTGCAGTATTGGGTGGAATCAGGAGAGCGATTCGTTTTATTGGTGCCTGTGAAGCCATGGGTGTGGGATTCTGGTGTTACAGCGGTGATGCAGGAATCTGTACTGCCGCCTATCTTCATGTTGTTGCTGCAACGGAATGGATCCACGAGCCCAGTCAATCCCTGTTTCGCTGGCAAACGGATGATGTTATTGAGGATGGCCCCTTTAGACAGACCGATAATGTCATCAGAGTTCCCGAAGGTCCTGGATTAGGCGTTACATTGTCAGCTAAACAATTAAAAAGGTGTCATCAACGGTTTGTTGATGATGGGCCGATAAATCATTTTGTTTTCCCAGAAAGCCCGGGCAGGTTATGCCGGCTTCCTAGAAATTAATATGGATTAAAATAACTGGTTCATTGGATAGGTTCATTTGGATAAAGTTTAAATATTTCATCAGAACCTGGAAATTTAAGATTTTAAGAAAATCAATTATAGAGAACTCTTATATATATTAACCCCTTTAACACTTGGAGGAAACAATGGGTATAACAACTGAAGACTTAAATTTTAAGCCTAGCCTGCGTGTCATTAATGAAGATCAGATACAAAGAATTCATTCCGCATCACTGGAGGTCCTGGAAAGAACAGGGGTAAAGATGACCCACCCCAAGGGGCTTGAGATATTTCACGACGCCGGAGCAAAGATCGATGGCAATCGTGTCAGAATCCCTTCATGGATGGTGGAGGATGCCATTGCTAAAGCTCCTCACAAGGTGGCCCTTGGCAATCAAAAAGGGGAGAGGACGGTTTTCCTTGAAAAAGACAATTCCTATTTTGGACCCAGCCTTGACTGTATTGATTATATGGATCCCAAAACCCATAAAAGGGTAAGGTTTAAAAGTGATCATGTTAAGGCTACAGCCGCTTTGTGTGATGGTCTTGATCGTTTTGACTGGTGCATGATTATTGGTATGGCCGATGATGTACCACCGGATATTGCAGACCGTGTTGTTGTGAGAAATACCTTGCAATATTGCGAGAAGCCCCTTGTTTTCTGCTGCAAGGATACCAATAGTACCAAGGATATTTATGAAATGGGGCTACTTTTATGCGGTGGAAAGGAAAATTTTGACAAAGCCCCCTGTCTTGTACATTATTCCGAACCGATTTCCCCCCTGCTGTATTATGACCCTGCAGTGGATAAAATAATTTTCTGCGCAGAGAACAGTATTCCGCTTATCAATTTCCCGGCTCCCCAGGCCTGTGGCTCAGCGCCTGCAACTTTTGCCGGTACCATTGTACAGGGAAGTGCCGAATCTTTAAGCGGCTTGGTTCTTCATCAGCTTGTCAACCCTGGTGCCCCTTTTATTTATGGCGCCTTTACCACCATAATGGATATGAAGACCAGTATTTTTTCCTATGGTGCAACGGAACTGAGCCTTATGACCGGTGCCATGGCACAGATGTCACAATTTTATAAATTACCATTTTTTGGGACAGCCGGTGCAACCGACTCAAAATTTTGTGATGCCCAGGCTGGGGCGGAAGTCGCCTTTCAATGCCTCACTGCAGCAACAATTGGATCAGGACTGGTTCATGACTGCTCAAGCTGGATGGATCATGGAAATATGGTTTCACCGGAGTTCATGGTATTGGCCCATGATATTGTGGATTCAATTCATCATTTTATGAAAGGCATCCCCGTTACAAATGAAACCCTGGCCGTTGATCTAATTGACCAGGTAGGACCGGGAGGCCACTATCTCACCCAAAAACATACCATGGATAATTTCAAAAGGATAAAATACTCGGAACTTTTTGATCGAAGTATTTACGCCAAGTGGGAAGAGTCAGGTAGTAAAAAATTTGAAGACAGGCTGCAGGAAGCCACCTTAAGAAAAATGGAACACCAGCCAAGACTTCTTTCCAATGAAATAATCAAAGAACTTGATAGGATGCAGGCATCATGGAAATAAAATATATTTTTAACTTGAAAAATAAACAAAAATATCAAAATTGTTCATAACCAGAATAGGACTATTTTTAAAATGAAATTATTATCTGATTATAAAAAATGCTCTGGCTGCGGGGTGTGTAAACTGGCCTGCAGCATTGAAAATTTCAAACAGGTCACATCTGCCAAGGCATTGCTTAGGATCCAAGGACTGTTTCCGGCACCCGGACATTATCAGATACATTTTTGCGATCAATGCGGCATATGTGCAGAGACCTGTCCTGTGGACGCCATTGAACTTGAAGAAGGTGTTTACCGGATCAATGAAGAAGATTGTATTGCCTGCCATGAGTGTGTAGATGCCTGTCCCCATTCTGTCATGGTAATTAAAAAGGAAGATGACATACCTGCCAAATGCATCCTTTGCGGGGAATGTGCCAGAGTTTGCCCGAGAGAAGCCATTATTCTATCTGAAGAAGAAATAGCAGGGGAGGTCAAATAATGGACGGTTATGCTGGAAAAATTTTAAGAATTGATCTGAGTACTGAAGAAATTTCAACACCGCCCCTTTTGGAAAAGATGTGTGATGAGTTCATCGGCGGCAGGGGTTTTGTAGCGAAAACGCTTTATGAAGAGCTTTTGCCCGACACTAAACCCTTTGATGAAAACAACCTTTTTATTATTGCCACAGGCCCTTTGTCCGGTCATTTTCTTCCGGCCAGCGGCAAAACCCATTTTGGATCAAAATCCCCGGCCACTGGCGGATATGCAGATTCAAACATGGGAGGACATTTTGGCCCTGCCCTAAAATATGCAGGATTTGACATGGCCGTAATCACGGGAAAAGCCAAAGCCCCAAGCTATCTATTTATAGAAGATGACAAGATTGAAATCAGATCGGCAAAAGCGTATTGGGGCAAAGGATCTCTTTTGTGTGAAGAGATGATGAAAAAGGATTTGGGAGAAGACTTTCAAATCCTTACCATCGGTCCTGCCGGTGAGAAATTGGTAAAATTTGCCTGTATTTCCCATGATTTCGGTCGCCAGGCAGGACGAACAGGTATTGGTGCTGTCTTAGGATCCAAAAACATCAAGGCCATTGCCGTCAAAGGTACCGGCAGCATACCGGTAAATGATATTGAAAAAGCTTTTGCCATGGGAAAAGACGCATTTAAAAAAGTCTCCCAAAAGCCGGGCTTTAAGGGCTGGACCCCTGAAGGAACAGCCGGTATTACCGACTGGGTCAATGAAGTCGGGTCCTTTCCCGCAAAGAATTTTCAAACCTCCCATATTGACCACAGCCATATGATTAACGGCAAAAAAGTGTTGGAACGCTTGAAGATTACAGATAAAGGATGTTATTGCTGCCCCACCCCCTGTGGCAAATACGGCCATACCAAAACAGCCCTTGGGTCTGCTTATATGGAAGGGCCTGAGTTTGAAACCATCTCTCTTTTTGGCGGTAGCTGCATGCTGAAAAGCATAGAGGAAGTGGCCTATGCAAATTATCTGTGTGACGAACTGGGCATTGATACCATTTCAGGCGCTTCTGTTGCGGCTTTTGCCATTGAATGCTTTGAAAAAGGTTTGATAACAGAAGATGAGATTGGAAAAAAAATCCAATTTGGTGATCTTGAATCTATTGTGTATCTTTTAAACCTTATGAGTTTAAAGCAGAATAGCTTGGGTAACCTGTTAGCCCAGGGTGTTAAAACAGCCTCTGAAACCATTAAACAAGGATCTGAAAAATTTGCCATCCATGTCAAGGGTCTTGAATGGACCGGATATGAATGCCGGAATGCTCCCTCCATGATGCTGGCTTATATGACGGCAGATGTGGGAGCTCACCATAATCGCGCCTGGGTTTTAGGCCATGATGTTGTCGGAGCTGCTACCAATGTGCATGACCTGATTTCTGCAGGTGCTGATGGGGATAAAAGAGCCAAAGCAATTGTATCAGGGAAAGATTCAGCTAAATTTGTTATTGATTCCCAGCATACCCGCCCGGCCTTTGACCTTTTAGGGTGTTGCAGGCTCCAGATGATGGAACTCGGGTTTGAAGTTGAAAATTATACGGATCTCTATTCAACGATCACCGGAAAAAAATTGACCTGGGATGGATTGCTTAAAATATCTGAAAAAGTATGGACCCTGACTCGAATGATCTCAGTAAGAGAAATCAAAAACTTTGGCCGTAATTCAGACTATCCGCCGCCCCGATTTTATGAAGAACCAACCCCCACCGGGCCCAACAAAGGGCATTGTATCAGTCTTGAAGACCTGAATGCACTTTTAGATGCCTATTATGAGGCAAGAGGATGGGATAAAAACGGGTTCCCCACAAACGAGACGATTGAGCGTGTTGGGTTAACTGATTTGATTTAAGCTAACTTGATTTAAACTAACTTGGGCAAGTCTGGTTGCTCGCTCTGGATTGGGCTTGTTCACAACCCCAAAACAAAGTCATGGATATCCGTATAAAAATGAGTAAAGGAGAACCAAAATGAGTGAAATAATGATCCCACAAAATTTTACAAGCAAAACTGCTGACGTCGTTGTCATCGGAGGTGGTATTGTTGGGACGTCAACTGCCTTCTGGCTGTCAAGGGAAGGTTTGAAAGTCATACTCGTTGAAAAAAGAGATGGCCTGTCAAGCCTTACCACTGCTGCCAGTGCTGAGTGCTTTAGAACTCAGTTCACGGAAAAATCCATGGCAGATCTTGCCCTTCCCAGTGTGGAAATGTTTGAAAACTTCAGGGATGTGGTGGAGCTTACAGATATTGACATTCATCTTTGCCAGAAGGGCTATCTGTTTGTAACTGACGACCAAACCCAGGTACCTGATCTTAAAAAAGCAATTCAAACTTATCAGGCCCTTGGAATACCCGGAACCGAACTGATCATGGGAGAGGATCTTCATGGCCGTTTTCCCTTTCTTGGCCCCAAGGTACTTGCAGCAACGTTCAACAACAGGGATGGATGGCTGTCCACCCATGAAACCACTTATGGCTTTGCAAAAGGAGCAAAAAATGCTGCTTTTTTTATGAAAACAAGTGTTACCGGCATCCACAAGGACAATCAGGGAATCTGTACTGTGGAAACAGACAAGGGCCTGATCAGCACACGCCTTATTGTTAACTGCGCAGGTCCCTATGCCGGAATCATTGGTAAAATGGCAGGTCTTGACATGCCGTTAACAACAGTCCGACGTCAAAAGGCCTATGTCAGAACCAACCACCCTCTGGTGCCCAAAGATGCTCCTTTTACAGTGGATCTTGAGAACCACAGCTATTGGCGACCGGAAGCAGGCGGAGTGTTATGTGCATGGGTAGATCCCAATGAACCGGAAAGCATTCCTTCTGATGAACTTGCCACTGACTGGGATTTTGCAGCCGAATCAATACACCGGGTATCCAGGCTTAACCCATTTTTTGAAACCATTGCCGATGACCTGAAGGCCGATGACATTGATATATCAGCGGGTCATTACGTGTACACTCCTGACGACAAGCCTGTGATCGGTCCCTGTGATGAAATTAAGGGTTTGCACCTGAACTGCGGATATTGGTGCGGTGTCATGCTGTCGCCCGCCGCCGGAAAAAGGGTGGCGGATATTGTTACAGGCAAAATAGACAACAAGGAGAATCCTCTGCGTTACAGCCGTTTTAAAGATGGAGATTTTGAAAAAGGGGATACCTTTTTAAAATAAAAAAAATTCTATAGATTTACCTTGACACAAGACTCAGTCGGTACCAGATTAGAACCGATACCATTTTGGTCAATAAACTAGATTAAATTTTCGGGGTAATCATTTGAAAAAAAAGACTTATGCAATTGCGTGTGCCGTACTTGCCATTGATATGAAGCACATTGCCAAAAAATTAGGGCTTGATATTGAATATAAATTCCTGGAAGCAGGACTTCACAGCAATCCAAAACTGCTCAAAGAAAAGCTTCAGGCTGCCATTGACGACATTTCTGCGACAGGTCTATGCGACCGAATTATCATTGGCTATGGTATCTGCGGCAAAGGAACCATCGGCATCCAGTCAGGCCTTGTTCCCCTGGTGATTCCCAAAGTGCATGATTGCGTTGCCATGTTTCTGGGGGGAGATCAGGCCTATAAAAACGAATTTGAAAAATTTCCCGGGACCTATTATCTTTCCGCTGGATGGTGTGAAGAAAAAACAGAGCCTATATCTCAAAGGAAACAATGGGCCTATTTTGGTGACGAAAAATTAAACTTTGATGACCTGGTGGAAAAACACGGCAAAGACGCTGCTAAACACACCTTTGACTTCTTAAATTCATGGCAGAAAAATTATCAAAGGGCCGCTTTTATTGAAACAGGTGCAAAAGCATCCCCTAAATATGAAAAATTAGCCCTGGAAATGGCCACTGAATACAATTGGAAATATGACAAAATAAAGGGAAACTCGGATTTGATTGAAAAAATGATCACATCCTTTGATTCGACTTCCGAAGTCCTTTTTGTACCACCGGAACACGTGATCGGATTTGATGCCATACAATCCACCCTGTCTGCAAACCCCATCCTGGATTCTAAATCAAATATCAACAACACTCATTCTAAAATAATCATCCCGGGCAAAAAAAATCATATCGATTCTTATATAAAAACAGGGCTGGGTATTGATGCAGGCGGGACTTACACTGATGCAGTGGTTTATGATCTTAAAGATAATAAAACCCTTTGCAAAAGCAAATCTTTGACCACAAAATGGGATTTCACTAAAGGCATTCATTCCGCTTTAAAAAAACTGGATCAGAAAAAATTGCTTGGTGTGGAATTGATTTCTTTGTCAACAACCCTTGCAACCAATGCAATTGTTGAAAATGAAGGTCAAAAAGTAGGTATGATTCTCATGCCCCCCTATGGCCTCGGCATTGATAAAACGATTTCCTTTCATCCCAAAACCATTATTAAAGGGCAATTGGAAATCACAGGCAAAGAGGTTGTGGCCATTGATCCTGATGAAATCAAGAAAAAAGTGCTGCAAATGATTGAAAATCATGGCGTAACCGCATTTGCTGTGTCAGGGTTTGCAGGATCAATTAATCCGGAACATGAAATTCAAGTAAAAGAAATTATTCATGAACACACGGGTCTCTTTGTTACATGTGGTCATGAATTATCTGATACCTTAAATTTTCAGACAAGGGCTACAACAGCCATGCTCAATGCGCGGATTATCCCGCGACTCGCCAGCCTGCTTCTGGATCTCGAAAAAGTCATGAAGGATTTTGGTATCCTTGCCCCAATCGTCGTTGTAAAAGGGGATGGGACCTTGATGAGTTCAGATATGGCCAAACAACGACCTGTTGAAACAATTCTTTCCGGCCCTGCTGCCAGTGTCGCAGGTGCAAGGCATTTGACCGGAATAAAAAATGCGATAGTTGTCGACATGGGTGGAACAACAACTGATACGGCGGCCTTAACCGACAATCTTGTAACCCTCAATGAAAAAGGATCCAATGTAGGAGGGCACAGGACCCATGTTAAAGCCCTTGAAATTAGAACTGCCGGCCTTGGCGGAGACAGTCTGATTGAATTTACAAAAGGTGAATTTGTCATCGGACCTAAAAGAGTGGCGCCAATCGCCTGGTTGGGTCAAATGGTTCCAGGAACTAAAGAAGCGCTTCGCTTTTTAAACCTGAACCTGCATCGCCATGCCACCACCACCCGTAAGATGCAGATCCTTGCATTAACAGGCTCTGTAAAAAAACTTGAATTGACGTCCATGGAAAAAAAGATTGTTTCTTTGCTTACAACAAGGCCGCATTCCATTGATGAGCTGGTAAAAAAAACCAATGTCCTGGCTGATATCAGCCTTCCTTTGCAACGGCTTGAAGAAAATTTTATTTTGCAGCGATGCGGACTTACCTTAACTGATCTTTTACATATCACAGGGCAATTTACTAAATGGGACACTGAAATGGCCCAGGAATATTGCCAGATGTTTTGTTTTCTAACTAAAAAACAAATGCCCGAATTGACCCAACATCTTTTGGATATGGGGGTTAATCTATTAACCCTTGAGCTTTTAAAACGCCAGCTGGATGATGAAACAGATCCCGACGCAATAAACAGCTGTCCTGTATGTAAAGTCCTTATAAAAAATCTGCTGAACCATGAAGATTCTAATTATGAGGTTTCCATTAACCTTAACCGTCCGGTTATCGGCATTGGCGCCCCCACTAAATTTTTTCTTTCCAAAGCCGTAAAACCTCTTAACGCCGAAGCCATCTTGCCTGTGGATGCAGATGTGGCCAATGCCATAGGGGCCATTACAAGTAATGTGGTCATAAAAAAACAATTGCGAATTGTACCCGGGGGAAAAGGAGAATTTATAGTGGAAGGGGTTGCAGGAACCCGGCATTTTAAAAGCTTTAACCTTGCAGACAGTTTTGCAAAGGAAAATTTGGTCCAAATTGTGAGGGAAAGGGCAAGGGTTTCAGGAACCAGTTGCCAGGAAGTTACTCTGGAAACCCAAGACAAGATACCAACCACTGCCAGTGGGGATCCGATTTTTATGGGAAGAACCCTTTATGCCAGCTTAAAAGGCAGACCTGACATTGTACTAAAACAAAATGATTCAAAAACTAAAGTTGAATCTCTTGCTTGAAACCTAAACGCATGGATCATGCTTGAGGGGAAAATAAAGTCATTTTAATTAGAGGCTGAGCGAAAACCCTGCCACTAATTAGTGCTTGACCGGAGATCCGTGTTTGGATGAAAAGTTGCTCATATGCAAGGCGCAAGAAATTTTGAAACCGGAGTGTACTACTGTACATGAGGCCAGTTTTAAAATTTGGCATAATTTTGCAGCAACGAAGCAGATGGGTGAGTTTGTGAGCTTTGCTCCTCTACGAGCCGTCCAAACACTAATTAGAAACAGGCCGGAAGTTTAACTCCCGGCCTGTTTTAGCTTGAATGAGCTATAATGGATTAATGATTACTTTTTCCACCAGCGTTCGCCAACTCTCATTCCATCCAGAGCCATGGCCGCAGAGAGATCTCCATGTGCAAATTTATCTGAACTGGCTTCAACCATCTGGTTGAACATGGGAACTACTGTACCGCTGTCATTTCTGCAGATTTCCTGCATATCATAGTACATTTTCCGACGTTTTTCTTTATCCAGCTCTGCTCTTGCAGCGATCAAAATCTCGTTAAAACGCTTATTTTTCCAGTGAGTATCATTCCAGGGAGCACCGTCTGAGTATGCAACTGAGAACATCATGTCTTCAATGGCACGTCCGCCCCAATAACACATGACCCATTCTTTTTTAATCCAGACATTACTCCAATACCCATCATCCGGTTCTCTGACAACATTTATCTTGATACCGGCTTTTTTTGCATGTTCCTTGATAAGGATGGAAGCATCCACTGCTCCGGCAAATGCAGCATCTGCAGCATGCAGGTTAAAAACATGATCCAGCATACCCGCTTTTTTCATATGAAATTTGGCTTTATCTGGATCATATTTTCTTTGTTCCAGATCTGTTGCATGAAATTGCTGTACGGGTGCAATGGGATGATCATTACCGACAGAACCATAGCCCCGCAGGATTTGTTTCACCAATGCCTCACGGTCAACGGCAAGCTTTAAAGCCGTGCGAACATCATTGTTGTTATATGGGCTTCTATCTACCAGCATGGGGATGGTGTAATGTGCTGTTCCTGTTGTAGCATGAACCTTGACTCCGGGCATCTTTTTCATGAGATGGACGGTTTTCAGTTCAACACGATCCATGTAGTCTATCTGACCTGTTTTTAAAGCATTTGTTCTGGCATTGGTATCAACTATGGACAGGGTCTCAATTTCATCAAAGTGGGCTCTTCCCTCTTTCCAATAATTGGGGTTGCGTTTTGAAAAGGCCCTGACGCCAGGTTCCCAATTCTCTAAAATATAACCACCCGTACCGATACCCTTTTCAAATTCCACACCCTTGGTTCCGGCCGGGCAAATTGTCAAGTGGTAATCACCAAGAATAAACGGGAAATCAGCGGCACCGCCGGAAAGTTCAAAAACAACTTCATTATTTCCGTCAGCTTTTATACTTGTTATACTTCCTAAATTCCCTTTTGCTGCAGATTTGGATTCTTCGCTCAGATGATGGTTAATGGAAAAAATCACATCTTCTGCTGTCATGGTTTTGCCATTATGGAATTCTACTCCTTTGCGCAGCTTAAAGGTCCATTTTTTTGCATCTGCAGAGGCACCCCAGGATTCAGCCAATTCAGGTATGGCATTAAAATTGTGATCGATTTCAACCAGATTGTTTCGTATCTGCCAGTTGACGTTCTGATTCATGTTGGAAGTCAGTGTTCCCGGATCCATGGAATCGGTTGTTGACCCGCCCGTAATACCAATTCTAAACCGTCCCCCTTTTTTAGGGACTGAAGCATGGGCCGTGCCTGAGAGCAAAGCAGGGGAAACAGCTGCCATCAGGCCAAGTGCTGAAACCTGGGTAATAAACTGCCTTCTACTAATTTTGTTTTGTTCAAACATTTTAGTTAACCTTGATAGTTCTGACATGTTTTTACTCCTCCTTGTTGCATTATTAAATTAAATAAATGTTGAGGCACGCTGTTCTAAAAGGTTGTCCAGCCAATCCGGATCCATTTCAGGAACAGATGCCAACAATTTATCCGTATACTCATGGTGGGGTGGGGTAAGAATTTCCTTTTTTTCTCCTTGTTCAACAATTTTGCCTTGGAGCATTATTACAATTTTATCTGCAATAGCTTTGACTGTAGCAAGATCATGGGTAATAAACAAATAAGACATGTCGGTTTTATTTTGCAGATCCTGCAAAAGATCCAGAATGCCTTCTGCCACCAGTTGATCCAGAGCAGAGGTTACTTCATCACAAATGATCAGTTCCGGTTCAGCAGCCAGGGCTCTGGCAATACAGATCCGCTGTTTTTCACCACCGGAAAGTTCTGTGGTCAAACGACCGATATAGTGATCCGGGTCAAGTTCAATATCTACCAAAAGTTGTCTGATTTTATCTTCAGCTTCTTTACCCTTTATCCCAAAATAAAATTCAAGGGGTCTGCCAATTACTTTTCTGACGGTCTGTTTTGGATTTAATGCAGTATCAGGCATCTGATATATCATCTGCATTCTTCTTAAATCATCTTTCTTCCGGTCCTTCAATTTTCGGGGAAGTTCTTTTCCTAAAAATTTTATAGAGCCGTTATTGGCGGGAAGAAGGCCTGTAATAATTTTTGCCACGGTACTTTTTCCACTGCCGGATTCTCCAACCAGGGCAACAGTTCTGCCTTTTCTTACAGTCAGATCTATATCCTCAACTACATTCTTATCTCCTGTGTAAGTTGCAGCCACATCTTTGATATCCAGGATCACATCCATTTTATCATGAATCTTTTTGTTTTCTCTTAAGGATCTGACATTTAACAATTCCCGGGTATATTTTTCTTTGGGGTTTTTAATCAATTCCCTTGTTTCATTCACCTCAACAAGCCGACCGTTCCTTAATACCATAATTCTGTGGGCGACCTGGGCCACAACAGCCAGATCATGGGTGATATACAAGGCGGCTTTGTTCATCTTTTCTGTTATTTCCTTGACCGCTGCCAGAACTTCGATTTGGGTTGTTACATCCAGTGCAGTTGTGGGCTCATCAAATACAATGATATCAGGTTTGCATGACATGGCCATAGCCACCATGGCTCTTTGAAGCTGACCTCCTGAAAGTTCATGGGGATATCTGTATCCTATTTTTTCCGGACTGGGTAAAAACAGACGTCTATAAAGTTCAATGGCTTCTTTTTCAGCCTTGGCAGAATTCATCAGTCCATGTTGGACGGGCGCTTCTGCATATTGTTTTATAACTCTGTGGGCTGGATTAAAAGATGCTGCCGCGCTTTGTGCCACGTAAGAGATTTTTGATCCCCGGACCTTTCTTAATTCCTGCTCTGATGCTTCAAACATTTCTACGCCATCAAGATTTATGGATCCGGATGCTATCCTGCATCCCTGGCGTGCATATCCCATGGCCGCAAGGCCGATAGTGGATTTTCCAGCCCCAGATTCACCGATAAGCCCAAGTACTTCCCCTCTTTTCAATTCAAGGCTGATGTCATGGACAATGGGCTGCCATTTTTCTTCGTAAAAGGCTTCCAGATACAAATTTTTTATTTCCAGCAGATTGTTCAATTTATATTCCTTTCTATTCGTGCAGACCACTTGATAAATGCAAAAACCAATCAACAATTAAATTGATACCCACTGTTAACAAAGCAATGGCTGCAGCCGGGATTAAAGGGATAAATATACCAAATGTAATCGCGCCCGAATTTTCCCTGACCATTCCTCCCCAGTCTGCAAGAGGTGGTTGAAGGCCTAATCCAAGAAAACTTAATGAAGCAATAAAAAGAAATACAAAACAGAATCTCAAACCAAATTCTGCAATAAGCGGCGGCAGGGCGTTGGGCAAGATTTCATGCCGTATTAGCCACCAAAGTCCCTCCCCTCTTAATCTGGCTGCTTCAACAAACTCCATTACCTCAATATCCATGGCAACGGCTCTGGATAATCGATAAACCCGTGTTAAATCAACAAGGGCTATTGTAAAAATCAGATTAGGGATGGATGAACCGATAACGGATAAGATCATCAAAGCAAAAATAAGAGTTGGAAATGCCATGATGATATCAATCGCCCGGCTTATCAGCTGATCCGTCCATGCGCCTTTGACTGCAGCAATTAACCCTAGCAATGCCCCGGCGAAAAATGAAAGTGCAGTTGTGAGTAATGCGAGTGCGATTGTATTTCTGGCACCGTAAACCATTCGAGTGAAAAGATCTCTTCCGATATGGTCGGTTCCTAAATAAAATTTAGCAGAAGAACTTTCCCAGACATCCCCGACCACACTGGTTTCTCCATAAGGTGCGATCAAAGGTGCAAATAAAGCGACCAGGATATTCAGTATGACGATACCCATACCGATTCTGGCTGAGAGTGGAGATTGTCGTAATAACTTAAGCACTAAGGAGCTCCTTTTAAATTTGAGATTGTCTCAGTTTCGGGTTGGAAAGCATGGACAAAATATCAGCAAAAAGGTTGAGAGAAATATAAACAACGGAAAAAACCAATCCTGAAGCCTGAACTACGGGAAGATCTCTTTTGGCTACTGAATCAACCAATAACTGCCCTAAGCCCGGATATACAAACACCACTTCAACAAGGACAACACCCACAATAAGATAGGCCATGTTAACGGCAACAACATTAATCACAGGAGACAAAGAATTGGGGAATGCATGTAGAATAATGATTCTGAGCCGCTTCATCCCTTTGATCTCCGCCATTTCAATATACGCGCTGGCTAAAACATTGATAATTGCCGCCCTTGTCTGCCTCATCATGTGTGCCGTCACCACAAATGTGAGTGTCAAAGAAGGCAGTATAATAGCATATATTCTGCTGCCAAGTCCCATCTCCGGATCAATGACGGCCAGGCTGGGGAAAATATTAAATTTCACCGACAAAAGACTGATCAGAATATAAGCGATAAAAAATTCCGGAAACGAAATAAACGTAAGGGTGGTGGTTGAGATCAATTTGTCAAAAAAAGTATTCCGATAAAGTGCCGCAAGCATACCTAAAATAATCGCCAGGGGAATTGCAATCACAGCCGTGGACATGGCAAGAAACAGGGTATTGCCAAACCGCCAGCCGATTAATCCTGCAACAGGCCGGCCATTGGCAAGAGAATTGCCGAATTCACCATGGACAAAATCATTGAGCCAGGCAACATAACGAACATGCGGGGGCAAATCAAGTTTGAGTTCTTTTCGAAATGCCTCTACAGTTTCAGGGGTTGCTCCTTGACCCAGAACGGTTTCAGCTACGTCCCCGGGCAAAGCCTCCACACCGATAAAAATAATAAGCGAGATAATAAATACAGTTATCAGGCTTGCCCCAGTACGTTTGAAAATCAACATTAAAACATTTTTCATAAATGAATCCGATTTTTAAAATTATTGCTGTTTTTCATAAATACATATCGAACGCTTATAGTTTTGTCAAATGTGTATTTTTTTAGTTTTTATAAGGATCAGCCTCCATTATACCCTTCAGACAGAACCGTTTTTGAACCTGGGACACCTGAAAAATTTGTTTTCGTTCCAGAGCTGATAGACCTTTACTTCTGTTTTCCACAGGAGAATGTGCAGTGCTGCAAGGGATAATTATTTCGCAGGTTTCGCAGATAATGATCGCCTGCCCATGAAAGGGTGTTTGATTGCGCATGATTTTATCTCCTACTTAAGACTACTTAAAAAAAAGATTTCTCAATTTGCATTCTAAATTTAGATTTCGAACATGCTAATAATAATCAAAATTAAAAAAGCAAATTGTATGCCAGATGAATATCTAATTTATATCTTATTGATTTTATAGAATTTATTAAGTCTTGCTTATGAGTATCACATATTAATTGATTCGAATATGGGGAGCCTCAGTTTAATAACATACTGAAATTATATGATATATTTCAAATAAATTTGATTATTCAATATTGATTCAATTAAATTATTTATAATATCAAATACTTATGAAATAAATATATTTATTAAAAAGCAATTGTGAATCACATTTCGATTATGATTGCCAAGTAGTTTGGCTTGGCAAAAAAACTATAAATAAGTATTTAATTTTCCCTTTATTTTCCCTTTGTTATTTCTTTTTTGCGCTTGTGGACAAATGCCTTTAATTCCTTTTCAATATCCGGATCGAGAAATGGTTTTTCATAGGATGACAAACGTTGGATTTTATATTCTGCTGCTCTTTCCCAGATTTGCTTTTTGCCTTTTTTTTGCCAATTGTCATATCCCCCCCGCACAGCCAGTTTTGGAATAAAAAATTCTTTTTTAAACTGAAAAAATGTTTCAGGGAATGTCAGGTAAGAGCCTCCTATTCCGGCTTTTTTGATTTGATCCATGGCAATAGTTTCATCGCTCACTTCAATGGGTCTTAAAATACGTCTTACATATCCACAGGTTTCTTCGTCAATTAAAAATTTTTCATAACTCATGGCATTAAAACAGGCTAAAATTCCGCAAGCCTGATCCATCATGTTAGCTCCCGATGTAAGCGCCGTAAACAGACTGATGGACGACTCAATACCCGCCTGCATATCAGGAAAAAATGAGTCTGTGACGGATCCACCTGCTTTGCACGGAAGACCATAAAAATTTGCAATCTGGGTGATGGCCTTGATGAGAACAATGGCCTCGGAGCCACCAAGGGCCATACCGCCCGTTCGCATATCCGTTGAGCAGGAGATGCTGCCGATAACACAGGGGGTCCCGGGATTAATGATCTGGGCAAGAACAATGCCTGCCAGTACTTCTGCCGTCATAATGGCCAAACAGCCGGGCATTGTAACCGGCCCCGTACTGCCTGCCTGGACCACATTGGGAAACTGCAGGGGCTGCCCCAGACGTGCATATTCGATAAGGGCGCCTGCCATTTCTTCAGAATAAATAAAGGGTGAGATGGGATTAATTTTAGATACCGTGACCGGCCGATTTTGAATTTTATCCCTTCCACCCCAGAGGATACTGAGCATCTCAATGTTGTCAATGGCTTTTTGCCTGTCCTGGGGGCTTGCCATAGTGGCTTTGTCCGTGTACAAAAGATTGGCTAAAAACATGTCAAGATGGGAGACATTTGAAGGAATATCATGGGGCATGACCATGAGGTAGCCCATCATATCAAGGTGCTCGGATGTATGGACCAGTTTGCAAAAATTGATATAATCTTCCATCAATGCATTTCGCTGATCCCCATTATTGTCGATGATAAAAGGTGCTCCCCACCCAGGAAGAAGGGCAAAATCCTTACCCCCTATGGCCACATCCTTTTCAGGGTTTCTTGAGTGGACAATAAACCGGGAGGGTGCAGTTGAAAGATATTCCATAACCTGTTTTTCTTTAAAAAAAACAGTCTTACCGTCTACTTTAAACCCATTTTCCTTGAAAATTTTAAGGGCTTCAGGTTCATGGAAGGCGACTCCGATTTCCTGAAGGATCTCCATGGCTACCGTATGGATTTTATTTATTTCAGATTCACTGAAACCTGTCATTCGTTGACCCATAAAAAAATATCCTTATTATTTTAATGTTTAATCCACCAATAAACTAAGCTCTTTTAGAATTGGATCAAAATGCTGGTTGACATGTTTATACACCTTGTCATTGAGCTTTTTATAGAACTCGGTGTTTTCAAGGTCAGGCATAAATTCATCATCCTTATGAACCATTTTTTCTACCGCTTGTTCATATGAATCAAAAGCGTTGACAGCCATTCCTGCATTGATTACACAACCGATAGCTGCTGAGCCTTTCATTTTATTGCGACTGGTGGACACACCGAATATGTCTGCAAAAATCTGCATGAACACATTAGAATTGGCTCCCCCACCTGAAATGATAAGATGCTTGATTGGCGTATCCAGTTCTTGATTCATTTTATCCATATGGTTTTTCACGGTGAATGCAATGCCTTCCAAAATAGAGCGATAGATATGGGCCCGGGTGTGACGTCCATCAAATCCAAACATCACGCCTTTTCGATACACAGCTTCTGATGGAGGAGCCCAATCGTGAACAGTCAATAGCCCTTCACAGCCGACAGGAATTTTTTCCGCCTCGCGATTAAATAATTCTTCAATGGTTATCCCTTGATTTTTCGCTTCATCAATAATGCCTTCACCAAATTGATCGCAAAACCAGCTGATGGTCCACATGCCACGTCGAACCCCCATGCATTCATATAAATACCGCCCTGGAACAGAGGCCTGGAACGCCCAGAAGCTTTTTGCATCTTTCATATTTTCACGGCCATGGACCAAAGCGCCGATATAAGTTCCTAAAGATATCAGTCCGATACCCGGAGCAAGAGAGCCTGCACCCAATGCTTCCACTGCCTTATCATGGGCGGTGGCAACTACGGGTATCCCTGCCGGAAGGCCAATAGTCTTTCCCGCTTCCTCAGTCAAATACCCAAGGATCTCCCCCGGTTTCACCACATCAAGCAGCATATTGCGCGGCACATTGTATTCTTTGATCAGTGCCTCATCCTTACTCCAATCCAAGGTATCATTATCCATTGGCCACCAGCCGATATAGTTGGCACAGGTATCTTTAAACTCTCCTGTCAAACGATGGGTGATATAGCCGGAGGTTGTTGTTACATATCTGACGTCGCCATAGGCAACCTTATGTTCATAGGGTGTATTGAGACGTTTATCCATCCAGTCAATCACAGGATAGGCAAGCTCCCCGTTTTCCTTGAGCAGTACCCGGCAGCAGCGGATGATACAAATCCCCATGGACAGGATATCTTTAGTATTTCCTTTAACCTCATCATTAAACTTTGTCATCACGCGATGAAAGGCAATTTTAAGCGAATCCCAAAGGTCGTCATCCGGATGTTCTGCCAGTTGCGGAGCCGGAATATCCATTTTCCGTAATGCCTGGCTGCCTTCACAAATGATTTTACCCTCCAGATCTGTTATGATCACCTTGGCACTTTGGGTGCCGACATCAACCCCCATTAGATATTTTTTAGTCATTCTTTGGGTTTCCATTTAAATTATTTAATATTGTGTATTTTTATTATTTATAGGAATCCAGCATATTGTCGGGATTCCATAATCCATCAGGGTCAAGTTGTTGCTTTACGCTTTGAATCACTTTCAGATTTTGGGGTAAAGGAATTGACTGAAATAACTCTTTATTAATTTTTCCAACACCATGCTCTGTCACGAAACTGCCTTTTTGGGCAGTGATTGTTTTTGCCCACTCTTGAATAAATCTCCTTCCTTTCTCAAATTGCTGATAATCCTGAGGCAGTATATTGATGTGAAAATGCCCACAAGCAGCATGGCCTAGAATGGCTGCTTTGAGCCCATGGGACTTTAGATCCCCGCCATACATTTCAAGCACCTCAGACAAGCTGCCTTTTTCATGGCGCATGTCCATCCCAAGCCTGGTGATCCTGGAATCTTTCAGCCTTGCTTTGTCAATGAACCAGTTGACTGATTCAGCGGCAGCATGACAAAAGATTCGAGGCCGCTCAATCTCAATCTCACCGCAAAAGGCCCAGGTGTTATCCGGATCACAGTCACATTGGACTGCTGTTTCCAACAGCATTTCAGATAATTCTTCAACCTGTTTTGTGCTGTTTCCATGAATTTCTACATACACGGCAGTGGTGAGAGATTTATCTAAATCCGGGAATTCCTTTACCTTGGTGTTCACCTGTTTATAGTCTTGGATACATTCAAGTGTTGTTTGGTCCATATACTCAATGGCAGCAATGTTCGTGTCCAATCCTGTTTTTTGCTCTTTTTGTCTTTTTTGTCCTGGCTGAATCTTTTGGATAAAATCAAGAGCCCGGGACTGATGCTCAAAGAAAAAAACAATACCCCATTGCTCTTTGGGCAGTGGCCGAAGAGATAAGGTCAACTCAGTAATCACGCCAAGCATGCCTTCACTGCCCAAATACAGATCCACAAGATCACATGGATCTTTAAAATTTTCTTCAGATTGTCTCTGAAGGAGCGCTGGATCCAGCTGAATTACATTGCCTCCCGGTAAAGGACAGGCTCCGCGTGTGAAAACATACATGCCTTGCTCAATTGAATGAATTTCTCCATTGGTATCAACCACGCGAATACTTTTTATATGAAGACGGGCAGGCCCATAATGAAATGAGCAGATGCCCCTGCTATTGTTGGCGGCAATGCCACCAATGGATGCTGATCTTTCTGAAGGATCAGGCGGCCAGAAAAATCTGCCTGCTTTCTTAAAGACGTTCAAAGCCTTAAGAGCTTTTTTATCCCAGCCATCACTATCAAACCGGCGGCTTAAAACCTGCTCATTCAGTTCTGATAAACTGATCCCCGGTTGAACCCGTATCGAAAACTTACCATCCGGATCAAGTTCCAGGCCTGTCACCTTTATCATTTTAGACAGGTTTAGAATATGACCGCACACGGGTACGGCTCCACCCATAACTCCAGTCCTGCTGCCCTGGACTGTTATGGGTATTTTCTGTTTTAAAAGAATTTTTACAATGGCCTGAACCTGTGCTTCATTTTCCGGAAAAGAGATTGTTTCAGCCTTTCCTGAAATTCGGGATTCATCTTTTAAATAGTCTTTGTGAAGGTCCTGTAATAACTGAATTAAATCACCAGACTTTTTGGGATTCATTGTGGTCCTTTCCCTGATCCAGGCAATTGATGTTGCCCTTTTTTTGTTTCCCTGGCCGTGATCACCTTTTCCAATTCCAAAAGAACAGTCTTTAGATCGCCGACAATACCGACATCTGCAATCTGAAAAATCGGGGCCTTACCGTCAATATTGATTGCAACAATAAACCCACTGTTTTTAATCCCGGCACTAAAAACACCGGTACCGGAAACACCCACCGCAATACATATCTTTGGCGATATGATCAACCCGGAGGCACCGATCAACCGGTTCATATCAATCCAGGCATTCATCACCACTGGACGGCTGGCACCCAGTTCAGCACCAATGGTATTGGCAATGCCCTGCAAAATATCCATGGTTTCTTTGTTGTTTGCTCCCTGTCCCGCCACAAGCACCAGATCTGTATCAGCCAGCCCCGTTCCCGACTCATCGCAAATTGTCCTGGTTTCTTTTACACATATGGGTTGCGTCTGATTAAATATGCATTCTTTAATTTTCACAAATTCGTAAGGGATCATTTTTATGGGACAACTGGGTTGTTTAGCCACTGACAGGCAACAGGGAAAAGACTCTAAAACAAACCGTGCAGTCAAATTGTTCCCATACACAGGTTTTATGACCTCAATCTTACCCGATTTCAAATTGCATTCTTCAACCTGAAGACAGGAACTACCATTAAGTCGATAGGCCAGGCGGGTTGCAAGTTCTTCACCCAGTCCATCACTTGCAAACAAAAGCAATTCCATTGGATATCGGGTCATTAGACACTCCAGCAATTGCAGGCAGGATTCCGGAGAATTAGCATGTTCCAGTCTTATAAGTTTAATGGCGGACAAAGAACTATTGATTTTTGGGAATACTTCGGGTTTGGGTTCCTGATAAAACAGCCACAACTCTATACTGGAAAACTTTGTCTCAATAGTGTTCAGCATTAACTTAATTTCATGGGCCTGCTGTTGTAAACAAATACTGTCGGCATACAATACAAGCGCGGTTTTCATAACGGCAACCGCTCTTTTAAATATTGATCATAGAGTTGTTGAGCCTGATCCCGGGCAGTTTTACCTTCCAGAAAAATGCAGGATTGGCTTGCCCTTTGCTTGTGTAAGTCAATAAGGATTTTGTCTTTGTTGAGCAATTCCTTATTGTCAACTTTCAGGGCATGCTCTGACAAAAGGGTCACCTGCTTTTTTTTTGCATCTAATTTCTGTTTCAGGTTCGGGATACGCAGATAAGCAGATCCTTGAGAATGGCCGATGACAAGCACCATGGGCAACTTGACTATTTGCACTAAGGCTGCCCCATCAATCCGGCTTGTAACTTTCAGAAAATCAGGTGATTCAGTCCTAATCACCTCGGTTACCTCTCGAATGCATGGCCATCCCAATTGTTCGGCAACAAGGAATCCGGTTTGGCGATTGCCGCCTTCCCCTCCCTGCATTCCAAAAATCACAAGCTGATGTTCATGCTGATTCATATATGCTGAAATCAAATGGGAGATGGACAAGGGGCTAAATCTCAAGTCAAGCCTCTTGTTGGAGCAAATCCTTACTGCATGGTCGTAACCCACTGCAATTAAATGTTTAAGAAAAAGATCCCCTTGCTCACCATCAACTGTTAAGGCTGTGAGCTCAGCTTTATCGGGCAGGTCCTCCAAGGGTCTGGAAAGCTTTAAAGCCATTTCCAATGCACTTTCTTCAAAACAATTGAAGATACGTCGGACAAAACTTACATCAACAAAATGATGCTCATCCCATTCCCAGTCTTTTTGGGACATTCTGTCGTAATCAGCTATAGTTTTAAAACAGACTGCAATTTTCATTATTCCACCGGATAAATGGTTCCTGTGTTCATAATGCCATTGGGATCAAACTGATCTTTTAATCCTTTTAAAATAGAATACGCCGTACCATGCTCTTGCTTGGTCCAGGGCGTCCTGTATTTACCGATACCATGATGGTGGACCATTGAACCGCCTGCCTTCAGGGTTTCTTCCACGATCAAGGCGTTTAAAGCGATATGATACTTATTGATTTCTTCTTCTGGTTTACAGTTCTTTACATCATAGTCGTACACAAAGTATAGATTGGTTCCCGTCTGGTAACTATGGGATGAGTGGCCTCCGAGCATGGTCAAATCATCCATATGAGGATAGTCTTCCCTTATCCTTTTAAGGGCTTTTTCATAAATGATGTTGATACAATCCCAGTTACCGGAAACTTCCGTGGTGTATGCCAAATGCTGAGTTTTTCGAATGAGTTCGCGCTCTTCAGCAATTTTTTCCGGTCCCCAGTTTAAATGATTAAACCAGTTTTCAATGATTTTACCATCAATCGGCGTACACTCCTCATACTTTCCAACAACGGCTGCAATGCCTTGGGCCGTGGCGCCGGCAATGAGCTCATTGCCTTCTGCCATGAACATTAAAACGCATTTATCCTGGGCAAACTGATCAAAGCTATGTTGAGCACCATCCTCAGCATCATAGAGGCGCGCAACAGAAGGGCGATAGCCTTCCACCATGACTTCCCGCAGGATCTTAAAACCCAGTGACATGTCATCCAACGCCCATGCAAGAAATTGGTTGTTTTCAGGAAAATATTTGTAAATTTTAACAGTGACTTCCGTGATATAGCATAAAGCGCCTTCATTACCGATAATCACGTGACGGATATCCGGGCCGCAAGCCCTTCTGGGAACATTTTTAATCCGGGTGATATCACCATTGGGAAATACGGTTTCCAACCCTATAACCATATCCTCAATTCCACCATAAAGAGTGGAAAACTGTCCTATACTGCGTGTTGCAACCAGCCCTCCCATATTTGCCAGGGGTTTGGACTGGGGGGAGTGACCCGTGGTAAATCCCTGCTCCCGGAGACGGTCTTCCAAATCTCCAAGGCACACACCGCACTGGGCAGTTGCCTGCATATTTGTGGAATCAATCTTAATAATTTGATTCATTTGCGAACCATCAAGAACCACTGAATTTTCAACAATGGTTTCAAGGCCGCCCTCCGTGGCTGTCCCCCCCGTACGAGCGACACTATTGACTTTATTTTCGTTTAAGAATTTCAACACTTCAGAAACCTGTTTTGTGTCTGCAAGTTTCACCACTGCTGCTGGAATCGGTGTGGTATAAATACCAAAAATCGTTTCCAATTTTTTATACCGGTCATAGCTGTTTTCCTTTAATACCTGCTCATCTGTGATCACACGATCTTGACCTGCAATATCTATTAAATGATCAACAATGGCTCGCCTGGTTAATGTCATTTTAATTCCTTTTAATGAATTGTGAATTATTAAAATTTTGTATTATAGCATACTGTTGCAAAAGTCATGAAGCTCTCATATTCAAGGCAGCAAGGTTGCAACTGTAGTCGTCTGACGGCTCAACCTTGATAACGAAGAAGATGATGGCTATCGTACCAGATAACCACCGTCAACAACAAGTACATGACCATTTACATAATCAGAGGCCCGACTTGCCAGAAATACAGCAGTTCCCATCAAATCCTGGAGTTCGCCCCAGCGATTAGTAGGGATATGATCCAGCACTACTTGATTTGTTTTTGGATTGCTCCGGGTCTCTGTTGTCAGTTCCGTGGCATAATATCCCGGTGCTATGCCGTTTACCTGAATATTATATTGTGCCAGTTCATCGCAATAGGCCTTGGTCAGCCCGGCAATACCATGCTTGGTTGCGGCATATGCAGCCGATCTTTGCCCCCCCAGATATGAAAAAAGAGAGCAGATATTAATCATCTTACCGCTTTTTTGGGGGATCATTATTTTGGCAGCTTCATGACTCAACTCAAATGCAGCGGTCAGGTTGACGGCAATCATGGGATCCCAATCATTGCGGTCAAATTCCAATACTGGATTTGATTTGCAAATCCCGGCGTTATTGACCAAAATATCAATAGTTTTAAATTTTTTTACACAGGTCTCGATGATTTTTTTCGCCGCGCCTGCCTCGGTGATATCAATCTCCATCAATTCAACGGCAACTTCCTGTTTTTCAATTAATTGCCTGGCTTTCCCATCATCCATGACAGCGCTTGGAATGAAAAGATTGGCTCCAGCTTTTGCTAAAGCAGTGGAAAAAGCCAAGCCAAGCCCGCTATTCCCTCCTGTCACGATGGCTGTTTTCCCTTTTAAGGAAAAAAAATCCATGGAAAACTCATCAATATTCATTGGTTTAAACTCCCTTTAAAAAACTTATTAAAATATGGAACCTTTTTTACTTGATTTAAATGCCTATCCCCGCTCTGCTGGTTAGGATTCATCTTTCCTGAAAAAACAAAACACACTAAATATTCGCCACAAATAATCCATAGTTTGATTTTTGTAAAGTATTTTCCTAAACTATTAAAAAATACGGGCTGAAAAGACTTGTTTTTTGATACCTCTTTATGAAATTCTATATAAAATTTACCCTGACGTTGCATAAAAATTTTCTAAAAAAGATGAAACAGTTTGAATTATTATCAGACAAAAAAATCCAGCAGGAGAATAATGAGATTAAATTTAGTTACAGACAATAATTTTGATCTGGTTGTCATAGGCGGAGGGGTCACTGGCGCAGGAGTGTTTCATGAGGCTGTGAACATGGGAATTAAAACCATTCTCCTGGAAGCCAAAGATTTTTCATGGGGAACTTCAAGCCGGTCTTCAAAAATGGTTCATGGCGGGCTTCGATATTTAAAACAGGGCAAATTTCTTTTAACAAGATCTGCTGTAAGAGAAAGAGAGCGTCTTTTAAAAACCTATCCAGGTCTTGTCACCCCCTTAAATTTTTTAATGCCTATTTATAAAGACCACGGGCCTTCAAAATCATCCATGAAAATAGGGCTTTCAATTTACAGCTTTTTGGCAGGACAAAAACAGCATCAAAGTTTTACTAAAAACCAGACTCTTGAATTTATTCCACAGATAAAAAAGGACAGTCTTGTGTCATCAGTAGGTTTTAAAGATGCCCAGGTGGATGATTCAAGACTTGTTTTAAGACTTATAAATGACGGCTGCTTAGCAGGTGGTGCTGCATTGAATTATACAAAGGTTATTGGGATTGAAAGGGATAGACAAGGCAATGTTGCTGCCGTAAATGCACTTGATACGGGAACCGGCTATAAAGCTGAACTTAAAACAAAGGCTGTGATAAATGCCACAGGGGCCTGGGCAGAGCATTTCCATCCATCTCCTGAAAAAGGACACCATTTGAGGCCTTTAAGGGGCAGCCATCTTATTTTCCCCAAGAGTATTCTGCCCCTGGACAGGGTCATAAGTTTTGCCCACCCAAATGATTTAAGATCGGTTTTCATGTTTCCATGGAATGGGTGCAATATCCTTGGGACAACTGATGTTGACCATGAGAACAACCTTGATAAAGAGCCTTTTGTCACTGATGATGAAGCATCGTATTTAATTGACGGATTGCAATTTATTCTTCCGGGCCTTGATATTTCTTTAAAAGATTGTGTTGCATCCATTGCAGGCATAAGGCCGATTCTTTCCAAGAAGAAAAAAAAGGCATCCAAAGAATCAAGGGAACATGTTGTCTGGGAAGACAAAGGTCTTGTGACAGTGACCGGCGGAAAACTAACCACATTCCGCATTCTGGCACTGGATGCCCTGAATGCTGCAAAAAAATATCTTCCAAAGCATTTAAGAACAAAGCCCCGGGGGAAAGCTCCAAACCCAGATATGAACCCGGATTCAAACCTTAATTTTCCGAATATTTCTAAAGCTATCAGACAAAGGCTTTATGGCCGGTATGGTCAAATGGCAGGGGAGATTTTAAAAAATAATGATGACGATAGCTTTTCTCCCATAGCCGATACATCAAGTCTCTGGGTTGAGATCAGCCATGCAGCAAAGCATGAAAATATCCACAACCTTTCCGATCTTATGTTAAGAAGGGTAAGGATAGGTCTTTTTCTTCCCCATGGCGGCAAAGCATATCTTGATAAAATTGAAAAAATATGCAAACCCTTTCTTTCATGGGATCAAGAGCGCTGGGCAAATGAAAAAACTATTTACATAAACCTTTGGCAAAAATATTATTCCCCACCCAATAGCAGGAAATAGAGGCAAAAAAATAAAAATGGTGAGAACGAACCTATCATAAATTTTAAGGAGCCTTGTTTTGGTCGATAAAACAATACTTGCGATAGATTGCGGAACCCAGAGCCTTAGAGCTATCATTTTCTCACAAAAAGGTGAACTTCTTGAAAGGGTGCAAATTGAATATGAACCCTATTTCTCCAAACACCCGGGATGGGCTGAACAAGACCCTGAACTTTATTGGAATAGCCTTGCTAAAGCATGTCAAAAGCTTAAATCATTAAACAGGGAAAAATTTTCCAGGATTGCCGGTATCGGGATCACATCCCAGAGAGGCAGTATGGTCAATGTTGATGAGGCTGGTGACCCCTTAAGACCGGCTATCATATGGCTTGACCAGAGAAAAGCCAGACCTTTTTTTGCCGTTAAAGGGTTATTGAATCTGGGGCTGAAGATGGTGAACCTTGAAAAACTTATTGTAGGAATTCAGGCAGAAGGCAAATCCAACTGGATCAGGCAGAACCAGTCTGAGATCTGGGAAAAAACCCATAAATATCTTCAGCTTTCGGGATTCTTAAATGCCAGGCTCACGGGAAATTTCATTGATTCTGTTGCATCCCAGATAGGGCATATTCCCTTTAGCTATAAAAAACAGGCCTGGGCAAAAAAATATGAGCTGACGTCAATACTTTTCCCCATAGAAAAAGAAAAACTGCCACAGCTTGCCATCCCTGGTGAAGTCCTGGGAACAATAACTTCCCGGGCCGCAGAAGCAACCGGTCTTGAAAAAGGAATCCCCGTGATAGCATGCGGTTCTGACAAAGGTTGCGAAACCCTTGGTGCCGGAGTGATCACACAGAACATGGCAAGCCTTAGTTTCGGGACCATTGCAACGGTACAGACCACTTCCGATAAATATTTTGAGGCCATCAAATTATTGCCTGCCTACCCTGCACCCGTGCCGGGATTATATAATTCCGAGATTGAGATATTCAGGGGTTTCTGGATGATTACCTGGTTTAAAAAAGAGTTTGCCCAAAAAGAAGTTGAACAGGCAAAACAAGCCGGCATCCCTGCTGAAGAAATCTTAAACCAATTTTTAGCCCGGACCAAACCTGGTGCCATGGGGCTTGTTGTACAGCCTTATTGGAGCCCCGGCATTGGCCAGCCAAAAGCAAAAGGCGCCATGATCGGTTTTGGAGATGTGCACACAAAATCCCATATCTATCGTGCTGTTATTGAAGGGCTTGGGTTTGCACTTTGTGAAGGCAAAGAAAAAATAGAAAAAAAATCAAAGATCAAGATAGAAAAAGCGGCTGTTTCAGGCGGTGCATCCCAGAGTGATGAAATCTGTAAAATCACTGCAGATATTTTTAATATCCCCATGGTCAAGGGCAGGACCCATGAAACCTCCGGACTTGGAGCTGCCATTATAACTGCCATGGGCATTGGTATGTATTCAAGCCTTGATGAAGCCATTGACAATATGATTAAAATCAAAAGAGTTTTTGAGCCTGACCAGAACAATGTTAGAATTTACAAAGAGCTTTACTCAAAGGTTTACAGCAAAATGTATAAGGCACTTGAACCCTTATATTCACAAATCCAGCAAATCACAGGATACCCGAAATAATTATGATGAAAAAACCAACCCCATTCATACCAAAATGGCAAAACAAGGCCCCTGAAAAAGGATCATTCAGATCCATAATGAAATGGGGCGACCCAGATGTTTATAAAAACCCGAGTCCTGGCTTTTTAAATGTAATAAAACAGGGGCTTGGTCTTTCTGATTCAGATTTTAAAAAGCTGCAAAAACCGGGTGAAGAAAAGATAAAAGATGCCGGGGTCTCCAGGATTTGCCATAGCGACATCCTTTTGTTTGAAGCTATAGTGGGAAACGAAAACCTTTTTGTTGATACCTATGAAAGACTAAAATATTCAAGCGGCAAGGCCATGGAAGATATCTACAAGTTAAGGGAGAATATTATCGATAAGATACCCGACCTTGTATTGCACCCACGGCACAAAGAAGATGTAAAAATAATAGTTGGTCTTTGCAATGATAAAAAAATACCTGTTCATGTATATTCAGGAGGAAGCTCTGTAACCTTAGGTCTTGACTGTCCAAAGGGCGGAGTAACCCTTGTCATGTCAACCCATATGAATAAAATGACAGGATTTAATGAAGAAAACCAGACCATAACCGTCCAGCCTGGAATGATGGGGCCTTTTTATGAAGACCTTTTAAACAATGCTCCTGAAAAACTGGGTACAAAAAAAAGATATACCGGGGGGCATTTCCCCCAGTCATTCGAGTATTCTTCCGTGGGCGGATGGGTTGTGACCTTAGGTTCTGGACAGGCATCTTCATATTATGGTGATGCCTGTGATCTTGTCATAAGCCAGGAATATGTCACCCCGACAGGCTCTTTTAAAACCCATGAATATCCCGGTACTGCAACAGGCCCTAAGGTAAATGACATCATGAAAGGTTCTGAAGGTTGTTTCGGCGTTCTTGTGGCAGTTACAATGAAAGTATTCTCCTACAATCCTGAAAATTCCAATGCATACACATTCATGTTCCCTGATTTTGAAAAAGCCGCCAAAGCCTCCAAACAGATCTGTCAGGGCGAATTTGGAATGCCATCAATTTTAAGGATCTCCGATGCTGAAGAAACAGATGTGGCAATGAAAATGTATGGATTAAAAGACGGTATTTCAGATAAATTCATGGGGCTTAAAAACCTTAAGCCCGGCCAAAGATGTCTTTTAATGGGTAAAACAGACGGAGAAAAATTTTTTTCAAAAAATGTAGCAAAACAAGTCAAAAAGATCTGTAAAAAAAACCAGGGTCTTTCTCTTACTGGGTATCCCATGAAAAAATGGTATAAGGGACGATTTTCAGACCCTTATATGCGCGATGCCTTAAATGACTTTGGCGTGCTCATTGACACCCTTGAAACATCTGTAGCCTGGGATAATATCCACAAACTTCACAAACAGGTCCGGGCATATATAAAGAGTTTTCCCCATACCATCTGCATGACCCATGCCTCGCATTTCTACAGCCAGGGCACAAATCTTTATTTCATCTTTATCACAAAGATGAAAGATATAGATGAGTTCAAATCATTCCAGCAAGGGGTCATAGAATGTATTGAGACAAACGGTGGATCTTTAAGTCACCATCACGGGGTCGGAAGAATGATGGCGCCCTGGATGGAAAAGCACATTGGAAAAGAACAGATGGATGTACTAAGATCAATCAAAAACCATTTTGATCCAAACGGAATCATGAACCCGGGAGGTCTTGGTCTTTGACTGTAGGTAAAGCACCCCTTGAAAGGGTCCATAAATTGCTGCCAAATGGGCTATTTTATTGGAAGAATTGCGTTCTGATTGATCAAAATAGCTTCATGAATCTGTTGTTCTTTCGATTTTAAAAAATCCACAATGGAGCTATTATCAGACCCGTCCCAACGTTTCCGATCGATTTTTATAAATATTCTGGCGGTCCCTGTATCAATGATAAAGTCGTATGATAATGTTATTGAGTTTTCGCGAGAATCAATATTATATTCGTTATAGGCATTGTTAAAGAAGTCCAGAACCGTTTCTTTTTTTGTTGCAGCCATATCGATTCTCCTTTGTGTGAATGCGGATTGCTATCAATAAATTTAATAGTTTTTTTCTATGTATCTTACAAAAATAATTACTCGAATAGCTTATAACAGCTATCAGAAAAATATAGAGCAGGCAACATCATTTTTTGAAAAAGTGCTGATGTATCAAAATCAACTTTATCGGAGAGCAACTGGATTTTTCCAAAAAATATCTGGGATTTCAAAAAATGTGATCTATATAAAACCATCTGGAAAAATCAATTTGAGCTTGTTCATTTATTCCTCTTAATATTATTAGCCAGATTTTAAAAACTTTTAAAATCACTGCATCACTGAAAATATTTCAACTCTCTGGGTTGTTTGCTGAAAAAAGAGCCACTAAGTTTCGACCACCCTTTTTCGCCTCGTACAATGCGATATCAGCCTGTTTAATAATCTGTTGAGCTTTGTCAGGAGATTCTGCTGGTAGCTGGCTCATCGAAGAAACCCCAAAAGAGGCAGTGGTTTTAAATTTTTTTCTATCTGTGACCTCAAATATATGATTCTCGATCAGTCTCCTAAGCTTTTCACCAACTATATATGCGCCTTTCACATCTATTTCCGGTAGAATAACTACAAATTCTTCGCCACCATATCGGGCAACAACATCCTCTTTTCTAACATTGGATCTTAATATGGAAGCGATATCGACTAAAACAGCATCACCAACTTGATGACCATGTTCATCATTAACTTTTTTGAAATAATCTATATCCAGCAGTATTAAACTTAAAGGACGATTATATCGTAATGCTCTTTGGATTTCCACATCTATTTGAGTATGAAAATGTCGACGATTAAATAGCTGAGTTAACTCATCTGTAACAGACATTTTTTTTATTGTTCCGTATGCATTTTTAAGATCTGTGATGTCGGTTGCTATTTGAAGTTTAACAATCCTTCCGTCATTCCATTTTATAGCTCTATCATAGTTCATATAACACTTTTGGGTTATAGGGTTTCTGCCGTCCCATACATTTAAACCGGTTGGAATTCCTTGGGTGTCGATTAATTTATCATTGGTACAATTGCCACATTGCTTGGTTTCTCCTCTAAAAACCTGGTAACACAACTCACCGGTCGCATCACGGCCAAAACTTTCTATCATGTTCTTGTTTGCAAACAAGATTTCATATGTTTCCATATCCGCTACATAAACAGTAGCATCGATACTGTTTAATACGGTAAGAAAATTTTCATGGGAAAGACGTAATGCTTCCTCTGCTTGATACCGTTCTGTGAGGTCTATTCCCAAACAAGTAACATCGACAAAATCCTGATGAACATCTTTATTAACTATATTGAACCAGGCCACATTCCTTATTTCTCCGGTCTTTGTCAAAACTTCATTTTCAAAATTGGAATATTCCATAGGATTGGTTTGATTTATTATAAAATAAAATCTTTTTTTGATTTCTTCCCTTATGTGGTCAGGAATGAACATATCAAACCAATTCTGGCCTATGATTTCTTGTTCTTCCCAACCCGTAAGTTCTAAAAATTTGTTAGTACTAAAGGTAATCCGTGCCTGGGAATCAAGTGAGACAACAATTTGTGGAGAATTCACCAAATTGTTGCGCCATTTTTGTTTGGTCTCATTCAAAGTTATCTCTGACTGCTCACGTTCAAAATTTATCTGGTCAAGAATTTGAACTCGCTTTTCTAATTCTTCATAAGTTGGTTTTTTAGGCATATTGGTTCCCTTTTGATGCTCTAATGAATATGAAACTTTATAAAGGTCACTTAAAGATCAATCTCAAATAAAATCAACCTACAAGATATTATACTGTTAGACAAATTATTTTTACCAACCAGAGGCTTTTTTAATTAAGTTGTGCAACATTTCAGCAGTTGAATGAAGATATCTGGAACTTATTGTTTTCTGTGTGTCTCCTAACAAACGGGCGACATGATCCAGACCCATTCTAAAATTATAACGCAAATTTGTCGCCACATAATGCCGGAAGGTGTGTGGCCCTTTTGTCCCAGTTCTTGCGTGCTTAAATTTCGGTTCAGCCTGTTTCTGATAGTAGCCCCTATGGTAGCGGAGGCTTATACATCAGCCCCATATGGAGATTCTGAACTTGGGCATCCGACCGTAGAATTTGAGGCCTGGCCAATTCTAACATGTTCAGGAAGCACTAATTAGTCATCATTGTCATATACATTTGCTATGCAACAAAGGAAAGTAACAGGTTCTTTCCCAATATTCTTCATCCCATGGGTTTCCATGCTTGGAATATAAACAAAATCTCCTGGTCCGGTTACACAGGTTTCAAGTTTTTTTTCAGTCTTGTTATCATAAAGGTAGCATTCGCATTCACCGCTTAAAAAATACATGGTCTGATGATAAAAATGGTTATGGATGGGGATCTCACCATCTGGCTGAATGGTAAAATATCTCAGGCCGTATTCCGGGTTTCCTGTACCATCATCACCAGAACGGGACAACCATCTTATGCTCGTCCCCACAACATCCCTTTGTTCTCCTTTAAAGGGAAACTTCTCAATTTTTACGTCTTCACAATCTTTAAAATTTAAAATTTCCATATTTTCCTCCTTATTATTAGCCTCAATCTATTTTAAATGTATCTTTAATTCAACATGAATATATCTGAGTCTGTTGATTTTGTATGATTTTGAAAATGGGCTATTAAGGCGATTTCTGTGGAGATAGAGCGGAAAAATGGGAATTTACTTTTATGCCCCTCTCTAAAGACCATCCGTATCTAATGGACTAACTTGAATTTGGGCCATACTCCGGGAAAAAATTTACTAACTGCCATGGGCAGACCTGGTATCTCACCTTGGTTTGCCCACAACAAAAATAGAAATAGTCTGATGCCTGTGGCAGTTATTCAATATCCGGGATATTAAAACATTCAAGATTATTCCAGGCTTTCTCGGGCTGAGTATCCCTGTTTTGGAGTTTTGTCACAACCTCTACCACTTTTTCCATAAACGGGACTTCAACACCAAATTTTTCCCCCATTTCAACAAATTTTCCATTAATTTGGTCTATTTCAGACTTTTGAACTTTTTCAATATCCTGCCACATGCTTGCCACACCATCCCTGAAAGGGGTATAGATAGGTATCCAGTAATTCTTAATTACATCTGCCAACTCTTCTTTTGTTGTAAAATCCACATTTTCCATTGTGGGCTGCAGTCCAAATATTTTTTTTGGCTGTATCCCCATTTTTTCTATCACCTGCCCTGCTTCCCTGCCTAAATATGCGATACAGGTCATGGCTTTGGTGTTATCTAAAATATTGGCATTACAACATCCCAGGGCTGCGGACATAGCGCTGAATGTTGAGTTGTCAGTGAGTTTTGTATACCTGAGACCCATAAGGTTGGTTGTAACATCGGCATTACCAATGGCCCCAACTATTTTTTGAACTTGTTTTGTCTTTTCAGTAATATTACCATCCATCTGGCCAAAGGTTATGGAGAGTGAAGAAGGGGATGAAGTCAGTTCAATTACCCCTGGTTTTTTCCAGGTTGCTCCAAACTCAACACCTCCTCCCATAACTCTTTTTTCATCGACAAATTCTTTTGCAATATCTTCAGGAATACCGTTTTGGAGGGTGAGGACAATGGTATCGTTATGCATATATTCCAATGCCGTCTGCAAAGATTCTCTCAATGTTGTCTGCTTTGTTGTGAAAATAATCAAATCATACTTCCCGTCCATCTCTTCCGGTGTAATGGCTTTAACAGGTATATTCCAATCCACATGTCCGATAATTCTTGCCCCGTTTTTATTTAGTGCATCGACATGTTCTTTGTACTGATCAACAAGGACTATACCTCCCCCGCTTTTAGAAATCAGCGCTCCGATAATTGTTCCGATTGAGCCGGCCCCTATCAATGCCATTCTCATTTGTGCTCCTTTAAAAAAAACTCTGAATTCTTCGATTACTTATACTGGTTTTTATTCATTTTTTCGCTCGAAATCAGTTCAGATTTAATTTTTTCCTGGCTTCTGCTGGAGATAGAAGACGTCCTCCCAGTCTTTCAATAATTTCTTTACCTTTTTCCACCAGCTGAGCATTGGAGGCAAGAACTCCCTTTTCCAGGTATAAATTATCTTCAAGACCTACCCGCGCATTTCCGTCCATAACAACAGATTGTGCCAGCATGGGCATCTCATCTCGACCAATGGCAAAGGCACCCCAGTTTACACCAGCGGGAAGTGCATCACGCATTGTTACAACATTTCGTGTTGTTCCTTCAGCCCCGAAAGGAATTCCCATGCAAAGCTGGAAAAGCGCATTTTTATGAATGAGTCCTTCCTTCATCAATTGTTTGGCCTGCCAGATATGGCCCAGCTCAAAAGCTTCTATTTCCGGTGTCACACCAGCTTTTTGAATTCTCCTGGCACTTTCTCTGAGCATATCCATGGTTGCGATATACGCCGTCTGGGCATAGTTAAAAGAGCCACAGTCCAACGTGCATATTTCCGGTTTTATAATTTCAATGTGTTGAACTCTTTGGGCCGGTGTTATCATATCGGTGCCAGGACCGCCAACAGAAGGATCATCCTCGCTTGGAATAAGATCTCCGCCCATCCCTGTTGTGATATTCAGGATCACATCAATTTCACTTTCCCTGATTAATCTGGCTGTTTCTTTGTACAGCTCCAAATCTCTGCTTGGGGCACCGGTTTCAGGCTCTCTGACATGGATGTGTGTGATTGCAGCGCCTGCTTTTGCAGCCTCTATTGATGCTGATGCGATTTCCTCTGGACTTGCCGGCAACCCGGGGTGTTTGCCTTTTATGTCGCTCCCACCGGTCACAGCACAGGTTAAAACCACTTCATAATTCATCTGATTCTCCTTTATATCTATGAACACAAATCGAATATTTTTAAAACTATCTTTTCCTGATTTGCCGCTTTGTTATGCATTTTCAAGAGACTGTCTGATTGAGGTTGGCATTTCCGTTGACTTGCGTGTCTGCGGGTCAAAGAATACTTCTACAGTTTCGTATGTGGCATGCACTTCCTTAGTGTCAACATGCAACATTCGCTCTGTAAAAGTGCAGCTTTTATGACCAATGCGGGTCAGCAAACTATCTATTAAAATCAAATCTCCTGCTACCAGTTCCTGCTGAAACTGTAATGTCGCCGAGGCTGTTACCGTATGAACTCCAAACTCGTCCTTCATTTTTTTATGACTCCCCCAGTAAAGCGACCATAGGTGAAATGCGGCATCATCGAAAAAATGGCTATACCAACGAACATTCATATGTCCGAAGGTATCGCAATACCAAGAGTGCACAACTCCACGCAGGATTTCTATCGGTTCAGACATAATTTTTCTCCAATAATTCTAAACTTTTCAAAGTGACTACCTCCCAACATAACAATATGATGTGTGTTTCTGCATATCATTCAATATTTGAATATCAAACTGGATAGCTTGTCAGAATTAAGGATATTCAATTATAATAGTCCATTATCTTGTAAATTTGAATGCTACCCGACAAGTTTTTTTTTAATCGGACAGAGATTCCGTAACAATATTTTAGAGAGCTGTAAAGATATTTCGGCAATTCAACTTTTCCGAAAATATAATGAAATCAGAAAGGGTATGTCAGAATATTCTTTGGTGGAGAGATGATTTTTAAAAATTCATCTCTGTAAGGTACCTGTTTATCTTATAATCCTGCTTTGGCCAATTTGACATACTCATGCAATCGGTCTTCGATGCCCTGATCAAGAGGTGGTTTTTGATATTCTTCCAGCCGCTGGATCAGTTTTTCCGATGCAACCTGTTCAATTCGCCTGGCACCTTCGGTTTTCCATTTTGAATATCCTTTCCGGTTAAAAATACCGGATGAGGAAAGTGACCTGAACTGTTCAAAGGTTTTGGGATGTGTTAAATATCCCCCTCCAATACCCACCTGTTGGATGGTGTCAATATCAATGGTTTTGGCCGTTATTTCCATGGGCTCAATCATTTGCCGGACCCTGCGG
>Ga0307988_1000135_pt1 | contig 58464 bp, 47 predicted proteins | sample EllFjometagen183_FD_203166 | JGI IMG/M metagenome (GOLD analysis project Ga0307988, IMG submission 203166) | Marine microbial communities from Ellis Fjord, Antarctic Ocean - #183 | ecosystem: Environmental > Aquatic > Marine > Unclassified | place: Southern Ocean | collected 2014-10-08 | reverse complement strand
GGAATTGGGGTTGTTAACAATCGGGTTATCAAACAGGTAAATAACCAATTCTGTGAAATGCTTGGATATGCCGAAAAAGAATTAATCGGGCAAAATTCAGTAATGGTGTATCCTTCGAAGGAAGAATATAAAAAAGTTGGTATTAATAAATACGAACAAATTGCAAAACTTGGGAGTGGAGCAGTTGAAACGCAGCTTAAAAGGAAAGATGGTAAAATTATTGATGTTATTCTTAGTTCAACTCAAATTGAAGAAAATGATGCAAACGGCGATGTAGTTTTTACAACTCTGGATATTACTGAAAGCAAAAAAGCAGGACAAGAATTAGCTGAAAGTGAAATCAAATTTCGTTTACTTGCCGATTATACTTTCGACTGGGAATATTGGGTAGATGCAAACGGTGATTACATTTATATTTCACCTTCATGTTATAGAATTACAGGATACAAATCAGAAGAATTCAAGTCTAATCCGGATATTTTATATGAAATAGTCCGGGCTGATTATCTGGAAAAAGTTAGAACCCATTATCACGACGAGAACAATAGAGACACTCCAATATTTTCGATAGAGTTTCCTATTATTGCCAAAAATGGAGAAGAGATTTGGCTGGAACATAATTGCAGTCCGGTTTTTGCCGATGATGGCAAATACTTAGGGCGGCGTGGTAATAACAGAGACATTACCTGGCGAAAAAAATCGGAAGAGGCATTGATTAAAAGTGAAGAATTCAAGGAAAAATTAATTGCAAGTAGTTACGATTGTATTAAAACCATCGATCTTTCAGGCAATTTATTGTCTATGAGTGCGGGAGGCCAAAAACTATTGGAAATAGATGATGTAGGCTCTGTATTAAACAATTCATGGATAGAATTCTGGAAAGGCGAAGATAATGAGAGAGCAGTTGAAGCTGTTGTAAAAGCCGGGCAGGGAATGATAGGAAGGTTTCAGGGATTTTGTCCAACTCAAAAAGGGACTCCCAAAAATTGGGATATTATTATCTCACCTATTCGAAATATTGATGGAAAGATCGATCAGTTATTGGCAATTTCAAGAGATATAACCGAAGAAAAACAGATAGCAGACAAATTACACGAAAGTGAAGAAAGGTATCGTACACTGTTTGATAATAATCCGGTTGACACAATAGTTGTTGATAAAAGAGGTAAAATTATTGCATTCAACGATGCAAAAAAAAGGGAAGGTGGAAGAATCCCTGCAATCGGAAAAGAACTGTATGCTGAATACGCTGGCCAGCATAAAATCAACATGCGCACCGAGTTAATCGAGTGTATAAAAACAGCTAAGTCAAAAAAATTTCCGGAACTGGAATATGGAGATAACAGGAAATTTTTGAGTATTACCATTGCTCCTTTCAACCAGGGAGCAATTATAGCTTCGGAAGATATTACGGTACGCAAACAAGCTGAGCAAATCCAAAAAGTATTGTATAATATTTCGAAGGCTGTCTCAACCACCGATAACATTGCAAAACTAATTGCATACATTAAAATTCAATTGGGAACAATAATCAACACAACTAATTTTTATGTGGCTTTAGATGATTTAAAAAATGGAGAACTTTCGTTACCATTTATTTCTGACGAATTTGAAAACCCTAAATTTATTCCAGCAGGCAAAACCTTAACAAGGTATGTCGTCGATTCAAAAAAGCCATTACTTGCAAACATTGATGAAAAGAGAAGGATGGTAAAAGAGGGGAAAATTGATCATTTTGGGGTTTTGTCGAAAGTATGGCTTGGTATTCCTCTTAAAGTTGAAGGTGAAGTAATAGGTGTGCTTGCAGTTCAAAGTTATACGAGTGAAGATGCTTATAATGAGAAAGACCTTAAAATGCTTGAATTTGTTTCAAACCAAATAAGTCTATCAATTCATAGAAAAAAAACAGAGGAAAATTTAATACAAGCGCTGCAAAAAGCCACCGAATCGGAACGTTTAAAGTCTGCTTTTTTGGCTAATATGAGCCACGAAATAAGAACACCGATGAATGGAATTCTTGGATTTGCCGATTTGCTAAAAGAACCAAACCTTACCGGAACGCAGCAAAAAGAATACATCGATATTATTAAAAAGAGTGGAGACAGAATGCTCAATACCATAAACGATATTGTTGATTTTTCAAGAATAGAAGCAGGACAAATGACCGTTTCGAATACCAGTGTAAATCTTTTTGAACATCTGAATTTTCAGTATTTATTTTTTAAACCTGAAGCGGATAAAAAAGGAATTAATTTTTCGATTAAAAACGATAAGTCCTCTACAAAAATTGTTGTTAATACCGATCGCGAAAAATTACATGCAATTCTTTCGAACCTTATTAAAAATGCAATTAAATATACCCAAAAAGGTAGCATTGAATTTGGTTATGAAATTATAAAAACGAAAAGTGGTTCGTTTCTACAATTTTATGTAAAAGATACCGGAATGGGAATTCCAAAAGACAGGCAAAAAGCAGTTTTCGATAGATTTGTTCAGGCAGATATTGAAGACAAATTGGCTTTACAAGGCTCTGGTTTGGGTTTGTCAATTTCGAAAGCTTTTGTAGAAATGCTCGGGGGGAAAATTAGTGTGGAAAGTGAATTAAGTGTGGGCTCAATTTTTTATTTCACCATTCCTTATAGAGAGTTCGATAAGATAAAAAAACAAGTTGTTAAGGAAGTAGAGAAGACGAGCAAACTGGAGAAAAAATTAATTTTAATTGTGGATGATGATGAGTTAAGTTTTACTTTGTTAGAAGTGGTACTCGAGAAATTAGGGTTGGATATTATCTGGGCAAAAAACGGGAAGAAAGCGATTGAATATTGTGCAAAAAATAAGCGAATAGATTTAGTGCTTATGGATATTAATATGCCGCTAATGAACGGATATGAGGCAACCAAAAAAATAAAAAAATTACGCCCCACTCTTCCTGTAATTGCACAAACTGCATTTGCATTAGTGGGCGATCAGGAAAAATCTATTGCAGCCGGATGCGATGATTATATTTCGAAACCTATTAAAAGTGTTGAATTAATTGAACTTATAAAAAGGCAATTTATTTAAGGAAATATCATTAAATATTTTGTGCAAATTATGGTTCGTTTTAATATTGAGAAGAAACTTACTGGTTAATTTGCAATAGGTTTCTTATTTATTAATCGTGCGAATAAAGAGTTGAACTTTGATTAATGTACTTTCTTGTTTCGCACTGAAAGTGCTGTTTATTTCAGCCCAAAGGCAAGACCTTGGGTTGAAATGTCGTGTACAAGTATTCGCCTTGAAAAGGCAATTTAAATTAAATTGTCCCTGCCTTCCGGTCAGGCAGACGTTCAGGACGCATATTTCTACTTATACAAGACCCAACGCGTTGCATTGGGCTGAATTAAATTAGGCTTTCAGCCTGAAAAATTGTTTATATCAACTCTTGATTCGCATTAATCATTAAAATTGGCGTATTTTATTCTTAAAAGCCTGATTTAAATATCAGTAATTTATACCTCTATTATCAGCTTTTTAACCTACAAAATTTATTTTCTATTTAATATTTTTGAACCTGATATTCAAAAAAAAGTAAAGGTATTATGGGAACATTATTATACATTGCATTTGGGGCAGCATTTCTTGGATTCGCGATTTCGTTAGCAGTTTTAGTTAAACTGGTTTTTGCTAGAAATATTAGATAATTAAGGTTGGTTTTTCATTAGACATTAAAATGTTTTTAAGGAATAGACATGGAAAAATCAACCACATTGTATTTTATGCGAGTTGTTAAAATACTTGTACACAGCGAAGAATTTAAGGGAATTGAGACTGAACTTTCTCTATTGCCGGAGAAACACAGAAAGGCTTTTTGGAATTTGTTGCTTGTCGGATTCTCTACCAAATTAGCTTTTAGAAACTGTAAAAATTTGTATGAATTAGCCAAATCAAATAAAGTAGGCCATGCCGAAATGCTTAGGTTGATTTTATTAATTGACACCGAATTAAAATTTGGCATTTATACAAAAGAGATGGAGTTGTTTGAGTCAAATTAAAAATAGTTTTTCATAGAGTTAGGTTTATTAAAGAGAAAGGCCTGTTAGTTGGTAACAGGCTTTTTCTATAAAAAGCTATGTAGAATTAAGATTAAAACCAAAATATGCCATTGAACTTTATGCATAGAAATAAGATACTATGTTCTGCTAAATTATTTTTACTCAACCGTCTGGCTTGGTTAATAATTAACATAATCTTGAAAAAATAAGAAATTTCTGTTAAATTCACTTTTACATTTACTTTTGAATTTGGCGTTAAAATTGAGATTTATAAAATGAGTGTAAACCAGTTAAATAAGATTCTTAGCTTTTTAAAGGAGCAACGAGGATTTGATTTTTTGGGTTATCGTACATCGATGCTGGAACGTAGAATACAAAAAAGAGTTTTCAATACTAACTCTAACAATTTCGAAGATTATTTTAAATACATTTCGAAACACCCCAATGAATTAAACCGGCTAATTGATGTGCTAACAATTAATGTAAGTAGTTTTTTTAGAAACCCGCTTGTGTTTGAATTCCTGAATATGAAAATTAAAACAGAACTCATTCAAACGAAGGGAAAAGTTAATGATAATATTCTACGCATTTGGTCGGCTGGTTGTTCATTTGGCGAAGAACCTTATTCAATTGCAATTATTTTAAACGAGTTAAACCGAACGGAAGGAATTTCTATTCAATCTAAAATTTTTGCAACCGACATAGACAAAAATGCATTGGAAAGAGCTTCTGAAGGAATTTACAATATGAACCACATTTGCGAAGTAAAACACAATGTTTTTAATAAATATTTTACAAAGGTAGAAGAACAGAATAAATTAAGTTCTGAAATAAAAAACATGGTTAAATTCTCTTTTCACGACCTGTTAGATAAAAAACATAAAGTACCACCCGAAAGCATTTTTGGTGGATTCGATATTGTGCTTTGCCGCAATGTTTTAATTTATTTCGAACCCGCCTATCAGAAAATAATTTTTAAAAAACTTTACAATTCATTGAATAAAAATGGATATCTTGTTTTGGGGGAATCGGAAGTACCTGCTAAAGAGTACAAACATAAATTGCTTAGAGAAAATATTAACTGCAAAATATATAGGAAAGTTGGGTGAGTGAGAAAGGAATTCAATGGTTTATTATTTATGAAAAAAACAATCGAATGACATCAGACAATTAGAGGTAAAATAACACAATTGAAAAGAGTACTTTCTGCGTAGAAAACTATAAAATATGGAAGAAATAATCGATAAATTAGAACAAACCTTATTGTCGGTAAACCATATTGCCAGTAATGAAATTCTGAGATCGGTTGAGAATAATTTCTCTCCCATTGAATTAATAGAAAAGCTTATTGTTCCGGCAATGAACCGCATTGGTGATGGATGGGAAAAAGGAACTGTGGCGTTGTCGCAGGTTTATATGAGCGGCAAATTTATTGAAAACTGGGTAGATAAAATTTTACCTCCCGGTCATCCACAACGAACCGACCAACCACAAATGGCAATAGCTGTACTCGAAGATTATCACATGTTGGGGAAAAGAATTGTTTATTCACTGCTACGTGCCAGCGGGTTTGAGTTAAAAGATTATGGGCATGTTACGGTTAAAAAAGTGATAAAGCAAATACAGGAAGACAAAATTCAGATTTTACTTATTTCCACACTCATGCTTCACTCAGCACTTAAAGTAAAAGAATTAAAAGAAGAAATAAGCAAAGCAGGCATATCCACCAAAATTGTTGTTGGAGGTGCTCCATTTCGTTTCGATGAAGAATTGTGGCAAGAAGTTGGTGCCGATGCAATGGCTTTTAATGCCAACGATTCGATTAAAATAATTCACAAATTGGTGGAGGGAAAGAAATGACACAGGCAACCATGACATCTCTACAAAGAGTTTTAACAACTCTGGAACACAACGAACCCGACCGTGTTCCATTCTTTCTTTTACTTTCTATGCATGGCGCAAAAGAGCTCAACCTTTCGATAAAGGAATATTTTTCTAAAGCAGAAAATGTTGTTGAAGGGCAACTCCGTTTGCGAGAAAAGTACAAACACGACAATATTTATACTTTTTTTTATACCGGAATAGAAATAGAAGCCATGGGTGGGAGTGTAATTTTTAGTAAAAATGAGCCGCCAAATACCGGAACTCCAATTATTCGGGATATCAATCAGATAAAAAATCTTCAATACATTTCAGTTAAAAACTCACCCGATTTAAATAAGGTTCTACAAACCACAGAGCAATTAAAAATTAAAGTTGGCGACGATGCTCCAATTATCGGTGTTGTAATGTCGCCATTTTCGTTGCCGGTTATGCAATTGGGTTTTAGCACATACATTGAATTGATGTTTGAACAAGCGGAACTTTTCAATCATTTAATGAAAATAAACGAGGCATTTTGCATCGATTGGGCGAATGCACAACTCGAAGCTGGGGCAACTGCAATTGTCTATTTCGACCCGGTATCTTCTCCAACAATTATTCCAAAAGAAAAATTTATTGAAACTGGTTTTGAAATTGGGAAACGCATGATTTCAAAAATAAATGGACCGGTTGCAATACATCATGCTTCAGGAATTAGTATTCCAATTGCCGATGAATTATCGGAAATGGGTGCAGGAATTATTGGAGCAAGCACAAACGAGGATATCAGCGATTTGAAAAATACTTTTAAAAATAAGCTAACAGTTTTGGGTAATTTAAATGCAGTTGAAATGAGACGTTGGTCACCCAAAACTACCGAAGATAAAGTAAAAGAAGTTATACAAAAGGCCGGGAAAGGTGGGGGTTTTGTTCTTGCCGATAACCACGGTGAGATTCCCTGGCAAGTGCCTCATGAAGTTTTAATGGCTATTTCTAATGCAGTTCATAAATGGGGGAAATATCCTTTAGTGCAATAAATGGTAAGATATATCTAAATAAGCTATCGAAAATAATTGATGATTAACTAAAAAATATTCAATAAGCAACATTCAATAAGCAAGTATAATAAATGAAAAATTTTAATTTGGAGGATAGATTTATTGATTTTACAATATGTATAAGTAATGCGAATCAAGGCTTGATATTAATAATTTTTCAGGCTGAAAGCCTAATTGAATTCAGCCCAATGCAACGCATTGGGTCATGAATAAGAAGAAAAATGCGTCCTGAAAGCTGCCTGACGGTAGGCAGGGACAACTTAATTTAAGTTGCCTTTTCAAGGCGAATATTTGAACACTACTTTTCAACCCAAGGCGTTGCCATTGGGCTGAAATGAACTGCACTTTTAGTGCGAAATAAGAAGGTACATTATTCAGAGTTCAACTCTTGATTTGCATAAGTAATGTAGTGGATGAAGTTGATAATTTAAAATTAGGTATTCATTTAGCTGGTCAATTAGTTAGAAGTCGAATATGTTGAAAAAATTAATGTTGATTATTGAATGTTGAGTGTTGAATATTTAATATTGAATGTTGATTATTGTATGTTGAATATTGAGTGTTTAGAGTATATACCAATTATAGATTTACAAATGAACTTTTTTTAAAGCAAGATTTTACGTGATATATACTATAAATCAGTAGTTATAAATGGAAGATAAAACATGCATATTAGTTTGTAATTATTTTGCCAAAGAGGTGAAAGCAGTTGTACAATCACTAAATCTTCAGAATGTGCATGTTAAAGTATTTCCTTCAAATTGCGGGAGACCTGCGCTTAAAAAGGATGAGATACAACAATTAATTACTTCAACTAATTGCAAGCAACATTGTGTTTTGGGCAGTACATGTTTAAAAGACTTAAAAAACGATGTAAACAACACCGTAAATTTGTGCCATTTCGATACTTGTTTCGACATGGTTCTGAACAAAAATCTGGTAAATCACTACATAAAAAATGGGGCGTATATTGTTTCTCCGGGTTGGCTAAATAATTGGAAGCATGAAATGAAAAACATGGGATTCAATAAAGAAATGGCAAGCGATTTTTTTAAAGAAACCTGCAAAGAAATAATTCTGCTCGACACTGGTGTTGGTGCCGAGAATTCTGAAAATGTGAAGGAATTTGCATTATTTATAAATATGCCTTTCCGAATAATTCCGGTTGGGCTCGATTTTATGGCGAATTATATTGGCAAAACTGTTTTGCAATTAAGTACCGAAAGAAAACAATTGCTTGCCGAACGAAAAGTAAATGATTACTCCATGACAATGGATCTGTTAAACGACCTTGCCGAAACTTTAAACGAAAAAGAAGTAATTAGTAAAATTATACAGCTTTTTACCATGCTTTTTGCTCCGGCAAAATTGTTTTATCTGGAAGTGAATAATGGAATACATGGCAATTTAATTGCCACCCCCGAGATTGAAAAAAATGATGCAGTTATTGAGGAATTATTAAATTCAAATGAGACTGAAACTATAACAACTTTGAACACCGGATTTCAATGTAAACTGGTTCAAAAAGGCGAATTGCTTGGAATAATAAAAATCGACGAAATTGCATTTCCGCAATACCGCGAACACTACCAGAACCTCGCTGCTTCCTTAATACAAATTTGTGCGCTTGTGGTTTCAAATGCAAGAGCGTACCAATTAATAACAAATCAAAAAGACCAGTTGAACGAAACCTTGCACGAACTCAGAGAAACACAAAAAATGCTGGTTGAATCGGAAAAAATGGCTTCGCTTGGAAATTTGGTGGCCGGTGTTGCACACGAATTAAATACGCCGGTTGGGATTGGAATTACAGCTACTTCGGGGTTTTTAAATAAAGTCTCGGAATTAGAGGCACTTTTTAATGCAGGCGAGCTAACAAAATCGAGTTTCGAAAAATCGTTGGCAAGTATGAAAATGGCGGGTGATTTAATTTTTAAAAACCTGCAAAGAACGAGCGAATTAATTAGTAGTTTTAAGCTTGTTTCGGTTGATGAAGCTTCAGAACGAATTCGTGAGTTTAATTTAAAATCGTACCTAAATGATATTCTGGTTAGTCTCGGTCCACAAATAAAAAGTAAACAAATTGAAGTGAAAATGAATTGTACCGAAAATATTTTAATAAAAAGTTACCCGGGCGCTTTGGCACAGGTTTTTACTAATTTGATATTTAATTCAATTAATCATGCTTTTAAAGATGTGACAAATGCTGGCATTTCAATTGCTGCCCTAACATCTGGCGGATTCGTTCATATTAATTATTCCGATAACGGGAAAGGAATTCCTGAGGAGAATTTGTCAAAAATTTTCGACCCGTTTTTTACAACCGACAAACAGGAAGGTTCCGGTTTGGGACTTCATATTGTATATAATATTATAACGCAAAAATTAAAAGGGACAATTAGTTGTGAAAGCAAACCCGGTGATGGAGTTGTTTTCAAAATAAAAATACCGATTAAATTAGAGGAATTAGAAAATCGTTAAGCGCTTTAAAACCATTGAAATGACAAAAAAAACAAACACTGATTTTTTTGCTGAAGAGGGGAAGCAAAAAACAAACAACGAGAAAATAAGAAGCAATAACATTAAAAAAATATTGGTTGTTGACGACGAAGCAGATATTCACGCGGTTACAAAATTAACCTTGGAGGATTTTAGTTTCGATGGAGAACAAGTTGAAATTATTAGCGCATTTTCTGCCGAAGAAGCAAAAAGTATTCTTAAAAAACAGACCGATATTTCGTTGGTTCTTTTAGATGTGGTAATGGAGTCGGAAACAGCCGGATTAAGTCTGGTAGATTTTATTCGAAATGAGCTCAAAGATAAGAATATACGAATTATTTTACGCACCGGCCAACCAGGAATTGTTCCCGAAAGAAAAGTAATGGACGATTACGATATTGATGAATATCGCGAAAAAACTGAATTAACAGCCGATAAATTATATTCGGTAGTAAAAACCGGTTTGCGCACATTTACCTTCATGAAAAAGCTGGAAACCAAACTGCGCGAAAGCGAAGAAAAGTACAGAGCCATGTACGAGGAAACGCCGCTTTCTTATCAATCGCTCGACTTCGACGGAAAATTTTTGGATGTAAATCCAAAGTGGTTAAGTACACTTGGATACAATAAAGAAGAAGTTATTGGGAAATGGTTTGGCGATTTTTTGCACCCTGATTATGTTGAACATTTTCGGATAAATTTTCCGGAATTTAAACGAAGAGGAACGGTTAGCGATGTGCAATTTTATATGCGGAAGAAAAACGGAGAATACATATATATCTTTCGAAGGGTGTATTGGATACACTAATGAAGGTGAGTTTAAACAAACGTATTGTGTATTTAAAGACATTACAAAAGAGTACGAATATGAGAGAAAACTTAAAGAAAGTGAAGAACGATTTCGAAGGCTGACTGAAAATGCAAAAGATATGATCTATCGCATGTCTTTACCTGACGGTCGTTACGAGTATGTTAGTCCGGCTTCAGTTACTTTATTCGGATATTCGCCGGACGAATTCTATAAATCGTCAAAGCTAATACAAGAAATTATTCATCCCGATTGGCAAACGTATTTCGAAGATCAATGGACTAAACTTGTGAGAGGAGAAATGCCTCCAATATACGAATACCAAATTATCGACAAAAAGGGTGAAACAAAATGGCTGAACCAGAGGAATGCTATGGTATTTGATAAAAACAATAAACCAATAGCAATTGAAGGAATTGTAACCGATATAACCCAATTAAAGAATGCGGAAAGAAAGGCTGTTGCCGAAAGAAATAAAACACAGCAATACTTAGATATTGCAGAAGTAATGCTTGTAAGTGTTGAACTTTCAGGAACAGTTAAGCTAATAAATCAGAAGGGCTGTGAAGTTTTGGGTTATTCCGAAGAAGAAATTGTAGGGCAAAACTGGTTTGATAATTTTTTACCTGAACGATTAAGAGAAAATGTAAAAGAAGTTTCAAAAAAGGTTTATGCCGGAGAAATGGAATCGGTTAAATATTTTGAAAACGAGATTCTAACCAAAGCGGGCAAAGAAAGACTAATTGGTTGGCATAATGCACTATTAAAAGATTATAAGGGAAATATTATTGGTACGCTTAGTTCCGGGGAAGATATTACCGAACGTAAAAAAGCTGAGGATGCACTTAAAATTAGCGAAGAAAGATTTGAACTGGCAATGTCAGCATCAAAAGATGGTCTTTTTGATTGGAACCTCATAACAAACGAGATTTATTATTCGCCTGGATGGAAGAGTATGTTGGGATATACAGAAGATGAACTACCAAACGACTTTTCAATTTGGGAAAATTTAACCGAAGCAGATCATGTGAAAAAATCCTGGAAAATGCAGCAGGAAGTAATTAATAAGCAGCGCGACCGTTTTGAAATAGAGTTTAAGATGAAACATAAGGACGAGCATTGGGTTGATATTTTGTCACAAGCTGAAGCTGTTTTTGATGAAAGCGGAAATGCAGTCAGAATAGTAGGTACTCATGCAGATATTACCGAACGTAAACAAGCCGAGGAAAAACTACAACAAAGCGAAGAGAAATTTCGATTACTTACCGAAACAGCCAACGATTATATTATTATTCACGATATGAATGGTAAACTCATTTATGTCAATCGCTCTGCAGAGGAACAATTGGGATATTCCTTTGAAGAATCGTTAAAAATGTCGGTGCAGGACATTATTCCAAAAGAACACCTTGCGAAATTATATGAAAACAGAGATAGAAGACAAGCAAAAGACATTTCTCACAATGTTTTTGAAATTGAAGTTATTTCTAAAGCAGGAGAAAGAATTCCGCTTGAAATTAGTTCTACACCATTTATAAAAGATGGGAAAGTAGATGCTTTGTTTATAATAGCGCGTAATATTGCCGAACGTAAACTTGCCGAAAAAGAACTTGCAAAACACCGCGAACAGTTAGAAGAACTGGTAAAAGAACGAACTAAGGAACTGGAAGAAAAAAATAAAAAACTCGATAATGCAATGAAAGTTTTTGTTGGCAGGGAATTGACAATACGCGATTTACAAAAAAGAATTAGAGCATTGGAAGGAAAATAAGTATATAAATTAGCGAACTTAGCGTAAATCTTAGCGAACCTTGCGGTAAAAATAAACCGCGAAGTACGCAATGTCTTTTCGCAATGAACGCCAAGAAATATTAGTATTATGACCGAAAATGAAATTTCGAAAGTAATAGTTAACTGTGCACTTAAAGTCCATCGTGCTTTAGGCCCTGGTTTGTTGGAAAGTTCTTACGAAGAATGTCTTTTTTATGAGCTTAAAAAAGAAGGGCTAAAAGTAGTGAAGCAAAAACCTCTTCCATTAATCTACGATGAGGTTAAACTTGAAATTGGTTATAGGGTTGATTTGCTGGTAGAAAATAAAGTGATAATCGAAATTAAATCAGTTGAGGCGTTAAATGACATTCACTTGGCACAAATACTTACCTACTTAAAACTATCGGATTGCAAATTGGGAATGCTGATTAACTTTAATGTGACATTAATAAAAAATGGAATAAAAAGAGTAGTAAATAACTTGTAGCGAACCTTGCAGTAAAAATAAACCGCGAAGTACGCAATGTCTTTTCGCAATGAACGCAAATAAGAACTGGAAGAAAAAAATAAAAAACTCGATAATACAATGAAAGTGTTTGTAGGAAGTGAAATTACAATTCGCGATTTACAAAAAAGAATAAGAACAATGGAGAAAAATAGGTAAATAAGATAGCGACCTTTGCGTAAATCTTCGCGAACCTTGCTGTAAAAACTAACCGCGAAGTACGCAATGTCTTTTCGCAATGAACGCAAATAAGAACTGGAAGAAAAAAATAAAAAACTCGATAATACAATGAAAGTGTTTGTAGGAAATGAAATTACAAATCGCGACTTACAAAAAAGAATAAGAACAGGGGAGAAAAATAGGTAAATAAGATAGCGACCTTAGCGTAAACCTTAGCGAACCTTGCGGTAAAAATAAACCGAGAAGTACGCAATGTCTTTTCGCAATGAACGCAAAGAAGAACTGTAAGAAAAAAATAAAAAACTCGATAATACAATGAAAGTGTTTGTGGAAAATGAAATTACAATTCGCGATTTACAAAAAAGAATAAGAACAGGGGAGAAAAATAGGTAAATAAGATAGCGACCTTAGCGTAAACCTTAGCGAACCTTGCGGTAAAAATAAACCGCGAAGTACGCAATGTCTTTTCGCAATGAACGCAAAGAAGAACTGGAAGGAAAATAAGTGAGAAGATAAGTTGGTTAAGATGGAGTGCTTGAGTAAGTTAAGTGGAGGAAAGTGGTTGAGTTGGATAAGGAGGATAAAAATACACCCACTTACTTATTTCCCTTCTTACCCACTCACCGAATTAACAACTTACGCATTAACAAAAAAAACATAAAATATGAATCTATACAAATTCAAAAGCATCAGAACCCGATTAACCTACTGGATTCTTCTGTTTTCATTAATTCCATTGTTAATTGCAATGACCATTACCTATATACAAAGGGTAAACGATATTGAGGAAAAAGCAATTGACAAACTATCCGCAATTCGCGATTTAAAGGTGCAACAGGTAGAAAGTTGGTTAGAGAACAGATTGGGCGATGTACATGTAATGGCAGGCGATTTTGAAATTAGAGCCTTGGAAGGTGTTTTTGGGGAAGAAACAAAATCGTCTTCCGACTTTGAAAAAATAGAAATTGCAAATGAACTGTTAAACAGAAATTTGAGAAACTATATAGATTACGAAGAGATTTTTATTATCGACTCGAATACAGGAATAATAGAACTCTCAACGAATCAGCAATTTATTGGAGAGAATAAATCTAATAATTTGTATTTCACCAGACCCTTGGAAACAGGGGAAGTGTACATTAAAGATATTTATTACTCCAATTCCAGGAAACATCCGTCGATGACCATTTCTACGCCTATTTACTGTATGGAGCATAATACACATATTATTGGAGTTTTAGTAGCACGAATAAACCTCGATAAATCGCTTTATAATTTGCTTCTTAACCGAACCGGATTAGGAGAAACCGGAGAAACTCTTCTTGTAGATAAAAATGCACTTGCATTAAACGCACTTCGTTGGCACTACAATGCACCGCTTAACCTTAAAATTAGCTCCGAACCTACCTCAAATGCCGCAATAGGAAAAACCGGGGTAATTATATCTTCCGACTACAGAGACGAAGAAGTGCTTGCAGCTTATACCTACATTGCCAAAACGGGATGGGGTTTTGTGTGCAAACAAGATAAAAGTGAATTAAATGCACCCATTCGTAAAATGGCACTAAACTTTATTTTTCTTTTTGGCTTGATTGCAATCATCGTATTTTTTATTTCACTTTATTCCAGCAATTCAATATCTAAACCAATTCTTAATATGAACCGTGTTTCTCAAAAAATGAAAGCGGGTGATTATTCGGTTAGAAACAGCATTAGTTCCGATGACGAATTGGGCGCACTGGCACAAGCTTTAAATAATATGGCCGATGCAATTGAATCCAGGATAAAAATTCAAAAGGGGGTTGCAGCTATTTCCCAGAAAATGATAAGTCTGGCAACCATGTATAATTTTGGTTCTGAAATACTTAAACAATTACTGGAAATTACGTTTGCAAACTCGGGTGTATTTTATATTCTAAACGAAGCTACTTCGGAATATGAACATTTTGCATCGGTAGGTGTAAACAAAGAATTGTTACTGCCTTTTAGTGCTGAAAATGCTGAAGGAGAAATTGGAAATGCCATTTCGAAGAAAAATATTTATTACCTACATGACATTTCTGAAGATACAATTTTTAAATACAGAACTTTCGCAGGAGAAATAATACCTAAAGAAATTATAACCATTCCAATTTTAGTTGAAAACTCGGTGGTTGCCATCATTTCTTTGGCAAGTATTCACAAGTTTGGCACAGAATGTCACGATATCATTAAAAACTCATGGGCGAATATAAACACCTCTTACTCAAACTTAATAGCCGGCGAAAGAACAACAGTTTTAGCAGAATACCTATCGAATACCAACCAAAGACTTGAGGCTCAGACAGAAGAATTGCAGGAGCAAGCTGAAGAAATGCAAGATCAGGCAGAGGAACTGCAACGAACCTCGGAAGAGTTGCAAGAACAAAATCTTGAATTTGAAGCACAAAGAAACCAGGTGGAGTCTGTCAACAAATTAAAAAGTGAATTCCTGTCGAATATGAGCCACGAATTGCGAACTCCGCTAAATTCAATAATGGCACTATCGCGAGTTTTAATTATGGAGGCGAAAGATAAACTTAACGAGGATGAAAACTCTTATCTGGAAATTGTTGAGCGAAATGGCAAAAAACTTTTGGCGTTAATAAACGATATTCTCGACTTGTCGAAAATTGAGGCAGGAAAAATGGAAATTCTACCAAGTTTTATCTCATTAAGTACTTTACTTCAAATTATAAAAGAGAACCTGCATTCCATATCAAAAGAAAAAGGTTTGCCACTTAATTTAAACCTACCCGATGATTTGCCAAAAATAGAAACCGACGAATCGAAATTGTATCAGGTACTTACAAATATTGTTGGGAATGCGCTAAAATTTACAGAAAAAGGAAGTGTTGATGTTTCGGTAAAACACGACTCGAAAAATGTATTTATTGAAGTGAAAGATACCGGAATTGGAATTTCGCAGGAAGTTCTTCCGCACATTTTCGATGAATTCAGACAAGCCGATGGCACCACTTCGAGGCAATTCCAGGGAACCGGACTTGGCCTGGCAATTGCAAAAAAAATTACAACAATACTTGGTGGAATTATTAAGGTAAAAAGTCAATTAAACAAAGGCTCTGTTTTTACCGTTGCTCTGCCTGTTAAATGGCACGAAGTCATTCTAATTTCACAAACAGAAAACTTCAAAACCAGGAAACTGAAATCGGATAAGAAAACGATTCTTGTGGTTGACGATGATTCTAAAATGGCAAAAAATATTTCGAAATATTTACACGATGTCGGATATAAAACAATAACAACATCATCGGGGAAAAAGGCTCTGAAATTGGCTGAAAAATATAAACCAGCTGCCATAACTCTCGACCTTGTTATGCCAGATATGGATGGCTGGGAAGTATTACAAAAATTAAAGAATAATAAAAAAACGAAAGACATTCCTGTAATAATTGTTTCTGTTTCGGACGAAAGAGACACAGGATATGCTTTGGGTGCAATTGGGTATGTTAACAAACCGGTAGATAAAAAAATATTGTTGTCGGAAATATACACACTTCACAGATCGCCAGATTCTGTTATGATTGTTGACGATAATGAATTTGAACAAAACCAAATTGCAGAAACTCTTAAAGCCGTAAAAATAGACACAATTGTAGCATCGGGCGGCGAAGAATGTATTCGGCTTTTAGAAGATAAAATTCCGGATTTGCTTATTCTTGATTTGATGATGCCGGGAATGGATGGATTTCAGGTTCTCGATAAAATAAGGAAAGTTCCGGAAACAAAAAATTTACCCGTAATTGTTGTTACTGCAAAAGACCTCACAACAGAAGACAAATCAAAACTTAGTGGAAAAATATCTGCTGTAATAGCAAAAAGCGATTCAACCCAAAACGATTTATTTCATGAACTAAAACGAATTATTGCTGAAATTGAAAAAACTGGAGAAACAGACAATTCGGATAACCGGATTCTAATTGTAGAAGATAACTATGATGCCATAGTTCAGATTAAAGCAGTATTAGAAAATGAAAATTATAAAGTGGATGTTGCCGGCGGAGGACAAGAAGCATTGGATTATATCGAGCATAAAATTCCAAGTGGGATTATTTTGGATTTGATGATGCCAGATGTTGATGGTTTTGAAGTTTTAGAGAAAATTAGAAGCACCAAAAGGACAAAGAATATTCCGGTATTAATCCTCACTGCAAAAGACCTTAATAAGAATGATCTTGCAAAATTGAGTTCGAATAATATCCAACAACTAATTCATAAAGGCGATGTGGATATTAAAGAAATACTTAATAAAGTTAAACTGATGCTTGAAAATCAACCTGAAACTTCAAACCCGAAACCCGAAACCCGAAACCTGAAACCTAATATTTTAGTGGTGGAAGATAACCCGGATAATATGACAACAATTAAAGCAATTGTAAAAAACAATTTTTCAATAACGGAGGCACTTGATGGAGAAGAAGGACTAAAGTTGGCAAAAACTCGAATACCCGATCTAATTCTGTTGGATATGTCGCTTCCAAAATTAAGTGGAGAAGAAGTAATAAAGAAACTTAGAAAGAACCTTATTACCAAAAACATACCTGTAATTGCAGTAACGGCATTGGCAATGAAAGGAGATGAGAAAAGATTTTTAAAAGCAGGCTGCAACGGATATATTTCGAAACCAATTGATTCGGATAGTTTGTTGGCGGAAATTGAAAGATTGCTGAGAAGGTAAAGAGGTGAGTGGTTGAGAGTTAAGTAGGTGAGTGGGTATGTTGGGAAGTGGTTTTTCATGAAAATAAATTGATGATTGATGAGTGTTACAAAATCGACTTTTGAAACCTTGGAAATTTGGATTAAATCAAGGGAAATGAGAATCAAAATATCTAAACTTTCTAAAAATTTTCCAGCTGAAGAGAAATATAAACTTACCGATCAAATGATAAGAGCCTCACGTTCTGTTACAGCAAATATTGCCGAAGGATATGGAAGATACCATTATCAGGAAAATATTCAATATTGCCGGCAAGCAAGAGGATCACTTTATGAAATGATAGATCATTTATCGGTTGCCTTTGATGAAAATTATATTGATGAAGATACTTTTAAGAATTTAAAATCAGAATTTTGGATAATAATTAAATTACTTAATGGATATATAAAATATCTTTCGGAAAGAAAAAAGAATGGTGGGGTGAATAGGTAAGTGGGTAAGTAGTTAAGTAGTGCTTCTTAGAAAACTATCATTTTTCAAGGTGGCTTCTTAGAAAAAGTCAAGAATCCCGACAACTATCGGGACGAAATCTTGAAAATCAAGGAGTCCCGAGTACTCGCGGATGACTGTTTTCAAGATGAGCGTAACGAAGTTATTGGCGTTTTCTAAGAGACACTAAGTAGGGAAGTAGTTGAATTACCGAATGTTTGTAGGTAGAAATAAACAATAAAAACAGAATTATGAATAAGGTGAAAATTATATTCAAACAGTTTAAAATGCAACATAGCAAATTAGTCCAAACCCCATCTACCCACTTAACTATTCACCTACTTAACTACTTACCCACTCACCTACTTACCCAATATCCTACTCACCCACTTACCCACTTACCATTTTAACTAAAACCAAATGAGAAAAATCCTAGCAATAGACGACCAAAGAGACAACCTAATAACCGTGAAGGCTGTAATAAAAAGCAACCTCGCCCATTGCAATGTTATTACCGCATTGTCTGGAAAAGAAGGTATTAAAATGGCCAGGGAAGAACAACCCGATACAATTCTTTTGGATATTATTATGCCCGAAATGGATGGTTTTGAAGTTTGTAAAAAACTAAAAGCAGACGATTTAACAAAACATATTCCGGTTATAATGTTAACGGCTATAAAAACCGATTCTGAAAGCCGTGTTAAAGGCCTTAATTTGGGAGCCGATGCATTTTTGGCAAAACCAATAGATTCTGTTGAACTCACTGCACAGGTAAATGTAATGCTACGTATAAAAAAAGCAGAAGATAAATTAAGAGCAGAAAAAGAGAATTTAGAAGAACTCGTTTCGGAGAGAACAAAAGATTTGAGAACGAGCGAAGGAAAGCACAAAAGTATTCTTAATGCGATGGACGATTCTGTTTTTGTACTCGACAAAGAAAATCGTTTTGTATCGTTTTATGCACCGGAACAAGAACTTTACAAACCATCTTCAGAGTTTTTGGGTAAAACTCATGCAGAGATTATGCCGGCAAATATCGATAAATTATTTACTCGTGCTTTGCAAAAAGTAATGGAGGGAAAGGCGGCGGAATATGAATTTAGTTTTGACTTGCCCGATGGTAAACATTGGTACGAAATAAAACTTTCTGCAATTAACGAAGATGGTAAATATTCAGGATTAACAGCTGTTTCAAGAGATATAAGCGCCCGTAAATTAGCTGAAATAGCCGTGCAGAAGAATGAAGAAAAACTCCGCTTGATGATTGATAATTCACCTGTTGGAGTTAGCACAACAGATTTAGAAGGTCATTTTGTGGAGGTAAATCCTACATTGTGCGAAATGACTGGTTACACAAAAAATGAAATGATTGGTAAACATTTCAACCAATTCTCGCATCCTCACGACACAGAAAAGAATGTAAAACTATTTAACAAATTAATAGAGGGGGAAATAACTTATTTCGATATTGAAAAAAGATATATTCATAAAAATAAAAACATTATAAATGTTTTTATTAGAGCCCAACTCATTCGCGATAATAAAGGGAACCCTTTATTTCAAACAGCTATAATTGAAGATGTTACCGAGCGAAAAAAGGCAGAAGAATTACTTATAAAACAAGAGGCAAGAATACGCAGCATTTTTCGCTCTGCACCTGTTGGAATTGGAGTAGTTAGTAATAGAATGCTCTTGCAAGTGAATAATCACTTGTGCGAAATGACAGGGTACGAAGCGGACGAATTATTTAATCAAAATTCCAATATTCTTTATCCTACAAAAAAGGAATACGAACGAGTTGGCAAATTTAAATACGACCAAATAGAAGAACTTGGAACTGGCACGGTAGAAACACAATGGAAAAGAAAAGACGGTAAAATAATTGACGTTCTTTTAAGCTCAACTCCCATAGATAGAAATGATTGGAGTGTGGGAGTAACTTTTTCAGCACTCGACATTACCGAACGAAATTTGGCAGAAAAGCAATTGCGTGAGAACGAACATAAATTCCGTTTGCTGGCCGATAATACTTACGACTGGGAATACTGGATCGACCCCGATGGCAATTATATTTATTTATCGCAAGCTTGTGAGCGCATAACCGGTTACAGTCCCAATGAGTTTCAGAAAAGTCCTGAATTATTATTTAAGCTGGTGCATCCGGATTATGCTGAAAAAGTTTACAAGCATTACCACGGCGAATTAGAAATGCATGAACCAATATTTAATTTCGAATTCCCAATTATCCATCGCAACGGAGAAGTTAGGTGGCTTGAACATAATTGCACTCCGGTATTTAATACTGAAGGTGTTTTTCTGGGAAGACGTGGCAATAATAGAGATATTACAGAACGATTGCAAGCACAAGAGGCACTGAAAGAAGGCGAGGAACGTTATAAAGATTTGGTAGAGAAAGCTCGTATTGCTGTTTTGATTGACGATAAGGATGGAAAGTTTACTTATTTCAATGAAACTTTTTGTAATATTTTTGGATATTCCGAAGAAGAAATAAAAGTTCGATCCATACAATCTCTCGTTCACCCCGATGATGTAGATAGAGTTATGCAATTGCATAATAAACACCTGAGAGGGGAACAGAAATCTTCGAGATATGAATTCAAAGGAGTTAAAAAAGATGGATCAATAATACATCTTGAAGTAGATGCACTTGAACTTAAAGATAATGAAGAAGTAGTAGGTACAAATTCGTATTTGTGGGATATTACCGAAAGAAAATTAGCAGAGGAAACCCTAAAAGAAAACGAACAAAAACTACGTAATATTTTCGAAAACAGCACCAACCTTTTTTATTCGCACACACCAGAACATGTAAATACTTATTTAAGTCCGCAGGTGAAAGATATTTTGGGATACAGCCAAGAGGAAGCGATGGTACATTGGACAGAATTTGTGTCGGATAATCCTATAAATGAGCTTGGTTATAAAATTACAGAAAAAGCAATAAAAACCGGCAAACGACAAGCATCTTACGAATTGGAGCTAATTAAAAAGAACGGCGAGAAAATTTGGGTGGAAGTAAGAGAGTATCCACAAACCGAAAATGGTAAAACCGTAGCAATTATTGGTTCATTAACCGAAATAACCGAACGCAAAAAAGCAGAGCAAATTCAAAATGTTCTGTACAATATTTCGCAAGCCGCAATTACGAGTAAAAGCATCGAAGATTTAATAACAATTATCCAAAAGCAATTGGGTAAAATTATTGACACTAAAAACTTCTACATCGCATTTTACGATGAGAAGACTGACACTTTCTCTTCGGCATATATAAGCGATGAAAAAGATAGAATAGAAACCTGGCCAGCCGGTAAATCATATAGTGCTTATGTTTTAAAAACAGGGAAATCGTTATTGGTTACAAAAGATGATGCAGAAAAAATGAGAGTGGCTGGTGAGATTATAAACGTTGGTGTTCCTTCAGAAATTTGGCTTGGAGTTCCTTTATTTAGCGATGGAGTTGCAAAAGGCGTTCTTGCTGTTCAAAGTTATACAAACAAAAATGCATATTCGCTAAACGACTGTGAAATGCTTGAATTTGTAGCAAGCCAGATCAGCACTTCGCTGGAAAGAAAAAATGCAGAGTACATTTTAAAAGAAAGTGAAGAGAGATATAGAATGTTGTCGAAACTTACTTTCGAAGGAATAGTTCTACATGAAAATGGTATTATTGTAGATATAAACTTGTCGGGAGCAAAAATGTTTGGTTACGAACATGAAGAAATAGTAGGTAAAGAGGTTTTTGATTTTATTGATAAAAAAGATAAACCGAAGATTATTGAGAACCTTAGGAAATCTTATTCATTACCCTATGAATTGGAAGGAGTTAAAAAAGACGGAACAAAATTTCCCATTGAAATTGAGGGAAGAGATGTTATTAGAGAGGTTGACAAAATAAAACTTAGAGTTGCAGCCATAAGAGATTTAACCGAACGCAAAAAAGCAGAGCAAATCCAAAATGTTTTGTACAACATTTCAAATGCTGTTACAATAAACGAAAACCTGGAACTTTCAATTGGAAGAATACAAAAAGGTCTTGGAAGCATTATCGATACTTCTAACTTTTATGTGGCACTTTACGACAAAAAAACAGATTCGTTTTCTCTTCCATTTTTTGCCGATGAAAGAGATAAACTTACTTCATTTCCCAAAGGGAAAACTTTAACCAGGTTCGTACATAAAACTAAAAAACCATTATTGGCCACAACTAAGGTTTTAAAACAATTAGAAAATTCAGGCGATATCGAAAAAGTAGGTACCGATTCGAAAATATGGCTTGGAGTACCTCTTAGAATTGAAGGTGATGTAATGGGTGTTCTTGCTGTTCAAAGTTATGCCAACGAAAATGCATTTGATGAATCGGACATGAAAATGCTTGAATTTGTTTCCGACCAGATAAGTCTTACCATTCATCGTAAAAAAGCCGACGAAAATATTAGAAAACTTTCCACTGCAGTAGAACAAAGTCCATCGGTAATTGCAATTACTAATTTAGCGGGTAATTTCGAATACGTTAATCCTAAGTTTACCGAGCTAACCGGGTTTAATAGCGATGAAGTTATTGGGGAAAATGCAAGAATCTTAAAATCAGGGGAGCAGAGCAATGAATTTTATGAAAAATTTTGGCAGACAATAAATGCAGGGAATGAATGGCACGGAGAATTCCATAACAAGAAAAAAGATGGTAGGTATTTCTGGGAAGCAGCTTCTGTTTCTCCAATTCTAAATGAAGATGGAGAAATAATTAATTACATTAAAGTTGCAGAAGATATTAGCGAACGAAAACGTTCAGAACAAATTCAACAGGTAGTTTATAATATTTCGGAAGCTGCAATTTCATCCCAAAATTTTGGTGAATTAATAAATGCCATTCAAAAACAATTGGGTTCAATTATCAACACGAATAATTTTTACATTGCCTTTTACGATAAAGAAACTGATGTGTTCTCGTCGCCATTTGTAAGCGACGAAAAAGATGATTTGACTTCCTGGCCGGCAGGAAAATCTCTTAGTTCCTATGTGGTTAAAAATATCGAGTCGTTATTGATAACCAAAGAGGAAATTCTAAAAATGAATGAAGAGGGAAAAGTCGATTTAGTAGGTGTGCTCTCCGAAGTGTGGCTGGGAGTTCCTTTAATTTATGATGGAATAGCTGAAGGAGTTTTTGCGGTTCAAAGTTATACAGATAAAAATGCATTTGCCGAGTCGGATATGAAAATGCTTGAGTTTGTATCCGACCAAATTAGTACTTCCATTCATCGCAAAAAGGCAGAGGAAGATTTAAAAACAGCACTTGTCAAAGCTACCGAATCCGATCGTTTAAAATCAGCCTTTCTCGCTACCATGTCGCACGAATTAAGGACTCCGTTAAATGCCATAATTGGGTTTTCTGAATTTTTGGATAGAGATTTACCAACTGACGATGTTGTAAAGTTTGGAGAAATAATAAACACAAGTGGAAATCATTTGCTTAGTATTGTTAACGATCTTTTTGATATCACATTAATTGAAGCCGGCGAAACAAAAGTTACAAAAGAGGAAGTAACATTGGGTGCAATTCTTTACGACGTACAAACAGTGGTTGAAGAAAAGCAGCAGCGGAATGAAAAAGGAAATATTGAGCTAAAATTAATTTTTCCTCCCGGAGAAGAAGATTTTAAATTTAAAACAGACGAGAATAAAATAAAACAAATACTTATTAATTTATTGAAAAATGCGCTCAAGTTTACCGAAGAAGGGCACATACATTTTGGCTGCGAAATTGTTGCTGATCAAATCTTACCGTTTTTGAAATTTTATGTAAAAGACACTGGTATCGGTATTTCAAAAGATAAGCAAGAACTCATTTTCGACATATTCAGACAGGTGGAAGATTCCAATACCAGAAGATATGGTGGAACCGGAATTGGATTGTCGGTGGCAAAACGACTCACCGAACTTTTGGGTGGTAAAATCTGGCTCGAATCGGAAATAAACAAGGGAAGCTCGTTTTATTTTACAATACCATTCGAAAAACCGGAAAATAGTATTCAAGCTGAATCTGAAGAAAATGCAGCAAAAAAAGAGAATAAATCGAAAACAATATTGATAGTGGAAGACGATGAGGCTAGTGTCAAACTCATTGAAGTGGTGTTTAGCCATTTAGAAATTAATTTTATTTGGGTAGAAAATGGCGAAGAGGCAATTCAACATTGCAGAGAAAATCCTGAGATTGATTTAGTACTTATGGACATTAATTTGCCGGTATTGAATGGATTTAAAGCCACAAAAGAAATAAGAAAGTTTCTTCCAAATTTACCTATAATTGCCCAAACGGCATTTGCAATTGCAGGCGACAGGGAAAATTCTTTGGACGCCGGATGCGACGATTATATTTCTAAGCCAATAAATAAAAATGAACTTTTAGAAATGATTGCCAAATACATTTAGAATAAGAGTTCAACAGCAAACAATAAATTATTAATCTTTCTTGCTGAAACTTTAAGTTTCCTCCGTGTTCCTCTGTGAAATAACTTTTTTTCTAACTTTCTTTTTTAGAAGTTGCTTTTACGCTAATTTGCACAGAGTCATTTGAAACCACAATCAGAATAAAAAAATCTCTGCAAAGAATCTTATGTTTTAATTAAAGTGCAAAAAATTCGTATATTTAAAAACCAAAGCCACACGAAATCAACAATTTAAAGTGTGCTTTTAGTAATGATTAAAAATTGAAATCATGCTACAAAAATCACAAAAAGACCCGCTGAAAATTCGTAAATACGCGTTGTACGGGGCTGTTCTCTTTACTTTGTTAATAGTAGTGTTGTTGCAATTAGATATTCGAAATAATTATTTCGCTTATATAATAATCTGGCTTTTAGGTTTGGGAATCATTATTATTTCTTATTTGCGATTAATAAAAAGTGATAAAAAACATCGGGCTGCCGAAGTTGAACTTTTTGAGCTAAACAGCGAGTTGGAAGAAAAAGTAGAACTGCGAAGCCGTGAATTGCAAAAATCGCAACGCGACTGGGAAAATATTTTTAATACACTGGGAACTCCTGCCCAGCTTATAAATTCTGATTTTACTATCAAATATGTAAACGAAGCAACTTTAACCTTTTTTAATACTACATCTTCCGACATTATTGGCAAAAAATGTCATTCTCTATTCCACGATAAGAATACTCCCCCGGAATTTTGTCCTTTAATAAAATCACATTCTAAAAATGCTCCGGCTCGAAGCGAAATTAAATTTGAGACTCAAGATAAATCTTTCATTGTAAACTGCTCGCCAATATTTGATGACAATGGAAACATTGAATATTTCATGCATGTTATGACCGATATTTCAGCGAAGAAAGAGGCAGAACTTCAAATTAAAACAATTATTGAACAAGCCGGAGATGCCATATATATTTCCGATTTTGATGGAAATATTATGGAAATTAATCAGCAGGCAATAAAAGAAATTGGATATTCGCGCAAAGAATTTATGAAATTGAAAGTTTGGGAATTGGATGAAGTTTATCCCGACTTAGATGCTTTGCAAGCTTTCTGGAATTCGATGAAACAATACGAACCAATAACTTTTGAAACCGTTCATAAAAGAAAAAATGGGAGCTCTTTTCCTGTTGAACTTCGGGTTAGTTTAACCGAAATTGTAGGGAAAAAAACAATTATGGGTTTTGCCCGTAATATAAGCGAGCGGAAAAAAACAGAAGATGAGTTAACTAAATACCGCGAACAACTTGAAGAATTGGTAAAAAACAGAACAGATGAATTGGAAACAAAAAATTCGGAACTCGAACGAATAAACAAACTTTTTGTAGGCCGCGAGTTGCGGATGAAAGAATTAAAAAAGGAAATCGAAAAACTAAAAGCAGAAAAAAGAAATGGCTAAAAACTGGAAAACAGATAAAAATCTTTTTACTGTTGGCGTTTTTCTAATAGCAATTTTAATCCTCAGCTCAATGGGCGTTTTGTTGTTTATGGGTTATTCGTCGCAGTCGCTGGCAAACAGACAATCTCCACAAATCCGAAGTCTTAAACAAATTAAAATTGAAATGATTACCGGGCATTTATGGCTCGAAGAAATTTTAAGCGGCGACCGCAATGAAAATATTCAGGATGTTTATAATCATTTCGAAAAAGTAGATGATTACATTCAACCCTTGTTCTATGGAGGCAGTTTAGGTAATATTCACATTTTTCCGATTGATGATTCTGCCATAAAAGAAAATATAAATGAGCTGATTCAGTTAAAAGATACACTGTTTATTTTAACAGAATTGCGTTTTGCCGAATTAGAGAAAGCACAGGCCGGAACAGAAATGGACGAAAATTATGATGCCGTTTTTGAACGGTTTTTGCAAAAATCGAATGCCATTGAAAAAGCTTTGGTAGTACTACAGCGGAAGAATGTAAAAAGATACAACTCCACACAAACAATTTTAAAAATAGGTTTGTTCGTCCTCGGAATTTTAGTCCTGTTTGTTTTTATCTGGCTCGAACGTTATAAAAGCAAAAAGCAAAAACAATTGATATTTTCAAACTCAAAACTGCTTGAAAGTGAGAAGAGATTCAGAACCATATTTAACTCTGTAAACGATGCAATTTTTGTTCACGATGCCAAAACAGGCGAAATTATAGATGTAAATAACAAAACGCTTGAATTATATGGCTACTCTTTCGAAGAGATTCTAAAATTAGATGTTGGCGAAATTAGCTCTGGTGTTCCTCCTTATACACACGAAAATGCATTAAAAAAACTAAATAAAGCCCTTAGCGGACAGCCACAAATTTTTGAGTGGCAAGGCAAACATAAAGATGGAACAGTTTTCTGGGACGAAGTGAATATGCAATTTGCAATAATTGGGGGAAAAGAAAGGGTGCTTGTTACGGTGCGAGATACAACAGAGCGAAAAATAACTGAAATTTCATTAAAACGAACGCACGACCGGCTGATAAACATTCTGGAAAACATGACCGATGGTTTTGTTTCGCTGGATACCAACTGGGTTTATACTTATGTAAATAAACGGGCCGGCGAAATGTTTGGCAGTAAACCTGAAGATTTGGTGGGCAAACACATTTGGACAGAATTTCCGGAAGGCATTGACCAACCCTTTTACAAAAACTATTACAAAGCTGCCGAAACACAAAAACAAATTGTTTTCGAAGATTATTACCAACCCTGGAACCGGTGGTACGAAAATCGGATAATCCCTTCGGAAAATGGACTGGCAATATTTTTTCAGGATATTACCGACCGGAAATTGGTTTCTGAAGCCATTAAAGAAAGTGAAGCGAGACTTAAAGAAGCGCAACGAATTGCAAAAGTAGGTAGCTGGGAGTTAAATCTAATTACCAATAAACTTTCGTGGTCCGACGAAGTTTACCGACTGTTCGATTTAGAGCCCCAACAATTCAAGGCAACTTATGATGCATTTCTCGATAATATCCATCCCGACGACAGGGATTTTGTAAATAATGCATACACCGAATCGGTAAAAAACAAAATACCATATAATATCGATCACCGTGTTTTATTGAAAAATGGAACGCTAAAATATGTACACGAATATTGCGAAACTTTTTACGATGAAAAGGGGAAATCTCTAAAGTCTGTTGGTACAGTGCAGGATATAACAGAACGTAAATTAGCCGAAGATGCTCTTTTAGAGAGCCAGACACTAAACTCAAAAATATTAGAAACTTCGCCCGATATTATTTACGTTTACGATATTGTTGAGCGAAAAAATGTGTACAGTAACTCGGGTATTACAAAAGTTTTGGGTTATTCATTGGAAGAAATAAAAGTATTAGGAGAAAGCCTTCTTCCCGAATTAATGCACCCCGACGATTTTAAAAGTTATCTCGAAAATATAATTCCACGTTATCAAAAAGCAGCCGACGAAGAAATTATCGAGCACGAATACCGCATGAAGCACAACAATGGAAATTGGTGCACTTTACTTTCTAAAGAAACTATTTTTCTACGTGATGAAAATGGTGCGCCAAAACAAATTTTTGGAATTACAAGCGATATTACCAAGCGAAAAAAAGCAGAAATAGAACTCGAGAAACACCGTAATAATTTGGAAGAACTGGTAAAAGAAAGAACTGGTGAATTGAATGAAAGTCAGAATGCATTATTGAATTTAGTTGACGACCTAAATAAACAATCAGCCAAACTCGCAAATTCGAACAAACAACTTTCAGAAATGAATGAAGAGCTAGAAACATTCACCTATTCGGTTTCGCACGATTTAAAAGCTCCCCTGCGAGGAATTGATGGTTACAGCCAGTTGTTACTCGACAGTTATAATAAAAATTTAAATTCAGAAGCAAAAGAATTTTTAGGGAATATTCGAAAAAGTACCCAACAAATGAACCAGCTTATTGAAGATTTGTTGTCGTATTCAAGAATGGAACGTAAAGATTTTATTACTGAAAGTGTACATTTTAAACCTTTAATTGATAACCTTTTGTTATACTATTCAAAAAACATTAACCAACAAAAAGTAGAAGTAACAATTAAATTTCCTGAAATATTTAAACCGCTTGCCAATAAAGATGGGATGAACTTGGTAATGCGAAACCTAATTGACAATGCAATTAAGTTTTCTTCTAAAAAAGAAAAACCGAAAATTGAAATTGAAGGTAGCGAAACCGAAACTCATTGGCATATATTTGTAAAAGACAACGGAATTGGTTTCGACATGAAATACCACAACCGAATATTTAAAATCTTTCAGCGTTTGCATTTAACCGAGGAATACGAAGGTACAGGAATTGGACTGGCAATGGTAAGTAAAGCAATGAACCGGATGAATGGTAAAATTAGAGCGGAAAGTGCTCCGCAAAAAGGAGCTTGTTTTTATTTAGAAATTAAAAAGGGGAAAGTCATTTGACAGTCAATTAGTTGTCATTCGATGGTTATTAAATAGTCATTCAGTAGCAACAATAATATGAATTGGGTTAAAATACTTTTTATAACACTCTGTGTAACTCTGTGAAAACTTTGTGTAACTCTGTGAAATAGCCTCTTCTAAAAAAATAGAAAAAAGCTGTTACACAAAGGAACACGGAGAAGACCTGAAGTTTCTGAAAGAAAAAACGAACGAAATAAAATACAACAATAAAACCACAATAAAATGGCAAATAAATTTAAAAATGCTCCAATTCTTTTGGTTGAAGACAATCCGGTAGATATCGATTTAACACTTCGGGCATTTAAAAAGCGAAACTTAACCAACCCTATACAAGTTGCCCGCGATGGTGAAGAAGCTGTGGGTTTTATCGACAAATGGAATGCAGGCAAACAAATTCCGGTAGTTATTTTACTCGACTTAAACTTGCCAAAAGTAAATGGTTTGGAAGTGCTGGCAATTATTAAATCGAATCAAAAGTACAATACAATCCCGGTGGTTGTTCTTACTTCTTCGTCCGACAACAAAGACATAGAAAAAGCATATAAACTTGGCGCGAACTCGTACATTATTAAACCGGTAAATTTCGACAAATTTGTAGAGGTTGCTTCTCAAATAGAATTATACTGGAATGTGTTAAACGAGCCTTTAATTTAAATAAAGAATAGAGTGAATTACTTTATTGTTTCACACTGCGTAAGAGCTTTTCAAAAAAGCCATCAGAAATATGAAATATTTAGTAGATAAAATTTATATTGAGAGTATGTTCTTTTATTTGACAAATAGATTTAATGGCTAAAGCCCATATTTGAAGGATTTTTATAGCCCCAGGCTTAAGCCTGGGTAATTTAAATCAGAACAAGACAGGGTTTTAACCCTTAATTTTTTTTAACAGTAACAAATGTTCATATTTTTAATTAGTATATTCAAGATAAGTGCGATTTAATAAGAAAATTAATCTCATGACAAAAATACTTTTACTCGAAGACAATTCCATGGATGCCGACCTGGTTCGTATGGAATTAAAAAACAGTTTGCCGCACGCAGAGCTAATAGTAGTAAATCGTTTGGCAGAAGCAAGAAAATTAATGCTTAATAAACCTGTTTTTAATATTGCTCTTTTCGATTTAAAATTACCCGACGGCAACGGAATGGAGCTGTTAAGCGAATTGCGCGAACAACATTGTGACACGCCCATTATAATATTAACCGGCGAAGGTTCGGAAGAAATAGCAATTACCGCTTTAAAAGCCGGTGCCAACGATTATATTCCCAAAAAGCCTGGTTTTCAAAAACTGGTTCCCGGTCAAATAGAATTTACATTAAAACATGCATTGGCAAACCAAAAACATCTTTCTGTTTTATACGTCGAGCACCACAAAAGCGACATCGATTTAACCCGTCATCATTTTAAAAGAGTTGCTTCTTATATTCATTTAACAACGGTTTCAACCGGAACCGATGGCTTAAAACTTCTACCTGAAAGTAACGAATCGGTGTGCGAATTTGATGTGCTTTTACTCGATTATCGTTTACCTGGATTAAACGCCCTTGAAATTGCAAAAATAATCCGCCACGAGAGAAAACTCTCAATAGCCATTGTTATTGTAACCGGGCAAGGCGACGAAAAAATTGCTGTTGAAGCACTAAAAATTGGAGTTGACGATTACGTTGTAAAGCACGATAATTATTTACTCCGAATGCCATCGGTTATTACAAGTGCATATCGCCGTCGCGAATTGGAGCGCCAAAAACAAGCACTTAAACAAAGCGAAACCAAATTCCGTTTGCTTGCAGATTATGCTGCCGATTGGGAATATTGGATAAATCCGGAAGGGGAATATGTTTATATATCGCCCGCCTGCGAAAAAACAAGCGGTTATCCTCCAGAAGCATTCAAAAAAAATAAAAACCTGTTAATTGAAATTGTACATCCCGATTTTCGTGAAATAATTAAAGAACACTACACGCAAAAAGTAAAAATTCTTCATAAACCCATCGAGTTCCTGATTGTAACTGCCGATGGTAAAGAGAAATGGATCAGCCATTTTTGCCGTCCGGTTTACGATGAAAACAATAATTATTTAGGCAAACGCGGGGTTAATCGAGATATTACCGAGCAAATGCAGGCCCAAATTTCTCTTAAACAAAGCGAAAAACGATCCAAATCTATCATTGAACAGGCTACAGATGCTTTATTTATTATAGATTTTAATGGGAATATTGTTGAGGCAAATAATAAGGCATGTGAAAATCTTGGATTTACTCGCGAAGAATTTTTGTCAATGTCAATTAGTGATCTTGACAAAAGTTACAGTGATATTGATTTTCGTGAAACCACAATACACCAATTACAGAAGGGAGAAAACGTAACTATTGAAAGTTATCAAATTAGAAAAAATGGTACAAGCTTTCCAGCAGAAACAAGTCTGGGAATTATTGAACTGAAAAATGAAAAGGTTATTTTAGGATTTGTGCGAGACATTAGCGAACGCAAACGTGCCGAACTAGTTCAAGAGGTTATACTTAATATTTCGAATGCCTCTGATATTGCTGCTAATTTGGAAGAAACCATGCAAATAATTCAGCAAGAATTAGGGCGCTTAATGAATACCAAAAACTTTTTTGTAGCATTTTATAACAGGGAAACCGACCAGCTAAGTTTACCCTATTACAAAGATGAAAAATACCAGATTGGAGAATTTCCGGCGGGTAAAACTTTAACCAGAATGGTTATAAAAAAGGGGCAGTCACTGTTGATAAATGAAGATAAAATAATAAAATTACAAAAAGAAGGTAGGATAAACAGAGTTGGTTATAGTTCGAAAATATGGCTGGGTGTTCCATTAAAAATAAAAGGAAAAATAATTGGTGCTTTTGTAATTCAGAGCTATTCGAATGCGGAAGCATACACCGAAAAAGACAAAGAGATACTTGAAATAATATCGAAACAAATAAGCATTTCGGTTGAAAGGAAAAGTGCAGAAGAGAAATTGCTGGCTGCCTTGGAATCTGCCAAAGAATCGGATCGGATGAAAACCGTATTTCTTGCCAATATGTCGCACGAATTACGTACTCCGCTTAATTCCGTTATCGGATTCTCCGATATTATAAGCGAAGACTGGCCAATTGAGGAAATTGTTAGGTTTAATAAAATTATTAATGGAAGTGGAAAACATCTGTTAAATATAGTTGAAGATCTTTTTGATGTGACGCTTATAGAAACAGGCGAAACGAAAATTATTAATGAAGATTTTGAACTAATTTCTGTAATAGACAGCGTTCGGAATATGGTAGAGGACGAACAAAAAAGACTAAATAAACAAGACATTTCAATAAATTTCGAAATTCCTGATGAAAGTAAAAACTTGATCGTCCATTCTGATGCATCTAAACTAAGACAAATACTTTTAAACCTGCTGAAAAATTCTCTTAAATTCACACACGAAGGACATATACGTTATGGTTATAAAATAGATTTAACTAAAGAAAATCCTGCTATTTTATTTTATGTGGAAGATACAGGCATTGGAGTTCCAAAAGAAAAACAGAAATATATTTTCGACGTTTTCAGGCAGGTCGAAGAGTCAAACACAAGAACATACGGAGGAACCGGTTTAGGCTTAACAATTTCGAAAAACCTAACGGAACTTTTGGGTGGTCAAATTTGGCTTGAATCGGAAGTGGAGAAAGGAACAACTTTCTATTTTACTTTACCCTACGATATAAATATAAACAGAAAGGTAAAAAATAAAAAAATCGACAAAACAAAGGTTGAATCCAAATTAGCGAGTAGTAATAAAAAGATACTTATTGTTGAAGATGATGAATCGAATTATAACTTTTTGGAAGTTGTTTTGGAGAATTCGGGACTTGAAATTATTTGGGCAAAAAATGGAAAGGAAGCCATAGAATTTTGCACAACAAATACCGATATTAATCTGGTGTTGATGGATATTAATTTACCCGATATGAGTGGTTATGAAGTAACAAAAAAGATTAAGGGAATATGTAATAATCTAACAATAATTGCAACTACAGCTTATGCTTTAGCAGGAGACCGCGAGAAATCGATTAAAGCCGGCTGCGATAATTATATTGCAAAACCAATAAAACCAGCTGAATTGTTAAAGCTGCTTAATAATTATCTAATCTAATCAATTAAGTCATAGTGGTTTTTGTAATATAATTTCCTTATTTGAATACTCGTTTAGTATCATATTACTTATTTGCACGTCATGCTGAACTTCCAGCCCGACTGTTCTGGCGGGGTTTCAGCATCTCATAACTTTTGTTAATCAACATCATATCAATTAGACCCTGAAACAAATTCAGGGTGACGGACATATTATGATGTATTACGGATATTCAATTTTCCTTATTATTTACCTAAAATTCAGTGAATATAATCCGTAAACAAATTTTTTAGTTTATCAAAATATTTAGTTTTATTTTGCTCAGTTCGTGTAAACAAAATGAGTTAACTTTTTTTATTTTTGCACCATGCAAATTACCGCAATAATATTAGCAGGTGGTAAAAGTCGCCGAATGGGCACCGACAAAGCTTTTCTTCTATTGAACAATCATACATTATTAGATTGTGCAATAAAAATTTGCCAGCCGTTTTGCAAATCTATTTTAATTAGTTCTAATTCCGTGGAACACAAAAAAATTGGGTATAATATTATTCCCGACGAAATTTTGGATTGTGGACCAATGGGTGGAATATTGTCCTGTTTAAAGGAAACTGAAACCGAATGGAATTTTGTAATAAGTGTTGATTCTCCATTTGTTGAACCCGAATTAATTCAATTTTTGATAACTGAAATTGGTGAATTTGATGCAGTTGTTCCTGTTCATTCAAAAGGCAAAGAACCACTAATTGCTTTGTATCATAAAAATAGTTTAGTTGAAATTGAAAAAAAAATAGAATCGGGGAATTTTAAAATGCACGATTTGTTAAAAACCATAAATACAAAATTTGTGGATGTGCAAGAGTTAATCGAGAAATACCCCAAAATTTTTCACAACCTCAATCGCCCGGAAGATTTATAAATAAAAAGCTTATAGCTACAAGCTACGAGTGTTAAAAAGATGATTCCTTATTTTCTGCGACTGCGACTGCGACTGCAAACTGCGACTTCTCCCTGCGACTGATCACTGAGACTGTGACTGCAAACTGCGACTTCCTCATCACCCAAATTCCGAAATATTCTCCAGTCTTTTTTTATCAGCTATCTGAATGTCTTTCCCAAAAATTTTAATGATTTTGTCTTTTCTGAACTCTGATAAAGTACGAATCACATTTTCTGTGGTCATCCCAATATATTCAGCTATTTCTCTTCGCGAGATGGGAAGTTCAAATTCGTCGTTTTCGTAAATATGGTTAGCAAAATAGAGTAAAACATGTGCCACCCTTCCTTTTAAATGTTTGCGTTTTATTTCCAGACTATCTAAAACAATTTTATCGGTAGCCTGACTAACGCGTGTCATTAAATCCATGGTAAACATGGCATTTTGTTGTGCATAATTTTTAACTACATCAAGGTCTAAAACACAAACCACCGAGTCTTCAACAGCCGATACCGAATATTTATAATTATCTGAAGAGAAAACACTTAAAATACTTACAAAATCAAATGGTTTCGAAAAACTAATTATCTGGTCTTTGCCTTCAATTGTAGTTTTCGATAATTTCACCAAACCTTCTTTCATGTACAGAAACTCACTAATCAATTCTCCTTCCCCAATAATAACTTCACCTTTTGAATAACCGCGTTCTTCTTTTATATCGCAAATATCAACTAATTCGTCAACGGTAACATGTGTGAAAAACAACGATTTTAGCTGACATTGTTCGCAACTGCATTTTGTATTTTGCTTGCTCATGATAAAAGGCATGTATTAAACTTCTAAAATACCAAAAACTTATGATATTTATTACTCTGTGATAATTATCATAACTCCTTTATTCAAAACATACTTTTCTATAGGTAGTTTTGTTATCTGAATTTTGAAATTTAATCAGTAAAATATGAAACGAATAGTAATACTTGGTGCCGGAACAGCGGGTACAATGATGGCAAATAAATTACGTAACACCCTGGATAAAGAAGAGTGGGGTATTACAATAGTTGACCAATTTAAAACACATTATTACCAACCCGGGTTTTTATTTATTCCGTTCGGAATTTATAACAAGGAAGATGTAATTAAACCGAAGGCAGATTTTATTCCATCCGGAGTAAATATGATTTACTCGGCTATCGACAGAGTTGAAGGACAAGCGAACAAGGTTCATTTGGAAGGCGGCAAAGTTTTAAATTACGATTTTTTAATTGTTGCCACGGGCACTAAAACCTATCCCGAAGAAACAAACGGATTAAAAGATAAACTTTGGTACAAAGAAATTTTCGACTTTTATACCGTTGAGGGTGCAGTTGCTCTTCAGAAGTTTTTGAAAGGTTGGGAAGGAGGAAAACTGGTAATGGCAATTACCGAACTACCATACAAATGCCCTGTTGCACCACTCGAATTTGTTTTCCTTGCCGATGCTTATTTTACCGAAATAGGAATTCGCGATAAAGTAGATATTACATATGTAACTCCAATGCCCGGAGCCTTTACTAAACCGGTGGCTACAAAAATGTTGTCCGAATTACTTGAGGATAAAAACATTAAGGTAATTCCCGATTTTTATATTGAGCGCGTTGATAATGATGAGAAAAAATTGGTTTCATACGATGAGCAAGAAATTCCTTTCGACGTTTTAACAGTTGTTCCTGTAAATATGGGCGACGAAATGGTGGAACGAAGCGGATTGGGCGACGATATGAATTTTGTTTTGACAGATAAGGAAACCATGCAATCAACTCAACATGAAAATATTTTTATACTTGGCGATGCTGCAAATATTCCAACATCGAAAGCTGGTTCTGTTGCGCATTTTGCCGCCGAAATACTTTTTGAGAATTTAATGAGTGCAATGGAAGGTCGTCCCTTACATGCTAAATTCGATGGCCACGCCAACTGTTACATCGAAACCGGTTTTGGCAAAGGTGCATTAATCGACTTCAATTACGATACCGAGCCACTTCCCGGAACATTTCCACTTCCCGGAATCGGACCGTTCGGATTGCTTAAAAACACAAAAATCAATCACTACGGAAAAGTAATGTTCCGGTGGATTTATTGGCACATTTTATTGAAAGGAAAAGAATTACCGGTTGAACCTTTAATGACAATGGCTGGTAAAAAAAAGGTGAATTAATTTGAAAGCGATGGAAGAAAAAGAACTAAAAACGCAAATTACAGAACTAAATCAGAAAGTTGATTTGTTGCTGGAATACGTAAACCAGCAACGACTAAAAACAAATCAGCTGGAAGATTTGATGGCAGACTTTTCTATAGTTGGAAAAGATATGTACGATTCAGCAGTTGAAGAACTGGATAACCGGATGGTAAACCTCGACCTCGATCAGGTAAAAGGGTTGGCACTCCGCTTTTTACGCAACATCGAAAACATAAATAATTTCCTCGAAATGTTTGAAAGTATGAACGACTTGTTTAAAGATGCAAGTCCGATTTTCAACGAGGTAATCATCGATTTCACTAAAAAAATGAATGAATTCGACCAAAAAGGATATTTCGAATTCTTTGCCGAAGCCGGAAATATTTTCGATAATATTATCACACATTATTCACCCGAAGATGTACGAAGTTTATCGGAGAATGTGGTGACCATTTTGGAAACCGTTCGTTCGGCAACTCAACCCGAAATGATGGCTGCAATTAATAACGGCCTTAAGATTTATGGTAGCATTGAAACGGAAAACATTCCCGAATATTCTATTTTCAAAGTTATGCGCGAAATGAATAAACCAGAAATGAAACGTGCCCTGGGATTTTTTGTAACATTTATGAAAAACATGGCAGCAGAAACAAATACTAAATAATACTTTTTTAAAGTCACACAAAAATTTGAAAATTACTACAAAATACAATTAGCAAATAAAAAATTATAACTAATAAAATAGAAATTATGGCAGAAAAAACATTGGCAGGAAAAGCAATTGAAGTTACAGATGAAGGTTACTTGGTAAACACTGGAGACTGGACAAAAGAAGTAGCAACCGAGCTGGCAAAAGAAGAAGGAATTGATCTCTCCGACAAACATTTTGAAGTGTTGGAATTCTTAAGAAAAGAGAGTGCTGCAGGTACTCAACTTTCAATTCGTAAAGTTGGAAAATCAGGAATTGTAGATATCAAAGGTTTGTATCAATTGTTTCCAGGTGGACCATTAAAGTTTTCATCAAAATTTGCGGGTATTCCTAAACCAGCAAGTTGTGTTTAATCATTAAAACCTAAAAAATTATGACTGAAGTAAAAGAAACACCTTTAAAAAAGGTAATGATTATTTGCGCGAAAGCAAGTATCGAAGATGTTTATGCAGCTTTAATAATGGCTAACGGAGCAGTTATGGAAGGAATTGAGGCAAAACTGTTTTTTACTTTCTTTGGATTGGATGCAATCACCAAAAAGCAAATGAATAAGTTGCACACTGGTGTTGTTGGAAACCCGGGAATGCGTATGCCTGGAGGACTTCCATTTCCAACCTTGCTTGGAGTAATCCCGGGTGTTGAAGCAGGCGTTTCCGCAATGATGAAAAAACAGATGGACGAATTGGATGTTCCACCGGTTGACGAATTCCTGGATATGATTACTGCTGGTGGCGGCGAAGTTTATGCCTGTAAAATGGCTGCCGATATGTTTAAACTAACAATGGATGATTTTAGTGAACATGTAAAAGCAATAATTACGGTTGGTGATTTGTATGCCATGTCCGGAGGTGACGGGTCTCAAATTATTTTTACATAATATTTCTTAAATACTTATTCTTCAAAGCGTTATTCATTGAGAATAACGCTTTTTGTTTGTTTGGAATCATTTTAAATTCCAAACAAAAGCCAATTTAAATTACTTCTGAAATTAAAATATAAACAATTGCATAGCAGTGAATTAGATAATGGAGTGTTGTATTTATATAAACATATGTGCGATATGATTTTAGGGTTTCTGAGATATCTATTTTTTTAGATATGTCGATATAAAGAATTACTATTTTTGCAAATTAAAAGAAGTAATATATGTCGAATTCAAGACGCGATTTTATTAAAATATCTTCATTAAGTGCAGCTGGAGTATTTGCAGGAGCACAATATTTGAAATCTGCAACACCCGGTTTTTCTAAAAATGAAATTAGAGAAATTGGCAAACTCGACTTAAAACGAACTCCAACTTATTGCGAAGTTTGTTTCTGGAAATGTGCAGGTTGGGTGCATAAAAATGAAGATGGTTCAATAAAAAAAATTACAGGGAACGACGACGACACGAATTGTAATGGTCGATTTTGTCCGCGCGGAACAGGTGGAATTGGAATGTATTATGACGAAGATCGACTAAAAAACCCTCTAAAAAGGGTAATCGGTGCCGATGGGAAACAGACCTACAAAGAAGTATCATGGGATGAGGCTTTTGATTTTATTGCAGAGAAATTGCAACAGATCAAAAAAGAACATGGTGCTGAATGTACAGCATTATTTACACACGGTTCAGGAGGAAAATATTTTGGTGATCTTTTAAAGGCTTTTGGTTCTACAAACATTGCAGCACCTTCGTATGCACAATGTCGTGGACCACGCGAAGTTGCATTTTTAGCAACTTATGGTGAAGGTTTAAATTCGCCTGAACCAACCGACATTCGAGATACTAGATGTTTGGTTTTAATTGGTTCGCATTTGGGCGAAAACATGCACAATGGGCAGGTTCAGGAAATGTCGGATGCTATTGATAAAGGAGCGGCGATAATTACTGTTGACCCAAGGTTTTCAACGGTGGCAAGCAAATCTAAATTCTGGCTTCCCATAAAACCGGCAACCGATATTGCCTTACTATTAACCTGGATTCGTGAAATTATAAATAACGATTGGTACGATGCAAAATATATTGATAAATATGCTTACGGTTTTGAGGAACTAAAAGCTTATGTTCAGCCATTTACACCCGAATGGGCGTACGGCATTACTACTATAAAACCAGACCAAATTCGTGAAACAGCTCGCGAAATGGCAAATGCAGCTCCATCTGTAATTATTCACCCGGGAAGACATGTAACCTGGTACGGAGACGATACGCAGCGTTTGCGCGCAGTTGCAATTTTAAATGCTTTGTTAGGTTCGTGGGGACGCCGAGGTGGGTTTTATGTTCCCGACAAAATGAGCGTACCCAATTATCCGCATCCTGAGTTTCCAAAACCTACGAGAAACTGGCGCGATGCAATGGGTGGAAAATACAAACTTGCTGATTTAGCTCTGGCATCAGGGGTTTGCGACGCGACTATTCCTTCAATAAATATAGATTGTAACATTAAAGGTTGGATTGTTAATGGCACGAACTTGATAATGACTTTGCCAGACCAGAAAAAAACCATCGAGGCAATGAATAATCTCGAACTTTTGGTTGTGGTTGATACAATGCCCATGGAGATTACCGGTTACGCCGATATAGTTTTACCTGAATGTACTTATCTGGAGAGATACGATTCTTTGAGGGTTGTTCAGGGTAGAGTGCCAAATATGGCATTGCGTATGCCAGCAGCAGAACCAAAATACAACTCGAAACCAGCATACTGGATGGCGAAAGAGCTTTCAAAAAAATTAGGTTTGGAAGAATATTTTGCGTGGAATTCGATTGAAGAGATGTTGGATTGGCAATTGAAACAAGTTGATTCGTCGTTGGAAGAGATGAAACGAATTGGGGTAAAAAATCTTCCCCGTGAATACGATGACATCTATTTTCAGGATGGTGAAGACATTGAATTCAACACAAATACTGGAAAAATAGAACTCTATTCAACAGCACTGGAAGAAGAAGGATTCGACCCGATGCCGCGTTATACTCCGCACGAGGAACCTCCTGCAGGATTTTATCACCTGAATTATGGCAGGGCACCTATGCATACTTTTAGCCGAACTGCAAATAATCCTAATCTTACAGATTTAATGGATGAAAATAAAGTTTGGGTAAATCCGAAAGTGGCAAAAGAATGGGATTTAACAAATGGACAAGAAGTTTATCTTGAAAATCAAGATGGAATTGTTTCCGATTTTACAATAAAAGTTAGAGTAACAGAGCGGGTTCGTTTCGATTCGGTTTATATGGTTCATGGCTTTGGTCATAACAATAAAAAACTGACACGGGCACATGGAAGAGGAGCCAGCGATTCGCAATTAATAACACGAGTTTTAATCGACCCGGTAATGGGTGGAACAGGAATGAGAGGAAATTTTGTAACATTTCGTTTTGAAAAAGAAGAGGAGGAGCAGTCATGAGATATGCAATGGCGATTGATACAAAAAAGTGTGTAGGATGCTCAGATTGTGTAGTAGCTTGTCAAACCGAAAATAATGTTCCGGTTGGCTACTGTCGCGACTGGATTGTTGAAGTAACCGATGGAACCTATCCGCAATTGGAAATTGAAATTCGTTCAGAAAGATGTAATCACTGCGAAAATTCACCCTGTGTAAGATGCTGCCCCACCGGAGCAAGCCACTACGAAGATGGTGGAATTGTAAAAGTAACTCCAAATGAATGTATTGGTTGTGGTGCGTGCATTACAAGTTGTCCGTACGATGCACGTTATCCTCACCCCGATGGTTATGTAGATAAATGTACATTCTGTCACCATCTGCTGCAAAAAGGTGAGCAGCCGGCGTGTGTTGCAGTTTGTCCAACAAAGTGTATGTACTTTGGCGATCTGGATAATCCGAACAGCGATGTATCGAAGATACTTAAAGAAAGAAAACATAAAACACTGATTCCGGAAGCCGGGACAAAACCACATGTGTATTATCTAATATAGAAAACGAAAGTTTCAGGTTGAATGACTTTGAACCTTAAACTTTAAACTTTGAACTTCAATATGAGAGAAGAAATAATAACATCAGGAAGACTAAATCCTTACATCGATCCACATTTAGATATCTGGCACTGGCACATTCCTCTTTATCTGTTTTTAGGTGGACTGGCCGCAGGAATATTATTTTTTGCCAGTTTATATACAATTCTTGGAAAAGAAAATAAATACAGTGGAGCAGTGCGAAGAGCTCCCGTTGTAGTTCCATTTTTGCTTATAATTGGTCTGACTGCTTTATTTTTCGATTTGAAACACAAATTGTATTTCTGGCAGTTATACACAACTATTAGAATCCAGTCGCCTATGTCGTGGGGAGCCTGGACTTTAATGGCAATTACGCCACTTTCTATGGTTTGGGTTGCCATTCATATCAAAGAATTTTTTCCGAATTGGGATTGGAAATTTGCCATCTTAAAAGAAATTGATATGTTTTTTAAACGAAATAAAATTTATTTAGCCTGGGCAATTCTCTACTTTTCGGTGATATTGGGAATTTATACAGGAATTTTATTTTCGGCTTTTAACGCCCGGCCACTTTGGAATACATCTATTTTAGGACCTCTGTTTTTAACGTCGGGACTTTCCGCTGGAGCAGCTGTTATTATCATGTTTTCAAGAAGGCCAAAAGAGCGGATTAATTTTGCCAAAATAGATATTATGCTCATTGGCATCGAACTGTTTTTAATCGTGCATATGTTTATGGGATTTCTGGCAAGTACACAAGTACAAATAGATGCAGCCGAATTATTTCTGGGAGGTCCTTACACAGCGCCTTTCTGGATTTTTGTGGTAATTATTGGAATGATTATTCCTGCAATTCTTGAGTTTTTGGAGTTGCGCAAATTTCATATTCCGGCAATTATTCCAGTTGTACTCGTACTTTTTGGAAGTTTAATGCTTCGGTTTATTATTTCGTATGCAGGGCAAGCAAGCCGATGGCTTTATTAGAAGAAAGTTGAAAGTTTTGAGTTGAAAGTTTAAAGTTAATGGAGCGTCATGCTGAATTCATTTCAGCATCTCTAAAAAATCAACAGATTCCGAATCGGTCAATTGACGGACGGAATGACGTTCTAACAAATTAGTTGAAATTGAAATAATTATAACCAGGGAAGATGTATAGACATTTTGTTGGAGCTATTTAGCTTCTAACTTCGGTCTTCCAGCTTCCAACTAATTTTTTAATATGAAACAAAAAAAATACATGAATCCGTACGTTGGTGGCGTACTACTCGGATTAGTGCTTATTATGGCATTCTGGATTTCCGGGCGAGGACTGGGTGCCAGTGGAGCATCTAAAAGTGTAGTTGTAACAGCAGTAAAAACGATTGCACCAAAACATGTTGAAAACACAGCTTTTTACATAGACTACATGGAGTCGCATCCAAAACCAATGAAATCGTGGTTGGTATTTCAAATGCTGGGAGTTGTGGTAGGTGGCTTTTTATCAGGAGCAATAGGAGGCAGGTTGAAATTTCAGGTTGAGAAATCACCAAAAATCACCAATAGAACACGTATTATTTTTGCTGTTCTGGGTGGGATTCTTTTTGGACTCGGTTCGCAATTGGGACGCGGTTGTACCAGCGGCTCGGCACTTACCGGAATGGCAGTACTTTCGTTAAGCGGATTTTTATCGATGGCAATGATTTTTGGTACTGCTTTCGCACTTGCATATTTTGCAAGAAAACTTTGGATTTAAATAATAAATAATCATTCATCAATTATAAATTGAAAAAATGGGACCACTATACGTTTACGATATAATTTCAGAAAATGCAAATTTCTTTTTTGCATTCCTCATAGGAATTGGTTTTGGGTTTGTACTCGAAATTAATGGATTTTCTTCGAGCCGTCGTTTGGCAGGTATGTTTTATGGTTACGACACTACCGTTTTAAAAGTGTTTTTTACAGCGGCAATAGTTGGCGCAGTTGGTTTATTATTTATGAGCCTTTTTAACTGGATCGATTTAAGCAGCATTTACATAAATCCAACCTTTCTTTGGTCAACGCTTGGAGGTGGAGCAATAATGGGCGCCGGATTTATTCTTGGCGGTTATTGCCCCGGAACTTCGGTTTGCGCTGCTTCAATCGGGAAACTGGATGCACTGGCTTTTGTTGGGGGAATATTTATTGGTATTTTTATTTTCACCGAAGGATTTCCTCTTTGGGAAAATTTTTATAATGCCAAATATTTAGGTTCGCCTGTTTTAAGTGAATACCTTGGAAGCTCTCGCGGAGTTTTAACTTTATTGATGATTTTGGTAGCTCTTGGAATGTTTTGGATTGGTGAATGGGCAGAGAAACGTTTCGCCCGCGACGATTATAAATTAAATCAGAAATAAAATTCTTTTATTCAAAAGATAACAAATTCGGACTTCGGACTTCGGACAAATTTTAATATTATGAAAGCAAGATTAGCATTAGCAAGTATTATAATTCCAATGGGATTAATTATAGCAGCAGTACCAGAAAATACCACAAAACCGTTTAAATTAACTGCCAACGAATTGTTGGAAGAGGTAAAAAGCGGCACACAGTTTATTTATCCCGACCAGGTAGCAGAAATGGTTATTACAAAAGATCCTACTCTACAAATTGTTGATGTACGAAATGCGGATGAATTTGAAAAGTTCAGTTTGCCCAATGCAATTAATATTCCTTTGGTAGATATTTTAAATCCTGAATGGGAAGACTATATTGACCAGGACGTAAAATTTAATGTGTTTTATTCGAATGGTACAAACGATGCGAATGAAGCATGGATGATTACCAGACAATTGGGATACGAAAATAATTACGTATTGGAAGGTGGTTTAAATTATTGGGTTGAAACAATTATGAATCCGGAAGCACCAAAATCGACCAGTTCGAACGAAGAGATTTTAAAATATAATTTACGTAAAGGTGCGGGAATGGCACTCGGTGGAGCAGCTGTAAATACGCAACCATCAACCATGACAAGAAGTTCTAAGCCACCTATTACAAAGCGCAAGAAAAAGAAAAAGGTACAAGGAGGTTGTTAAGGAAAATACACTAATGCTGACTTTCTTTTGGTTGGCATACGAAACGCCCGGCAAATTAATTTTGTCGGGCGTTTTGGTTTTATTAAAGGCTTTCTGATAAACTCTAACCAATCTCACTTATTCGTTTTAATAATTTCATATTAATAATTTCAATATTACCATCATCGTTTTTAATAATATTATTGTCCTTAAAATCTTTTATAACTTTTACAACACTCATGGTTGACATTCCGGTTAATTCACCCAAATCGGCACGTGAAAGGGAAAGTTTAAAGGTTGTGCTTTTGTAAATTTCTTCTGATAGATAAATAAGCGAATCTGCAAGACGACCATTCAACTGCTTGTGAGTGAGGCTAATAAAACGGGAAAAAGTTGAGTTCGAACAATAATTCATGGTTTTGATAATCTCGGCAGCAAATTTTCCGTTGTTCTCAATCAACTCTTTAATCACATTATTTTCGATAATACAAATGATAGTATTTTCAATTGCTGTGGCAGTATAAGTATAAACTTTATTTCCATAAATCGACGGTAATCCAAGAAGGTTCCCGGTTGGCAATATATTAAGGACAAGATTCTTCTCTGAATTCGGGATTTCCATATACAATTTAACCAAACCCTTTTTTACAAAATGAACATGATTGGCAAACGAACCTTGTTTGAAAATGGTTTCACCCTGCTTAAAGTTAAGTTGAACACGGTGTTTATCGCTTAGTTCTAACTCACTATTGTCGAGCTGTTTAAAACACGACGACTTATTTGTACAAAATAAACATGAATTTGTTTCTTCCCCTGACTGCATATAACCTTGAATAATAGTGTTTTCCCCTCTAAAATTGCTCCTTCAATATTCACAAAAACGGTACAAATATATTAATAATCATTTCGATATATATAAGTATATAGTTTTATTTATACGAAAAAGTAAGTCTGGTTTATAGTGCATATTCCTTTAATCGAATATTACCTAAGTATTTTTGCAGCAAAATATAATTCATGAAAATAAAATCATTAATAATTTCAATTCTTACACTTTTTGTGATTTGGGTTTTGCTTAATCAAAAAGTTACATCAGAAGTGCTTATTTCAGGAGCAGTTGTTGCCTTTGCCGTTGGTTTGATTTTCTGTTATTCCTGCGACAATTATAGTGACTTGAAGTTAACTCCGAAAGCAATTTTGTTTTGGTTTCTCTACATTTTTGTTTTTCTACGCGAATTAGTAAAATCGAATTTCGATGTTGCAAAAAGGGTAATTTCTCCCAAACTTCCGATTAATCCGGGGATTGTAGAAGTGAAAACAAAGCTAAAATCAAAATTGGGGCGGATGATTCTTGCCAATTCGATTACACTCACGCCGGGAACTTTTACGGTTGAATTATTAGGCGACCGCATTTTTATTCACTGGATTGATGTGAAAAGTGAAAACATTGAAGAAGACACAAACATTATTGTGCGAAAATTTGAAAAATATCTGGAGGTAATTTATGGTTAATATAATCTTACAAATAGCCGGCGGAATTATGCTTGTTAGTATGGTTTTGTCGTTATACCGGTTTTTTAAAGCCGGTTCGTTGGTCGACAGAGTAATTGCATTCGATGTAATGACCATCATTTCAATCTCGTTAATTGCGCTGATTACACATATTTCGGGACGCACAATTTATATTGATGTCGCCCTAATTTACGGATTACTCAGTTTTTTGGGTGTTATTATTATTGCCCGATACCTTGAAAAAAGTTTATAACTATGGAAACGATAAAAATTATTGGTGCATTTATCACATTGTTAGGGTCTGTTTTTCTGTTGCTCGGTAGCATCGGTTTAATAAGAATGCCCGATGTGTTTACCCGAATTCAGGCCGGAACAAAAGCCTCTACTTTGGGCACACTGCTCTCATTACTCGGAATAGGAATTATTTACCTCGATATTGCAGGTAAAATTTTCCTTTTAATTGTATTCATTTTAATAACCAACCCTGTTTCGTCGCACATGTTAGCTCGCGCGGCTCATCATATTGGAGTTAAAAAAGCAAATATTACAGTGGTTGACAAACTGGCTGAATTCAAAAAAAGAGAAAAGAATGACGAAACTCAAAAACCAGAAACAACATGAGCCTGATTATAATTATTGTATTGAGCCTGATTATGCTGGTAATGGCAATAACAGCAATCGTTCATAAAAAACTGACCGTGGCAGTAATTGCTACCGGAATTGTAAGTTTAATGGCTTCGGTAATGTACTTGTTAATGGCTGCACCCGATGTTGCCATGACAGAAGCTGCCATTGGCAGCGGACTTTCTACCATCATCTTTTTTTATGTGTTGAATAAAATACGCAAAGCAAAATGATTCGTAACTTTTTTATATTAATAATATTAGCCGGACTGGCAGCAGTTTTTGTTAGCCTTTTCTGGAATTTCGGCAGCAGCGATACACTTTCGCCTCTGGCAGAACATTACGCAAATAATGGCGCCGATGAAGTGGGTGCGCCAAACCTGGTAACTTCGGTAATTGTAACCTATCGTGGACTCGACACACTGGGCGAGGTAACCATTCTGTTTTTGGTTGCAGCCATTGTTAGCTTTTTCCTGAAAACTGGGAAACAAGAAGAGAGTGCCCCAAAACGCGAATCGAGCGAAATCATTTTAACAGCTTCGAAGTTGTTAATGCCCATTGTTATGGTGATGGGAATTTATGTATTCATAAACGGACATTTAACCCCGGGCGGCGGTTTTCAAGGAGGTGCAATTGTTGCATCTTCGTTTGTTTTAATGTTAATGGCAAACCCACGTTTCGAAATCAATCATCGCATTATTGCAATTGTTGAATCAGTTTCAGGAATGGCATTTGTATTTATCGGGGTACTCGGTATCTTACTTGCCGGCGGTTTCCTCGACAATAAAATTTTACCTCTTGGAAATTATGGTGAAATTTTTAGTGCAGGCGCCATTCCAATAATTTACTCTTTAGTAGGACTGAAAGTAGGTTCAGAAATTTCAAATATACTCTCAAATTTCCAGGGTGTTCAAATGAAGAAATGTAACGATTAAAAACAATTTCAATGGAAACAATAGCACTAATAACAGCTTTCGCATTAATTCTGATTGGATTGTACGGCATCCTTTCAAATAAAAATATCTTGAAAATAATAATCGGCTTTTCTTTATTCGACACCGGCTTGCATGTTTTAATTGTAACCGTTGGGTATATAAAAGGCGGCACTGCACCAATTCTCGACAAAGTAGTAGGAACAAGCAATGCAGCAAGTAAAATTGTTGACCCGGTTCCACAAGCTCTGGTTCTAACCGCAATTGTAATCGGACTGGGAGTTACCGCACTTATGCTGGCTTACGCACTGAAATTATACCAGGCGAAAAAGTCGCTCAAGATTACTGATTTTAAAGAAATGAAATAGTAAATATTTTAAGCATTTTAACAATGAATTTAATTTCTCCGATAAATATCATCGCTGTTTCACTTGGCATAGCATTCTTTACGGGTTTGCTTGGAAACAAAGCACAACGCGCTTCCTATTTTTTATTGATTGCTGCCCTTCTTTTCAATTCGTTTGTTTCGTTGCAGTGGTTATACTCACTTGCAAACAACCTGGTTGAAGCACAACAAATTTATACTGCCGGATTCAAACCACCATTTTCCATTAATTTGTTAATGGGTTTAAACGAAGCGGTAATTGCCAGTTTAATAAACATTGTTGGTTTGCTCGGCGCCATTTACATGGGGTCGTCACTTAAAAAGAACGGTTCAGGAAGTCAGGTAGTTTTTCTCGTACTTTTTATGAGTTTGAATGTGATTGTACTTTCTCGCGACTTGTTTAACATTTTTGTTTTTCTCGAAGTTGGAAGTATTGCAGTGGCAGGTTTAATTATACTTCAGAAAGGAGTAAATGCTGTTTCTGCCGGATTTAAATACATGTTGGCAACCGGAATAATCGCCGGTATTTTGCTAATCGGAATTATATTTATTTACCGTTTCACCGGCTCGCTGAATTTAGACCAAATCATTCAAAGTAATCCGGCATTAAAACAAGGCGCACTAATTTCTTCGTTCTTAATTTTAATTGCAATTATCCTCGAATTAAAACCATTTCCGGCCAACGGATGGGCGCTCGATGTTTACGAAGCTGCTCACCCGGGATTATCGGCAATGCTTTCGTCGGCTGTCGGAACGGCAAACCTTTATGTTTTGTACAAATTTACAGGTTTGGCAGGCGATACTTTTTTACATTATTTAAGTATAATTGGGTTAATCACTTTTGTAGGTTCCAACCTTTTGGGTATCAACCAAACCAAAGCACGTCGATTGCTTGGTTATTCATCGGTTGGGCAAATTGGATTGTTGGTTGCAATTATGGGTTTAATTCCTCATTCAAACGAAAATTTTAAACTTATTTTCTTCGGAATTTTAACCAGCCACTATTTTGCAAAAGCGGGTTTGTTCTGGATTTCTGGAATAATAAAAGCTGAAAACATTAAAGAGTGGTCGGCTCTGCGGAAAAAACCAATTCTACTGGTGCTGTTTCTTTCGTTTGTTTTGGCATTACTTGGTTTTCCTCCATTTCCGTCGTTCTGGGGAAAATGGCAGTTGATAATGGAATTGTCGGCACAAGGACAATTTGCAGTAATTGTAGCTATTTTGGTTGGTTCGTTTTTCGAGGTGGTTTATTTAATGCGTTGGGCAGGATATACCATAAAACTCGAGCCGGGCACACTTCCCGAAATAAAACTTTCAAAATATATTCCGGTTATTCTTTTCGGACTGGGACTTTATGCCGTTGGTTATTTTGTTTCTCAATCTGTTGAATTCGGAAATACAATAAATTATTTACCACTGCTGGTTGTTGTTGTGCTTTTAGCCATCGACTTTTTACCGGCTTACGTAAAAAATTCGCTTTCAATACTTGCCACCGGCTGGTTTGCTTATTTGCTTATTCCGGGGCAAGACACTATAAAACTTATTTTCACAATTATTTTCCTTGTTGGTGGAATATTAACACTTATTCCCGGATTTCAGATTAAAGGGAAACGTGAAGGATTTTATCCATCGGCAATGTTAATGTTTGGCGGTTTGGCTCTTTTAATCGAAGCTTCAAACCTGCTACAGTTCTTCTTTGCCTGGGAAATCATGACACTCGGTTCGTATTTCTTAATTATCCGCGGGAAAAAATCGATGCCACACGCATTAAGTTACATGTTGTTCTCGGTTGGTGGCGCCTACCTTATTCTTATGGGATTCGGAATAGTTTCTGTCGGAAACAGCGGACTTAGCTTAGATTTACTTTCGAGCATAAAAATTTATCCGGTGCTCGCAATGAGTTTAATGGCGGTTGGTTTTATGACCAAAACTGCATCGCTCGGATTGCACATTTGGTTACCAGGTGCACACGGCGAAGCCGAGTCGGATGTTTCTCCAATGGTTTCAGCAATACTTTTAAAAGCCGGAGTTTTCGGATTAATACTTTTAATGCTGGCTGCCGGTGGTGAACAAAACAGCTATTCAGGCTTGTTTTACACACTGGGTTGGATTGGTGCTTTAACGGCACTTGTTGGAAATCTCGCAGCAATTTTTCAGGAAGATGCAAAACGGCTTTTGGCTTATTCTAGTATCGGGCAACTGGGTTATATTCTTTTTGCTTTTGCAATAATGACACACATGGGTTGGTTAACCGGACTAACATACACCATTAATCACTTTATGTTCAAAGCCATTCTTTTCCTTGCCATTGGCGGAATAGTTATGAAACTGGGCACACACAACATGTACGAAATGGGTGGGCTAATTAAAAAAATGCCCTTCTCGTTTATTGCTGTTTTAATCGGAATTATTACACTTGCCGGCATTCCACCACTTTCAGGATTTGGCGGAAAATGGCTCTTTTATAATGCAGTAATAATGAAAGGCTGGTATTTCCAGGGAGCAATTGTTTTCTTTGCCGGAACCATCGCCTTCCTTTACCTTTTTAAACTAATTTACTCGGTATTTTTAGGGCAATTGAAAGACAATCACCGCAATGTAAAAGAACTTTCAATCTGGTTCTTGCTTCCACAATATATTCTTATCATCGGAATTATGGTTTTCTCATACAAACCAAGTTTAATTCTAAAACCAATCGGAAATGCAATTTCTACAGCTTTCCCTTCCAACCAATTAACATGGGAAGGAACAACTGCACTTAGCCGTTTGGGTTACTGGGATGCCACAACAATTATGACTGTAATTGGAGGAATGTTTATCGTGTTATTCGGCTGGTTACTGTTTATGAGTCGTAAAGCGCAGAAGGTTGACCAATTCAACATTGTTTATTCTGGTGAACGCCCCGAGCGTCCTGAACTTACACATGTTTCGCATAATATTTATGCAGGATATAATAAAGCACTGGGCTTTTTGGTTGCCCCCGGAATTACAAATTTCTGGAACTACACAACTAATTGTGTGGAGTCAACCGGGAATTTCGTACGGCGCTTGTACAGTGGCAATGGTCAAAGTTATGCCATTCATCTTGTATCATATATAGTTATTGTTTTTATCATTTATTTAACTGCAATTTAAATGGAATTTACTGTTAGCAAATTACTTTGGACCCTTTTGGGATTGTTTATCGTTCTGAACTGGGGGTTAATAATGGGCGGTTTGATGCGTAAAATTGTTGCGCGAGTTGGAAAACGCTATGGCATTCCAATTTATCAGCCTTATATCGATTTAGTAAAAAACTACGCGATACGTTCGCAAATTACTCACGGCGCAATGTTTTATCTCGGGCCGGTTTTTCGTTTATCGGGTGGCATAGGAATTTTCCTTTTTCTTCCTTTGATTTTCGGGTCCGACCACTGGTCTAACTTTTCGTTCTCGGGCGATTTAATTTTAATCCTGTATTTCCAGTTTTTTGGAATGTTAGGAATGGCGCTTGGAGCCGGCGAAGGTGGTCATCCACACTCGGCAATTGGAATTGGCCGTGGATTATCGCAATTTACAACCATCGAAGTACCAATGACACTGGCGGTTATTTCGTTGGCAGTTCAGTACAATACACTTTCAATTTCCGAAATTGTTGCAGCGCAGCAAGGTGGAATTGCGACTTGGACAATGGTAACCAATCCGTTTGCAACAGCAGCAGCAATGTTATCGTTGCTTGGCGCATTCGGTCATTCTCCATTCAATCTGGTAAAAGCACCTAACGAAATTCCAATTGGTCCGCCAACAGAGTACCATTCAACATTTTTGGGAGTTTTGCACACAAACGGAGCCATTCTGCATGTAGTAGAAGCAGCACTTTTTATGAACCTCTTTTTTGGTGGAGCTACAAATTGGTTCGAACTTATCCTTAAAACTTTCCTTATTTATTTCTGGAGCGTTTTTGTGGGCGTAGTTTTTCCAAGGTTCCGAATTGAACAGTCGGTTAGGTGGTTTTTGAAAATTCCACTCATACTCGGAATCATTGCAATCATATTAGTATTATAAGTAAATATCTTGTTGAAATGAAAGAAACAGATAATAACGATAAATTCCTTCACGAAGAAAACAAAAAACGTGAAGTTACTGCACCCGACGGAAGTGTTATTCAAATTGACCCGATTCAGGATTATTTTTGTGATGCACGTCCACAGGTACACGAACCTTACAAAGTGAAAATTGTCGAGAAATTTCTGAATTGGGCAAGGTCTGAATCCATTTGGGTTCTTGGTTTTGGAACCGGTTGCGGAAGTATCGAGATTCCTCCTTTAGTAACTCCTCGTTTCGATATGTTTCGATACGGAGTGCAAATGCGCCCAACGCCGAGGCAATCAAATGCTTTTGTAATTTCAGGATACCTTTCGGTTAAAACACTGAAAAGGGTAATTCGCAGTTACGAGCAAATGCAAAATCCAAAATATGTGATTGCGTTGGGAAGTTGCACAATAAACGGAGGAATGTACTGGGACAGTTACAACACTATAAACCGGCTCGACCAATATTTACCGGTTGACGTTTACATTGCGGGTTGCATGCCACGCCCCGAAGCTTTACTTTCTGGTTTTGGAAAGCTAAAAGAGCTGATTAAAACAGGACGTGCTGAAAAAGCAAACGAATACGCAGAGAATTTCGATTGGTACAAAGCCAATCAGAAAAAGATTATTAAAGACTGGAACATGCCAGATTACAATTGGTAAATTATGACAGCCAATGGCTGAGATAATAAATAGAGGTACAAATGAGCAATAATCAGGTATTATCTCACACAATAAACAGGCTCAATAAAATTTAGGTACATGAAGAAATTTATTAAAGATTTAGGATATAAATTCAACATATCGGAAATCGAATATCAAAGGGAAAATCTAACTTTCCTGACTATCGATAAAGAAAATGTTGTGCAGTTGCTTGCTTATCTTCGCGATTATGAAGGGTTCAACCATTTTGTTTTGATGACTGCCGTTGACTGGTTAGAAGACGGAGTATTTCAAATCACTTACATTCTTAACAATCACGAGAAAAAATATGATTTGGGAATCAGAACAAAAATCCTGCGCGAAAAAGCAAAAATGACTACTGCTCACCATTTGTGGAATCAGGTAGCTACTTACCAGCGTGAATTAAAAGAGATGTTTGGCATCGATTTCCCCGGAAGTCCACGCGTTGACGAGTCGTTTATTTTAGAAGGCTGGGATAACATTCCGCCAATGCGCCGCGATTTTGACACTAAAAAATATTCTGAAGAGACTTTCTTCCCTCGTCCGGGCCGCGAGACAAAAGACCCAAGTGAATACATGAAACAAAAATTATATCCCAATGAAACGAGCAAGTAAAATCGCTAATTCAAAACCGGAAATTTCTCTGCGAGTTACATATGATACTATTAAAAACAGACAATTTTAATCATATGAATAAACAACATTGGCTAAATATAGGAGAAGACCGCAGTAAATACCCAGAGGTGGGTGCTGACGGGAAATTTGTGGTTGATTACCAATCGCAAAAACTAGTTAAACTTTGGCAAGGGCCAAACCACCCGGGTGTTACCGGAAACATGTCGGTTGAGTTAACGGTTAGTGGCGACGAAATAGTAGAAGCAAAAACACATGTGGGTTACCTGCACCGTGGTTTCGAGAAACTTTTCGAACGCAGAAAATACATTCAGGTTTTTCCAACTTGTATTCGATTGTGTGTTGCCGAACCCGATTATAACGAATATAATCTGGCTGCAAGTGTCGAAGAGTTAGGTGGAATTGAAGTTCCAGAAGCTGCTCAGTGGTTACGAACTTTAGTGCTGGAAATGGCTCGTTTGCAATCGTTGTTGCGTGTTGTTCCCGGGCAAGGTGGAACTACCGGAATGGGAATTGGTGTTCAGTGGGGTGTTTATCTTCGCGACCTTATTCTCGACCGTTTTGAAGAACTTACTGGCGGACGTGTTTATCATATGTACATTATTCCGGGTGGAGTTCGCGGATTATTGCCAAAAGGATTCAAAAAAAGAATGGAATCCAATTTGAAAGACATCGATAAATTTATTGTTGACATCGATAATTTGATGTTCAGCAATGTAGTATTTAAAAAACGTACGGTTGGAATAGGTTACATCGACCCCGCGTGGATTGATACTTTTGGAGTAGTTGGGCCCAATGCTCGCGCAGCAGGTTTTAAACGCGATGTTCGAAAAGATTATCCTTACCTTAAATACGAGGAGTTGGATTTCGACCCGAAAACTGCAACTGAATCGGATATTTATACACGCTCAAGAATTCGCTGGCACGACCTGAAAATGACAGTAGATTTAATCCGCCAGATTCTGGCTAAAATGCCCGACGGAGGACAAATCAGAGCAGAAACGCCAAACGTTCTTCATTGGAAAATTCCAAAAGGAGAAACGTATGTTAGAGCTGAATCGTCGAGAGGCGAATATGGATTTTATGTGGTTTCCGATGGAACCGAATATCCACGGAGAATTAATTTACGCGGACCAAGTTATGTCCACGCTGTGTCGTTGCTCGAGAGAATGTTACAAGGTGCCAACATTGCTGATGTGGCAAATATTATGGTTTCGTTACAAACCTGCCCACCGGAAATTGAACGTTAACATATTTATGATTTATTATTGATTAATTTCTATTGAAAAATTTAGCGAAGATGCCAAAAAGTTTAGTTAAAGAGCAAACATCAATATTTATAGTAGCAAAAAAAATGCTAACTCAAAAATCAATAATAAACAATGATTATTAATTAATAAATCAAAGAAGATGAGTTCTATCAAAGATATATTAACACCGTTTACCGCCTGGAAAAATGTTTTCAAAGAACCGGTTTCTATAAAAGATCCTTTAAACGACCGACCTGGTGCCGAGCGTTACAGAGGGTTTCATAAAAACAATGTTCAGGAATGCATTGGTTGCGGAACCTGTGAATCGATTTGTGAAAACGAAGCCATCGACATGGTTGCCGTAGCAGGATTCGACCCCAAAGATGGCGACAGCGGTTTACGCCCAAGTGTAGATTACGGACGTTGCTGTTGGTGCGCACTTTGCGTAGATGTTTGTACAACCGGCTCGCTCACATTATCGAACGAATACACGTGGGTTGATACCGATCCTGATAATTTTATTTTTGTTCCAGGAGTAGATAAAAAATCGTGGGATGACAATGAATTGGGTTGGAAAAAACCGGAAGGCGACTACGAATTTTATGGCCTTAAACGTGTTGAAATGGGAGAATTACACCCCGAAGAGCGGGATGATTCTTTTATTGAAATGATTAAAGGATACTCGAAAGAGCAAGCCGAAAAAGAAGCCGACCGTTGTGTGGAATGTGGAATTTGCACCGCAACATGCCCTGCTCATATGGGAATTCCGGAATACATAAAAGCCATTCGAAACGACGATTTGGAAGAAGGATTGCGCATTTTATACGATACAAACCCACTGCCCGAAATATGTGGACGAATTTGTACACACAAATGCGAGAGTGTTTGTTCCATCGGTCATCGGGGCGAGCCACTTTCTATTCGCTGGTTAAAACGATACATTGCAGACCAGAATCCATCTGAGAAATACAAAACCATTCTTGAATCGGAAAATTTACAGAAAAACGGGAAAAAGGTCGCCATTATTGGTTCTGGTCCTGCAGGATTATCTGCAGCTCACTACCTCGCATTAATGGGTTACGAAATTGAAATATTCGAGAAACTGGCTGCTGCCGGAGGAATGATGCGTTACGGAATTCCTGAGTATCGATTGCCATACGACCAAATTGATAAAGATATCAATTATATTTTATCGTTGGGTGTAAAAATTCATTACAATACTACAATTGGTGAAGACATTACGCTTGAGAAACTGAATGAAGATTACGATGCTGTTTTTGCCGGAACAGGTTTGCACCTTGGAAGAAGTACCCGAATTCAGGGAACTGACCATGAGAATGTTTACCAGTCGATTGAATTGCTGCGTAAAATTACAGATGGAGAAGAAATTCATGTACCGGAGAAAATTGTTGTAATTGGTGGTGGTAATGTTGCCATGGATATTACACGTTCGTTGGCAAGATTGCAAAAGATAAAATATGGTAAAGTTCAGGTAATTGCTACCAGTTTAGAAACGGAAGAAAAAATGCCAGCCGACCGTGAAGAAGTTGTTGAAGCACGCGAAGAAATGGCGGTTGTAAATCCGGGTTGGTCGCCACAACGAATTGAAATTAAAGATGGTAAAATAACCGGATTGCATGTAGTTCAATGTTTGTCGTTGTTCGACGAAACGGGTAACTTTAATCCGCAGTGTAACATGGACAATGCCAATTTCTTCGAAGCCGACATGGTAGTAGAATCAATTGGTCAGGGGATGGATTTAAGTTACATTACTGAATCAACAAAAGAGCATCTTGAAATGGGGCCACGCGGACGAATCAGAGTTAACGATTATTTCCAAACCAGTGTACCTTGGTTATTTATGGGTGGCGACACCATTCAGGGGCCCGATGTAATTCACGGAATTGCAAATGGACACAAAGCTGCTTTAGGTATTGATAAATTTTTGTTTGACGAATAAAAAATAAATAGCATGGATATTTCAACAAGTTACATGGGATTAAAGCTGAAAAGCCCAATAATTGTAGGTAGTTCATCTTTAACAGAAAACGTAGAAAACTCTATTGCATACGAAAAAGCCGGAGCTGGAGCTATTGTTCTAAAATCGCTTTTCGAAGAGCAAATTTTGCACGATGTTGATGAACAGCGACTAAATAATATGTATGGTTCGTTTAACGACCAGGAATATTACGCGATGTACTTCAGCAAAAAACACAATCTCGATCAGTACATCAATCTCATAAAAAAGAACAAAGAAGCACTCGATATTCCTGTAATTGCAAGTATTAATTGCGTTTCGTCTGACGAGTGGATTTCGTATGCTAAAATGATTGAAGATGCAGGTGCCGATGCCATTGAAGTAAACTTGTTTTTGCTTCCGGCAGAAATTGATATTACCGGTGAACAAAAAGAAAATATTTATTTCGAAATAATTGAAAAAATTGGCGAAGCAGTTACTATTCCATTTTCACTCAAAATAAGCTACTATTTTTCCGGACTTGCGAATTTTATTTACCGTATTTCAAAAACCAAAGCATCGTCTGTAGTTCTTTTTAATAAATTTTACAGCCCCGATGTTGACATTGAAACCGAAAAAGTAATGTCGGGTGATGTGTTAAGTTGCAAAGAATTAAATGTTATGACTTTGCGGTGGATTGGTATTTTATACGACAAAGTAAACATTGAATTCACTGCATCGCGTGGTATTTTTACCGGCGAACAAGTTATTAAAAACTTGTTGGTGGGTGCTCAAACAACGCAGATAGTTTCGGCGGTTTATAAAGATGGCCCAAAAATTATTGAGTCGATGATTCATGATTTGAAAGACTGGATGTTCAGGCACAAATACAACACCATTGAAGAATTCCGAGGAAATGCTAGTCAGAAAAACATTAAAAAACCTGTGCTTTACGAACGAACACAATTTATGCGCTATTTCTCTGATGCGAGTTATAAATAGTTTTTCCTAAATCTGAAAAACCACAACATATAATATTTAAGCCCGGTAATTTTTTATCGGGTTTTTTTAATTCTATTTTTATTTCCAATGAACTAAAACTATTTTTACGCTTTCAATTAAAACAAAATTACATGTCAAAAATATTGGTAATCGATGACGAACGAAGCATTCGCAATACTTTAAAAGATATTCTGGAATACGAAAAGTATGAAGTTGATTTAGCTGAAGACGGAAATAAAGGTTTAGAGAAAGTTCAAAGTGCCGAATACGATATTATTTTATGCGACATAAAAATGCCCGGATTAGATGGGATTGAAGTTTTAGAGCGCTTAGGTGTCTTGGCTGTTGATACGCCTGTTGTAATGATTTCGGGGCATGGGAATATTGATACTGCTGTTGACTCGATTAAAAAAGGAGCATTTGATTACATTGAAAAGCCATTGGATTTAAACCGACTATTAATTACTATCCGCAATGCTACAGATAAATCGAATTTGGTAACTGAAACAAAAATTCTTAAAAAGAAGGTCAACAAAAAATATCAGATTATTGGCGAATCGAAAGCCATTAAAGATATTATTGAAATGGCAGACCGGGTTGCACCAACCGATGCCAGAGTACTAATTACCGGAGCAAACGGTTCTGGGAAAGAGTTGATTGCCCGCCGAGTTCACGATCAAAGTAACCGTTCAGCCGGGCCTTTTATTGAAGTGAATTGTGCTGCTATTCCTTCCGAATTAATTGAGAGTGAATTGTTTGGGCACGAAAAAGGAGCATTTACATCGGCTGTAAAACAACGAAAAGGAAAATTCGAACAAGCAAATGGTGGAACACTTTTTCTTGACGAAATTGGCGACATGAGTTTGTCGGCACAAGCAAAAGTTTTACGCGCACTTCAGGAAAGTATAATTAGTAGAGTAGGAGGTGACAAACACATTAAGGTTGATGTTCGGGTAGTTGCTGCAACCAATAAAAACATATCAGAAGAAATTTCAGAGAGTAATTTCCGTGAAGATTTGTACCACCGTTTAAGCGTTATTTTAATTCATGTACCAACTCTAAACGAAAGGTTAGAGGATATTCCAATTTTGGCAAAACACTTTATAAAACAAATTTGTGATGAATATGGAATGCCTGAAAAAATTATTACCGATGAAGCCATTTCTGAACTTCAAAAAGTAAACTGGACCGGTAATATCCGCGAGTTCAGAAATGTAATAGAAAGGTTGATTATTTTGTGCGATAAAAAAATTACGGACGCCGACGTTTTAAAATTTGCGGCTCCTCTTAAATAAATTATTTTCAGATTAAAAACATCTTTATCATTTTGTTGTTAAGTATAATGTAAACATCTATTGATGGGGTGTTTACCTATTTGTGTAGTAAAAAATAAGCCTCTGTTTACGGAAAAATTTGTCATGGTGTATAATTATCTTTCCTTCGGGAAAAATATATTTTCCGTTTATAGGGGCTTTACTTATGATATTTTTGGCGTAATGGACAAATTGGTTGGTTTTTTTAGCGAGTTCTCTTCCTGTGGACAAAATGGTTGGTGTTTTTTTCAACAAAATGACTATCCATAATTTCAATGTTTTATTTTTACCCAATCA
>Ga0307988_1000133_pt1 | contig 58708 bp, 57 predicted proteins | sample EllFjometagen183_FD_203166 | JGI IMG/M metagenome (GOLD analysis project Ga0307988, IMG submission 203166) | Marine microbial communities from Ellis Fjord, Antarctic Ocean - #183 | ecosystem: Environmental > Aquatic > Marine > Unclassified | place: Southern Ocean | collected 2014-10-08 | reverse complement strand
GAAGAATTTTTTCAATTGCCTCAACCCGGGGATCATTTTTAACTGCTAAAATCCATGATGCAAGACCCAGCAATATCCCGGATAAGAGCCCGCATACACCTAAAATGATTATTGCAATTACAATTGTATATATATCCACCTGTTTTTTCTCGAATCACTTTCCCATTTAAATAGTTACTTTCGTTGACGGCTTTTTAACAAACAAAAGCGGAAATACAATATCACTTAAGCAGCAGGGCAACCACACAGAAACAAAGAGAAATACAAATATGACTATAGACATCAGAACACTTAGCTGATCACCTTTTGCCATCATAAGATGAAACAACGATGCCCAGGTACTTAACAGGACATGACCTGCATGAGGAATTTTCGTAGCCGGCCTAAAACAAGCTATAGCCACACCTAAAAAAGCCAACGGGTTAACAAGCCACCATTTCTCTATAAAACCTATATGAATTTCTTTGTTTGGCATCCTTAGTATCATCTCACCCAAATAGGGAAGAATAGAATCGCTTATTGTTGCTATGCCTATTGAGCCTATATATCCGATGGCAAACAAAATCCACAGGTTACATTTACCTCGTAGACATTTACTATTTATCTGATCACATGTATGAAGTTTATACATGGATGCGGTAACAAGCGCGCTTAAAACAACGTGGATAGGGTGAAGCACATAAAATATTTTGTAGGAAATATCGAAAGTTATATTTCTGAAAAATATCATGATTATAATTCCAGTAATTGCGCCGAAGACAGTAAAAGGTGCGTGTGCCCTTAATTCTTTAGAGATTTGCTTAACCATTTTCTTTACCCAGATATAGTCATAATATTATTAAACTTACGGCCATAACAGCAAATCCTAAAATTATTCCGGAAATAACTGTATGCTCATGGCCGTAACAATGTGCTGCGGGAAGAATTTGATCCAGAGAGATGTAAATCATAATTCCAGCGACACCTGCTAGAACAGAAGCAAGGACCTGCTCTGTTAGAAAGGGCATTAATATAATAAAGCATATGAGGCCACCTATCGGTTCAGCCAATCCAGAAAAAAATGAATAACTAAATGCTTTCTTTCTGTTTCCTGTTGCATAAAGAATAGGCATAGCTACAGCAATCCCTTCCGGGATATTATGAATCGCAATTGACAGGGCAACGATCACACCTAACTTTATACTGCTCAATGTTGCAGCAAAGGTTGCCAGTCCTTCCGGAAAGTTATGAATCCCAATAGCTAAAGCAGTAAACATCCCTGTTCTCATAAGTGCGTCTTTTTTGCAGGGCCTGGGTTTTTCAGTTGGTTCATGTACGTGATGTGGATTCTCTGACTCGGGTAGAAAGATATCAATAAAAAACATAAGAAACATTCCTACAAAAAAAACAGCCGCACTCCCTGTTTCCCCAATTTTATTTATAGCTTCAGGCAAAAGTTCCATAAAAGATAAATAAATCATAACCCCCGCAGAAAACCCCAGCGAGAAGGAAAGATAAACCAGCCTCGGTTTTCTAATAAAATAAACAATGGTTCCCCCTATGCCTGTTGAAAGACCCGCAATTGTTGTAAGTATTAGAGCTAATCCAACATTTTCTGGTACATACATGTTATTTACCTTCTACCTTGGGATGCTCTACTAAAGATTCTTCTAATGAATGAGTCGGAAATGTAATTGCTTCCAGTTGATGTTTTCGATATTTATCAATAGCTTCTTTTACCGAAAAATTCACTTCAACTTTATGGATGTCTACAAAACTATCTTTCAGCATATAGAATGATATTTCACCAATACTTGAGCAAAAGAGCAGGTCGATTTTATGTTTGATGACTGCTTTAATGACTTTAATGCCAATATATTTTTTCTCATTAAGAAATTCGTTATAGTAGAAATCCTCTATGGTGATATCGTTCCCACAGATTTTCAAAAAAATAAAATACGGCGCCCTGCCGAAATGGCCATGTACTCGGGAGTCTAGACCATTAATTTCTTTCACCGGAATAATAACCGACAGTTTTTCCTCTTTTTCCGGTTCTATGTGAATAAAGACAGATTCAATTTGTTTGTATTTACTTATTATAGATTCTTCAACCTTGTCGGCAAGTTCATGGGCTCTATATAGTGGAAGAGTAGGGCTGGTTTCAATCTTACACTCAATCATTTTAAACGGGCCGGTCTGTCGTATTTTAACTTCACCCACCCCCTTGACTCCATAGATCTCATTTATTTTTTCTTTAATTTCAGATTGTAACAAAGGTTCTAAATTAGCGTCCATTAAAACAAGCAGTGATGTCCATATGTTTTCAAACCCCAATTTAATTATAAGCAATGAAATAAAAACAATAATGACTCCTTCCATATAAGGTACTTGAGCATAGCCCAAAACCAAACCCACTAAAACCATGAGAGAGGTAAAAATATCCAGAAAGGACTCTTTTGCATTTGCCTCAAGTGACCGGGAGTTGATTAACTTTCCAACGGCTTTTTCCTTCCTGGCGATAAAATATGCCACAACCATCGAAATAATACTTACGCTCACGGGCAAAAAAGGGAATACCCCTTTGGTAGTAATTGTAAATAATTTCTCGTATCCATCCAGAAGTACCTCTACACCTGCCCACACGATCAATATACCGATGATCAGAGTCATCAAGGTTTCAGCTTTATATAATCCATATGGAAACTTGCTGCTTTTTTCCCTGGAAGCCAGCCAAAGTCCAACCCCTGAAGCAAAAATGGCCAGCAAATCTGCACAGCTGTGAAAAGCATCTGCAACTAAAATTCTTGAGTTAAAAACATAGCCTATAAAGCCCTTCATAACAGCCAGCAATAAAGTAACACCGGCTGCAATAAAAGCCACATTTTGTCCCTGTTTGAGACCTATTTTTTTGTTAGCAAAATTTTTCATAATTGCTGATCACTCAGAAGAAAACTTTCGTGTCATTGCTGAACCACATTTAGGACATTTTTTTTGAAAACACGGAACTTTCTGGTCGTGGGGAATAGTAAAACCACATTGTGGGCAAATACAATCAGCCGTTCTTTCCGTCTTGCCAAACAAGCGAAACAATCTTCCCCCACAAAAACCTCTGCGTCTTCCTTTACCCTTTTTATTGCTGAGAGACATATCCTCTTCCTAGTGCCTATTTAGAAATCAATTGTTGTAAATTAATAAAACTTTTAGAGAGATTATTACCTACAGGTATAAATTATATTGAATTAATTTTATAGTTTTGTGGCTTTTATTATGACAAAACCTCCTTCGCCACAGCCATCCTTTACGGTTTGAAATGTAGAACTGTCTTCATTAAAGAGAGTCTGTTTAAGTTCAAGGTTGCCAAACCCTGCATTTTTTAGTATTTGCACAACCTCGTCAACACCATAAAAAGTCGCTTCTTGCATGAATGTAGATTGCGCTTTATTTTTGTGATATCTCCTGCCAAGATGGCTGTTTTTATCAATAAAACCTACAATAATCACACCATCATCACACAAAACTCGATTCGCTTCCTTGAAAGCTTTATGAATATCATCAAAAAAACAGATCACCGTTATCATTAAAACAAAATCGAATTCTCCATCGCTAAAAGGTAAATCCTCGGCAACATTCTCATATACGGTAATACCCCGCCCTCTTGCTAATTTTGCCATTTGTGAACAGGGCTCAATACCAACCTTGACATCAAGAAGAAAAGCAAACCTTGCCGAACCCACACCAATTTCAAGACCATTTTTTTTATGTGTCAGCATGCTCCTAACAGCCTTCACTTCAGACAAGTAAATAGCCTCATTTTTTAAGAACCAATCATCATATTCATCAGCATGCATAGCAAATGCGTTAATTTTTGTCATTACTTGTAATTTCCCCTAAACTTCCTATCCACCTATAGAAGACATGCCCCTTGCACATTTTTTAAAAGATGGATCAAAAACACCATGGTGCTGAGGTTTGGAAAGAACAGCTTTTTTAATTATCTCCTGAAGCTCGCTATCACTGCAGCCGGAACGAAGAGGAGTTTTAAGGTCTGTTTCAATATCAGAAAAAAGGCAGGTTCGGAGTTTGCCGTCAGCTGTTAAACGCAGACGGTTACACTTTTCACAGAAGTGATTGCTAAGGGGTGAAATAAAACCAAGCTTGCCCTGTGCGCCTTCCAGTTGGAACATGTTTGCAGGGCCTGAATTATATTCTGAGGAAAGCGGGAGAAGTTTACCTGTTTTTTGAATTTCTTTTTTAATCTCAGTATTTGAAATAAAACGGTCTCTGTTTTCTCCGTTCACCGGCATAAACTCAATGAATCGGATATGTACGGGCTTTTCCATGGTGAGTGCCGCAAAAGAATTGATCTCATCATCATTGATTCCCCGCATGGCAACCACGTTAATTTTAATAGGATTAAAACCTTCTATTCTGGCTGCATGAATCCCGGCCAGAACAGAATTAATGTTTCCACCCCGGGTTATTTTTCTATATTTTTCAGGGTCGAGAGTATCCAGGCTGATGTTTATCCTCTTCATTCCGGTTTTACGAAGTTCACAGGAAGCCTTCTCAAGCAGAATGCCGTTTGTGGTCATGCTTATTTCTGAGATTTCCGGTATCGTATGAAGTTTGGTTATGAAAGAGCTGATATTTTTTCTGACCAGAGGTTCTCCTCCTGTTATTCTTATTTTGGTAATTCCGCTGGCGGCGGCAATTTTTGCAATGCGAAATATTTCTTCATAATTAAGAATATCTTCATGCCCGATCAAAGAAACACCCTCTTTGGGCATGCAGTAAATACAGCGCAGGTTGCATCGGTCGGTAACTGATATGCGGAGGTAACTTATCTTCCGGTTAAAATTGTCAATTAATTTTTCTGTCTTTGTCGTTTTGATCATTTTATAGTTTTTGCTCCCTGTTATGAAGATTAAACTTTTTTCCAGCGTTTCATTTAAGCAGACCTTGATGTTATTTTAACTAGTCCACAGATACAGCTGATTCTCCTAATTTATTTTTTAAAAGTTTTATCCAGTTTGAAGTTATATTATTGAATGCAGTTATCGTACTGGATTTTGAGTTATTTAACACAAACGGCATACCCTTGTCAGTACTGGTCACTATTTGAGGATCTAAAGGAATCCTTCCAAGAAAAGGAACTTTCATTTCATTGGCGATACGCTCGCCACCACCTGTTTTAAAAAGATTGATTTCTTTATGACAGTATGGACAAACCATACCGCTCATATTTTCAATGACACCCATTAGCGGCACATGCATTTCACGGCAAAATGTAATACTCTTTCGTGAATCCAGAAGCGCTACATCCTGCGGCGTTGTAACAATAAGAGCCCCACTCACATTTTTTATTAAGTGAACTATGCTCAAAGCTTCATCTCCGGTTCCAGGCGGAAGGTCAACAATAAGATAGTCAAGCTTACCCCATTTTACCTGTCCTAGAAACTGTTTTAAAAGGTTGTGTTTCATAGGCCCCCTCCAAATGACAGCATCCTCCTTCGCTGCAATAAAAAATGCTATAGAAATAACTTGAAGATTCTCAGAAACATTTATCGGCACAATGTCTTTATTTGATTCTGACGGTTTTGCATTTTCTACTCCCAACATTTTAGGTACATTGGGACCATGAATATCCGCATCAAGGATCCCTACCTTGTTTCCTTTTTTGGCTAGCGAGGCAGCAAAGTTAACCGCAACCGAACTTTTTCCTACTCCCCCTTTTCCACTGATTACTATAAATTTATATTTAATATTTGCCATTTTTCCTTTGATAACTTCCAAATCCTGTTTGTCTTTTTTCTGATCCCGGACATTTTTTTTATCAGGATTGCTTGTTTTTAATTTAGGATTTTCTTCTATTATTTTATCCATCACATGATACCTGTCACTTAATTAATTATTCATGCCGCTCTCTGCGGCGTTAGGAACACTTCCCTGATTATGTTTAATAAGCAAGAGAGAGAGGGAATGTTCTATGGTATCGCTGGTAAAGGGTTTGTTAATAATATCAACGACACCAAAATCCTTTGCCCTAGAGATGACATCATCTGTACCATAAGCAGTAATGAGTATTTTAATAGCACACGGGCAAGATTCCTGGATATGTTTGAGAAACTCAAGACCATCCATCCCGGGCAGTCTGTAATCGACGATAATAATCTCAAAGGATTCTCTTGTAAGTAATTTTATTGCTTCTTCTGCAGTTTCAAGTGCCAGCAGGGAACATTCTTCATTTTCAAAATACAAACTGAGCGAATCACGTATCCATTCGTCATCATCAACAACTAATATTTTCATTTTTCTAAGAACGCTGAACAAATCCATTTTTTTCCTTTATATTCAACAAAAAAATTTTACAATTCAAGGTATATAAATAAAGTTAAAGATTTCAGGATCAACATTAAAAGGGAATCTTGAAATCAGATATAAAGCGGCCATAAAACAAATAATCATAAGAGGAAAGAGTATAGATAGAATGAAATCTTCATTTTTAAAGCGAACTATTAAATTTTTAAAATTATGTTCAGGATTAACATGATGCAAAATAGATTCTATTGCATAGTTTTTTAAATTTAGCATGACAGCCTCCTTTCAGTTATTATCCGGGGTAATTATTTTCTTTAATACAACCTCTGCAAATGAATCAGTTCAGACAAAAATATAGACAAAAAGTATCATCGTAATGATTGTCTTTGCTGTATACGATATTTTATTAAGCAGATCCGCTGCAGTAATCGAAAGTAAATTTATTTTTAATACTGGCTCATAATTTTTTTTGCCTAACATGATATCTCCCATCCTGTTTCTCGTGTACGATACGGCATTGTTAGACTAAACTGTTTAAATATTTCATATGTTTCACTTCACTAAATTGCACATAACATGCCATAATTAGAGAGCATAATTATACGTGTTATTCCAATAGTTAGAGGGTGTATTCATAAAAAACCGTGTCAAAACGAGATTTACTTACAAGAAGTTGGAAATTATTCTTACAAAAATTTGGAAATTAGAAAATTGTACTGAGGGTAATAAATAAAAATTAGGATCCTTAGCGAGTACTAAAAATTGGAAGACTTTTTGATGAAGTTATGCATTATTGTAATGGCCATATGATGAAACTTTTTTAATAGAACTTTATGTTTTTGATGTATGATCAAGAGCATCAAATTCGCATGTATTTAAACACTCACCGCAGGGAAAACAGTGTCACCAAAACAACCCCAAAACCTGCTGTTATAAGTGCCGGCTTAAGCTTATTTCTCATACCATTGCGTCTTTTTAGAATTATTATTATGTTTGTTGATAAGCATTCGATGTTTCAGATAACCTTCAACAAGAACTGACGATGATTACCAATTCTTTTTCTTTTGTTGTGAGTGTATATTTTCCATGATTCTAATAATTGATCCAGTCAAATGTTTTGAAAATTTATTTTTTATCTTTGAAGGTCATTATCGAACCGCATTTTGGACAGACTATAACAAAGCATGGGAGCCCGTAATTGTGATTAGTCCGTGAACCGCAGTTTGGGCAGATACATGGCTTATTCTGAACTTTATTTTGTTTGTTTGTTGAGCAGTTGTAAGGTTCATTATTATCAACCTGAGCTTGCTCAAATTTTTTTCTATGCATGGTTGATTTCTCCATAATTGAATTTTTTTAAGTAGAAGTGGATTGCAAACCGAATTTGCCTAATCTGTAATCCGAGAATCCAAGGCAATTTTAAAAATTGTATATTGTTTTGGTATTCATATTAATCAGCCCTGTTCATTGTCAAAAGTTGAAATAAATGCCTTCGTTTCACTTAAACGCCCTTAACAAAGAACAGGATTCTGACTGTCGAGCAAACTTCTACTCTTTTAGCATTTTGGCTCCGCACTTAGGGCAGACAACCTGATAGCAGGGGACAGCTCGCTGGTGTTCAACAGTTGTACCGCAGCTCGGACATACGCATACCCCGCAGGGTCCTGACCCTGGGCGATTTCCACCCTTTCTTCCTCCTTCACCTCGGCGACTCATGCCTCTTCCTGTACCCGCACCTTGGCTATAGGGTCCTGTTCCATCACCTCGTGGCATAATGATTCACCTCCTTTCCAAATAAATAGATCCATCTTTCTTACTTATCACAAAAGCAAGGTCTTATCCGGTCTTTTCAAAATCATTCAAAAACCTTGCAACCTTATTACCCACAGTAAAAATACAAATCAGCACCACTATAAGAGATATGGCAAAGGAAACAGCAACTATGTTGAAATCTATAAAAAAGAAAAAGACGATCAGGGCGGCCGAAAGTGCAACTTTCACTATGGTGGTACTCCGTTTTTTTGCAAGCCAAATTAGCATCGCAGAGTGTCCCAGCAAATCCGCCGGTTGCTTTGATTTAATGATTTTGTTGCTGATTTTTACCATAACAAACACGGGTAACAGGAAATACAACACCCAGGCGATTCCTGCATAAAAATGGGTGAACCCGGAATAGTCCGGGTCTCCGCTACTGACCGACAAAACAAGCAAAAACGGTATGATAAGAAGAATAAGAATATTTGCATACTCTCTTTGAAAGCCATACTCCTGTGTTTCCCAAACCTTTTCCAGATTGGATTTTGTTATTGGGGAAAGTTTCATTTTCCCAATCAATTTTTTTTCTTTTTCTGTGAGTGTATGCTTTGCCATGATTCAGCTCCTTTTACTAAAACGTCTATACATGAATATAACTTCAATTCCTAATCCCGGCATGTCTTGAAACCGAAGGTCCATTGACCGACTGAAGTTGACCCTTTTTATATTTGTCTATGGCATCCCGACAAGTTCCTGTAAGGCCGATATACACCTTGATGCCGGCTGCATTGAGGGCATTATCTGCATTGGGACCCACATTTCCGGTTAATACAGCTTCTGCCCCATTGTTTGCAACCAACTGAGCCGCCTGAGTTCCGGCACCTCCACCAGCTGTCATGCCAGGATTTTCAACAGCTTCATATTTCATTGTTTCTGAGTCAACGAAAAGGAAAACCCGGCTCCTGCCAAATCTTGGATCAACGTTTGATTCAAGATCGTTACCATAAGATGAGATGCATAGTTTCATTTTCGTCTCCCGTATTGAACGTTAAAAGGTTTCTCTCTCTATTTTATTTAAAAGCATTTATCATGCCATTATGCTTGAACAAAAAACTAAAAAGAGAAATCAATATGTTGCAGGTTTTTACACCGTCGGCTTGATTTCGAAAATTGGGCTAATTTACAAATATTTGTAGATTTGTTTTGAAAATAATTGGAGTGAATACGTGAGAAAGTATTTAGACTGGATCTCTCGTGTCTTGGAAGTAAAGAGATTTTATTAACATAAATAATATTAATAAAACAAACGACTCTGACTTTGGACAATACTGCCTATGGGTTCACCGATATTGCAGTATTGTTTTTCATGGTTGGCCTTTCTTTATGATAAAATTACCATTGTTACCTGAGAGTATGCCGAAGAATTATATTTTTACCTCCAAGGCTTCAAACGTTTTTAAAACTTCTGCTATATGGGAAAAGGCCGGGCCTCCACCCATAACCACAGCCACACCGGCGGCCTCCATCACTTCCCGAACCGTTGCACCGGCTTCCACTGCCTGCTGTACATGCAAATATATGCAGGCCGTGCAGGGCTGGGCTACAGCAATCCCGACGGCAATAAGCTCTTTCTGTTTTTTGTCCAGCGCACCCGGCTGGGAGGTCTTCTCATACAAACTCATAAAACCTTTAACCGTCTCTGGAATATATCGAGCCATCCGCTGTTTTGATTTCAAAAACTCTTTAAAAAATGTTTGGACTTGATTTTCCATTCTTTGTCCCTCTGTATGTTATATTTCAACAACGCTGTCGGACAGGCCCTTGTCCGATTGGACCGGTTCCATCTTCTTTCGTCGAAATAATTATCTCCTTGTTTTTGTCTGAATTCATAAAATACTGAACTTAAATTAATATACAGTTAGTCAATAGACAAAGTTTTTGCCTGACATTTATCAATACATACATCAGAGCCAGTGCACTCATTTTTGTTAATTTTTGCTTTATTATTTTCAATTTTGATCGCCTCCAGAGGACAGACCTCAGCACCCGGTACTTTTTCCCATAGCTACTTTTACAGCAATTATATTTCTTCCATTAATTAGTGCCGCACAAAAGTTGGTGTTTCCAGCCCTTTTTGAGTTGCTGCATCCTCTTCTGCTATTGCCATATATACCAGTTCAGTAATATCCCGCATTTTGATTGGTGCTGTCATTGCCTGTATTCCGACCTGCAATCCTTGATAACAGAAAGGACATGCTGAAACAAGCTCGGTTGCCCCGGTTAAAAGAGCGTCTTCAACTCTTTTTTGCGCAATTTTGTTTTGCATGTCAGGATATCCCGACTTCAGCCCACCGCCGGCGCCGCAGCAGCGTGAGAATTCACGTGTGCGTTCCATCTCAACAAACTCAAGACCGGGGATAGCGTTTAGCAGTTCTCGCGGCGCATCAAACACACCACTGTGCCGCCCAAGATGACAGGGGTCATGATAGGTAACCTTCAGGGCTACCTTATTTTTCAATGGAAGTTTTCCTTCTTTGAGCAGATCTGCAAGATATTCAACAGTATGTTTTATATCAAAATTCATTTTGCCGACTTTGGCATAATCATTTCTAATGGTTTTTAAACATCCGGCACAGGAAGTGATCAGAGTTTTTATCCCCAGGTCGTTAAACATTTTTATGTTTTCTTTTGCAAGCCGCTCATAAGCATCATATTCGCCCATTCTTAAAAGGACACTGCCGCAGCATTTTTCTTTATTGCCCAGAATGCCATAGTTTACATTTAGCTGATTGAGGATGCTTACGGTATTTATTCCCACCTCCTGGACATTATTATCATAGGCAGCCGTGCAACCGACAAAATAGAGTACATCGGCTTTCTGTTTGTTAATATCTTTTGGTTCCAGGGTAATCCTTTTTTTCTTTTTTGCTGTTTTAATCCAGCGGCTCCGGGAGCTGCGCGGCTGGCCCCAGGGATTATCATATGATTTGGTTTTTGTAACCAGGTCTTTTTGTGATTCTAAGGGACCATATCCTGCATCGACAATGCACTGACGAATTCCCTCCCATAGCTCCACCGTGTCAATTGAAACAGGACAGACATAGTGACACTGCATACACGTGCTGCAGGCATAGAGGTCTTTTGCAAATATCACCATTTCTTCTTCTGTTACCGGTTTTCTTCTGAACAGCTTGCCTAAAAAACTGTCCGTTTTGAAAATACCCTGCTGACGGGAGATAATGTTTTTAAAGGCAGAAGCTCTTCCCCTGGGATTGAGCTCTTCACGATTCTCTTGTTCATAGGCAGGACACCAGTTGGTGCATTCGCCGCATCTGGTACAGGCGTCGAGTTCAAGCAGCTGACGGGGACTTAACTTAGCGATATCAATCTTTTTGGCAATTTTTTTATTTTCTGGTTTCATATTTTAGAACGTGCTCTCTTCTTTAATTTCCAACAAAGATTACCAGACAGCCGGTTCTGGATTGTAGCTGATCTTATTATTAATATTCTCATCCCAGGGTATAATGACTTCTAAATTGTTAGTTGTATTGTAATAAGTAGCTCCTCATCCGGGGACCCATTCTGACCAGGCCTTTATTGTTTAAATCAATTAGTACTGTGGAAATCAGCTCTTCTTCTCCTGAAGATATTTCATTATTGATTGCTTCTACCAATTCATATAAATTTGTTGAAATGGGCTCCTCTTTGTTTTCGGTACGACTTTTTTTTGTGAACACTTGTGCTGTTAGGTTCATATTAGCACCCCCTGTTTTTATAAAGATCATGATAAAATATTCATTATGTGCTTTTTAAAAAATAGTAATTTTATAATTCACCCCATGCTTCGATATCTAATATTCAAATAATCGACATCTCAAGCTGAGAAATAATATCCGCCAATTTTTTGCGGGTTTCAAAAAGTCTATCCCTGAGCATCCTTGATAGATTGCTCATAATTATGAAACCAACATTAATATTTTTATTAGATATGAACTCCAGAAAAGGACCAATTCTAATTGCAATTACTTTTGCTTCCATGAGGCATTCTGCTGTTGAGGCATATGTATATGGTTCTAATAGCGCTGAAAAGCCAAAAGTGCTTTGGGCAGAAATATAAATATCGGGCAGTTCATCTCCACCCTCTGGCTGAATTTTAAGTTTGACCTCACCGTCGAGCAAAAGATAAAATTCTTCTCCCTTCTGACCGTATGTGAAAATATTTTCTTCGGCTTTAAAGGCCCTATCTTTACAATATTTCAATATTTCTTTTAACTTCGAGCTTGGAACCCCCTTAAAAATTTCATTATTTTTTAAATCCTTAATAGCACTCATTTTTTCACCTCCTACGGAAGATACGTTTACTTTTTACTAGAACAATAACTATCAGCTGACCATCCACCACCTTTCAGAAAGAACGTACATTCTGATACAATTTTCTTTGCTTTTTTATGGCATTTCGGACACATAATATCTTTTGTTTCTGTTGTAACAATCTTTTCCGTTACTCTTCCATTCGGGCACTTGAATTCATAAATTGGCATATTTGTTTCCTTCTTTTTCTATAATCCATATAAAGTCTGCCATTCTTTTGAAAGTAAAAATTCAGTTAATTTCAAAGTAAAGATCATTGGTTTAATCTGTAGTCTTAGAAGCTTTACAAGCTTTTAAATTTATTTATCCATAACAATCTTTTTTCCATGCGCAGTCTGCCTGATCACAGAAGCCTTTTGCTGTGTCAAAGCACTGAAAATTCCCTTCCGCTTTCTGAATCGCATAAATAATATCAGTCTTTTTCATGTTCTTTTTAACTTTAGCTCCAATATCTTTTGCGATTTTTCTGACTTTTTTAACAGTCATAACATATTTCTTCATAATATTTTTATTTGGCTGTTTGCTTGAATAAAGCCGTATTCAAACTTATTATTTGTGTTTACTTTAAAATGCGAAAGAATTGTTTTGGTTAAGACTACTACCAACAACGGCCACGGCCATACCCCCTTCCTCTGCCAAAGCCAGCACCAGGTCCATCGTAACCATAACCACGACCTTGACCATAAAACCTATTGCCAAAACCGAAACTGCATCCGGCGGGAAGCAACTTTATCTGATCCGCCGTTAGAATATTGCGGGCCTTGAGCTGATAGGAGAGTATTACTTCAGCATCTTCTGCCTGCAGGTCAAATATCTCTTTTTGAATTACGGCTACTTTTTCGGGATCTGGCACGGGCTCAAGAAGAAGAATTCGAAACGCCATCTCTTTTTCAAAGAATTTTATGTTTATAGAGGTTGTATCCTTTATAAATGAAGCCCTCAGACGGTTAAAGCTTTTAATTTGTTCCTGTGAAAGATCAACGCCTGGAAAGCAGTCCCAACCCCCCATTTTCAGAGCTCCACAATCGTAACCTTGCCAACAGCGTGCTTGAACTTCATATGTTCCGATGATCGTAAAAAGTATCAAAGCTACGATTGGAAACCTGATTTTCATTATGTGTCTCCTGATTATTGTGATTGTTTTTCGCTTTCCCAGCCGACAAACTTTCTAAAATTGTTACCGGTCAGTTTAAATTTAAACTCCTGGCTAATTGGCATTAGCATAATATTGTCAAGTAGTGCCTTGTAGAACGGCAATGTCATAGGATAGTCTGTTCCGTAGAACACTTTATCCGGCATAAAAAACTCAAGAAACCGTATATGATCCATGTCAAAGTACTGCCGGAAGCGCATCAGCGTCGGCATTGGAATAACAATGTCGGTGTACAAGTTTTCATGTTTCATGACATTCCACAGGCCCATTTCAATATTGTTGAAAATACCGCAGTGCAGCTGCAGAATTTTAAGATCGGGGAAATCCATTGCAACGTCATCCAGAAACTCCGGGCTTTGGTATTTGGTGCGGGTACCCGGCAATTCCTCACAACCGGTATGAAACTGCACGTGCATGCCAAGCTCAACACATTTCTCATAGGCCGGATACATCTCTTTCTGGTTTGGATAACCGGATGTTGCCGTGTGAAACTTGATACCGGGGAAACCACACTCGTGGGCAGAAACAACCATTTCAACAGCGGATTCCGCGCCGTAGCGTGCATGTACGCCACCCACAGCGGTAAAGCGCCCGGGATGCGCGTCTATAAAAGTTTTCTTGGTGTATTCATTAGGCACATACCACTTCCAACCGTCGGGATTTCCCGGATAAGGATCGGTAACACCGTGGATGCTTTGCAGGCACATACCCTCAATATTTGCGTCGTCCATGCTCTTCACGAACACTTCAGCCGTCAACTCCGGGCAGTCTTCTGCTTTAGTGATAACGGAAAAAGGACTGGGGTCACCAAGTACCGCCCGGGCGCCCATCATGGTCCGGGCAACAACTGAGTTGCCGCACCAAAAATCCTGACAGCCCGGCCGATCAGCAATACCCTCTTTTTCGAGCCCGGCATGGCCGTGACTGTCAAAATGCCGAAACGGTGTTATCTGCATCACTTTTTCTATAGTTCCTTGTTCCTCTGACATATCCAACCTCCTTTAATAATAGTTTTAAATTTTGTTTGAGTCTAAATGGTTAGCGATTCATCTTGAGGGCTCAAACATCTATTTTATTAATCAGCATAAAGCATGCCATTCTTGCTGAAACAAAAATACGTTATTATTTCAAAGGACTAGAGGTATCGTTAGCTTCAGGCATGTTTTCAGGGGAAGGAAATCTACAGATTTTTGGAATATATTTATGCAAGAATTTGGAAATCCTGGATCTGAAGAAGAAAAGGCGGGAGGCTACTCAGTGAATAGTTTGTTTCTGCGATAACGAAAGGTGTTGAGCTTTAAATTAACAAGTTTGGCTGTCTTGGTTTCATTGCCGTTTGAGAAGGTCAGAGCTTTGTCAATATAGACTTTTTCAATAGACTTGTGAATCTCATCAAGGTCTACACCTTCAGAAGGAAATTCAGCAGAAGCCATTCCCGTTTCCACCTGCAAGCTTTCTTCATTATGAGGGTCTCTCTTTATCCCAAGGTTATGAATTGTTAACTCTGGCACCTTTCCGATCAGGACAGCTCGTTCGATCATATTTCTTAACTCTCGGATATTACCGGTCCAGGTGTGCTGTAACAATGCATTTTTGGTTTAATCTGAGATATTGCTGAAAGATTTTTCGAATTTGCAGCTAAATTCTGCTAGAAAATGTTTGGTCAGTGGTATAATATCTTCCTGCCTCTTATTCAGGGAGGGTATCTCAACTTTAATGACACCCAGACGAAAGTAAAGATCTTTTCTGAAGAGATCGTTACTTATCATGTCTCCCAGATTTTTGTTTGTGGAAGATACCACCCGAGTCTCAACACGAACTTTTTTTGTGCCGCCGACCCGTTAGAATTCACCTTCTTCAAGAAAGCGCAGCAGCTTTGCCTGGGCCTCATGGCTTAAGTCGGCATCCACCCCATCATAGCAATGGCAATCAAGATATTTCATACTTTCATCATAGATACCATGATAGGGTGATTTCTTAATGGGTTTTACATAAATATCTTTAGGACCGCCTGCAGACCAGTCTGTAACATTGTCCCCGACAGTTTCTCCTGTCACCATAATTAAAATTACAAATATCAGCAATACAGGAAGTCTCGTTTTCATTGAACTTATCCTTTTATTTTCAAGGCATTTTTTAGCCCCTAAAAAAACATTTTATTTGTTGATCCACAATAAAACCAAAAAATATTTATACTATTTAACATGTATCAATCAGCATGACCTGATAAAAAACATATGGGGCACTATACCTATACCACCAGCTTTTTTTGGTTTACGCATTAACCGCCTTGTCAGCAGAACAATTGATCGGATGTGGATCTTTTTTGTCCTTGAGTTCTTTCTTCAGTTCCGGATATTTCTGCATCAACACTTCAAATTCTTCCTCTGTATACATAATGCATGGTAACATAACATTCTCCTCCTTTCGGTTCTATAGATATAAGTTTTTTTTATAACTGAATAACTGCATATAAAAGAATGACAATCAGAACAGCAAAATATATAAAGAGCAGATCGTTAACGATATATTCTTCAATATGAGGATGCTTTTTTAACCAATATGATACTTTCCTTTTGGCTTTTTGATTATAATTAAGCATTGCAAGGTCTCTCTTTATAACGATACAAAATATTTTTACCTTTTAATAATTTATGTTTTATAGACCATATGTCCCCCCCCCCTTTTTTTTGCCGTTATTCTTTCTTTATTAAAAATTATTTTGATAACACTATTCAACTATTATTGTGCCATTAAATTCTCTGTGATGTCTTAAGGAGTTGGTAGCGGAGCCAGATATTGTTTCTGCGACATAGTTATAGCGTCCTTTTTCAATAAAGCTAAGCGTTGCACGGGATCTATTTGGAATGGTGTTAGAAACGTAAGAACCTTCACTATTAACGCTAAAATGAATATGATTTTCACCAGCTGCTTTTACCTGTTCCCCCACGAAATGAATTTTAATCGACATTTCAGACTGATTGATCCATATTACTGTGGTGCCGGATTTAACCGTTATCTCAGACGGGCAAATGCAAATATCCCCATAACCACAGAGATGTATAATTTTGTAAGCCGTACTTTTTTTTGCAGAATCAGTTTTTTCTCTTATTGTTTTACTTGCAACAGTATTCGCTGTAAATGTAAAACAAACTGCGATTAAAATAAGAAATAAAGTTTTTGATAATTTCATAACATTAACGCTCCTTTCATTTCCTCCATTAATAAAAATTATTTTGATAACACTATTCAACTATTATTGTGCCATTAAATTCTCTGTGATTTTTTGATAAATCGGTAAGTGAGTTAGATATTGTTTTTGCGACATAGTTATAGCGTCCTTTTTCAATAAAGCTAAGCGTTGCACGGGATCTATCTGGAATGGTGTTAGAAACGTAAGAACCTTCACTATTAACGCTAAAATGAATATGATTTTCACCAGCTGCTTTTACCTGTTCTCCCACGAAATGAATTTTAATCGACATTTCAGACTGATTGATCCATATTACTGTGGTGCCGGATTGAACCGTTATCTCAGACGGGCAAACGCAAATATCCCCATAACCACAGAGATGTATAATTTTGTAAGCCGCACTTTTTTTCGCAGAATCAGTTTTTTCTCTTATTGTTTTACTTGCAGCAGTGTTCGCTGTAAATGTAAAACAAACTGCGATTAAAATAAGAAATAAAGTTTTTGATAATTTCATAACATTAACGCTCCTTTCATTTCCTCCATTAATAAAAATTATTTTGATAACACTATTCAACTATTATTGTGCCATTAAATTCTCTGTGATGTCTTAAGGAATTGGTAGCGGAGCCAGATATTGTTTCTGCGACATAATTATAGCGTCCTTTTTCAATAAAGCTAAGCGTTGCACGGGATCTATCTGGAATGGTGTTAGAAACGTAAAAACCTTCACTATTAACTCTAAAATGAATATGATTTTCATCAGCTGCTTTTACCTGTTCCCCCACGAAATGAATTTTAATCGACATTTCAGATTGATTAATCCATATTACTGTGGTGCCGGATTTAACCGTTATCTCAGACGGACAAACGCAAATATCCCCATAACCACAGAGATGTATAATTTTGTAAGCCGTACTTTTTTTCGCAGAATCAGTTTTTTCTCTTATTGTTTTACTTGCAGCAGTGTTCGCTGTAAATGTAAAACAAGCTGCGATTAAAATAAGAAATAAAGTTTTTGATAATTTCATAACATTAACGCTCCTTTCGTTTCCTCCATTAATAAAATAAGAAATAAAGTTTTTGATGATTTCATGACATAAACGCTCCTTTCCTTTTCTCCATTAATAAAAATTAAAATGTTTCTTTTTCTAATTTATTTTAAAAGCATAAAACATGCCATTTTGTTTGAGTATAAAACTCAATGCAATATCAACTAATTACAAGAACTGGCCATCGGTTCAGCTTAGATACCGGGGTAAATCTACAAATATTTGCAAATTCTATTTCTATATTTTAGTAATGATGATTGTTTGGATTATCGAAGTCTATTGAAACAAGCTGTCAGATCTAAATATCATTTCTCTGGATTGGAAGCATAGGCAGGTTACCCTTTGTGATTTTCGCCACAACAGGTACGGGGTTAGGTTAGAGGAATTCTTGCGGACTTAACTTCTCCGCTTTTTTGCTTTTTTCAGTTTTGGGAACAGGTTCTAAAAGCACCATAAATAGTGAGAATAAAGATTATATTTTATGCCAAAGAAATTACAGTCATTAAAACATGAAGGGCTAATCAATTTTAGATTCAGAGCCCATTCCAATTGAAAACATATGCTCTGCATCATATTCAGAGTAGACTCGAAAAGCCACCACTGTTGTAGTTTTCAGAACATCATTGATTTTCAACATATGTTCAGTTACAAAATTTTCTAATGCTTCATTTTCTAATACTTTTACAATGGCGATCAGATCATATTTTCCGGGGACTGAATATATTTCTTGAACTTCTTTTTTGTTAATCAGGTTTTGTGCAACTTCATGAATTTTGTTATGTTTTACATTCATACAAATAAATGCCGAAATCATTTTTAATCACCTCTTTTCTCTTTGTGATACAGAACCCCTGCTAGTTTTGATTACGGACAGGTGACGCTGGGCAGCTGCCTGGATAAGTGTCCTTCGGTCTGCCTTGTAAAGTGACTTCACAATTGACTGGACAAAACATTCCAGGGTAAAGTGCTTACCGGTATAGTACTTGCTTTGATAAGGATATATCACCCAGGCCCGTTGGTCAGCAGGTTTGGGTACAGGCAGGAGTGCCAGCGGAGAAGGGAAAGATATCCATGAGGAGAGCCGGTTGTTAAAGGCTGTTTTCTGTCTGATGTCTGCTTCAGGGCATGAAACGATAACTTCATAGTCGCAGGTAAATCCCAGCGGAAGGGGCAGAACCATCCCGAACAGTCCCCAGCTCACTGCTGCAACAAAGGATGATATTGAGCTGGTATTCTTATAAGCATGCGTCACAACGGATATGTGTAAGGGCAGCGCAGTGTTACTGCTGGAAAAAATTTCAGGATAAAGACTGCAGGCCTTTTCCTGAAGATCGGCAGCAAGTTCATTCATGCAGCCGGAATCTTTGACTCTTTTGTGCCAGTAATCACTTTCTGTATAACCGGTAATAAAGAATTCATCCGGCGGTAACGGGGTAATGCTTTCAATCCTGAAGCTTACATCAGTACTGCCCCAGGTCTTATCAACAGGAACAAGAGTGGTGGTGAAATTTTTTGAGGCACATGAGGCGGTTATCAGAATGGCAAACATGATAATAATTCGTATGCCTGTTTTTAGGGTCATAATATTTCTCCCGGTTAAAACATCATTGTAAAAGATATGTTGGTGATCGCGCCTTGACTCCTGTCTTTTGCGCCGAATTCAATTTGGTGCCGTAGCTGGCAATTGACCCGCAGAAAGGGGACATACATGCTTATCTCCGGTCCCAGGGCAAAAACCCGGTCATGTATATGCTTCGGCCAATTCACGTCCTGTCCGCTATCGTCAGTGATCTGCCAGTGGGCATATCCAGTGATTCCGATATCCCAAAGTCCGGCAATTTTCCTGCTGAGCCCCCAGTCCAGGGAAAAATCCTGTCCCGGCTGCACATGATCACGGCGTTTTCTGCTGTGAATTTCGTAGCGCGTCAGGGCAGACAGTGCCCATAGTTTGTTTTTATCCAGATAAATAGTGCCGCCGGAGCTCACCATTAGAGACCAAAAATCTTTTCCCAGTGAGGCAGGCTGGCGGTGGCTGTATTCACCTGTAGGCATGTAGACAGACAGACTGAAGATACCGTCCCAGCGCTGTCTGTTCCAGCTAAGACCAAAAAACTCAAAGCAGATATCACCATAACTCCAGCGGCTGTCGCTTGTTCCTGTTTCTCTTACCTTGAAATCAGCATATGCAAACGGTATCAAAAGGGTTGCAAAATAATTAGCGCCCAAAATCTTTTTTTTGGTGACCCAGATGGGGCGGTGCACCATGATGTAGTCCTGAATATCGGGACGCAGATGAACCTGGTCGCCGTGGTTGTCTTTGATCGTGTGGGTATTATAAAAAACATTATAGACCTTATAATAAAATCCCGGCGGTGCGACGGTGCCCAGTTTTATCCCTTCTACACCGCAAACATAGTGCCCGGTTTCGCCCGCCATTGCTTCTTGGGTTAGCAAAATAAAAATACTTAAGATCAGGATGATAATAAATACTTTTTTCATGATAAGAAACACCGCCCTTCATTGTCTTTTTAGAGATTTGAAACTTTCGTATCTGGACAAAAGATGTTTATTAACTCTGTGTTTGTTGCTTAGCCTTTATAGTGTTTTTGTTTCTACTGAAATAGATTTTATCTGCCAAATGATAATTAAGTGCTGCTATTGCTTATAGGAGCCTATTTAATTTTAATATCAGGTGGCGCTCATATTCCTTTTTAAAACATTAAAAACTTCAAACAAGCCTAAACAAACGGTAATAACAGAACTAACAGAATGGGAATAAAAGCGAACAGCATTATTTCAGGAAAAAACAAAAGAAAAAGAATTATTGCAACATATTCTGAAAATATTTTAAAAACGAATACTATCTTTTCCAGTAAAGGGAAATAGATCAGGGTCGGTTTATGGTAAAGGACTTCTGTTTTTAGCATGATTAACTCGCTTTAAAAAATTGTTTATATTTTGATTCCGGCAAAGATGCCTTTGCTTTTTATATTTGCAGAAAATGTGCCATCATCTCTAAAAGAAAAAATAGAAACATATTTCAAAATGTTAGGGGATTTGCCGGGGATATGTTGTTTATGCAGTTGATAAATCTACAAATACTTGGAAGGCGATTATCCAATAATTTGGAAATATTAGGTGCAGATAATAAAGGCAGGAACATTTTTTATTTTTATTTGCTTTGAGAACGGTGACAGAGGGCCACGCCGTATATATCAGGTCAAAATCAGTTGAGCGTTAATTTTTGCGATGGGCCTGTTTAATTGAAAGATAAAAAGGATATGTTAATGTTATGTGATTTTTATATGCCGCTATTTTTTTTGTACATTGCAATAGCATCTCAATCAATGTTATCATAATAAAAATATAGGATGGTACCGCTGGATATTATCAAAACATCTGCAAACAGGGGCGAAATGGATACTCATAAAAAACGATATGAAGTCGATTTAGAAAAGTTGGAAGCATATCCCGTAACAAAGCGGGGAGCTGATATACTGCAAGATCCGTTGCTTAACAAAGGAACATGTTTTACCCTTGAGGAGCGAAAAGCGTTGAAGCTACATGGTTTGCTGCCGCCATGTATCCTTACGATGGAAGAACAGTTACAGCGTATTCGTGAAAATTACGACAGGCAGCAGAATAAACTGGACCGTTTTGTTTTTCTGGAAGCACTGCACGACCGCAGTGAAACGTTGTTTTACAGGTTTTTAGTTGATAATCTGGAAGAAATGACCCCGATTGTTTATACACCGACAGTGGGCGAAGCCTGCGATCAATTCGGGCACATCTATCGGCAATCTCGCGGTATGTATTTCTCTGATTCATCTCAAGGCCACTTTCGTGAGATGATGGACTATTGGCCTCAAGACGATATTGAAATTATTGTCGTTACCGACGGCAGCCGTATTTTAGGGTTGGGTGATCTGGGTACTAACGGAATGGGCATTCCTATAGGAAAACTCGCACTCTATATTGCCTGTGCGGGTATCTATCCTTCTAAAACACTACCGGTCGTGCTGGATGTTGGAACCAACAATGAAAAGCTTCTAGGTGATGATCTCTACCTTGGAGAAAAGCATCATCGTCTGCAGGGTGATAATTACTATGATTTGGTACAGGAGTTTATGCTTGCAGCTCATGATCGCTGGCCTAACGCACTAATACAGTTCGAAGATTTCTCAAATGATCATGCATTTCCGTTGCTGCATAAATACCAGTCACAGTATTTATGTTTTAATGATGATATCCAGGGGACCGGTGCTGCGGTGTTGGCAGGACTTTTAGCCGCCCTGCGCACTACCGGTAAAATACTGCACGACCAGAAGTTTATTTTTTTTGGTGCCGGAGCAGCTGCAGTGGGAGTTGCAGATATGATTGTAGCCGGTATGGTAGAGGAAGGTCTTACTGTTGAACAGGCCCGCGAGAGGTTCTGGTTTCTTGATACAAAAGGTCTGGTCACGACCATTCGGGGAGATACACTTGCGGCCCACAAAATTCCGTATGCCCGAAATGAAGCCTGCTGTAATACCCTGCTTGAGGTAGTTCGGAAAGTCAAGCCGACGGTACTGATGGGACTCAGCATGCAACCCGGAGCATTTACCGAGGAAGTCGTGCGGGAAATGCACAAATATACTGAAAAACCAATTATATTTGCCCTGTCAAACCCCACATCAAAGGCTGAATGTACACCGCAGCAGGCGTATGCGTGGACCGGTGGTTCCGCTATCTATGCCAGTGGCAGCCCTTTCGATCCTATAGAATGTAATGGACGAACGATAAAACCGGGTCAGGCCAATAACATGTATATTTTTCCCGGTGTTGGCCTTGGTGTCACCATAAGTAAATCCCGTCGAGTGACCCATTCTATGTTTTACGCGGCAGCCAAACGATTATCCAGCCTGGTGACGGAAGAAACCCTTCAGCGGGGAGACCTATACCCGCCATTACAGGATATCCGGATGTTATCAGCAGAAATTGCAGAAGCGGTCTGGGAAACTTCTGTGAAGGAAGGGCTGACTTCTGAACCGAAACCTGAAAATGTGCTTCAGTATATACGGGAGCGAATGTATCAGCCGACCTACATTCCCTATAAGGCAGTATAGGGAGTTCCCGGAAAACTTTTTAAAAACGGCTCCTCTACAAAATCTATGGGTAAAAAACAATTTTCACCACCCGCTTCGCTCGAGCCACAGAGTGCGCAGAGAAAAGCAGGGTTTTAAAAGCTAATAAACAAGACGCTGTTCTTTGCGTACTTTGCCATTGCGGTAAAATCCTACTTAATTAAATTGGTGCCAGGAACAACCCTTACATTCATAATTATAATTATCTATTTTAACTTTGTATTTTCTAATTAATATTAATAATCTACCCACATATTTTATTAATGAACCTTAAAAACATACATATTGTTTGATTAACAAGATAGTTTCTTTATAGTTCTAAAATTACACAACCGGATTGCATTCTTACTATCATATTGCCGGACCCGGTCTCCCTGAAGATAATTAAAAGCAAGAGCTGGTTTCCAAGTCTCCCATGTTTTTTTAAGCAGTATTTTCGTTTGCTGTATGAGGGCTGAGTGCTTCTGTTCTGTAATAAGTTTTCTCCTGAAGGAATTAAAATGGTCAGTCAATTGATTTTGGTGATTTAGGCCCGGTAAAAACGGGCTTTTTTGAAATTATTTCATTGTTGCAAAAACCCTTAGCAACAGCTTTTTGCATGTGCACAAAGAATTTTTCATATCCGCATTCATGAATTTTTTGAAGATTTTCAATGTTCCAGTTATTATACCTTTTGGCCACTAATCGAAATATCATATTAGAACACCACTTTCCTTTTAAAATTTTTTCTATAAATTCACTACAGTCCGCACAGGTAAAGCATTCTCTCTCAATACAACATGAGCGAACAGGGCAATCAAGTAATCTGTTTTTATCACCGCAGCCATTGCACTTTTCATCACAGAACGAATCCAGCACCTCCTGGAAAGCATCGTATTTATCTTTCGAAATTTTAAGATGAGCTATGTCTGTGAAATTGTTTTCAGCAAGTTTTTTCCGTAACTGCTGCGCATGATGAGTGTGAAGTCCTAAATGAATCATACACGAACCGCAGAATATACCGCACTTTCCAAATAGATTTTTTTCTTTTTGGGTAAGTCCGCTATGATTCATTTTATTTTCCAATCGTCTTGTATTATGGGATGTGCTTAGGACAACTTAAAAACAAGGAACGGTAGTTGCAATTTTCTAAATAATTATAGACTACAATAAATAGAAAACCCGGAGCTTTAATAACTGTATTCAAGATTATCTTTTTAGAAATTCCCGGATATGCTTTGTGAGCAATTCCGGTTTTTCTATGGTGAACCAGTGCGAGGCATCCGGTTCACGAACAATGTGAATGTTTGTAACATATTCTTTTAATCCGATGAGGCTGTTTGGCGTACGGTATTTTTCCTGTTCACAATAAATAAGCAGTGTAGGAACATCAACATAGAGTTTCTCCGGATCAAGGTCTTCGATTAAGTTGCTGCCGCCCGGATGACCTTTGCCGTCCGGCGGGCCTTCTTGCGAAGCCCGATAATAATTCAGCCCGCCGGTAAGTGCGCCGGGCTGGCGCCAGGCGGCCATCCATTCCTCAATTGTTGTTTCGTCCAACACTCCCTTTGATTGCAGTTTCTCTAAGATTTCCTCTCTGAGCCATTCAAAATTATTGTCGGTTAGCAGCTTTTCCGCCTTCGGGCTGCGAAGCTGCAGCATGTACTGGCTGGCTGCCTGCTGTTCAGGATCGGTCTGCAGGACTTTGTTGAACAGTGCCGGGTGTGTGGCATTGATGGTAATAAATTTATTAACGCATTCTGGATGCCGCAAGACGAAAGACCACGCGACCTGTGCCCCCCAGTCCTGTGCGACGAGAAAGACATTTTCAACCCCAAGGTGCTGTATTAACTGTCGAATGTCTTCAACAAGATAGCGAATATGATATTTGTTCAGCTCGGCAGGCTTTTCCGTAAGGTTGTAGCCGCGCATGTCCGGTGCGATACAACGGAAATTTGTCTGAAATTCCTTGAGATGGTTTTTCCAAACACCCCAATACTCGGGGAATCCGTGCAGAAACAACAGTATGGGGCCTGAGCCTGCGGCGGCATAATGCATGCGTATTCCATTTATGTCAGTATAATGGTGTGTAATCATTTTGTAACCCTCCCTTGATTGGGTGAATTTATAAAGTAGATAATTTATTTTTGCGATAACGAAAGGTGTTGAGCTTTAAATTAACAAGTTTGGCTGCTCTGGTTTCGTTGCCGCCGGACAGGGCAAGTGCTTTATCAATATAATATTTTTCAATAGAGTTATGGATCTTATCAAGAGCTATCCCTTCAGGCGGAAATTCTCTAAACAGGCTTTCCATTTCCTTTACCGGGTTCTTACTGTTGTCGGAGCTTTTCTTAATTCCAAGGTCGTGAAGGGTTAATTCGGGTCCTTTTCCAATAAGAGCACCCCGTTCGATCAGGTTTCTTAACTCACGGATATTGCCGGTCCAGGTGTGTTGTAATAAAATGTTTTCGGTCTGACCGGAGATGCCGCTAAACGTCTTACCGAACTTGCGGTTAAATCCGGACAGAAAATGCATGGCAAGGGGGATAATATCATCCTGCCGTTCGTTCAGGGAGGGGATCTCCACTTTAATGACACTCAGACGAAAGTAAAGATCTTTTCTGAAAAGTTCTTTTTTCATCATGTCTTCCAGGTCCTTGTTTGTGGCAGATACCACCCGGGTTTCAATATGAACTTTTTTTGTGCCGCCGACCCGGTAGAATTCACCTTCTTCTAGAAAGCGCAGTAATTTTGCCTGGGATTCAAAGCTCAGGTCGCCCACCTCATCCAGAAACAGGGTTCCTCCTGCGGCTTCTTCTATTAAGCCCTTTTTCCCTGCTGTGTTTGCACCACTAAAGGCACCTTTTTCATAGCCGAAGAGCTCACTTTCTATAAGGTCCCTGGGGATAGACGCACAATTCACGGAAATTAAAGGGCCTTCAAAGTTTGGACTTTTGTAATGTATGGCATCGGCAAGCAGCTCTTTCCCGGTTCCTGTTTCACCATAAATAAGGACCGGTGTGTCAGGGCTTTTAGCGACCATTCCAACAAAGTCCATTACTTCCTGGATGGCATTACTCTCCCCGATAAAACAGGGCATGTTTTCTTCAAGGTATTTTTCCTGAAGGGACTGAACTTCTTTTTTCAGGCGGATGTTTTTCAGGGCATTCTTAATTGTTACGGACAGACTGTCCATATAAATGGGTTTTACAATATAATCATAAGCCCCGAGTTTCATGGCTGATATGACCGTGTCAATGTCTTCAAAAGCCGTGATCATAATAATCAGAATGTCAGGATTAATTTTCTTGATTTCTTCAAGTGCTTCAACACCGTTCATGCCGGGCAGGCCGATGTCAAGCAGGACCAGGTCCGGCGGATCTTCTCTCAGCGCTTCAATGGCTTTTTCAGCATCAGGGAAGGCCGCTATCCGGTAATCCGATTCAAGCTCAAGTGTTAAGCTGTCACGAATAAGCTGTTCATCATCAACGATATATATATAGTATGGCTTCATTTAAGGTCTGTTGTCCTTTTTAAAGGGATTTTTATTGAAAATTCCGCGCCTCCCAGGTCGCTGGTTCCCACCTCTACAAAACCGCCATGATCCGTGATAATCCGGTGGCAGATGCTAAGGCCTATACCTGAGCCGCTTTTTTTAGTTGTATAAAAGGGATCAAAAATATTTTTTCTGATGTTTTCAGGAACACCCGGGCCTGAATCGGAAACTTGTATGATAATGTTTGTGTTGTCTATCGCAGACACAATTCTGATAATTTTCTTTTTTGTGCCGCGAATGGCTTCGGCAGCATTGGTGATAAAGTTCAGGACGACTTCTTCAAGCATATTTGCATCAGCATAACAGTTGGGGAGTTCCGGGGTAAGTGCTTTTTCCACGGTAATGCCGCTTTTTCGTAGGGTCACCGCAGACAGGTTTATCGCCTCTTCTACCGGATGATTCACGTCAATTAAAACGACACTGGGTTGAGCGGGTTTTGAAAAATCCATCACCCGTTTAATAATGGACTCAATTTTACATGAAGCGTTTTTGAGCTGTCCGAATATTTTTGCAGCGGTTGCCGCGCTTCCCTCTTTGTGGAAAATTTTTTCCAGGGTATTCAGGTAGATATTAATTCCTGAAAGCGGATTTCTTATTTCATGGGCAATTCCTGAAGCCACCCTTCCCAGAGAAGACATTTTATCCTGAATGTTTACGATGTGCTCCAGTTTTTTTATTCGGGTGACATCCATCAGGTTAAATAATATCGCTGCTTTTCCATGATACTCGGTTGTCAAAGCTCTGCAATAGAGCCATTTCATTTCAGTCGAAGACTTTTTTTGATTTACAGGGAATAATCTGAAATCAATATCCATTGATTCAGCTGTTCCGGAATGAACCTGTTGTGTAAATCGCCTGACTTTTTTTATGTCATCCGGATGAATGCCGGAAAAATCAGAAAACGTATATTCCCGGGGTAAGGGGCCGAAAAATTTTTCCTGTTCACTGTTTTGATAAATGACCAGGTTGTCCTGGATCAGGGATATGCCTGTGAGTGAATTGTCAAACAGGGTCAGGAGCCTTTTTTTGTTTTCCTGCAGTTCGTTTTCTGTCCGTTTGCGTTCAAGGACTCTTCCCAGCCGCTCAGAAATAGCATGAAGTAAACTTATTTCTTCTTTCAGGAAGGGTCCGTCATCTGATGTGGGTTTTTTTTGAAGATAATTAACTTCCAATACACCCTTCTGCTCACCATATACAACTATACTGCTTTCCAGCTTCCAAAGAGTTTTCTGAAAGTTGCCTGTTTTATATTCATGATCTGCCAGGCAAAGTCTTGCGCTGGTTATTTCTGGGTACTGCCAGGCCGGGGGGATGATATCGATGATCCCGGAAAATATTTTTTCCAGGGGGGAATCATTTTTTTCTATTAAACGGGAAAGAGCAAAAAGACAGTTTAGTTTTTTTGTCTGTTCATTGTTTGTATTCATACCAGTTAACCTGTTCAAATTAAAAAGGGTATTTTCAGGGACAGCGATTAATTCCTCAGCTTTTGGTGTCAATATCAGGATGGCCTTACTGTTCTTAGGTTTTTCCCGGTATTTTTTTAACAGGAACACAGGACTGAACTGATCCTTTTTTTCAGGGTTAACCAGACAAGCGGATAGCTCCATCAAGTAATCGGAAAAATTGTTAATTTCCGGGAGGCTGATAAGACTTTCACAGCTCTTTATGCCGCAAGGCTGACCCTTCAGCAGTCTTATTTAGTAAAACTGCTGACTGATATTTGTTTCGTTACATGCTCTTTTAGTGAGGTCCTTTTTGCCTTGTCATTTTTTGTCAAAAGCGGATCCATCCGTTCTATCTGGAGACCGATCTGGTAGGTGTCCGGAGAGACCAGAAGAAGGGGGGTTTTGCTTTGTTCCGCTTTTGCGAGGATGTTTGAAGGCGGCAGAAGGTTGTTTGTTAAAATGACTCCTGCCGCATTGCTTTCCAGTGCTGCCAGTATCATATCTGTACGGTCTCCTGCCGTGATAATAAGTTTATCCTCCTTTTTGAAAACCGGTTTCTGCAACGCCGTATTTCCGGACATGGCGCCGATAAGGATATTTTTGACTTTTCTTTCAAGCTGGTTTTCCGCAGTAAGTACTTTTGCAAAAAGCTTGTCTGCCAGATAGCGGAGAGAATAAAAAGTCAGTTCGTTTTCAAAAGGAATCACTCCCAGGACATTTATGCCAAGCTTTTCTATTTCGGGCAGAATAGTATCTTTAAAATCTTCCAGATGATGGACCTTGTTAATAATAATTCCGGCAAGATCTATTTCCTGAAGAGAAATGTTCTGTTTAATGAACATCACATCATCCAGTATGCTGTCATCGTCTCCGCTGATAACAATTATCAGTTTTCCTTTAAGGCATCGTGCCATAGAAAGAGAATCCAGGTGTACAGACAATCCGTAGGAAAGGTTTTGTCCGCCCTCAACAAAGAGAAGGTCCTTGTCCTGACGCATTCTGCCGGCAAGCTCAGTGATTTTTTCCATAATGCTTTCTTCTGTATGCATATAGCGAAGCTTTGAGTGATCAAAGCCGATGCTCATACCTTCGGGGGGTTCATTTAAAGAATACAGTTCGGTCATCAGGGCCGCGTCATAATCCCACAGTCTTTTTTTGCTGTATATGAACCGATCACCAAAGGGTTTCATATAGCCGATTCTTTTTCCCAGAGTGTCAGCCAGACCCACAATTATACTTGTTTTGCCGGAACCTGCGCTCAGTGATGCAATGATAAATGTTTCCATGATTTCTCCTTTTATGTTTGTGAAAGCAGGATTCTAACATCAACTGCTTTTGTGCCCTGTCCCTGTTCATAGACCATTAGGGGGTTTATTTCAATGTCTGCAATGAACGGACATTTTTTGATTAGTGAGCTAAGCTTAAGTATAACATCAATAACTGCGTCCATATCTTTTTTCTCTTCTCCTCTGACACCCAGGAGTAAAGGATAGGACCTGGTTTCTTTAATCATTTTTATGATTTCTGTCCGTGTAAGGGGTAAAGCCCGGAAGGCAACATCCTTCATAATTTCAACATATACCCCCCCCAGACCAAACATAATGATGGGTCCAAATATAGGATCCCTGCGGGCTCCGACAATGGTTTCTATATCTTTTGTAAGCATTTCTGCAATTTCAACGCCGGTTATTTTTGCGTCAGGGGAATAATTTCTGCAGTTTCTGATAATCGCCTGATAGGCATCGATTATTTCGTCTTTGTTTAAAAGGTCAAGTGCAATGCCGCCCGCATCACTTTTATGGATAATATCTTTTGAAACAACTTTCATGACTACCGGATAGTTGATTTCTTCGGCTGCATTAATTGCTTCTTTAAGATTTCGCGCGACTTTACTTTTCGGAACGGAAATTTCGGCACTTACCATCACTTTTTGCGCTTCATTGGCAAGAAGAAAATAGCGGTTTTCCCCGATCGCTTTTTGGCAGATATCATCAATAACGGATGTGTCGACCTCGATCGTTTCATGCTTTTCCAGGGGCAGCTGAAGATAGCGTTGATATTCATATAGTTTTCCAAGACAGGATACCGCTTCGTAAATATCACCAAATACCGGGATGTTTTCTCTGCTCAAGCGGGTAATGATTTTTTCAATTTCATCTCCCCCGACAATTGCAAAGAGAACCGGTTTTCCGGCTTTTTTATAAGCTTTAAAACATTTTCTGATGGTTTTCTCCAAATCAGGAGCAAGAAAGGTAGCGGTTTCACAGTAGAGCGCCAGGGTCGCACCAATTCTGTTGCAGTTCATTGCAACTTCAAGCGCACGGGTATATTCTGTGCTTGCTGCTCCTCCGGTAATATCAACCGGATTTTTTGTTGATCCAAAACCGGGGGTGACTTCTTCAAACATTGTTTTAAGCGCTGTGCCGTCATCAAAGAGTTCAACATTATATTGTTCGCATGCGTCTGTGGCCATCACGCCCACGCCGCCGCCGTTTGTTATGATCAGTCCGCTGTCATTTTCAGGTGCAGGAGCTGCCGCCAGATATTTACACCAGTTAAACGCATCCCGGATGCTTTCCGCCCGGAGAACACCGCATTGTTTCATAATTGCATCAATGATCTCATCGGCACCGGCAAGAGAACCTGTATGGGAGGCTGCTGCGGATGCACCGCGTTTGGAACGTCCTGACTTAATGACAATAATTGGTTTTTTTCGGGTGGCTCTTTGTACCGCACTCATGAACTTGTTGCCGTTTTTGATGCCCTCAATGTACATCAGGATTACTTTGGTCTGATCCTGATTAGCGAGATAATCAAGCAGGTCTGCTTCATCAACATCACACTTATTGCCGACAGAAACAATTGCTGAGAGACCGATGTTTTCAACCGTGGTCTTTCCAATCATGGCAAGCCCCAGCGCTCCGCTTTGGGTTATGATCGCTACACTTCCGGGCAGAATGTTTCCGGGACCAAAAGTTGCGTCCAGAGATGCGGCTGCTGAATACAGGCCGAAAACATTAGGGCCGATAATCCGCATGCCATGGTCACGGCCATATTCGGTGATTTTTTGTTCTTCTTCAATATTTCCAACTTCAGAAAAGCCGGAAGTAATGATCAGATTATGTTTAACCCCTTTTTCAGCGCAGTCCTTTACAGAGTCGAATACATAAGGGGCAGGTATTGCAGTACATACCATATCAATGGTGTCATCTATATCCTTGATATTTTTGTATGTTTTTAAACCCATGATGTTGCCGTCGCCCGCATTTATTGGATAGATGCGTCCGGTATATCCGCTTTGTATAATATTGTTAAGCAGGAGCCAGCCGATTTTTTGTTTATTATGTGAGGCACCGATGACAGCAATGCTTTGCGGTTCAAACAGGCTCTTAATGGTTTCCATATTGCCTCTCGTTCTAATTATCCTGAAATATGAGTTTTAATTCGTACACTGATTCGTCTCGTCTTTTTTCTATATCAAAACCGCCTTTTTCAAAAAGAGCCATCATCGGCCGGTTCTCAGCAAGGACTTCTGCGGTAAACCCGAGAAGACCCTGGCGTTTTGCAAGATAGGTCAGATAGGTAAGAAGTTCTGTTCCCACACCTTTTTTTTGATGTGAATCGCTTACCGCAACAGCGACTTCAGCTGAGTGAGTGTTTTTGTCAATTCCGTACTGACCAATACCTAAGATCAGTTCATGACCCTCATTTTCAATTATGGCAAGAATTGTGGTTTCGGTTGTATAATCGATCACAACAAATTCCTGCAGTCTTTCATGAGGCATGTCCTGACGGCTGGAGATAAAGCGGCGATACAAGCTCTGGTCTGATAAAGAATAGAAAAAATCTTTTACCAGATGTTCGTCGCTTATTTTTACCGACCGCAGTATCAGATTGAGACCTGCATGGGTTGTTTTGTAGGTTTCAAGATTTTCAGGATAGATGCCTCTGCTGCCTGGAATGAAGGCCTGATCCTTATAAATAAGTCCATGTTCTTTTGCTTTCTCAAGAAGCTGCGGCCTGAATTTTGGATGTGCGATCATAATTAAATCCATGGCGCGTTCCCTTAAGTTTTTTCCATGTATGTGAGCAATCCCGTATTCTGTTATAATGTAATGAATATCTCCGCGGGTCAGGCTAACGCCTGTTCCTTCGGCAAGCAGGGGTACAATACGTGAATGTTCATTATCATTTGAGGTTGACCTCAGTGTGAGTATGGTTTTGCCGCCGGGGGCAAGCATGGTTCCGCGCATAAAGTCGGCATGTCCCCCGATTCCGCTGTAAAGATAACCATCAATTGACTCAGAAGTGGACTGGCCGGTAAGGTCTATCTGGAGAGCGGCATTAATTGCAACCATGTTTGTCTGCTGAGCGATGGTCAAAGGATTGTTGGTGTAATCAATTGTGCGAAATTCTATGCCGGGATTATCATGTATGTAGTCGTATGTTTTACTGCTTCCCATGCAAAAGGAGGCAACTGTCTTGCCCCGGTCAAGGGTCTTTTTGGTGTTGTCAATAGCTCCCTGCTGCATGAGAGCAGCTATGCCGTCAGAGAAAAGTTCTGTATGTACGCCAAGGTGTTTTTTATCTTTCAGGCTGGCAAGGATTGCATTCGGCATGCTGCCGTAACCGACCTGGATGGTGTCTCCATCTTGAACAATTTTTGCAACATAAGTTCCGATTTTTGCGGAAATAGTGTCCGGAACGTTGGCAGCGTATTCAAGAAGCGGTTCATCATGTAAGATAATATAATCAAGCTCTGATATGTGTATAAATGTATCCCCGTGAACTCTCGGCATGGAATTGTTGATCTGCGCGATGGAAAGGGTAGCGGTTTCCGCGGCGGCTTTAACGATATCCACGCTTACTCCCAGACTGACATAGCCGTGTTCATCAGGCAGTGATGTCTGGATGAGGGCAACATCCATCTGTTCTGTACCGTTGTAAAAAAGAGAAGGCACCTGTGACAGAAAAAGAGGTGTATAATCAGCAAGTCCTTTGTTAACGGCATCCCGGGTGTTGTTGCCGACAAAGAAAGAATTAAGTCTAAAATTATTTTTAAATTTCTTATTGGTATACGGGACAACCCCCAGGGTCCATACATGATATACTTCTGTATCAAAAAAAGCTTTGGGGTTTTTGTCAACATATTCGGCAAGTGCGTTTACCAGATGCTGCGGTTCGCCGCAACCTGTACCAATAAATATTTTATTTCCGCGGTGGATCTTTTTAAAAACATTGTTTTCCGGCATAAATTTTTTGGGATATTTTTCTTTAAAAATTTCAATATTTTTATAATTGTTGTCTTGATTCATCATGCACCTTTTTTATATGTCGGGATATGATAATCTGTTTTTCTTGACTTTCCGGCGCTGCTGTTTTTTCGCAGGTTTTAAATCATATCCTGTATATAGCATTTTTTTCGGAAAAAGATTAGTTCTTAGAATAAAATTCTGGCGGCTAAGGTATTTAACGGGCGTCGGCAAACCTTCTTTCTGCTGTAAATACGTCCTGTTTCTCAAGAAGGGTGTCGGTTATATGTTTTAATTCACTTAAACTGGAACTTTTTACCAGGAACATATCATTAATGTCTGCAGTGTTCCCGGAGCCAAAGGTGTATAAAATTACGGGTGTTTTATTAAGGGCATGTTTTATTCTTTTAAATAGAAACTTTTGTTTGTCAGTGGAGAGCATGTTGTCCATTATGATCAGGTCCGGTTTTTCTATCTCAAGGACACGTAGAGGGTTGTTCTGATATGGAATCGTCATTATGATGCGGCTGTTACTTATAAGCTCTTTTTTGTAAAAGGACAAGAGTGTTTTGCAGCTGTCTATGATTATGACTTTTTTCATTGTATTCCTTTCCCTTTAAGGTTTGTTTTTCTTTACCCGAGTTTGTTCGGATTAAGCTGTACGCTGCCTTTCCACTTATAGGGTGTTCCCTGACTGTTTACGGTTGCTTTGCCTTGTGCAGACAGAGAAATATATTTTCCGTTTTTTTGTTTCACTCTGTATTGTGTACAAAAGATATCCCCGGTTTTTAAGTGCTGGTGTCTTGCATTTTTTACCTTTTGACTGTCAAAAGGATGGATTATTTTATCTTCCCAGTCGGAAAGGGTTTTTGGGAAACTGCTTTTCTTGTAGCCAAGTATTTCATAGAATTTCCCCATCCAGGAAATAGAATCCGTGATAAGGTTCCACTCGTAGCCATATTCACCCGGAATGGTAAAATTGGAGCATATTTTGTTTTGTGAATCAGCAGTTTTCCTTGTATTTAACTGTTGTGTATCTTTTGTTTTTTTCATGATCCTCCCTCTTTGTTTGAATGAAAAAAAGGTTATTGTTTTTTTAGTTATTTCGAAATTCCATGCTTTCTTTAATTCCATTTTTACTTCTTTGTACTGCCCAGATCTTTCCATCGCTATTATAGAACCGGCTCGTACCGTGAAGCTTTCCGTTAATAAATGTTTTCTCCGACTTGAGTTTTCCGTTTGGATAATACTCTTTCACAACTTTTTTATTATTTGTTTGTATGCTCTGCAGCATGGTTTTTTCTTCACACATGTTTATTTCTTCTCCAGACGACTCACTTATTTTATTGATTTATTTTGTTTTAATGTTTGGGCATAAGTGTGTTACCAGATCTCCGCTTCAAGACGATGAAGCAGCCAGCATTTCTGGACCGGTGTGAGCGGCCCTGTCTTTTTTTCTATAAATTGGATGTCACCGCTTATGAGCGCTGCTTTTTCCGTCCAGTTCAGTTCGTACTGTTCCAAAGTTTTTGTGTCGGAAAAGAGCAGCTCTTTGCAAAATGTTTCATCAATTGCGGTTCTATTTAAAATATTCATAATCGCATTTTTATGGGCTAAACGTTTTTCTTCCAGGGCATGTTGTGCGACTCTGTCCAGAAAAGATTTTGTGGTTCTGAAAATTGCAGCCGTTAACATTTTTTTTCTTTGCATCTCTTTACCCTTTCTGTGAAGGATTATTTTTCCCTTCACTTACTAAGGTATCAAGATGTGTGCCAAGTAGTAGCGGTATGGGGGGTTGATTTTATTGTTGTGAATTTACAGGTATTTACAAGGTTTAAAGATATACAAAAAATGAAGGGAGGTGTATCGAAAAATATTAATATTACAGAAGTGTAACGTTATGCATGTGTAACGCGTTACACTTTCAGGAGGGTTTTTTAAGATTATGTTTTGTTATTAATCTATATAGTTTTGGACGGCTGATGTCCAGTATGCGGCAGGTTTTTGCTTTATTCCAGTCGGTCTGGTTTAAGGCCTCAACTACAGTTTCGATCCGGTCATTTGGCAGCTCCTGGTTTTCGGGGGAAAGATAAGGGGTTAACTCTTCTGTGATCTCTGAGGGAAGATGATTCGGCAGAATGGTTTTCCCCTGGCAGAGGATGACGGCATGTTCTATGGCATGTTCAAGTTCGCGGATGTTTCCCGGCCATGGATACTGCATGAAAATCTTAAGAACAGATGCATCAATATTTTTAATAGATTTTTTTAAATTCTTTTTAAACAGCTTAAAAAAATGATTTGTCAAAAGCGGAATATCTTCTTTCCGTTTCTGCAATGATGGAATGTGCACTTCAACGACTTTAAGCCGATAGTAAAGATCCTCCCGGAAATTATGGTTCAGTACTCTTTCTTTCAGATTTCGGTTTGTCGCGGTAATTACACGCACATCTACCTTTTGTGGCTCTGCGTCACCCACCCGTTCAAATTCTTTTTCCTGGAGTACCCGAAGAAGTTTAAGCTGGATGCGCGGTGAGATGTCGCCGATTTCATCCAGAAATATGGTTCCACCGTCAGCCAGTTCAAAACGGCCTTTTTTGTCTTTTATGGCTCCGGTAAAGGAACCCTTCACATGTCCAAACAGTTCGCTTTCAAGAAGGTTTTCAGAAAGAGCAGAGCAGTTTATGGTGATCATGGGGTTTTTTGACCGGATGCCGCTGTAATGAATGGCGCGGGCAACCAGCTCTTTGCCGGTACCGCTTGAACCGGTGATCAGAACAGTTGTATCCGTGTCTGCAAGGTTTTCAAGAAGGTTGTATATTTCCTGCATTTTATTGCTTTTGCCAATGATACTCTGGAAATATGATCTTTCCTTCAGGGTCTGTTCAAGGAAGGCAACCTCAGACCTTAGGGATTCTTCGGCAATTTTACGTTCGGTGATGTCCTGGAGTGTTTCGATTGCACCGGTGATCACGCCATGCGCATTGCGCAGGGGCGAGGCGGTGAAGAAGAGCCATTTGCCGTTTTTTCCCAAATCCGGAAAGAAGTTTTCTGCTTCACAGGCCCCGGAAATGGTTTCGGATTTGCGGCTCTTGCCGTTATAAAATTTTAGCAGGGCATCTTCTGACGGATTGTCAAGCATCAGGTCCGCCATCACGGGTTTGGGCCCCTTGTAAAAGGCTTTCCACTGCATGTCTGTTCCAATGATCTGGTCAGCAGGGATGCCGGTGAGATTTGCACAGGCGGTGTTCCAGTGAGTGACGTTGTGGCCGGCATCGATCACAAAGGTCGGAATGGAATTTGCGTAAATGATTTGTGAAAGAATATTTTTGTTCTCACGCAGTTCCTGTGAGGCCTGTTTTCTTTCAATGATCCTTCCCACCAGTGCGGCAATGGCATGGATCAGTTTTTTTTCTTCCTCAAGGAAAGGGCCGTCATCAATATTGGGTCTTTCTTCCAGATAATATATTTCAATAAATCCGGCAATTTTTCCGTGTACTTTGAAATCAGAATGAAGTTTCCAGGCGCTGGGCCTGAAGTTTTCAGTGGTGTATTCTTCATTGTCGAAAGAGATCTGAGCAGTCGTAATTTCAGGATATTGCCAGGACGGGATGATCAGCTCCGCAATTCCGACCAGAATGCTTTGGAGGGTGGCATCCTGTTTTTCAACCAGGTTGGAGATCTCGATCAGGCAGTTAAATTCTTTTACCCGATCTGTAAGAGCTTGATTATTTTTCTTCAGTTCAGATTCGGCCTGCCCGAACTTGGATTTAACAGTTTCCAGTTCAGCATTGTGTTGACGAAGTTCTTGAAGCTCCCGGATTAGATCTTCTTTTGGTCTGTTGTCATCCTGCATGTGATGTGCAGCCCTTATATAATATAGTTACTTTCATTTAAGTCTAAAGGCAGAAACCAGTCAAGGGAAAAACGGATTCAACAGCTTAAACGTTTATTTTTCCTTTCCCTATACATTTAAAATAAACTTTGATATACAAGCTAAATGTTTATTAAATTTAAATATTTTATATGGGTTAGAGAAGAAAAAGAATAGATGACATTAATTGTATTTTGGAGTTAAGTTAATGACTCAACAATCAAATCAGTCCGAAATAGTCTTATACAAAACAGAAGACGTTTCTGTAAAAATCGACACTGTTTTCCAGAATGAAACGATCTGGCTGGCCCAGAAAAAAATGGCAGAGCTTTTTGATGTAGAAGTTCCTGCGATCAGTAAACATTTAAAAAATATTTTTGAAAGCAAGAAATTACAGGAACATGCAGTTGTTTCTAAAATGGAAACAACTGCAGAAGATGGGAAAAAATACCAGACAAAATTTTACAATCTTGATGCTATTATTGCTGTGGGATACCGGGTTAACTCAAAAAGAGCGACCCAGTTCAGGATCTGGGCAACAAAGATATTAAAGAAATACACCATCAAGGGTTTTGCCTTGGATGATGAACGTTTAAAACAACCCCCCCCCAATGGGATTATTTTGATGAGTGGCTGGAGCGGATTCGGGAAGTGGCCTGATAAAAAAGGGTTCAAACCGTTTAAGTCTTTCAAAAATACTAACATATTTATTGCACAGTAACATATGCAATGTTTATAACCACAGGCAGTTCCTGGAGGGGAACGGTTGTTTTAGCGGGATGCTTTCTTATTAAAAAGCAATGTTATTACAATAGGTTAAATTTATGGGTCGTAAAAAACAAGCTATATCTGATTTGATGTGTTTTAAAATCAAATTGAAATACGCTTTAATTACTGGCTCTTTAATTAAAGATAACAGTTAAAAAGTTTAATTAGTACTTCTTGAATTAAAGTTGGGTTTAATTTAATAGTTAATAATTAAATAAATTACCTTTTTAGATTAATAGCTGATATCTTGTTAATGAAAACAATTGAAAGGCTTAATATTTTTGTTGCAATTAAATAATATGTCTACTATTGTTTAATCCATAAAATAAAACTAAAATAGGGTAGAAGAAATGCTTGAACTGGAAAGCACAAGAACCGGAACAACAATTAAGCAGCCAACAGGGTATGCCTGTTTTGTTCCACATAAAATATATAAGAATTCTCCAAAACTCAAAATTGACAAAGAACTTTTGCAATTAATCTCAGAGGCTGAAAGAGAACTGGGGCAATTAAACGGTATTACAAAGTTATTGGCAAATCCGGAATTATTTGTGGCTTATTATGTTCGAAAAGAAGCTGTGTTGAGTTCTCAAATAGAAGGCACACAATGCTCTTTGGATGATGTAATTAAAGTCGATAATAAAACAAAAAAGCCCAAACCGATAAGTGAAGTTATTAATTATATCTCTGCAATGAACTATGGATTAAGTGAAATAAAAAACATTCCCATGTCTATCCGCCTGATAAACAAAATACACGGGAAATTATTAAAAAATGTAAGGGGCAGCGAAAGACAGCCGGGACAATTCAAATGGCAGCAAAACTGGGTCGGCTCGCCGGGATGCAGTTTGAATGAAGCGTTTTTTGTTCCGCCTCCACCGGATATGATGGTTGAGCTGATGGGGGATCTCGAAAATTATTATCATGCGGATGATGGTTATACGTCACTTATAAAGGCGGCAATTCTGCATTCCCATTTTGAAACCATACATCCCTATATAGATGGGAACGGCAGACTGGGCAGGTTACTGATTACGTTTATGTTATGTGAAAACAAGGTGCTTGATGAGCCGTTACTGTATCTCAGCCTTTTCTTTAAGGAGCACAGGAACGATTACTATAACCTGCTTATGGATGTCAGGTTTAAAGGGGACTGGGAAGGCTGGATAAAATTCTTCCTGAGAGGAGTTCGAGCGACAGCTATTGAAGCAGGGGAAACCGCACGTGAGTTGATTATGCTTGAACAGCGGCATAAAAAAACAATCCATGAAAAATATGCAAAATACAGTTTGTCTAATAAATTTTATAATTTATTGTGTGAAAATCCCATAATCTCGATTCCCGAAGCTGCGAAGCTGCTGAACACTAACTATCCGACGATGAAGAAAACTTTCAACAATTTTCTGGAGGCAAATATCCTTGCGCCATACGATAATAAAAAAGCCAACAAAGTGTACTGTTATCATAAATATCTGGAGATATTAAGAAGAGGAACCTGATCAAAAGACTGTGAATAAACAGGCGCTGTCCTTATTTAAAAGGTAAAACAAAAATAGAACAGAGCATTACTCTGTGACTCTGTGTGAGACAATTTTTTTAAAAGGATATTTAAATGCTGAATGCTATATGAAGAATATCACACTCGCCGCGCCTCTGCCCTGCATGCGAAATTCGGCGGGTTTTTCTTTTTATAGGGGGTAGAGGCGAAAAGATATGGGTAATGAGAAAATATAATTTTTTCATATGAGATAATTGATGCCGATCAATGAATATTTAAAATAAATAAAAAAACGCTGGATGACGTGAAGAGGGGAAAGAGGCCAAAGGTCAAACGGTGACCCGATCCCTTCTGTTAGACAAAGAGATTGAACTATCCGGAAATTCCGGATAGCTCAAATTGTGGTGAAACGTCAGTTGTTGCAAATTTTGCAACAACTCAAAACAAAGGCGGGAGAAATGTTGAACGTTAGATTAATTATTACAATCTAGATGTAATTATTCCACCGGGGTGATTTAATGATTTTAACAGCAGCTTTTCTTTGCGCTCTCTGCGTCTCTGTGGTGAATAATGTTTTAATCTTTTGACTTTTAGCAAAAAAACTCTGCGTCCTCTGTGCCTCTGTGGTGAGATAGTTTTTATGTTTTTGACCTACACAAAAAACTCTGCGTCCTCTGCGAACTCTGTGAGAGAATAGGTTTTGAATTTAACAAAAAACTCCGTGTTCTCTGTGGCTCTGTGGTGAATATGTTGGAGATTTAAATATTTAATGGGTATTTGAGGGGGAGTAGTGTAACAGGGCGTAGCTGTAATGGCAGGAGCTTTTGGCGTTACAAAGACAAAAAATGTGAGTGAGTTCTTTTAAAGAATTTACGAAAATAAAAATTACATTATCGGAAAAAACAAACCCGGAACAATTATGCAAAAGAGTAAAGTTTTTATTTCAAGCGTTCAAAAAGAATTCGTAGAAGAGAGAAAAGCTTTATATCAGCATTTTTTAAATAATGCATTACTGAAGGATTTTTATGAGCCGGTTATGTTTGAAAAACTTCCGGCTGCATCAACTGCTCCTGATAAAGTTTATTTGAAAGAAGTGGAAAGTTCGCAGCTTTATTTGATGTTGCTTGGGAGTGAATATGGTTATGAGGATGAAAAGGGTTTATCTCCAACAGAACACGAATACAGACATGCTCAATCTTTAAATAAAGATAGCCTTGCTTTTATTAAGGGGGATAGAAACGTAAATCGTCATAAAAAAGAAATGCTTCTGATTGGTGAAGTGCAGAACACGCTATCCTATAAACGATTTAAAATAATCGATGATCTAATTAATGAGGTTGATAAGGCCTGCATTGCTTTATTAAAACATAAAGGTGTTATACAGCTGAAAAATTTTGATGAAATTATACAGTCTGATGCAACAATTAAGGAGATTAACCAGGAAAAACTGAATACTTTTATAGAAATTGCCCGGAATAAAAGAAGTTTTCCTTTACAGGTGGGTTCATCTGCTGAAAAGGTTCTTGCCCATTTGAATATGATAAATAATGGAAAACTGACTAACAGCTCTTTGCTGGCTTTTGGTTCAGATCCTCAAAAATATTTCAGATCTGCAATTATAAAGTGTGCGCATTTTCACACTTTGCATGTGGAAAAACCCATTCCTGATCATAGAGTCATATCGGGTGATGTTTTTGAACAGGTTGATCAAGCGGTTGACTTTGTATTGTCAAAGATAAGCATGTCGGTAGGACTCCGTGAAGACAGTAATCAGGCTCCTTTGAAATATGAAATTCCCAGACCGGTTGTTGCAGAAGCTATTGTTAATGCTGTTGCCCACCGAGACTATAATAGTAATGGCAGCGTACAGGTTATGTTATTTCCTGACCGGCTGGAAATTATTAATCCCGGTTATCTGCCACCGGAGTTAAGCATTGAAAAGTTAAAAAAAGATCACTCATCCTATCCGGCCAATCAATTGTTGGCAGAGTCTTTATATCAGGCTGGATACATTGAGCGATATGGTACCGGGACGGGCGAAATTTTTCGCTTGACCTCTGAATCAGGCCTAAAAGAGCCAGTTTTTTCTTTAGAGGAGGGTTTTAAATTAACTGTTTGGAGACCGGGATTAACCGGACAAGTTACCCCGCAAGTACCCCGCAAGTACCCCGCAAGTACCCCGCAAGTCAAAGCAGTGCTTGAATTGTGTATTTCTCCTAAAAAAAGAGAGGAAATTCAAACACATCTGGGATTGCAGGACCGGGAGCACTTTCGGAAAAACATTTTAAACCCAATGGTTGAAAGGGAGTTGCTGAGTTTGACCATTCCTGATAAACCTAAAAGTCCTAAACAGCAGTATGTAACAACAAAAAAAGGAAAGCACTTGCTTGAAGATATTGATAGTAAGGTTTAGTAAATGCAAAGTTTGCACATACCAAAGAAAGTGGGAAAAGTCTATAACATCAATGTATTCGGTGCCTTCCTATCCCGACCTGTCGGGGTGGTGAATAATGCTTTTACGCTTTTGACCTTAACAAAAAAACTCTGTGTCCTCCGTGTCTCTGTGGTGAAAATGCTGGATGAAGTGAAGAGGGGAAAGTGACAAAGGTCAAAGGTAGACCCTTTTTCCTGTTTGATTAGTTATATAAAGTTATTTGTAGTTATAGCTGTTTAATGCTATAACCATATATAACTCGTTACAAGTTGGTACAAAGGAGAAGTATAATGGATTATATTCAAAATCCTTTTTCACCGGGAGCAGGATCGCCGCCGCCAGAACTCGTTGGCAGGGATAATATTCTTGAAAAGGCAAAGATCCTTTTTGGAAGGGTTAGATACGGAAGATCAGAAAAAAGTCTTATGCTTATTGGGCTGAGAGGTGTCGGTAAAACCGTGCTTCTTAATGAAATTGAGAAATATGCCCACGAAGAAAAATATAATACAATTTTTCTTGAAGCTCATGAAGGCAAAAACTTTGCTGCGCTTTTAACCCCGCACTTGCGCACATTGCTTTTTCGGCTTGGAAAAAAAGGTCGGGTAAGCGAAAAAGTCCGTTACGGTCTCAGGGTTTTAAAGGGTTTTGCGAATTGTATTAAGGTCAAGTATTCTGATTTTGAGTTTGGTTTAGATATAGACCCGGAACCAGGCGAGGCTGATAGTGGTGATTTGGAAGTCGACCTGCCTAATCTTTTTACTGCTGTTGCTGAAGCAGCCAAAGAATGCAATGAAGCTGTTGCCCTGTTGATAGATGAAATTCAATATTTATCTGAAAAGGAGTTAAGTGCGCTTATTATGGCGATGCATAAAATGCAGCAACGGCAACTCCCATTCATTTTTGTCAGTGCAGGGCTCCCGATTCTTACAAGACTCGCGGGAGAATCAAAATCCTATGCAGAACGGCTTTTTGAATTTCCGGAGATTGGCCAGCTTAATTCCGCCGATGTAGAAAAGGCTCTTAAGCAACCGGTCAAAAGTGCTGGTGTCGATTTTAAAACAGATGCTGTTAATGAAATCATTCAATTAACCCAGGGCTATCCTTATTTTGTCCAGGAGTGGGGTTATCAGTCCTGGAATTTTGCAAGTAACGACAGTATCACACTGGATGACGTTAAAAATGCAACAGACACAGTTATACCGCGACTGGATAATAATTTTTTTCGAGTACGTTTTGACCGCTTAAGTCCGAGTGAAAAAAAGTTTCTTAAGGCAATGGCTGATTTGGGTTCTGGTCCTCAGAAGTCGGGTGATATTGCTGCCGGACTGGGGCTGAAAATAAGCAGTATAGGTCCTACGCGAGCAAATTTAATTAATAAAGGTATGATTTACAGCCCTTGCTATGGAGAGATAGCATTCAGTGTTCCCCTTTTTGATGAGTTTATGAAGCGTACGATGGGAGCGAAAACAGAAGGGAGTCGTTGACGAAGGTGATAAGTCAGTTGTTGCAAATTTTGCAACAACTCAAAACAAAGGCGGGAGAAATGTTGAACGTCAGATTAATTATTACAATCTAGATGTAATTATTCCACCGGGGTGATTTAATGATTTTAACAGCAGCTTTTCTTTGCGCTCTCTGCGCCTTTGCGATGAGATAGTTTTTAGCTTTTGATTTAATAACCCCCCAGGTTTTCTCCGCGCTCTCTGTGTCTCTGCGGTGAGACAGCTTAAACGTTACTTTTTCCTTTCCCTATACATTTAAAATAAATTTTGATATATAAGTTAAATGTTTATTAAAATTACTTAATGTGCACTAAGTATTTGAGGGGGAGTAGTGTTAAAGGTGATTGCAAAAGTTCAAAGTCTTTTCAACTCATTCCTTCTAATAAACTTCCTTCAACATCAAGCGATCCAGGCACAGCTAAAAATGGCCATCTCCAAGCCATACAACGGTTTCGTCCTTAGCGGACAAAATGCATCCTATTGTGGAGACGAAAAAATAAAAATTAGTAAATAATCTGCACATTTGTTACTGGGAGGAAAAGTGACAAAGGAATGTCTTAAACAGATTTTCAGAGACATATAGTTGATTATCTGTAAGTTTATAATTAACAATTAAATATATACATATTTACTAAATTTAGATTTTATATTATGTTAAGAAAACTAAACGGTTAATGATTATAAGTAAGTTTTATTATTTCTGAAATATTAAATAGAAGTTCTTCTTATTCAAATATATTTTTTTATGGAGATAATAAGTGCCGCGTAATCAAACGGATCTCACCTTTTTTACCAATGACCATAACCAAACCCTGTTAGACAGATTTAAAGCGACACTAGCTGATACGCGTTTTTTCGATGTGCTGGTGGGCTATTTTCGTTCGAGTGGTTTCTATCAATTATATGAATCCATTGAACCTGTCGCAAAGACAAGAATTCTTGTTGGCCTTGGTATTGATGAAGAATCATGCAGGGTGATTGATTCCTATCGTCAACAGACCGTATTAGACTTTGATTCTCATAGCAACTCAAAAAAACAATTTCAGGAAAATCTGTTAAGAGAAATAGAAGATTCTGAAGAATCAGATCAACAGCTTGAGACTGGTCTTAAAAAATTTATAGAATTTCTTCAAACCGACTCTCCAGATACTGAAGGTGACAAAAACAAACTGGATAACGGTAAGAAACTTGAAATTCGCGCGTTTCCCTCTCGTAATATTCATGCCAAGGTTTATATTGGCCGCTTTGCACCAGATGATCGGGATTACGGTTTTGTAATTACTGGTTCGAGTAATTTTTCCTACTCGGGACTTGTCGCAAACCGAGAATTCAATGTTGAGCTTCGACAGCGTCGGGATGTAGAGTATGCACTCCAGCAGTTTGAAGCCCTCTGGAGTGAGTCTGTTGACATTTCAGCTGATTTTGTCGACACGGTCCAGAACAAGACTTGGCTCAATGATCGAGTTAGTCCTTATGAACTGTATCTAAAACTCATCTATGAATATATGCAGGAGGATATAAACCTTCAGGACAATATCGAAACTTTTCTTCCGGAAGGATTCATGTTGTTGCACTATCAGCAGCAGGCTGTAATTCAGGCGCTCAAGAAGCTCGAAGAGTACAATGGCGTCTTTCTGGCAGATGTTGTGGGCTTGGGTAAAACATTTATAGCTGCACAGCTGTTGCAACAAGTGAAGGGCCGCATTTTAGTTATTTGCCCTCCGGTGTTGAAAAACTACTGGGAAGAAAGTTTGCATGATTTTCGTGTGCCAGCCAAGGTTGAATCCCTGGGCAAACTTGATCATGTTTTAAGGTTTGGAATTGACCGTTTTGATTATGTTGTTGTGGATGAAGCTCATCGTTTCAGAAATGAAAATACTCATTCCTATGCTGATCTGCTCGATATTTGTCGTGGAAAAAAAATTATTCTTGTTACGGCAACACCCCTTAACAATAAGATAGATGATATTTTTGCTCAGCTTAAGCTGTTCCAGATCCCTAAACAGTCAACAATTCCCGGAATTCCAAATCTTGAAAAATTTTTTCAAGATTTAAAAAAACGATTTAAAAATCTTGATCGCACGGATCCACAATACAAGGAGGCTATTAAAGAAGTTTCCTATGAGATACGTGAACGTATCTTGAAACATGTTATGGTGCGCCGAACTCGAGCCGATGTTGTAAATTATTTCAAGGATGACACAAGCAGTCAGGGCTTAGTCTTTCCAGAGATGCGGGATCCTAAAAAAATTATCTATAAATTTGAAGGTAAACTGGAACATGTCTTTAATAGAACCATAGGTTTGTTACAGACCTTTCGTTATGCTCGTTATGTTCCGCTCCTATACTATGTAGGAAGTAAGGGACTTTCTGAATTTGAGAAACAACAGCAACGGAATGTCGGTGGATTCATGAAAGGCATTTTGATTAAACGATTGGAAAGCAGTTTTTATGCGTTTCAAAGAAGTGTCAGACGTTTTGTTGAGTCCTACGAGCGATTTATTGGTATGTTTGAGTCTGGAACAGTGTATATCAGTAAAACTGTCGATGTCTACGATTTACTTGACAATGATGATATTACAGAACTTGAAGCTTATGTCGAAGAGGAAAAGGCTCATAAATACCAGTCAAAAGATTTTCAGAAAAACTTTCTCCTAGATCTCCAGCATGACCTTGAGACGTTGCAACAGCTCGAAGCACTCTGGCAAACAGTTGATACAGATCCAAAACTTGACCAACTTGTTGAAAATCTTAAAACAGATAAATTGTTTTCAAAAAAGCAGCTTATTATTTTTACCGAGTCACGAGAAACCGGTGATTATCTGTTCGATCGATTGAATGTTGAGTTCCCAAATGATGTTATTTTTTTCAGTAGTCATGGAGGCCGATCTGGGAGTACAGACACAACACATAATCCGGCTTTAGCTCGTGAACTTATCAATGCGTCTTTTAATCCTAATCATAAAAACCCATCCAGTGATCTTCGAATTCTCATAACTACAGATGTTTTAGCCGAAGGTGTCAATCTTCATCGCGCCAATATCCTGATTAATTATGATTTGCCCTGGAACCCGACTCGGGTGTTGCAACGAGCCGGTCGTATTAATCGATTGGGCACTGAACATACCGAGATCTTAATATATAATTTCTTTCCTACAACTCAGGCGGATATCCATTTAGGGCTTGAAGCCAATATTACCAATAAGATCCAGATGTTTCATGATATTCTGGGAGAGGATGCCAGATATCTTTCTGATGGCGAGGAAATCGGTAGTCAGGAGCTGTTTGATACTTTAAACAACAAAAAGGTATATACTGGTGAAAATGAAGAAGGTGACTCTGAACTGAAGTATCTTGACATGATGCGTAAAATTCGAGACAAGAATCCCGAGCTTTTCGAAAAAATAAAACGTCTCCCAAAGAAGGCCCGTTCGGGTCGTTTGACAGATACTGTAACTGTAAATAATCTCGTTACCTTTTTTCGCATCGGTAAGCTGAAAAAATTTTATTGTAATAGTCAGGGCAGTTCCAGTGAAATCACCTTTTTTGAGGCTGCGCGACTGCTTGAATGTTCTTCGGACACTCCACGGCAGGCTATCCCTGCTGACTATTATCATTTGCTGGAAACCAATAAACAGCGCTTTCGGCAAGATACTTTACAGGACGAAGAACAGTCCGAAAGCCGTGGTAGTGGCCGTTCTAACTTTAGTTACATTGAAAAACGCCTTAAAGACAAATCCTTCAAACACTTTCAAAAGTTCACTGAAATGGATGAGCAATTTCTAGATAATGTTCAACAAATGATTGCCCGAGGTACCATGGCTAAAAAGGTTGCACAGACCATAAAAAAAGAACTGGAGAAAACGTTAGATCCGCTGGAAGTACTGGGCATTTTGCGCCATCATGTTCGGGTCGTGGAGGACCAAAACAACCCCAACCACAAGTCTCCGATAAAAAAACGGGAAGTGATTCTTTCTGGGTTTCTGATCCCGGAAACAGGTAAAAGTGAATAATATAAATTAAGAAAATAACTATGGACAAGAAGCAGGCACAACAGCAGATTAGAGATATCTTTGAAAATACATTTCATCGGGAAAAATATCGGAATTTTATCTCCAATCTGCTCAATCAAATCGAAACCCGAGATTCCCACTATAGTGGTAACCTGATTCCGGATGCCTTCAAGGATCACATAAGCCAGTACTGGCGTATTGGCAAGTATATAGATCCTGATAAAAAAACGCTCGACCTTTTGATTGTGGAAGTTAAAAGCCTTGCTAAACTTGATCGTGCTCGCACGGCACTACGTAATTTTGCTGTTAACCGTTTAAAACAGTTTGACAAGGAATGTTCACTGGTTGCTTTTTATTCAAAAGAGGACAAAGGTGCCGATTGGCGTTTTTCCTTTATCAAAATCGAGCATGAAGCTTTCAAAGGCGACAAAGGAAAAGTTAAATTTAAAACCGAGCTGACACCAGCCCGTAGGTACTCTTATCTTGTGGGGGAACATGAAAATAGTCATACTGCCCAGATGCAGTTGCTTGACCTCTTGGTCATGGACTATGCTAATCCTACTATTGAACAAATTGAGGATGCCTTTAGTATAGAAAAAGTTACTAAGGAATTTTTTGACCAGTATAAAACCCTTTATCTCAATCTTGCTGAACAGCTCAAGGGACAGTCTCTATTTGAAAAAGGAACTGATAAGGAAAAAAAACAGGCTATAGACCGTTTTGCAAAAAAGTTACTCGGCCAGATTGTCTTCCTCTATTTTTTGAAAAAAAAGGGCTGGCTCGGTGTTTCCAAAGAGGGCCGATGGGGCTCGGGTGACAAACGCTTTCTGCGCAGCCTATTCAGTAAAAGCGACACAAATGGGAAAAACTTTTATAACGATTATTTGCAATATCTTTTTTATGAAGCTCTGGCTAATGAGCGTAAAAGACAGAATGACCCCACCTACTACAAACGTTTTGATTGCCGCATTCCGTTTCTCAACGGCGGTCTATTCGAAGCCGATTACGATTGGCATAAAACAACCTTAAGGCTTCCCAATTTTCTGTTTTCCAACAATGAGAAAAACAACGCAGGTGACATCGGCACCGGTATTCTCGATGTGTTTGATCGATATAACTTCACCATTAAGGAAGATGAGCCGCTGGAAAAAGAAGTTGCCGTCGATCCTGAAATGTTGGGAAAAGTGTTCGAAAATATGCTTGAAGAGATTGAACGCAAGAACAAGGGTGCTTTTTATACTCCGCGTGAAATTGTCCACTACATGTGTCAAGAAAGCCTGATTAATTATTTGGACAGTGTCCTTAACTCCTATGCCACCACTACCAGTGAGTTTGGATCTCTTCAGATCGGTTTATTTAAGAATGTCGACAGCAGTGGGCAGATGAAATTGACTGAACAGCATACTGACATTAAGGTACCAAAAGCAGATCTTGAGATTTTTGTCCGCAAAGGCCATCTAGCACTGGAAAATGATCAGCGGATACTGGACAAGGGCAAAGAAACTAGGGACTACCGCTTCCAACTCCCAGATTCCGTTCGCAACCATGCGGAGATGATTGATGAAAAATTATTCGATATTAAGATCTGCGATCCGGCCATCGGCTCTGGGGCGTTTCCGGTCGGCTTGCTACATGAGCTTGTCAATGCCCGCATGGCCCTGGCGCCACACAGCGGTATTAATTCTTCGCCATATGAGCTTAAACTTCACACCATACGTGAAAGCCTCTATGGTGTAGATATCGACACAAGCGCTATCGACATCGCTCGATTGCGTCTGTGGCTTTCCTTAATTGTCGATGAAGACGACTACAGCACAATCGAAGCCTTGCCCAATTTAGATTATAAAATCAGACGTGGCAATTCGTTGATTGGCTTTCCCGAAAATTATACCAGCGAAAATTTACAAAAAATTGAGTCACTAAAAGACCAGTTTTTTTTCGAAACCGATCAGGCGAAAAAGGCCGCTTTAAAGCAAAAGATTGAGGCCGCGATCCAAACCCGCATAGACAATTCAAAAAAAACCTTTGGCTATGCCATTGATTTTGACTTTCGGTTAATCTTCTCAGAAGTATGGCATGAAAAAGACGGCTTCGATATAGTTATTGGAAATCCTCCCTATGTGCAGATTCAAAATTTTAGCGGTCAGCAGATACAGAAAGATTGGGAAAAACAAAAATATAATACATTTGCAAAAACAGGAGATATTTACTGTCTTTTCTATGAAAAAGGTCATCGGATTTTAAGAAACGGTGGAGCTTTGTGCTTTATTACTTCCAATAAGTGGATGCGGGCCAATTATGGGCAGAAGTTGCGGGATTTTTTTAGCCAGCATACCAATCCTATTACACTAATCGATTTTTCAAGTTTCCATGTTTTTGAAACAGCAACAGTTGATACAAATGTACTGATATTTAAAAAAATGCAAAATGCTGATCAACTCAAAGCATGTCTGGTTGATAAGAGCTTTAGCCGTTCAACCCAGCTTGATGCCTTTGTAGATAAGAAATACATTACTTTGGATGGTCTTTCTAGTGGAAGTTGGATAATTGTTAATAAAGCGGAATATGATGTTAAGAAAAAAATTGAATCTGTTGGCATTCCACTCGAGAATTGGGATGTTTCGATATATAGGGGTATACTGACAGGTTTTAATGAAGCATTTATTGTCGATGGCAAAACAAAAGATGCATTAATTGATAAAGACCCTAAAAATACTGATCTTATTAAACCCATACTACGTGGTAAGGATATCAAACGTTATCGGACAAATTTTTCGGATTTATGGGTAATCTTTACTCACAATGGTTATGGTAGCGTTCCAGCTGTAGATATTGGAAAATATCCAGTAATTAAAAAATACCTTCAGGAGGTTGAGAAAAAAAGAGTTGCTGGTAAGTTCGGTGATAAAGCAAAAAAAGCAAAAGGATTATTTAGACGTGATGACCAAGGTAAAACTCCTTACAACCTGCGAAGTTGTGCATATGTCAATGAATTTACAAAAGAGAAGATTGTTTGGGGTAATTTAGCACTAAGTTGTCAATTTGCAATAGCTGATTGCGATCTATATATTAATGCTCCAAGCCCACTTCTCTTTAATGGAGAAAAATATTTATTGGCGATATTAAATTCCCAGGTTGGTGATTACTACATCCGTTCTCTAGGGGTTACTCGTAATGGTGGATACTTTGAGTATAAACCAATGTTTGTAGAAAAATTGCCGGTGCCAAAAGTTTCACAAGAAAAAAAGAAGATTTATGTTCGGTTAGTAGATTACGTGTTGTATTTAACAAAGAAAGAAATAAAACTTCAATCAGTATATTTTGACCAACTTATTGACGGTATGGTCTATGAACTTTACTTTTCTGAAGAAATAAAAAATGTTGGCAAGGCAATAATAAAACACTTGGGGGAGCTAAAGCCGATTGACGAAAACATGAGCGATGAAAAAAAACTGGCTATCATTCAGAGCGAGTTTGATCGTCTCTACGATCCCAAGCATCCGGTTCGTAATAATCTGGAGACTCTTGACAGTGTTGATGTGGTAAGGATCATTCGCGACGCATTACGAAAATAAAATACTATTTATAAACAAAGTTTTTAATGTGAAAATCCAGACGATTGAGATTACTAATTATAAAGCTTTCCATGGAACTCATAAATTAAAAGTTGGTGGGAAAAATCTTTTTATTTATGGTGAAAACGGCAGCGGTAAAAGTTCGCTTTATTATGCTTTGAAGGATTTTTTACAAGCATCCATTGAGGATATTGTTCTTCCGGATCTAGAAAACATTTTCATCTTAGAAGCCGAAAAGGGAAGCGTTTCCATTAAAGTAGCTTTCAAGCCTGATGGACAGGGAAACAATGTAGTAAAAAATTATCAATTCAATACGTCGCAAAATGATTCTAGGGAATCAACTGATACCAGCTTGCGTGATGCAAACAAGCTTAAAAGTTTTCTTACTTATAAGCATCTACTCGGCATTCACCATCTCAAAAAAGATGATGAGATTAATCTTTTTGATCTTCTTGTCCTTGGTGTGTTGAAACATTTTAAGTATTCATTGACCAAGGGTAAAGAATTAGGTGAACTTTGGGATGAAGTAAAGGAACGCATTTCCAAGCCCACAGGTCGTGAATTTCCCATAAATAGAAAAAAAACTGAGGTCAATACCTCAATCAGGGCTTTTAACGATTCTTTCGGTGAACTGTTCAAGGAAGAGAGCCCAGAGTATATATTAAAGCACACCAAACCGATTCTTGATCAGTTTAAACATAATATTGATCTGAAGCTTAGATTTGCACAGGTTCGGCCTAGTGAAGATTACACGTCTTTGCAGGGTGCTAATGTTCATATTGATATTAAATATGCTGGAAAATCAATCGAACTACCGCATTTATTTTTAAATGAAGCCCGACTTTCTGCGATTGCCGTTTCAATATATCTTGGTATGATAAAACGACATATACAAGGAATTCCATGTAAGATTTTGTTTCTTGATGATGTTTTTATTGGACTTGATATTTCTAACCGCATGCCTTTGCTTGAGATTCTTAAGACTGAATTTACCGATTATCAGATTTTCCTTACTACTTATGATAAACCCTGGTTTGACTATGCTAGGAGTTTTTTAGAAAACCATTCGGGTAGTAGTTGGAAGACTCTTGAATTTTATGCTCAGCAAACAAAAGGTGGTTTTGAAATACCTGTTATCTTCGATAACCAAGAATTGATTGGCAAAGCAGAACATCATCTAGGCGAATCAGATTATAAGGCAGCGGCAGTCTATACCCGTTCGGCCTTTGAAAAGATTATCCGTGGTTATTGTCAAAAAAAGAAAAAGAAAATTGAATTCAAGACTAAGTTGAAAGATTATACAACAGAAGATTTCTGGAACGTGATTAAGGGTGATATTGATGTAACAATTAAAAATGAAATAGAAAAGTATCGTAGTCTAGTTTTAAATGCTTTTAGTCATTATAATACAGAACGTCATGAAATCAGAACCGAGTTAGAGTCTGCAATACAGTCTGTTAAAGATCTAAAAATGGAATTAGAAACTTAAAAAATTATAATGGTGACAAGTTAGCTCTTGCCGTATGTTATTATTTTATGCTCTTACAAGTGGCTCGATATTTATATAAATAATAAATAGAATAAAAGGATTTAAAAAAATGCTTTGGACCTCTAATATCAAATATCAGTTAGATTCATTTGATCTGGAATCAGAACTTGAATCAGCAATTCTTGAAGTAGAAGATGATCTTTTTGGTGAATCTAGAATATATTTAGATGTGAAAAGGAAAATAGGTGGTAAGGGTAAGAAAAATAATATACCAGATGGGTATTTGATAGATCTGTCTAGCACTAAAGAACCAAAATTATATGTTGTTGAAAATGAACTGGCAAAACATGATCCATTAAAGCAAAGGGGTCAAGTCTGCCATTGACTATCTAGCCAGGATTTGATATTTGTTGTTAGAAGAAAAATGAGCGGAGTAAAAATATGTCAAGGCCATTGAGGATTATGTATGATGGAGCCTGGTATCATGTAATGAACAGGGGCCGTCGAGGTGAAAAGATATTTTCCTGTGTTGATGATTATCAGGCCTTTATTGAACTTTTACAGGAATCATGCAGGATGTGGCAGGTTAAGATAGCGGCCTATTGTCTGATGAGTAATCATTATCACCTGTTGCTTCAGACTCCGCAGTCAAATCTTTCCAGGTGCATGCGTCATATAAATGGAATATATACTCAAAGGTATAACCGGCTGCACCACAGTGACGGACAATTGTTTCGCGGCAGATATAAAGCAGTTGTTGTGGATGCGGATAGTTATTTATTGGAACTGGTTCGGTATATTCATCGCAACCCGGTTAGAGCGGGTATGGAGAAAAAGACGGGTGATTATAAGTGGTCCAGTCATAAGGGGTATATATCAAAAAGTAGAAAATGGAATTGGCTTTACAGGGATTTTGTCCTTGAAATGTTTGATCCGAATAAAAACAGGCAGCTTGGTGTTTATAAGCAGTTTGTTTCCATGGTTGATTCCCATGAGATAGAACAATTCTTCAAGAAAAAGCATATTCCGGCAATACTGGGAGATGATTCATTTATTGATAAAATAAAGGAAAAATATTTTAAAGAAAAACAGCATGAGGAAGTGCCGGAATCAAAGGTTCTGGCACCTGATGTTAACAGGATAAAACAAGCGGTTTGTAGTAAATACAGGACAAGTCCGGAAGAGATGAGTGTATCCAGGCGTGGAGGTAGAAATGAAGCCCGTAATGTTGCCATTTATTTGATCAGGCAATATACCGGTGAAAAGCTTACAATAATCGGACGTGAGTTTAATGTTTCGAAATACAGTACGGTCAGTAGTGCTGTTTTAAAAATAAGGAATGAACTTCAAAAAGACAAAAGATTAAAAAAACGGATTAACGATATTGAAAAACAATTTGTAAATGGTCAATAGTAGACTTGACCCCTTTGCCCTCATAGGCGACCCGGTTAGATACGGTTAGATAATTTACCAAAAGTTAAATCGTATGAGACTTCCTTGAACCCTAAATACCCATTTAAACTAAAAAAGAGAATATTAAACATTCACCGAAGCGCAATCGCCCATTAATTTTACAGATATACTGCTCAAGGCAAAACCAGCTTTAGTACTAAATTCAGCATAGCGCCCTGTGATGCTGAATTTAGTCATGTATGAATGAAACAGCTATTACTCTCTGGACAATAAATCCCCCGTGTTATGATTAAAGCCTGTATCTATAGGGGACTTAGAATGTTCATTATTAAGTGTTGTGAAAATTGATGGAATTTTTTAAATTAGACTCAGATAAATCAATCTGATAAAAACATGAAGAGACTTGGGAAAATTAAGAGTTTTATCTCTTATATTGAATTTTGGTAGTTAGAGAAATAGTTTTTTTATATATCTTTCTTATTTTATAAATAAAACAAGAAACGTTGATAAAAAATTTCGAGGGGGAGAACTTTGACATGTAGTAATTCAAGGAAAAATAGACAGGTTCAGGAAATAGATAAGAGAAGGTTTTAGGCTATAATAATTCTTAAAAGGAGATAATGAACAGATTGAGAATATAATAACTTTTAATGAAGCTTAAAAGAAAGGCCTCGAATTATGTCATGTAAAACGGTTAATAAATTACTCTTAATTTTAATAATACTTACACTGCAAGCCTGTATCAAACCTAACCGTGCCCTAGTTGATATTCGTTCTCTGCAAGGTGTTAAATCTTCCCTGAGCAAGGGAATTGATGTTAACACCAAATACGATGGTGGCGATACGCCTTTGATAAGGGCTGCTGAAGGGGAACGTCTTGAAATAATACAGGTATTATTAGACCATGGGGCTGATGTGAATATTAAATCTAATTTTGGTGATACAGCTTTAATAGCGGCTGTTCCAGATGGAAATCTTAAAATAATACAAATATTGTTAGACCATGGAGCTGATGTAAAGGCTAAAGATCGTTCTGGAAGAACAGCTTTTATACGGGCTGTTGAAATGAATCAACTTGAAATAGCACAAATATTATTAGACCATGGGGCTAATGTTAATGCCAAAGACAATTCTGGAAGAACAGCTTTAGGTCATGCACAAAGATGGCTCGCAGATGCAAAAAAAGAGTTGAAACGTAAAGGAATTGATAGAAAAGGAGCCTTCTTAATGGTAGACAATTTAGTGGTAATAAATATAAATGGTATTTCCGATGAATTCGCAGATGGTATTCCCGAAGAACTCGCTAATTATTTTCTAGACAAGACTTATCCTATTTCAGAGAAGAATTTTAAAACATGTTCGATTACTACTAAAATAGAAGATGCTAATACTATTCTAGACAAGATTGATACTATTCCAGAAAAGACTTTTAAAACAGGTATGCTTTTTAATGTCGACAAAGGAACTTGGGTAGAATATGACAAACCAGGAGCTTTTGAATTTAACGTTAAAAGATGGGAAAGGATGGTAGAACTTTTAAAGGCTCCACAATAAATAATTTAATTATGTCGGTTCAAAGAAAAATGGACAGATTTTAGGAGGATGGGTCAAATCTTGATTAGTGATTAAGAATTTTGCGTCATGTAATAATCAGTGAAAAGGCGGCGAGTCTGTTCTTGACTCACCTTTTAAAATATAATAGTGGTTTGGAAAGACCCCGGTTATAGCAAAGGGGTCAGCAAAGGGGTCAAGTCTGCCATTGACTATCTAGCCAGGATTTGATATTTGTTGTTAGAAGAAAAATGAGCGGAGTAAAAATATGTCAAGGCCATTGAGGATTATGTATGATGGCGCCTGGTATCATGTAATGAATCGCGATGCTGACTTCGCCCAGCTCCTTGCCACCAGGGAGCAGAGCCAAGGATCAAATTATATTTCCGATGTTTTAAACTTCGCTTTACGCCTTTTTAACAACAGAACATTTAAGGTACATGGCGCCGAAGCCTGAAATCTTACAAGAAATATCGTGGCCATTTACAGGGTCATCAAGGAGTTTGATGTTTTTGACCTTTGTACCCGATTTCATTTTGTCCTTCCCGGCCTTAAGCTCTTTGATGGTGGTGACAGTATCTCCATCCTGCAAAGGATTGCCATTGGCATCAAGGAATCGTGGCGCATCTTCCGAGGGGATATCAGAAGTCTGATCAGGTGCCCACTCATGAGCACATTCAGGGCATATCCACAGGAGTCCATCGGGATAGGCATAGGGTGAATTACATTTGGGACACATATTTTCTTCAACTGACATAGCAAAATTCCTGGTTGATTGTATAAACTGGTTTAAACTATTTTTTTCATACAGTGAAACACTTTTCACGGTGAAAGACAAATGAAAACTTCATCAGAACGAACATAGGGGGCATTTATTAAAGGTTACAAGTCAATAGATAAAATTCTCCTGTGCAATACAAGGGGTCAAGTCTGCCATTGACTATCTAGCCAGGATTTGATATTTGTTGTTAGAAGAAAAATGAGCGGAGTAAAAATATGTCAAGGCCATTGAGGATTATGTATGATGGAGCCTGGTATCATGTAATGAACAGGGGCCGTCGAGGTGAAAAGATATTTTCCTGTGTTGATGATTATCAGGCCTTTATTGAACTTTTACAGGAATCATGCAGGATGTGGCAGGTTAAGATAGCGGCCTATTGTCTGATGAGTAATCATTATCACCTGTTGCTTCAGACTCCGCAGTCAAATCTTTCCAGGTGCATGCGTCATATAAATGGAATATATACTCAAAGGTATAACCGGCTGCACCACAGTGACGGACAATTGTTTCGCGGCAGATATAAAGCAGTTGTTGTGGATGCGGATAGTTATTTATTGGAACTGGTTCGGTATATTCATCGCAACCCGGTTAGAGCGGGTATGGAGAAAAAGACGGGTGATTATAAGTGGTCCAGTCATAAGGGGTATATATCAAAAAGTAGAAAATGGAATTGGCTTTACAGGGATTTTGTCCTTGAAATGTTTGATCCGAATAAAAACAGGCAGCTTGGTGTTTATAAGCAGTTTGTTTCCATGGTTGATTCCCATGAGATAGAACAATTCTTCAAGAAAAAGCATATTCCGGCAATACTGGGAGATGATTCATTTATTGATAAAATAAAGGAAAAATATTTTAAAGAAAAACAGCATGAGGAAGTGCCGGAATCAAAGGTTCTGGCACCTGATGTTAACAGGATAAAACAAGCGGTTTGTAGTAAATACAGGACAAGTCCGGAAGAGATGAGTGTATCCAGGCGTGGAGGTAGAAATGAAGCCCGTAATGTTGCCATTTATTTGATCAGGCAATATACCGGTGAAAAGCTTACAATAATCGGACGTGAGTTTAATGTTTCGAAATACAGTACGGTCAGTAGTGCTGTTTTAAAAATAAGGAATGAACTTCAAAAAGACAAAAGATTAAAAAAACGGATTAACGATATTGAAAAACAATTTGTAAATGGTCAATAGTAGACTTGACCCCTTTGCCTGACCCCTTTGCCTTTAGATTTATTATGAATTCATGTAAACATGAAGTGCTTACGCTTCTTGAGCTGAAGAAAAAGAAACTTCGCTGCAGCCACTGTCATCTGATGATTTCCGAAGATGAACTGGGAAATGGTTGCTGCCCTGAGTGCCTTGACGTCCACAAGGTGCGCAGAAGGGATTTTGAATCTGCCGATGAACCGGACAGCGAAACAGTCAGGTATCGCTGTGAAAGCTGCGGCATGGTGGTGGAATGCTGACATAAGCGAGGGTTGAAAAAAAGCTAAAATCGGGGGACACCATACTAATTAATTTATGCTGTTTAACATACGGGAACGAGGTTGACGCAGAAAAATAACAATAGGAAATTTCAATGTTTCGTTGGTTTATAGAACGTCGCCGAAAGAAGCTTACAAGGGTTCCTTTTCCCTCTTTATGGGAGGACATACTCCGTTGTAATGTCGCCCATTATTGCAAACTGGATGATGCGGAGCGCGCTCAGCTGCGTGCCTTGATCCAGGTCTTTATCTCAGAAAAACATTGGGAAGGAGCTGGCGGCATGGAACTGACTGACGAGATCCGCATCACGATCTCAGCTCAGGCCTGCATGCTTCTTCTGGGTCTGACCCATAACTACTACAAAAATGTCGAATCCATCATCGTTTATCCCTCCACCGTTGTTCCGCCGCAACGCAAGCCAGGTTTCTTTGAAAATACATCCATGCCAGTAGAACCTTCACAAGCCATTATCGGGCAGGCGTTCCAGCAGGGGCCAATAATTATCATATGGGATGCAGCCCTGCGCAATGGCCGCCATCCAGAGTCCGGTCACAATGTTATTTACCACGAATTCGCTCATAAACTGGACATGCTGGACGGTTTGGCTGACGGGACACCCCCACTTAAAGACCGGACTGAATACCAAGACTGGGTCAAAACATGCTCGCGTGATTATCTGCGTCTCAAACAGCGCACTGAAAAGGGGAAGAAATCTTTTCTCGATTCCTATGCTGCGACTAACGAAGCAGAATTCTTCGCAGTCGCCACTGAGCAATTTTTTGATCAGCCGCAATTAATGATTAAGCATGCACCGGATCTTTATCGTGTTTTGAAAGAATACTACTGCCAGAATCCCGCTGAGCGTGTTTCCCGGAATAATTGCACAGGGGAAGAATAAGCAACAAAGGTACTATTGACCAGGAATGTTTGATTGATGGCGGGGGTCAGGTCTTCGTTTGACTTTTGATAAATGAAAAGGTGGCGAGTTTGTTCTTGACTCACCTTTTAAAAGATAATAGTGGTTTGGTATGATCTTCCCCCAGAAAAACGGACACCTCGGTTAAGGGACAGCCATGGCAGCTTCAAATGCCATGGGACTTTTGTTACCAATCGAAGAATGTCTTCTCTTGCGATTGTAAAACAATTCTATATAGCT
>Ga0307988_1000129_pt1 | contig 59259 bp, 54 predicted proteins | sample EllFjometagen183_FD_203166 | JGI IMG/M metagenome (GOLD analysis project Ga0307988, IMG submission 203166) | Marine microbial communities from Ellis Fjord, Antarctic Ocean - #183 | ecosystem: Environmental > Aquatic > Marine > Unclassified | place: Southern Ocean | collected 2014-10-08 | reverse complement strand
TGTTCGTCAATAATAATCATGACTCCGCCACAGGCGCAACACTCGGTACAGGTGGGTGGCTAACCCTTACCTGATTGGGACTTGCACCCTATAAGACACGCCGAGCTTTCCTCGGCGCGATAACGTCCCGCGCTTGAGCGGCTTCCCGAAACAGACTCGCTAAATAATCTATGTGATTGCATATGACCCCCGTCGTGTTAATTAATGCTTACATGAATTTAGCTTTTAGGACTACTTAATCAAGGCCTGATAGGGACACGGAAAATCTGCTATATGTCGAGTAGGTGAAAACTACCTGATATCAGTTGTTCTTATAGAGGCAACAAAAAAGGCCAGCAAAGCTGACCTTATATATGTACTCCGGACAGGGCTCGAACCTGTGACCTACGGATTAGAAATCCGTTGCTCTATCCAGCTGAGCTACCGGAGCATTTGAGCGCGCGCATTATAATTTGCGAGACATCGATCTGCAAGATGAATTCATTATCTAACTGTTATTCATAGACTTATAAAGAAGATATTTAAATTACCCCAATTAAATTTGCCACATTTCATAGTATCATCGGGATTACCTTTATTTACCTTGAGCGAGAAGTTAAGCTGAAGAAAAAGGATTATTCTCAATGCGATTCACTCGTTCCACCTATAAACTCTTATTATTGATAACTTTATTGTCGATCATATCAAGCTGTGTTCACACACTGCCCGCCAAACGACTGACTGATATTCAAGCTATTATTGCCCAAGCAAACGACGGGTTCTATCTCGACGACCGTATTTGGTTTCAAAATGTGCATGGAGAATTTACTCAGGATACCCTTGTGCTCAGAGGTGAAGCCTTTTTTGAGAGACCCGTTATTGGGATTGTAAAAAAACTAAGACGGGCAGGGTTTGAAATGGAAATCCAGGACTCTGTTTTATATCTGCCAGAACAATTTGAGAACAATCTCGCCTACGGTATAATCACAGCCCCCTATACCATGGGACGCTACGAACCCGTCATTGTAAAACAAGAGGGAACCGAGATGCTTTATGGTGAGCCGGTCCGCCTTATTCGCGATATGGACCCATTTATTCAGGCCCAGTCAGCCGTTGGATATTTAGGCTACATTCCTAAGTCAGATCTTCGCCCAGTAACTTTATCGGAATGGAGTCGCTACCAGAAGGGTCGACAAGCCGTGTTCTCGAAAAACTTTGAATTGGGAAATGGTATTAACATTAAAATGGGATCTCGGCTTCCTTACATCGGTGATGATATGATACTGCTGGCTGATGGTTCAGAATTTGAGCTGGCACGAGAGCATTATTCTGTCGTCGACCCTGCGATCAACCCAAAGCGGGAATCTATTGTAGCCTCTGCAAAACGATACCTCGGGTTACCTTATGTTTGGGGTGGGCGCTCTGCCGATGGTGTTGATTGCTCTGGATTCGTCATGCAAAGTTATGCCCTTAACAATTTTTATCTTCCTCGAGATACTGATGAAATGGCAAATGTAGGTCGCATAATTGGGTTGCCTGGGTGGACCGAAGCCATGCTGCCAGGAGATTTACTCTTCTTTGCTGGGACCCGACGTCTGGTCACCCACACAGCAATCTATCTGGGTAACGGCAAGGTCATTCATAGCCTTGGCTCAGGCGTCCAAATCCAGAGCATGAATCCTGATGATCCAGATTATGCTGAGAATCTGACAACTCGCTTTATCTTTGCAAAACGCGTTTTTGAATAGATCGATATGCATCCCATAAAGGCTTTCACCCTTATCCTCTTTACGAGCTTGCTCCTTTCATCTTGCTCATCAAACCGCGCTTCACACACTATCATGACCTACAATATTCGCCACGGTGTTGGCATGGACCGAGTTTTGGATCTGGAGCGAACAGCCCGCGTCATTGAAGTAGCAATCCCAGACATCGTCGTATTAAACGAGATGGATGATGGAACCGCTAGATCCTTTGGGGTGTTCCAGGCAGATAGCCTAGGTCAAAGATTGAATATGCATTCGAGATTTGGAAGATCAATTGACTATGATGGCGGTCAATATGGGAACGCCCTTCTCTCTAAGTTTCCCATCCTGGATTTTAAGATCATTGACCTCTCCATAGACTCGCTGTTGGAGGGCCGTAGCGTTTTTCTCGCCACACTTGACCTTCAACCAGATACTCTGTTTGTAATGGGAACTCATTTAGGTTTGCAAACCATTGAGCAACACAAGCAGGTCTCACAAATTCTTTCATATCTCCCCCAAACCGCTTCACTCATCCTGGCTGGCGATTTTAATTTTGAACCTGATTCAGAGATGTATCAAATGATTTGTAGACACTTGGAGGATGGTCTTCTTAAAACAAATCCATCTACAGAGAACACTTTCCCTGCAAATCAACCAGATCGTAGGATAGATTATATTTTTATTGGAAGAAATATTGCCCCGACTGGAGCCCCAAAAGTTAAAACAGTTGAAATCTCAACTGCTTCGGACCATCTACCTCAAGTGTTGGAATTTGTTATAAAATGAGATGGATTGAATCACTCATCTCAGAATTATTGATCTAGAGACTGCAGACGCTTTTCAAATTCTGAGAGACCATCAGTTGGTTCAATTGTGACACTGCCCAGGGGCTCAGGTGAAGACATTGTTGTTTGCGGAGCCTGACTTGGCTTTGGTGCAACATTCAGAATATTATCCCGTGGAGTCGATTTGATTCCTTGAAGTTGTCCCAACATGGCTTTCACTTCTTCATTAAAATCACTTACGGTGTGCTCCATGCGACGCATCAACTCATCCATGAGTACCTGGCCATAGTTCTTGTCGATCCCATTCATCAGGTGTCCAAGATTATCTTTTAGGTAAGTCATTCTGCTGTCAGCATTTGCAAAATCTATATCAGCCATCATTCCTCCGGGGTCTCAAGTAAAATTATTGTGAATTTAAGGCTGACAGAATACAAAGCAATATGCATTCAAGCCTCTTTCAGTTCGAGATACCGTTATTTTTTAGGTTTACTTTTGTGGAAGTATCGGTTCAACCAGTCTCTTTGAAAATTCTCATAATTGCCTTTTTCAATCGCCCGGCGTATATCAGCCATAAGATCCTGATAGAAGGTGAGATTATGGATGGTTGCCAATGTACCTGCCAATGGATCCTTTGTGAAAAATAAATATCTCAAGACCATACGTGAATAGGTCTGACAAGTATAACAACGACAACTTGTATCCACCGGATATTTATCCTTCCGAAACACCTTATCCATGATGCGCATCTTGCCCATTTTAGTAAATAAGGTTCCCTGTCTCCCATAGCGAGTTGGGATCACACAGTCAAACATGTCTATCCCTCGATTCACAGATGCAAGAATATCCTCTGGTAAGCCAACCCCCATAAGATACCGAGGTTTCATGGGTGGTAATAGAGGGGCCGTATATCCGACGACCTCTTTCAATAGGTCCAGCCCTTCACCCACACTCACTCCTCCAATGGCAAATCCATCAAAAGGTAAATTGGTAATATCTGCAGCACTTTGACGTCGTAGCGATTGATAAATTCCACCCTGAACGATTCCAAACATGAACTGATGATCCTGGAGATGATAATCACGGCTTCGTTCCGCCCAACGCGTGGTCCGTTCAACTGCCTTTTGGACATAATCCTGGGGTGCCTGATAGTCAACACACTCATCAAATGCCATCACAATATCTGAGCCAAGATCACGTTGGATGGCCATAGATTCCTCAGGTCCAAGAAAGAGCTTCTCTCCATCTTCTTCAAATTGAAAAGAAACTCCTTTTTCAGTAATCACGGAACCTTCTAGCGAAAACACTTGAAAGCCACCTGAATCAGTCAGAATGGTTTGGTCCCATCCCATAAACTTATGCAAGCCACCAGATCTTTTGATTGTCTGGAGTCGTTCACCTAGCGAGAGGTGATAAGTATTTCCCAGGACCACTTGGGCACCTGTTTCTATCACATCTCTCATAGGAGTCGCCCTAATATATCCTGCAGTCCCTACAGGCATAAAAGCTGGCGTTTCTACTTTTCCATGTTCAGTAAAAAAATGTCCTCGACGAGCTCCTGATTGATCAGTTCGTAATAATTTAAATTGAATGTCTTTTTTACTCATCGTGGATTTCCTGCCTCTCTAAAAAATAATCTTCTCGTTTGATCAATGACTGATCTTCAAAATGTCTTGATTCAACTTGGAGGGAAATCCCGGCCTCATCAAATGTTACATCCAAACCAATATAAACCTGTGCATCGCCCTTAAGCCCACAAAACTCGCCCAATGTTGAACCAGTTTTTGCACCTGAAACATCGGATATTAACAACTCACACCCCTCAATACGGTGCTTTAGACCCACAGAATCATAGCGAAAAAGCTCAATCAAAGCCTGTTCATCTTCAAATTCACTGAGCTTTAACAACAGAAAGGCCACCGAGTCTTCAGAAACAGAAATCCAATCCCCATCAATCTCATCTGTTTGATTACTTACCTGGATGAGCCTTCTGCTGGCTTCACCTTGTGTCAGTAAATACTGGCCATCCAGATTTTGAATCAAAAATTCTGCTGTGGATTTTTCCCGGTGCTCTTCAAACCAGCCGTTGATTTGCAGTGTCCGTAGAAGAATGAGCATCATGAACGATAGCGATATTATGCTAATCACATAGTAAGCATTCATTTTCTTCATGTCATTCCGCCGGAGAAATTATTTAGGTGGGCAGGTGGGCCAGGACCAGCCATATATCATCGATGTAATTCTCTTTTTCATCGACTAAAAAGCCCTGTGATTCAAGTGTTTTAATGGCATCACTTTGCAAGACACGGTGATCTTTCTTTGGTCCACGGGCACGATCTGAAAGTGGGTCCCAATCAATCATGAGTAATTTTCCACCAGGTTTGAGCACACGCTGAATCTCTTTCAGATTATCAGCAGGTGATTTGAACTCATGATACAAGAACAACACGACAGCTCCATCAACAGAATCAGTTTCCACATCCATTTTAACTTCGCCGACCTGAAGCACTTGAACATTATCCGGGGCCATACGTCGATTGAGAAGGGTTAACATCTGCTCAGACACATCCGCAGCAATAATCATCCCTTCCTCCCCCATGGCAACTGCAGCCGGGAGCGTAAAAAATCCATTGGCACACCCCAAGTCCAGAATGGTACTACCCGGTCGTACCCCTAACCTTTGTAATAGAATATCGGGTTTAAGCTCTTGGTAGCGTTCCGGTGCAACAAGTCCATCCGCTCTTTTGGGATCAAATTTATGTGACATTTATATTTTTCCTTCTTTAAAAAGTTTTCTCAAATCCTGTCGTAATATTCTGGTATGATCATAGTTTGACTCAAAGCCCTCCCAGGTAACGGGCAAAACGCCTACACCTGTGCTGGAAATAAATGCTTCATCCATGGAGTTGACTTCATCCTCAAGAATCAATGCTTCTCTAACTTCCAGCCCCCTCAACCTTGCCAATTCCATGATTGTATCTCGGACAACCCCTGGCAAGACACCCAATTCCACAGCCGGAGTTAGGAGAACATTGCCCTTGATAAAAAAGATATTACGAATGGCACATTCCGTGATATATCCATCACGATTCACGAACACCGGTTCAAAAGCTCCTGCCGCCTCGGCATCCTGCTTAGCCAACATGTTCCCTAAGTAGTTACCTGACTTGATCGCTGGATGAAACCGCAATAGTGGATATTTTTTTTCTTCTACAAAAATGACTAAAACCGGACCATCTGGTACTTCATTGATACTCCGAGCAGATATGTAGAGTGCTGGTTTGGGCTGTGAACTCCAGGGGGCACCACGGCTGGCACCTCTGGTAACCATGACTCGAATTAATGCATTTTCGAGCTGATTCTTTTCAATGAATATTTCCAGAGTTATTGGAATTTCAGTAAGGAGCTGCTCTGCTTTTAGATGAATTGTTTCCATCCCACTACTCATGCGATCCAAATGTTTATCAAGCCGAAATAATTCACCTTGATTCACTCGGATTGTTTCAAATAGACTATCACCATAGAGAAAGCCCTGATCCATAAATGGAATGACAGCCTGTTCTTCTTCGACCCAGTTACCATTTACATAGATCAACATTTTGGAATTCTCTTCATGGCCTGTAGGATAGCATAAATCGGAGGGAGGGCAAGGGATTGAGAGTAAAATAAAGTTTTCCAGGAATAGATTAGAAACAACAAAGGGCCCGTAGGCCCTTCATTGTATGACACCCACTTGGGGGTCTGTTATTTGCGGACTACCTTTGCGTTGATGATCTCACCCAGGACTTCGCCACCGCCTGCTAAAACCACCGTTACATTGGGTTCATCGCCTTTAACTTCTATATTTCCGTTGATCTTTGATCCAGAACCAACGGTTATAATCAGCTCTTTGTATTCCTTTGATCTTGGCTTTTTGGACTCACGATCCACAATAACCATTCCCTGGACCACGCTATTTTCCAGCAGATCTATATCACCATTGACCGTTTCCACATCTCCAACAATTGTGGTCTGCTTGGCCAACATATCACCATTGACCGTTTCCATACTCCCGGCTATATGACTGAACATTTTACTGCTAATCGAGCCATTTACCGTCCGTACATCACCTTTGACTTTGACTTCACTACCAAGGGTGATGGAACCATTCACACAGGAAACATCATCAATTTTTGATCCTCGATCCAAATAAATGCCACCATTCACACAGGATACTTCTCCTACTTCAGAGTTTTCGCCCACTGTAATTTTTCCATTTACCGTAGAACAGTTTCCTTCAACAATAGCATCATTCCCCACTGTGATAGATCCATTAACAGAGCGCAAACCATTGCTTCTGTGCTCTCCATCAGCTACAAAAATACTTTTATTGATCCCCGTGTCTGAAGAAACCCCACAAGCCATAATGATGAAGCTCACGACAGCTATAATTGAATGTTTCATTATTCCACTCCTTCTTAACGTTAATATCTTAATGGTTGCATTCAGTATTATATACTAATGCCAGCACTGGTTGATAAAATGACAACAAAGCTGATGGCCAGTAAATTTGCTGCTGCTAGAAGAAGGCTGATAAAGCTACTCATACATCTCTCACATCTTCCTATTGTCTTCATTTTTACGCCTCCTTCTAATAATGGTCTTATGACCTGTGTCCATCATATACACAAGGGTTATGCCACACCATGGTCGCGCGCTTTTATATTCATGTTTATATTAACTTTATGGTTATAAAATATTTAGAGAATAGCGATCAAATGCTCATCATAATGATATGGTGACATATCATCATGATATATTTAAAATATGAAAAATGGTCACGCTTCCTTTATCATCGAAATGGGCATTATTTGTCAACGGATGCATAGAACCTCCCCTGTTAGAAAGCATGACTCAGCTCCCTTCGTTTCACCGCATATCACAAAGTTACACAGGGAGATGAAGAAAGGGGTTATTGGTGGGCTTGAAGTTCAGTTGGAATATATATTTACTTCGAGTCGAACAAGTGGGACATGACTTCATGGCTCTGTAATGCCTGGAGTGTCAAAGGGGCTGATTTTCCAAGGTATGCAACCATGGAATCAATCTCAACCTGAGGAATAGGATAACGAGTGATAAACCGTACCGTCAATTTATGGTCTGAATCAGTGGTTTGTTTCTGAAGACCCAATTGTAGCTTTTGAATTAATCTATCATTGGGGTTTATAATGCTTGTGGCTATTCCTCGTTTTTCCAATACTTCCCGGAAGATATCAGACTGATACCCATAATGCGTGCATCCCAAAAAGGCCAGGACCGACCGTGGGATTTCTTCGAATTTCTGCAAAGCTTCATCAACATATTTTTCAAGAAGATTTCGACAGTCTACACCACTGGCATCATTAGATATTGCATGAGCCAACCCTGGACATGCCTGACCAATAATTTTCGCATCACTATGAATACTATTGGGGTAAGTATTTGTTTCAGTGGTAGTCTCGGTGGCAAAAATAATCACGTTTTTCTCATCCGTACATGCCAGGTTCTGTTCACATAACTCTACCCCAGCCTCAACAATACCACTCACATCAACTGAACACTCCTCTGCAAAACTTGTTTGATCATAAATGACACTCAAGGTATTGCAGGCAATTGCGATCTCATCTGGGGCAAAAAGGGTATTGGCACTCCAAAGAAATTTATCAAATAAAGAGATCCGTTCTGCTTGAGTTTCCAGTGCATTATAACCGATGCGATCATCAGGCGTGGCATTTACATACAGCAAATCGATCCCTGACCCACCATTGGCTTCGAGAAGTTTTTCCTCAAGCCCAGCACATACTGAGAGGCCACCCAATCCCGAATCTGTAATCATCCAGCGCATTGATAACTACGCGAGTAACGAATTATAAAGGCCCGTCATCAAATCCCGTAGTACGGGATGATGAATGGCCTTTAATTTTTCAATACTGAGTGAGGGAAACTCATAAGTGATGATGGGAATTTCTTGTTCAGCGCACCACGAACCGAATGATCCAGGGGTTGCATAACCGACATCAGGTACTAACTCCATGTGAGTCCGCTTTGCAATATCAACCGATATAGCGGAAGCATGGGGATCATCGATACAATTTAAAAATCCATGGAGGGATACAATGAGCTGAGGTTTGATGGTTGCGATCAATTCTATGATTGCCATAGTTTCAGGTTCTGAGCCACCATGAGATCCTGGACTCAACGCAATATTTTGCGGCTCATCGGGCCGGTTCCGATAGTAGACTGGATCAGACTTCCAGTTTTTACTTGGGAAATTTCGATTGAGATCAACTCCCCTAGTATTGCAACGAGTGCCCTCCAGAACACCATCAGGGTTGGCAGCTAAGATTAACCTCGCTTGTAACTCGTGTGGTTCAATCGAACGTAAACATTCTGAAAGAAGGACAGTTGTCAGGCCTTCGTCACCATGAATAGATCCCATGACAAGCATGCCCTGAGACTTGTCTAGAGGTTCATAAACTCTTAGGGGTATGCCATTGACGCTTCTACCAATTTTACGACTTTGATGATTTAGAGGACCATACTCACGCTTAGGCGTAGTCATAGATATCTTTAATATTGGGAGATTAATTTAAGGATAAAGATTCAGTAGATCTCAAGGTCTCAGGTGCTCTAATTTGCTTACAGGGGATCTGGAAATAGAAGATGCTACCATTGGGTTCCCTATCACGGTAACCAACCTCACCACCGTGTTGCTCAATAATCATTTGGGAAACTGCCAAACCAAGGCCGGTCCCATGTCCCATATTTGAGCTCCGATTTTCCAGCTGTGCATATTTGTCAAAGATCTTTTTCTGCTGGCTAAGTTCAACACCAGCGCCATTGTCTTCCACACTAAAGAACAAATATGAAACACCAAGTTTTTGGACCTCTTGTAAATGAACATCAACAGTGGAGCCTTTTGGCGTATGCTCAAGGGCATTACTAATAAAATTCGTGATAACCTGCTCAATTTTCAGAGCGTCACAATGGCAGATTGGGAGTCCATCAATGCCGTCAAAAACAATTTTCGTTTCCCGTTGGCTCGCTACGGGTTCTAACATCTGAATAGAGGTATTGATAAGTGGTTTAACAGCAAGATCAGTTTTATTTAAAACCATCTTGCCTGCTTCAAATTTAGAAAGATCTAACATTTCATTGACCAGATGGAGCATTTTTTGACTTGTTTCACGAATCGTTAGTGCAATTTCCCTGATCCGTTCATAGGGTTTATCACCCATCTTGAGTAACTCAGCAAACCCAAATACGGAGGTAAGTGGACTACGAAGATCATGGACTAACATGGCCGTGAAATCTGCCTTTATACGTAAGGCATGTTCCATTTTCTCCTGTTCGTTCTGACGGATCAAACGGCTACGATAGAACACAAAGCCAACTACAATAAGCATTAAGATAAAGGAGAAGGTCAGGACAATCCACATAGTTGCAAACTGCCGTTTATATTCAATATCTTTGACCAGGGCATCACCGCGCAGGCCAACCAGTTCACGATCTCTTTTATCCAGCTCGTAACGAATTTCCAGCTCAGCAACCCGCTGACTATTTTGTTGATTATTAAGGTCATCCCGACTCACTTGCAGTGCTTTTTGGTAGACCAGTGCTTTATCGAGTCGTCCAAACCGAGCATAGAGTTCTGAGAGGAGTTGATTCGCTCGTTCGATCGTCTGCAAATCATTTATTTTTTGAGCGATATTCAAACCAGACAACATGGCCTCAATAGCTTCAGCCTGTCTTCCAGCTTGAGCGTGGATGTCACCAATCAACAAATAGATCTCTGAAGAAATTGCATCTTCATTTGACCGTTGCGCCAAAGCTTGGCCATCTCGATAGAATCTAAGTGCAAGGTCAGTTTTTCCTGCTTCATGATAAATGCTTCCAACATCACTCAATGCGATAGCGATCTCACCTGAGCTAGCATAGTTTTTCTTTATTTCCAAGGCATCCAGAAAGAATTGCTGAGCGATATCAAGTTGAAATTGATAATAGTACAATTCCCCAAGACTGGTATATATCCCCGCCAATAATAGGGGTGAAGATTGGTTATCCACAAGTACGAGTGCATGCTCAAGATGATCTTTTGCCTCGGAGAACCTTAACAAGGTCATTAGTGCTTGAGAAAGTTGATTCTCACTGACCAGTATGCCCACTGTGTCATTCATTTCCGTATAAATTGAAAGTGCTCTCTCAATAAAGCGTAAGGCTTTTTCTGTGTGGCTCCACTTCTGATAGACATCACCAACAATCATCAATGTCTGGGCAATATCCAGGTCCTTATCAGTATCCTCAAAAATCATCAGAGCCCGTAAATAATGATCTAGGCTTTGGTCACTTTGATTTAATTTTCCGTAAATTGTCCCTAAAGTTCTAAGTGCTTTTGCAATTTGTAGATCATTTGATAAGTATTCAAACTGGTCAAGAGCTAGAGTAGCATGGTCAAGAGCGTCTCTATAATTCTCAGCATGATTGTAATAGTGAGCCAAATTGGTGTGAGCGATAGCCAGGCCATATCGATCATCCAGGGAAGTAGCTAAATCCAGAGCCAAACCTGCATAGCGCTGGCTTTTTTTCCACTCAACCCCTGCATGTGCTTGCGATAACTGATTAAGTAAGTCAACAGTCTCGCCTTCAGCAGTATTGCGCAAAATTTGTTTTAAACTATCGATTTTTCCATAATTGGCACATAGCGCACTGGAACCAAGCAATAGGGTCAATAAAACGATGGCTAATATTTTATCACGTATAAAGGACAATTCCACTCCAGCGCATTTACTGACAGGCATTGGTCAGGCTATGAATATCTACTATTTGTTGGTAGAACAGGCTGAATCTAGTTTATTTATTGAGATAGCCAAATCATAGTTTTTTTCATTCGTAACCCACTATTTTACTATCCTCATTGCGATTGCCATTTGATTTGGAAACATTTAGCAGATTTTTATATTTACCTCTTATGAACTATCTAATTTATTTTCTTCTTTTTGGGGCAATTAATCTATCTGCGCAAGGGATTGATGCAGATGTAAAGGTCGATGCAAACAATCTGGATGACATTCAACAACAAGCCGTATCTCAGCTAGCCAATGATATTGCCGCTTATATTGAAAATACCAATTGGACTTTTGAAGATCTGCCCACTGATCTTAACATACAGGCCACTATTTATCTTGACAGTTATACTGAAACTGGTACAGAGAATATTTATAGCGCAAAAGCCTTCTGGGGCAATGGTGATGACCAGAAATTTTTCGACAAATCCTGGCAATTCACTTTTAATCAGGGAGACGCGCTGACTCATTCACGGACCTTCAATTCCCTCACATCATTTCTAGACTATTGGGTGCTTACCCTTTTGGGTGGAGATTTAGATACCTGGAATCAATTCGGGGGCAGCCAACTCTATACCGAAGCTCGGCAAGTAGCTCGGGATGGAACCAACGAGAATCTTTCTCTCGGCTGGAAAGATCGTCTTGAAGACATTGATAACCTCAGCCGTAACCAGAATTTTCGTAAGATGAAATTCGCTTATTATGAAGCCATTGATCTCTGGGATACCAACGAAAAAAAAGAAGCCATTTTGAAACTGGGTGAGTTTATCACCAATCTAGAACTCAGTATCAAACGACAAGACTCTCGCATTTTTACCCAAAATTTTCTTAAGGCTAAATATATTGAACTTGGTGACTTTTTGTGGGAGGTCGGTGAACTCTCCTATTTTCAACGGCTCATGCGGATTGATGAGGACCACCGTAAGCACTATGAAAAAATTTTAGCTGACTGGTGACCCATCAATTGATGTTCATATTCGTATAAAAATCCTTTGTATATAATCAAAACATCGCGGTTGCAGTTAAGAGAAATGCATAGTGAAGATGCTGAATTCATCCTGAGACTCTTAAATACTCAAAAATGGAAACAGTATGTAAGCGATCGAGGGATTGATACGAATGAGAAAGCAATTGACTTTCTAGAGGCCAGTATCATTCCCAGCTATGACAAGCTTGGGTTTGGGTTCTACTTGATAGAAAAGAAAGAAGATCATGAAGCTGTGGGAATATGCGGCTTGGTTAGACGTGAAGGTTTAGATGATATAGATATTGGGTATGCATTACTCCCTGAATATGAGGGAAACGGCTTTGCGCTGGAGGCAGCTCAGGCAACTTTGGAATGGGGCTTCACCACCCACCACCTCACCCGTATTCTCGCCATTACCGATCAAAAAAACACTCAATCCATCTCGCTCTTAAAGAAGTTGGGTATGAATTTTACTGGCTTAGTACAATTACCAAGTGATGCAAAAAAATTAATGCTCTTTAGTTTAACAAAATGAGGTAACAATGAATCTCCTTAAAAGTTTACTTATCCTGGTATTTGTGGTCAACATGCTCGCCTGCAATGAAGACCAAACTCCAGATGAATGGATAAATGAATTACCCCAGCCATGGACACTCACTCAAGATCAGATGAGTGAAGTGTTGCCTCTTTTCCAGCAACGTTTTCCTGACTTCCAGACTCGGCTTAAATATTTTGCTTTATGGCGCGTTGGTACACCCTATGAAATCTTTAAACTCGGTGAAGGGGTTGAGCCAGATCCAGATCCTATCATGCGCTTTGATGTATCAGATTGTACAGGGCACAATCTCACATCACTAGCTGCAGCTAGAAGTTCTTCTTGGGATGAGGCACTTGCCACCATGATTGATATCCACTATAAGCCAGATTCCGAAGGGGTCAAATCTCCTCTTTACACATCTCGCTGGCACTACACGGTGGATCGAATAACTGCAAATCCTAACACAGTAGATATTACCCAAACTTTACTCCCAATCTCCTCTTTGGATTCGATCGTTATCATCTTGAATCAAAAAGAGAATGGAGACGCATTTTTGGACTTGGGTTGGAATCGTAAAATTACCGCACACTACATACCCAACAATCAAATCAATGCTGACCTGCTTGCAAAATTGCCTACAATTGTCGGGGTCACATTTGTGAAACAGAAATACTTTAAAATGGGAATCGTCATGGGTCATGAAGGAATGATCATCGATGGTAAATATCTGGTACACGCCTCCCAAAGTGCTGGAGAAACCGTTAAACTTAATTTTCTTGATTACTATTTTCCAAAGAGTGGAACCTTCTTCGACGGTATTATGATCTTTGAATTCAAAGATAACACCTAGAAGTACAGAACTAATGATTACTAAATCTCTTCCCACAACCAAACATGCTCAATTTGTAAACATTACAAGCCTGGTTGAAGAGGCTTTATATGAAAGTGGCGTTACGTCAGGTATTGCGACTATTTTTGTTTCTCATACAACAGCAGGTATCACGATAAATGAAAATGCTGACCCTGATGTTACTCGGGACATGCTAAATATATTGGATAGAATGGTACCCTGGGAGCATCCAGATTACCGACACTATGAAGGGAATACAGCCGCCCACATGAAAGCATCCATGATGGGAAATTCAACCCAGATTATTATTGAAGATGGTGCACTCCAGCTGGGTACGTGGCAGGGTATTTATTTCTGTGAGTTTGACGGTCCCCGTCAGCGGAAAATCCAAATTAATTTCGCAGGGAATTAAGACCCCGAATCGGATTATCATGGGATTCGATTTCTAAAAAGATCCTCAGAAAAATGGGCACCTGTTTCTGGATGCTTTAGCACTCTTAACAAAACAAAATTATAGAGCAATGGATTATTTGATTGGATTTCCTTCAGAGGTTCCAGAACATCATCATCCAAAAAACCCAAATAGCTGAGTATAGCATTATTATTCAGCACACTCACTGCAGGCAAGGGATAATCACTCCCATACAATAACCTTGAATGAAGATCAGGTCTGGACAGCAGTACTTCCAGAGGATCACCCACCTGGTTTAACAGAGTCATCGCAGAAATATCGGCAAACAATAAATCTTCATATTTGGGATCGTCGAAAAGTCTCATGAAGAGTTCAAAGTTTGATACTTTATCCTGTTCCGGTGCATCCAAATCATTCCCATTACCCGATACAGCGCAGTGCGCCACAATGACTTTCACACCTGCATTAAGCGCCCGTCTAATGAGCAATGGATTTCCCAGATGCTGGCGTCCTTCCGAATCAATTGCCTGTTCATCTCCTGCATGAGTAAGCAAGACCATATCCAATTTTTTCATGCTTGCATAAAATGGATCACATTGTTCTGATGAGGGATCAATCCCCATAGCATTCGGCACCCATTTCACAACCCTCACACCAAGGTTGGCCCAGTGCTCCAGCTCTGCTATAGCATCTTTTCGATAGGGATGAACTGAGACTGCTGGAATAATATCTCCAGCAAATTCTTGGCTCAATTCAAAGACATACTGGTTGGGTATATAGATTTCTGTCTCATCCTCATCTAGCTCACCATTTTCCAGGTAATGTCTGTCAAGTGCCAAGCCCAAAACTTGAAAATGAATGGGAATATTGACCATTTGTGAGATAAGATTGTCGATATACTGTTCATCGGCCTGAGTCTTATCCGTGACCCCAGCAGCATCCATGAAATAATTGAAACGGGTTAATTTGAAGGGATGAATCACCGAGCGCATATCTGCGTGAATCTCGATGCCACTACCACTATTACCTAAACCTATGATGTGAACGTGATTGTCAACAAGTGTATCCCCGACAAAGGGCTCAAGAGTCTTCTGAATCAAAGCTTTGGCACCAGGGCTCAGATCTCTTTCGCCAACCTTCTCCGACACTTCCCAACATCCAGTGATAACAAGAATGAGGGCAAGAGCAGTGAGGAGATAGCCATTACTCTTAATTACTTTTGATAATTCTGGTCGGTTTATATGTGAGCTTAACATCATTTTCATACCATATACATTAAGTCTAGATGTGCCTATCCCAAGCACTTTGGGATGAAGTCGAGAAATACGCAATCATCGTGAGGTTTGTAAAATACGGTGAATGGAATCCGAGGGCAACATTTTGATAAACAAAGTGGTAATACAAGGTTTCAGTAGAAACGAATAAAAAAAGGGAGTGTCTAAAAGACACTCCCAGATGATTGTGTTGGTAATGATTTACAGTTTTGTTTCTGCAACCACTCCGGCAACGTGTTCAGCAGTTACTTTGAGAGCTGCTTTTTCGTCACCATTCAATTCAACTTCGATAATCTTTTCGATACCACCAGCACCAATAACACATGGCACACCTATAAATAGACCATCAATATCATACTCACCCTCACAGAGAGCAGCACTAGGAATGATTCTTTTCTTATCGAGAAGATAAGCATCTGCCATTTCCAGAGCTGACTGAGCAGGACTAAAGAAGGCTGAGCCATTGCCCAGCAACTTGACAATTTCACCACCAGCAGCACGAGTTCTTTTCTCGATAGCTGTCAGTGCTTCCTGGTCAAGCAGTTCTGTAACAGGTACTCCACCTACGGTTGCGAGGCGGGTAAGAGGTACCATTGTATCTCCGTGACCACCAAGAACAAGACAAGAGACATCCTGTGTTGAATAGCCAGTTTCCATTGCGATAAAGGCTTTGAAACGAGCTGAATCAAGGGCGCCGGCCATACCAATAATTTTATTTTTTGAGAAGCCAGAAACTTTGTAAAAAGCATAAACAATGGCGTCCAGTGGATTTGAAACAACAATGACAAATGCGTTGGGAGCATATTTTTTAACATTCTCGGCAACATTTGAAATAATTTTAAGATTGATATCAAGAAGATCATCACGAGACATACCTGGTTTGCGAGGTACACCAGCTGTAATGATCACGACATCAGAATCAGCAATATCCGCATAATCACTGGTACCAGTAATGTTTACATCATAACCCTGTAATGGACGCATCTCCATCAAATCCAGGGCCTTACCTTTTACGGGTCCTTCAAAGGCTGGAATGTCAAGAATAACGACATCGCCCATCTCATTTTGAGCTGCGATCAATGCCAGGATCTGACCAATTTGTCCGCCACCTATTAGGCTTATTTTTTTTCGACTCATGTTTGTAACTCCTTTTATCGAATTAGATATGAATAATTTCTGAATCCTAGACCACAATTCTCATGCCACAGTATAGAACTCTCGCAATGACTGCCATTATTACTGGCTAGCGTTAGTCTCTTTTCCACCTTTTATGATTGTTTTCCAGATTGCTTCAATCACTTCATCAGGCAGACGTCCAGCAGACTGCTCAATCAAACTATGAATCAATTCTACTTCTCTTTCAGGTGTGAATAGAGGAATGTCCTGTTCTATTTTCAGGTTACGAATGCTGATTGCTTCTTGTACCCGTTGTTGAATCAAATCGAGTATGTCTGCATCCAGATCATCTATTTTTTTTCGGTGCTTCTCAATTCTATCTGTCATATCGATCAATATAGACGAAATGCATTCCTTCTGGGACTGAATTCCTAATTCATAATTCTGATTTCCTAATTAGATTGGTGCATGACTGAACGCACATTTTTTGCTGAATGGGTTCTCCCCATTGTGAGTGACCCGATTCGTGAGGGCTTTGTATCTATTGCTGATGGAAAAATCACAAAGGTGGGCAAACAGGCCAACTTTAGTGGTGATAAACAAAAGATCCAGGACCTGGGTCACGCTGTTATCGCCCCTTCCCTTGTGAATGCCATATTTCATCCTGACTATCCTGTAGCAGATCCCCAAACCACACCCAGGGGCAACTTCCTTAATTGGCTACATTCTGGTAAAAATCATACGAGACTTAGTTCAAAGCTCGAAGTTGAGAGTGAATTATTGAGTGCGATTAAACGCTGCTATGATTATGGCACCGTTGCTATAGGTATCCGGACAAGACACCCTGAGATTAGCGAGCACCTTGAACATTCTGGGCTATATTCAGTCGTTTTCCAAATGCTCCATGGGTTTCGGGAAGATCACGCCCATGAAGTCTGGCACAACCGACTCAAAATCCAAAACACTCCTCAGACTCACTTTTATGATGCAGGTGAGTTTTTATTTAATCTCACTCCTGATGTTTTACGTAAAGTTTCGGGAAGCAATTTTAGAACTGCAATGCCATTGGCTTTCATGAAAGAAGAAAATTTATTCTTCATGAAAGGACAGGGGCGAATTTACCAATATCTGCTGGGAAAAGGGGATATGGACTATCGATGGCAACCGCCTCGTATGACCCCTTTGAATTATTTCCTGAATAGCGCTTTTGCGGCCCAGGAAACAATACTCAGTCAAGTGATCAATATTGAAGAAGAAGAGTTGGATCTACTCAATAGTCGCAGTGAAACTTTTCACATGTGTCTCCATCCACGATTTGATCGTCAATGGGAGCTTGGAACTGCACCGGGTCAATTAATTCGGGACAAAGGTTTAAATATATGCCTGGGCACTTTTGCTGAACACATGGACATTCGTGCCGAGATGAGATCTGCCTCAGCAGAATATGGTTTTAAACCAAATGAGATTATGCAAATGGCAACCCTCAATGGCGCCAAGGCATTAGGCCTCAACAATCAAATCGGAAGTTTGGAACCTGGGAAAGAAGCAAAAATATTTTCTACTCGTTCAGAAACAAGTATTGCTGATCCATACAATATCATACTTTTCACAAACGAACGTCTACGCCCGATAGCGTAACCATTTTCATACTGTCTAGCAGAGATAACCAAACTTTGTGCTGAGCGATGTGACCGAATCAACTGAAGTATAATCTGACTTCAACGCTCACATTGAAGGTTATCAGTGAACACTAGAGATGACCAAGACCTCGCCCTCATCATTAGAACTTCCAGCGTAACCCAAGGGTGGGCATGACTTGCATCCCCTCTGCACCAAATATGAAGTTATTGCTGATTTCTATTTCTGATCCAATAGATAGGTGATCATTTGCATTATACCAAATCTGAGGTTCTGTCAGCATAACTACCTGCTTCCCATCACTGCCCACCTCATCTTCAGAATAGACATCTAAGAAGCCAGAGAGTTCAATATTACCATCCAACATGGGGATAAACCAGGTTGTGGTCAACTGAAAATCAGGAGAGTCAGCCCCTTGTGAAGCGCGATAAAGGATATCCAGAGGGAGGGCCACAAAACCCAAGTCTAAATAGTAATTGATACCCAGTAACCAGGTCTGCCCTAATGTTCCAAAATTTGCCACACCGTCATTGTACTGGACTGTAGCAGATAGATTCTTGATGGGTAAAGTAAAGGCTCGAGCAATCTCAAAATATGTCAGAGAATTTGACCTCACGCCTGGGGCAGCATAATTCATATCAACAAACCAAAAAGTGGATCCATACTGATCTGGTTTAAACATCTCTAAGGTGGAAACCAGGTATTCACGATCACCAGAGGCTTCATAGTGCAGTTGAAGATTTTGTGAATAGCCCATTGAAATGAGAATGAGTAACACTGGAATAATTTTCTTTAACATGAATAGCTCCTCTAGTTTTCTAGTCTACAGATATAAACAATTCTAAGCATCACATCTCACGAATAAATCGACCTGGTTCTGTAGGATCTTCGTTGAATTTCATCCGTTGCAAATACCGCTTATGAATGGGCACATCGCAGTATGTGATATACGTGTGAAAACCTTTCTGCTGCATCATCTCCCGAAACTCTCGGAAGAAATATCGTGCAGATTCATAGTCTCGATACATGGGAATCTCATAATCCAGATGAATCAGAATGATTCCGTCTTCTAGATGCTCATAAATAAATAGCCCCACAGGTACCACATTCCTGGAAATAAATATGGTCCGATACTGACGTAACGCTTCAATTTTGACATCTGGAAAATGTGTTCGAATATCCTTAATATAATACTCAATAAACCGGGGCAGAAAAATACTGGTATCCCACGAAATTGGGATCAGATGAAATTGGTCACGGGTCATCACAATCCGGACTAAATAATAGATATTTATTGCGACAATAAAACCATTGACCACCATCACTGGATAAAGCTCCAATATCACACCATAAACAGTGAAGGCAATGGCCCCAATCAGGTTGATCCACCGTAAGCGCAGGATGTTGGTCATGGTAAGTGATATCGCAACAATCACAGAAGCGATATATCCCAGCCATTCAGTCCACTCGATCATCATTTAAGTGTTAAACTCCCTTCGGCCCCATTCAACTCTACCTGCGCTCCCAATGGGAGACTCATTTTACGCGCAGAGTGTCCATAAGCCATATTGCTGACAATGGGGAAATCAACTGGTCCAATAATGTCATTTATCAATTCATCCAAACCGAAGTCATCCTCATCAGCTTTTTCCCAAGTATCAATAAATTGGCCCAGCATGAGTCCGTTAACCCGGGTTTCACCATGAAACAAGCCCGCCATTTTGAATTGGCTTAACATCCGGTCAATATGCTGTACATTTTCACCAATATCTTCGAGTACCAAAATACTACCTGCTGTTTCTGGAAAATAGGGCGTGCCCATTAAATTATTGAATAGGGCTAAACACCCGCCTGTCAAAGGACCTTCACCTAGACCACCCAAAAGTGTTTTATGGGAAATATCATCTGGATTGCGAAGTACCTGTCCTGAGAGTGGTTGACTCACTAGATCCCAGAAACATGATTCTGTATAGGGGTCAATTCCACTTTCAGCAGCCATCTCAACAGCCACCATGGCGCCGGATATTGTCACCAAGCCAGTTTCAACCCCGAGTGCACATTGCAGAGCTGTGATATCAGAATAGCCCACCAGAAGTTTGGGGTTCTGAGTGATTAACTCATAATCGAGATCATCCAAATAACGTGGTGTTCCATATCCACCGCGACTGCAAATAATCATACCAACCTCATCATCTGTAAAAGCCCAATGGAGGTCGGCCATTTGTTCCGGTCCGTGACCTGTTAAATACTTATGTTTATTCCTGAGATTCGGACCTTCCTTTATTTTAAACCCTTTTGACTTGAGATATCGGATACCACGATCAAGTTTTTCTGGTTTAGGCGCTGAGGCAGGTGAGATAACAGCAATGGTGGCACCTGGTTTGATTGGATCAGGAATAATCATGGAGCATCCTTTTGATTTTAATGAAATGATCCCACTGGAATCGTAGTTCAAAATGGTTTAAAATCTATCTGAAATTAGTTCTCAGCGTGTCCATGAGTCTAGCCTTAGAGTGAATAACTCAGTCATCACGCCTTTTATACCAGTTATACTTCAAAACAGCACCCAACTTCGTCATCTTGTTCCGTTTTTCTTCACTTAAAGTTATAACCATAGCTAAGGCTATGCTCATAACTTGAAGATCGATAAACGAAAAAATATTTAAAATTTATGGTGCCCCTTTGAAGTACAATTGGTATTACTCCTGAATAATATCATGCTGATCAAAAAGGACAACGCGCTGAATCATTTTACCTTGACCGTTGAACTCTTCCAGAATAGTACGATCTTCTGCATCAACATATTTATAGCGACGTTCTGTGAGTACAGCGCCCTTTAAATCATCTCGTAAAATTTCATTTTCTTTACGGCGATCTTCGCGATAGGTCGTTTTCCGAGAGCAAATATTCTGACCACGAATACCGACAATGAAATACCCTGTTTCACGTCCATAGCTATTGTACTCACGACGAATCATGAAATTTGAATTGGCTGGGTTAAAGGTTGATCCGAACACGGTCCTAAAAAGAGCCATCTCAGTCGGGTCATTTTGAAAAATAACTTCTTCTCTAATTTGACCTTTATTATCATAAGTCTTCTGACCAATATGGTTTCCATATTGATCATAATCATTCTCTAGATGGCTGTGCAACACCTTCTTATCGGTATAACGCTTAAGTAAAACTGCTTTGTTTTTAACAAATTTGACCTGAGTATAATCTGAATCATGGAGTGAATCCAGAGGCACAAATACAGCTAGACCAGGCTTACCCCACCCTTTATAATAGGTTGAGTCCTGTGCCTGCACACTGGTAAATAATAAGACAAGAATTAATCCGAGAAGCTGTTTCATATTGGCTTAAAAAGTACTCCGGCGGTTAAAAAATACAAAGTGTTTAGTACTGGAGGAGATCAATGCTTTTGTTTGAGCCCATATTCGGTCCCTCAAGTCTTTCGCTTTTTCTTTTTTGCTGCCGGGAAAAGAATATTATTCAAAATCAAGCGATATCCCGGAGAATTACGATGGAGCGATAGTTGGGTCGGTGGATCTCCCACAAAATGCTGATAATCTTCTGGATCATGTCCACCCAAAAAGGTAAAAGTTCCTTTACCAGCTGTGCCATGGATATACTTAACCTGATCTTGACCAGGAACGTCGCCCATGATCACAACATGCTTCTTGATCAAAGATCTGCGAAAACCTGTTGTTTGTCCCATAAAGCCTTTAACAACACCCACATGATTTTGGGTAAGCATGGTGGGCACGGGATCCCATTTAGCAGAAAACTCAAATAGCGTAAAATAATCGGCTTCCGCTCCCCTGGTCCTTGGCCTGTCACTTGGCGGTTCGTCAATATTACTATATTCATAAACCATGGGATCAGTGATTAATTGAAAATCCTGAAAGGCCAATGTCTTCCCATAATTCAATTTAGACTGTATGCCTGGATCCACAGGATCATTGTCATAGGGACTTGCCACAATATCCAACCCCTCTGCGGACAATGCAATATCCAGGGCATCGGTTGCACTGCACATCGCAAACAGGAAACCGCCATTGAGGACATAATCTCGAATTCGGCGTGCTACTGCCTTTTTCTCTTCAGATACGCTGGAATACCCACGCGAACTGGCAAAAGTCTCATAGTCTTGTTGTTGTTTGCGGTACCAGGCTGCATTCTTATAACTTCGATAAAACTTGCCGTATTGACCTGTAAAATCTTCGTGGTGGAGATGAAGCCAATCATATTTACTTAATTCACCATCCAAAACCTCAGCATCCCAGATAATATCATATTCCACTTCAGCATATTCCAGAGCCAAGGTTACAGCATCATCCCAGGGCATTTTACCTGGTGGAGAATAAACAGCAACAACAGGTGATTTCTCCAGTAGGACAATATCCATATTGTTGGTTTCTATTGTAGCATAAATATCAAGTTCAGCGCCAGGAGCGGCTGTTTCGAAACGCACATCCCGAAGTCTTAATTCCCGGACAATATCCGGGTAATTATCCATCAGAAAACTGCCCCCACGATAGTTGAGGAGCCATTCGATATCAATGTCTCGTTCCAAAACCCAAAAGGCAATGCCATAGGCTTTTAAATGATCTGTCTGAGTTTCATCCATGGGGATTAGGATTTTTTGGGAGAAGAGAACTTCCACCATCAATCCGAATATGAGGAAATACTTTATCGCTCTCATCAACCTGCTCCAATAATCTGTCTAAGTCTTACGCGAACATCCTGAATCCCTATATATCCTGGATGTTCAATAATTACTTTTTCATAATAAGGTATGGCAGCCTGCGAATTATGATCATTAAACTGAAGTTGTTCACCCCGCCAAATCAACACATTTGCTCGCCAATTGGATTCATCAAATGTCTCCAAAAATCTGTCCATCTCTTCTATAGCCCTTGGAATCTTATCTAAGGCCAGGAGTAGCTGAATCGCTCTGATAGTGGCCTCATCGGCAATGGAAGTGTCATCGCCCTTTATCCTAAGTAAAAGATCGATGGCTTCTGAAAGTTTATGCTGACCAATCAATTGCTCTGCCCTTAGATACATGAGCAGTTGTGGATCATCAAGCTCTCCATTCCCCTCAATGAGAGCGCTAAGTTCCAAACCATCATTGAAAATTGGATTTGCCGGGGAAGCAGCCCCCTGCAGATTCAGCAACTCCTTTTTAAGGGCGGGAGTATCCCCTTGATGAATCAATATTTTTATACGTGAGGCAATGATTTGCGAGTCATCTTCATCCAGATTTAATACTCGAACAATATTCTCCAGTGTCTTGAGGGCTGTTGTGGTATCCCCACGAACCAGCCAGGCATCCACCAAACGTTTCCCACTCTTCAGACGCAGTTTTTTATCACGTGCTCCATCAAAAATATTTTGGAATCCACGAATAGCTCGGTCCACATCCCCACTAACGGTTAGCTGTATTTCTGAGATATGGTATGATGCTTTAAATGCTTGTTGGGTACGCGGTAGAAGCGTCTGCAAACTATCATAAAGTTTTAGTGTCCGCTCCAAAGAGGCATCAGCGCCATCAGTAAACTGGATATCTAATTTCAAAAACTGATTCCCACTAAAGTAGCCGGATAGTGACTTATAAGTTTCCTTGGTTTGTAAACGATGTTCGTAGGTCGCAGCTAATTTCAATAAGGACTCGCCTGCTTGCCGTTTATCCTTACTATTAGCTGAGATATAAAGATAAAGATCAGCTGCTGGCCCCCAGGCTCGCTCTGCAGATAAATCATCAGCAATAGACATGACATCCTTGAGAGAATTTCGTACATCGGAGGAGAGTACCACTTGGACACACCCTATATATTGTTTCTCGTGTAACAACAATTTTGCCCGAGAAAGAACAATGGCCTGATGATCACCTTCTGTTAGGAGTATTTCCTCAAAGTTTTGTTCAATAAGTTCGAAAGCACCCTCATTTTCCAACAGACGAATCAGTTGATTGGTGATATGGTCTAACATGGCTGAATTTCGATCTAAATGGTGGAGATATTCTTTTCCCGCTGCGGCATAATTAAATTTTGCCCCATAAATCCGTGCAAGGTCATAGGCGAAGGCATGAGATTCATTTAATTTCAAGCGCCCATCTAGTAGTATCTGAATGGCTTCATCTGTGGCACCAACCTGAATCATGGAATTTGTGATAGATGTATAAGCAAAGCGATCTTTGCCTCTCCGCTCAATCAAATTTTTCCATTCCTCAATGGCTTCAGGTTTTTGGTCCAACAGATATAACAATCGTCCCCGTTCTGCTGCCAAGCGCATATTATTTGATTGCGACTTAAGGAGATCGTCCAGGATTTGCAGTAAGGTGGATGCATAAGCTTTCCCAGGCATAAGATTCGCTACCCTAAAATAGATATTGCTGTTATGAGGGTTTTTGTACAATAATTCCAGATAGAGATCAACAGCTTGTTCTGTTTTCCCCAAACGAGCCAAAGATGCAGCCCGTTGTTCCAATTGACGGTTATTGGGCAAAACATTTCTAGACAGAGACTGAGCTTCTAAGACCGGAGGAATTAATACCTGAACTAAAATGATTGTAAAGACAGCTAGCTTAAGAAATGACGAACACACGCCATTTGAGGGAATGGCCTCTCCCCCCCGCCTGTTTTTCGGGCTATTATAAAAGCGCTTCATACTATTCTTTCAACTCAGCTTCCAAGCGATTAAAATATTCTCTAATAAGTGCCTGTTCCTCACGGGTATAGCTCTGCTTCAAGCTAAATATAAGTTCCTCGTAAAGTAAGTTCCGAGCTTCTCCCAGGTCATCTGGTAAGTTCCCGCTACCCAGCCACATCGGATTAATTTCCGCAGTTTCAGATTTCCGTTTTTTGCTAAAGTCTCGTTCGGTTGCAGATCTTTGAGCATCCAATAAACGACTTAAAATGCGCTCCTGTTGTTCATGAATATTTTGCGATGGGCGCTTTTTCCTTAATTCTTTCGCCACTGCATCCATCTCTTCCCCAATTTTTCCTAAATCTCCCAGCATTCTGGAATCAGAACCCATCCCTTGTTCAATCTGCGATAAAGCTTCTCGTAATTGAATTTGTTGTCTTGCGAGCTGTTGCATCATGGACTGATTTCCCATGCCCAGTTGCATCATGGTTTGCTGGTTAAGACCTTGTTGTTGTCCAGCCATTTGTTGTAGCTGATCCATGTAGTCTCCGAAACCACTTGATTCACCAGACTCTTGTAAGGACTCCATGGAGCTGGCCAATTGACTGGCCATACGATTCAGACTCTCTCTGGCAGCAGCCTGCGATTGGGATGATTTGCGAGGATTCCTAGCCTCTAATTGTTTCACAGCTTCCTGCATGTGAGCCTGAACGGCCCCCATAGATTTTCCCATGGCTGGCGAAACTGCGAAGGTTTTGTTACCCAACTCCTTTAGATCAGCTGCTAACTGCTGAAGTCCTTGCATCAGTCCCATCTGAGAATCAGCGTAATCCCTAAGTAATGAACTTTGTCGCGAAGTCTCACCTGTTGGCTTCTCCAAAGCTTCCTGACCCTGGGACAAACGTAAAGTCTTTAGCAGGGCAGAACGAAACTCTGACATCACCTCATTCATCATTTGAGATTGAAGATCTTCTCGCATCTGATTTGCCTGAGCAGCCATTTGTTCCAATGACCGAGCTGCCTGTTCTGCCGGTGGTTGTGCCTTAGACATCTGCCCCTGCTGCATCTGGGAAGCTGCCTCATCAAGATTTTGGCTAATCTGCTCCTGATCCATTTGCTCTTGTAAGTCCTGTACCGCTTGCGAAGATAAATCCTCATTCTGTTCTAGCAGACTTTCTAATTCTTCGGCAGTCTCTTGAGCTTTATCAAAATCATTGGAGATTTTTTCTTCTGTCTGGGTAGCATCAGATGCATCTGCATTCTCCAGATCTGAATTAAGTGCTTCCTGTCTTTCCGCTAGATCATTGAGGCGGGTAGCTAACTCATCAATTTTTTGTTCAATCTCTACTTGTTTGAATATCTCCAGGGTTCTTTCAACATTCTTTTGAAAATTTTCCATAGCCGCCTGAAAATCCTCCATGGCAGCTTCCATCTCCCTGGGATCATTCTGTTCCATAGCATCTTGGAGACGTTCCATGGCTTCTCGAAGTTCAGGAGTAATCAATTGCTCCATTAATTCCTGTAGCTCTGAGTATTTATCCAGTGTTTCTTCACTAAGCAAATTCTGTTCTTCAGCTGAGCTTATCATTTCATCCAATTGTTGACTGATATTCTCAAGTTGATCTTTGAGTTGCTCTACTTGTTCGATGGCATCAGTGGCTTCTTGTTGTTGATCCCATGAAAGATTTGGATCTTTTTGAACTTCCAGGGCTAACTCATCAACTTTTTCACGAATCTCTTTGACCATATCCAAGACTTCTTTTTGCTCCTGTTTGACCTGTTCATTGTCCTGATCAAGTCCTTCAAACATCTCATCTAGAGATGGTAGCCTGGCCAACCATTTCTTACTCGTGGCCTCTTGGGGACCATCGACTGCATTATTATCCCAAACCACAAACCAGTATTGAAGTGCATCTTCTGGCATGATACTGACTCCATTGAGGTTCCAAACATAGTTAAGTTCCAATGAAGCCTGATTTGTTTGCGGCAAATCAATGTTAAAAGTATAGCGGGTTGTATCAGCCATCAAATAATCAGGATGTTGAATTTGATAGTATAATTCAAGTTTCGAAAAACCAAAATCATCATCCAGTTTCAAACGGGTCGGGATTAAAAGATTCTCGCCAATAATTACATCCTGTCCCGGCACCATCACACCAATCAGGGGAGCAATGTCTGTCGCAACAAAGAGAGGATAAATGAGCGGATTTAGATTTGACACATCCTCATCATCAATCAATTCTAGCCATATTTTTCCTGGATTTTTCAGGGTGAATTGGGTTTGAAAACGTTGCCCATCCATTGCAACAGGAACTTCCTCGTTATTGTCAAAATGTAGGCTTGCAGATTTGATTTCTTTAGAAGCTAAGCCCTCAATATTTATTTGAGATCCCCGGTAACCACTAATATCCATAATATCTCGCGTATACACTTCTAGGGGGAGTTGTGTATACGCAGGTGGTCGAATTCGCACCGTTAAATCTTGAACCAAAGGCCTATTGATTACATGGATTTGGAGTGGGTCTGATTCAATTTTTCCCCAAGGCTCCCAAACTCGCTTATTCTTAACTCTGGCCGTCACTTCCAGACTATTCATCAAATGATTAAACGGCATTGAAAAGGATTGATCTATAACTGGCAATATGTAAAGCGCTGTATCCTTTTTACTTGAAACGATTAATTCGACCTGGTCAACCGAGCGCCCCAAGACTTGACCTTCAAGGATCAAGGTATCACCTGCTAAGATTTGGGTTGAATTACTTAATAGCTGCAAGCTGAATGGGAGAGGATAATCGAATTGGATTCCAGGTTGAGCCAATCTGACAATAGCCGCATTCGTATTCTGATAATTAATAAAATAAAGCACAAGCAGTACTCCAACGCCAACAGCAGCTCGTTTCAGATAATTTTTTAGATTCTTGAGAGGGAACAAAATCCGTTCAGGAATTTGTTCGATAACATTGACCCCAGCTTGGATTGCGGCCTCATGTAAATTGGCAGAAATACCCGATGTTGGGGGCATCTGGTTTAACTGTACAGCATTCAATATTTTGTCACCAATTTCTGGTAGCTGCTCACCAATAATTCGGGCTAATCTTTCTGGTTTAGAAACGGCTAATTTTTGTTTTTTTATGAGCCAGTATAGACTTCCAATTCCCAGGAGAATTAAAAGGACAATAACCGAGAGGATGCCCACAATTAGGGACTTTGTCTTCGGTTCAAAATACCAGAAACTTTCGAACCAAATAAATAGGGTGATAAGAATCGCCAGTGAACCGAAAGCAGTGAGTCCCAGTGTGGCTCCAATACCACGAGCTTCACTTTCCGCATGGTCAGTTAGCCTGAAAAGCTGATCGTCAACTTTGTTCTGTAAATCTTTATTGTCGCTTAAATTCTGGTGCATCAGATCACCGGCTAAATGCGTAGATCAAAATGTTTGTACCCATCTGCAACGCTGAGAGGTGTTTCTTTATCCCATCATGATGCACTTCCAGATCTTCCCAGCCATCTCCCAAATCACTTTCATAAGTATAAAGTGCAATCATCCGTCCCTCGTGAAATAACGCGAGAGCCTGAGGCGGCTTTCCATCATGCTCATGAATTTTCGGCAGTCCCTGTGGGAAGGAATAGTAACAATTAAATAGGGGGTGATCGTGAGGCAGTTCGACCCATTTCTTCTTTGGGAAAACCTTTTTCATTTCCCTACGAAATGATTCATCCAGCCCATAGTTATCATCGGCGTGTAAAAAGCCACCCGATGTCAGAAAATCTCTAAATTTTGATACTTCTTCTCGACTAAACCTCACGTTCCCGTGACCTGTCATATATAGATATGAGTGATTGTACAGATCAGAATCAGTAATTTTGACTCTATATTCCTGGTCATCCATTCGGATATTGGTATTCTCAGAAACAAAATTAATCAAATTAGGAAGCGAACTGGGATTCGCATACCAGTCACCACCACCATCATATTGCAGACGGGTTATATGTAAATCTTGTGCTCCCAAACTTGAGGCAACCAAGAGTCCCAAAATGATATTTTTAAATGTCAATCTACCTTTATCCTCTTACCTGCGATCCATTATCCAGCACAATATCGTTTTCATTAATAACTAAGTAACCTCTTTTATCATCCAAACACCTATCATGATGGTAACTGAGCTTTTGATGACCTTGGCTGCAATCGTTCCTACCAGTGCTCCTATTGCGGCCTTCCTAGCTTGGATTTTATCCTTGCCAGCCTGGCGTTCTCCCCAGAAAGCGCCAAGATAAGACCCCACAAGCAGACCAGTAATAGCCCCTACCAGAAAGAACAGGCTTCCCAGAATAATTGTTCCCAAGAGTCCACCAATGATGGCCAAAAAGGCTGATCTTTTCCCCGCCCCAGTATACCTGACTGCCAAACCACTCAAAACAAATTCCATCAGCTCAAGAATAATCATTATCGCCAGGATAACTATTATCTCAGTGAATGAGATAAGCGCAAAATCACCTGCCCAACCCCAGATAAAAATAAAACCCAGCATCAGAAAGCTACCGGGGAGACCCAGCCAGATGGTTCCTGCTGAAACAACAGAGATGACTAGAATCAGTATTAGGTACAGTAGTTCCATAGCTAATTAAGGTAAATGCTACTCACACGGAAAAGCAGACTTTTTCAGATGTCAATTCCATCTCGGATAAATGTTGATCTGATTCCTCAAGGCTTGCAGTGGCATAGAGTGAATTCTATATTCGTCAGCTTTTTGCAGCATCTTTTTTTGCATGTCACCCCGTGGTGTCACACTGAGTTCTCAAACCTTGACGAAAATCCTCAGGAGTGAAGACAAGTCGAAGCGTTTTCGAAGGATACATACTTAAAGTGATTTGAAAGTTTAATGCCACCCTAGCTCAGTTGGTAGAGCAACGCATTCGTAATGCGTAGGTCAGGAGTTCGACTCTCCTGGGTGGCCCACTTAGAATTTATAGTTAAGGGTTTGAGATTAGCACTCTGGGAACGTGAGGGTAAATGTGGATCCACGGTTCTTTTTACTGTCCACTCTTATCTTTATCTGGATACGATCCAAATACCGTTTTGTCAGAGCCAGCCCAAGCCCCAACCCCTGATATGATTTTGATAGCCCTTCGCTCTCTTGGCTAAACGGCTGAAACATGCGCATGTGATATTCTTCAGATATTCCAATGCCAGTATCCATAATGGTCAGGACCATTCGTTTTTCAGTTTTCCTTAACCTGATATACACGCCACCCTCAGAAGTATACTTGATGGCATTCTGAATGAGGTTCACCAACGCTTGATAGATGGATGATTCATCAATGCTGATCTGATCATCCTCAACATCTGAGGTAAATTCCAGTTCAATTCCAGTCTTCACGGCCAGGGGTTGTAATTCATCACATATCATTTCACAGAGCTGTTCCAGGTGAAGCTTCTTGGGAGATAACTGAAGTGTGCCAGCTTCGACCTGGGATACATTTAAGATCGCATCTACCGTACGCAATAACCGATTACTACTCCGATTGATCGAGTGAAAGAAACCTTCTTCTTCTGATTTAAGGGCTTTCCCTAAACTCTCTTTAAGCCGCCCTGTATATCCGATAATACTGGTAAGAGGAGTTCGTATCTCATGGGAAATATTTGCAATAAATTGATCTTTAACCCTGTTTGCCTGCCGGGCACGCACCAAAGCCATTTCGACTTGTTCTTCAGCTATTTTGCGCTCGGTAATATCCCGACTAACGGCCAGCACAGCTGTAACTTTCCCATTTCTATCTTTAACTGGGTTAACAGAAGTACTCAACCAAATCTTTTGTGTATTGGATGGCATGGTTGTCTCGTACAAGGCACTTTCCCCTGTTGTAAAAGCTATATCCACATTCAGTTTATAGCCTTCCGCAATATCTTCTGGAAATAATTCATAGAGGTGTTTACCCTGGACTTCTTCAACCTGCTTATGCATTGAATCAAGGGCAGCTCGATTCAATGATAGAACAATCCCCTGTCCACTAATCAAAAATATTAAATCCGAGGAATATTCAACCAGGGTTCTGTACTTCTCTTCACTTTCGTGTAAGGACATTTCCATCAATCGCTGTTCTGTCAAATCCCTGATGTAAAGGTGAATTCCGAGGGGAACTCCATCCTCACTTAATATGAACGACCCTTGACATTCGCCATAAAATCCAGTCCCACCCTTTTTTCTGAGCATAAAGTCATACAGATCTTGCCTAGCATAACGCGTGTAAGTTGTTTTGGCTTGATAATCGGCTAACCCAAAAGACTCAACTGTTTTTAAAGCCTTCTCAAACTCACCTTTGTTTAGAAAAATATCTTCTGCCAGTAACCCGACACTCACATCTGCCTCTGAATATTCAAAAACAGATTGTGCAATTATATTCATATAAACAACTGACCGGGATGCGAAATTAACTTCGATGAGCGCTCCTGGTAGCGCATCAAAAATATTATGCTTCTCAGACTTACTCTTATGCACGCTATTTTTTCCAGATATCATGTAACTCATTTCCCCGTTACACTGCAGGCAAAGATTTAGCGAGTGTAACAAAAAGGTTAATCGGATGAACAAATGTAAACTTGTTCATGGCCTTAGGATCGTCGTGATGAATTATTAAATCTTCGTGATCGTAAAAAGATAACCAGGTAGTCAAAATGTGCAAGTTACACGCAGGTACATGTGAGTTCTCTCACAACCCAGAAGACCTAAAACCAATGTGGATTATTGGGAGTTTAAGGGTCCAACACATTCAATGGTGTTGACTTCACGTCCCTTTTTCTCTTTTTAAATGCTTAGAAGTGGTTCTTTCCGACGATCGTCGATAAAATGATAAATGGTCAGAATTGGGTGCCGCAGTGCCATACGGGGCCCAGCATAACGCATCACCCTTTTGACTTCATCTTTCATGCTTGGTTTATAGCAATGAATCGGACAGTTTTTGCATGAGGTTTTACCTTCTTGATAAGGGCAGTAATGAAGCCGGTCCAGGGCATAGTTTTGAATTTCTAAACAATCCGGACAATCTGAAACTTTTAACTTATGATGATGCTGGCAATAGATACCCACCATCACTTTGATAGTTTCGGCTTCCCGCTGCATTCTTTTCCCAAATATTGGCATCTTTACCCTTCTTATTTTCCAAGACAAATAAAGGATAATTTTTATCATAAAGCCAGTATATTCGTTCCAATTATTCCATTAGAATAGGCACATTTACCTATCCTGAAGCAATGAATACGACTTACAATCTAGCTTGTACTTTACAACGACAAAACCATCAGGTTCTGCATATTCCAGTTCATATCGCAATCCGATTTTTTCCATTACCCGACGAGATCCAATATTTAATGGATCAGCTATTGCCACAATCAGCTTAACGTTGAGTTCATTAAAACCTTTGGCAAGAAGTGCTTTAGAACCTTCTGTGGCAAATCCATTTCCCCAATACTCCCGCCTGAAACGGTAACCCAATTCTGTCTCATTTTTATCTGCCCGGTTCGGTCGTAAATGAAACCAGCCCATAAATGCATGATCCGGTTTATTGATTGCCGCCCAGATTCCCTGGTTATCATCATTTTTATAATAGACCAAAATGTGAGGCATAACTTTTTCTACGATGTAACTCCTCGGGGTCGGTTTACCGCCGTTGATATAGCGAGTGACCTCTGGATCTGCATCCAGTAGTGTTAGATTATCAACATCCGCTGATGTGAACTCTCTCAGAATCATCCGGTCTGTTTCGAGATATATTTTCATCATTGCCCCAAGTCATTTCCAATATTACTATCAATTATAATTGAAACTGCCAGGTCAACATCACGAAATATGCATCTATATCTGACATTTATGCTTTCCCTTTGTTATACACAAATGAATGCATGGGTCATATAATCCTGGATTGGCAAGTATTATTGAATTCGGCTTATTTTTGAGTTGCACAATAGCGATTATAAGTGACATTAGGTTTCAATGAAAACGCGTGCCATCCTCCTTTTGAAAAACGGTCTCCACTTCAAAGGAATTTCTTTTGGCGCTATCGGCACCTCAAGTGGTGAAATCTGTTTCAATACAAGTATGACAGGATATCAGGAGATTCTTACGGATCCCTCCTACCGTGGTCAAATAGTAACCATGACAGCTCCCCACATAGGAAATTACGGTGTAAACCCCGAGGATATCGAAAGTGACCGCATCCAGGTTCAGGGTTTTATTATCCGGGAAGCCAGTCCCATCCCTTCCAATTACCGGGCAAATCAATCATTAGGTGATTACTTACAGCAGGCAGGAATTGTTGGAATTCAGGGAATCGATACCCGGGCATTAACCCGCGTATTGCGTGATGAAGGCGCCATGAATGGCATCATCAGTAGTGAGACCCTAGACCTGGACCATCTAAAACAAAAATTAGACCGAGTCCCTTCCATGACAGGCCAGGATTTGGCACAAGAGGTGACCTGTCCAAAAGCCTGGGATTGGCCTCAGAACAATGCTAAAAATCCCTACCAGGTTGTCGCGCTAGATTTTGGAATCAAATTCAATATCCTCAGACAACTCGCTGACCATGGTTGCAATATCACCATCGTTCCTGCCGATACACCTGCTTCTAAAATATTGGCCCTGAACCCGAATGGCATTTTCCTCTCCAATGGCCCCGGTGACCCTGAACCTGTAAAATATGCTATTGATACAGTCACCCAACTGGCTGGCAAAAAACCCATTTTCGGAATTTGTCTGGGTCATCAGATTCTCTCTCTGGCACTGGGTGCAAAAACTTTTAAACTTAAATTTGGCCATCGTGGTGGGAATCACCCTGTAAAGAATCTCCTGAACAATCAAATTGAGATTACCAGCCAAAATCATGGCTTTACCGTAGACCCAGAGACATTCCCCGCCACGGTTGAGATCACCCATGTAAATTTAAATGATAACACTCTGGAAGGTATCCGCTGTCATCATATTCCAGCATTTTCTGTTCAATATCATCCTGAAGCCAGCCCTGGTCCCCATGATTCACGTTACCTCTTTAAAGAATTTACCGCCATAATGGATGAATATGCCAAAAAGAACTGATCTTAAATCAATCATGATCCTAGGGGCTGGACCCATCGTCATCGGGCAAGCTTGTGAATTTGATTATTCTGGTACCCAGGCTTGTCGGGCACTTCGGGAAGAGGGCTATCGGATCATCCTGGTCAACTCCAATCCGGCCACCATCATGACTGATCGGGAATTGTCAGACGCTACCTATTTAGAGCCACTAACACCGGAGAGCGTCACAGCCATCATCAAAAAAGAACGACCTGACGCAATTCTTCCAACTGTGGGCGGCCAAACAGCTCTGGATCTGGCCATCAAGCTCGATAAAAATGGTGTGCTAAAGAAATATGCTGTAGAACTCATCGGTGCGGATGTGGATGCGATCAATAAAGCTGAAGATCGTGAAAAGTTTAAAGTCATCATGGATGAGGTCGGAATTGATACGGCAAAAGGTGGCTTTGCCCGAAGTGTTCAATCAGCATTGTCTATTGTAGAGTCAACTGGATTTCCTGCTATCATTCGCCCGTCATTCACCATGGGTGGTACTGGTGGGGCGACGGCCTACAACCATGAAGAATTCAGAAATTTAGTTGAAAACGGACTGTCTGCCAGCCCCATTAGTGAGGTTCTCATTGAAGAATCACTTTTAGGTTGGAAGGAGTTTGAGATGGAGGTTGTCCGTGATAGAAACAACAATGCCATCATTATCTGCTCGATAGAAAACATCGATCCCATGGGCGTTCATACGGGGGACTCAGTAACAGTTGCCCCCGCCATGACTTTAACAGACAAGGAATACCAAAAAATGCGCAACTGGTCACTCCTTTGTCTACGGGCTGTTGGGGTCGAAACCGGTGGTTCCAACGTTCAATTTGCTGTTGATCCTGAGTCCGGTCGGATGATTGTCATCGAAATGAATCCAAGAGTCAGTCGTTCTTCAGCTCTGGCTTCCAAGGCTACTGGATTTCCAATTGCTAAGATTGCCGCCAAGTTGGCTGTGGGATATTGTCTAGATGAATTGCCCAATGAAATAACCGGTAAAACCCTGGCTGCCTTCGAACCAAGTATTGACTATATCGTAACGAAAGTGCCTCGATTCGACTTCGAGAAATTCCCAACGGCAGATGGCATCCTAGGCGTGCAAATGCAATCCGTGGGTGAAGTAATGGCCATTGGCAGAACCTTCAAGGAAAGTATTCAGAAAGCCTTCCGCTCTCTGGAAACCGGTCTCAATGGATTAGAAACAAAACCGACAGCTGGACGTGATCTTGACCTGAATAAAATGCGTTTTGCAACTGCTTTCCGACTGGTCAAAATATGGAAGGCCTTTGAAGAAGGGGTCGACCTGGACACGCTTCACCAAATCACTCAAATTGATCCTTGGTTTCTCTATCAAATTCAAGAACTAGCCCAGGAATCTGCCCCCAAACTTGAGCCAGAAAGTATCTTGGATTATAAGCAACATGGTTATTCTGATATACAAATTGCCCTACGCTTAAATATGAGTGAGGCTGAAATTCGTACATTTCGGAAATCACAGAATATCCTGCCCACGTTTAAAGAGGTGGATACTTGCGCCGCCGAATTCCCTGCGCGAACATCCTACGTCTACTCAACCTACGAAACTGAAAATGAAGTGGTCCCATTGGACGGTAAAAAGATCATCATTCTGGGTGGTGGCCCCAATCGGATCGGCCAGGGAATCGAATTTGACTATTGCTGTGTACAGGCTGTCTTCGGCCTGGAAGAGCTTGGCTATAAGACCATAATGGTTAACTGTAACCCAGAAACTGTTTCAACTGATTTTGATATTTCTGATCGTTTGTACTTCGAGCCATTGACCTTTGAAAACGTCATGAATATTGTGGATTTAGAGCAACCAGATGGTGTTTTGGTCCAGTTTGGAGGTCAAACACCTCTGAACATTGCAAGTCGCCTCCAGGAAGCAGGAGTTAAAATATTGGGGACCGATCCTGCTGCCATCGACCTGGCTGAAAATCGTAAGAAATTTGGAGCTATCCTGGACAAATTGAAAATTCCTGCCCCCAGATATGGAACAGCCTTTTCCCTTGAGGAAGCTAGAATTGTGGCTAAGAAAATTGGATATCCAGTACTGGTAAGACCATCTTATGTTTTGGGTGGACGTGGGATGGAAATTGTCTATACTGAAACCTCTTTAGATAAATTTATGGCCCAGGCTACCCTTGTCAGCGGCGACCATCCCATTCTAATTGATGCCTTCCTGGAGGATGCTTTTGAATTTGATGTAGATGCACTCTGTGATGGTGAGTCTGTCCATATCGGTGGTATCCTACAACATATTGAAGAAGCTGGAATTCATTCCGGGGATTCAGCCTGTGTGATCCCACCCTATCGGCTTCTCCCCCAGCATAGAAAAATGATTGAACAATATACAACAGAGCTTGCGCTAACCTTAAAAACAGTTGGTTTAATCAATCTCCAGTTCGCACTTAAAGATGAAACGATATATGTGCTTGAGGTAAATCCACGTGCCAGTCGTACCGTACCCTTTGTTAGTAAAGTAACGGATATCCCGCTTGCCAAATATGCCGCCAAGCTGACCGCCGGCAGTAAGCTCGGAGATCTCAATTTTAAGCGTGCGAAACATGGACTTATCGCGGTAAAAAAACCTGTTTTTCCTTTTAATAAATTCCCAAAACAAAATGTATTCCTTTCTCCAGAGATGAAATCTACAGGAGAAGTCATTGGCCTGGATACGCGTCTGGGTGCGGCCTATGCTAAAGCGGAAATTGGTGCTGGTAATCATCTACCAACTGACGGTACCGTTTTCATCTCCGTCAATGATCGAGATAAACAACAGGCTATTGATATAGCGCGTGACTTTCAGGAACTCGGTTTCAATCTTATGGCCACCCAGGGAACAGCTGAGGCGATGAGAGAGAATGGTCTGTTAGTCCAGTCCATTTATAAAGTTAATGAAGGTCGCCCCCATGTTGTGGATCATATTAAAAATGGTGAGATTCATCTCGTGATTAATACACCAATGGGTGAACTGGCCCGAGAGGATGAATATTCAATTGGTCGAGCTGCGATTCGTTATAAAATTCCAGCTATTACAACCTTATCTGGAGCAAAAGCTGCCATTCGAGGTATTCGGCGGCTGGCAAAAGATGATCTTCCAGTGATTTGTCTTCAAGATATTTTCAATTGATTTCCCCTACCGTGATGACATATTTTTCACGGTAATATTAGAGTTGTAAAAACCATTATCCCGAGATTGCTTTCTGACCCCTAAGGAGGAGACATGTCTGCACCAATTACACCTAGCGAGATGACCTTAACCACACCTGATAATTTTACTCTTTTTGAACAGACATGGTCCTGCGATAATGCCAAAGGATTAGTGCTTATCACACATGGAATCGCAGAACATTCTGGGCGCTATCAACATGTTGCTCAGTCTTTAGTGGAAGGCGGATATACTGTAATTGGCTTTGATTTAAGGGGCCACGGACAATCCTCAGGAAAGCGCAACTATATCAATTCCTTCCAGGATTATTTGAATGATTTGGATCTAGTTCTGGCACGGGCGAAGGAAAAATATTCGACCTTACCTCTATTCATCTTCGGTCACAGCATGGGCGGTGGAATCGTGAGTTTATTCATGATTGAACGTCAATCCGAAGTAAAGGGTATTCTACTGAGCGGACCCTCGGTTAAAGTGAGTGATGATATCTCTCCCCTCTTGCAAAAAATCTCTGGATTAATAAGCGCTATTTTGCCAAAGCTGCCTGTGGTAACCTTAGATAGTAGTGATATTTCTAAAGACCCAGCGGTCGTTAAAGCATACGACGATGACCCCCTGAATTATCGAGGAGGTGTTCTTGCCAGAACAGGCTCTGAACTTCTAAAGGCTACCAAGAAAATTACAGCACAGGCCTCTATAATCTCAGCCCCAATTCTCATTATGCATGGGAGTGCAGACAAGCTAGCTGATGTCAGTGGAAGCGAAATGCTCTACGAAAGAGTCTCTTCCCAAGATAAAACATTAAAAATCTATGATGGTTTGTATCACGAGATCCTAAATGAGCCAGAACAAGATCAAGTTAAACTGGAAATACTCGCCTGGTTGGATGCACATATATAATCAGTGGTTTTCATAAAAGGCTGTCCTGCTGGACCTAGCCTGTACTAAACCGTCACAAAGAGCCGTCCACACTGAGCGGAGTCGAAGTGCGAATTACGAAGTGAAGTGTGACGTTCCATGTATCATTAAGTTATAAACGGCTGTTTTATATTATTCCAGTTGTGAAATATTTCTGTGTGTTCAACCTTCGATAGACTCAGGATGACACCAGAGAGTCGTTTTTACGCAAATCTAAGATAAAGATTCTTGACGGTAACTGACATAGGAAATAAATATGGCTATTCTTTCAATTGATCAAGGAACTACTGGGACCACTGTCATTATTGTGGATCATACCGGTGAAATACAAACCAAAGCCTACCAGGAGTTTAGCCAAATATACCCTCAACCCGGCTGGGTGGAACATGATCCAGAAGAAATATGGCGTTCTGTCACATCCTGTATTTCTGAAGCCCTCTCACATTATTCAGGCTCAATCGAAGCAGTTGGTATCACAAATCAGAGGGAAACAATTGTCATTTGGGACACAGTAACTGGCCAGCCCATCTATAATGCTATTGTCTGGCAGTGTCGTCGAACAGCACCACTCTGTAATGCGTTGGAAGCCCAACGCGAACTGATCAAAAGCAAGACCGGTTTGCCATTGGATGCCTACTTTAGCGGAACCAAAGCCCAATGGATTCTGGAGAATACAACCCACACGCCTGGGCAAAACTTAAAATTTGGTACCATCGACACATGGTTGATTTGGAAGCTTACTTCTGGTAAAACTCATGCAACCGATGCCACCAATGCATCACGGACCATGCTTTACAATATTCATGAAAAATCATGGGACAAAACGCTTTGTGATCTGATGCATATTCCAATGGAGCTGCTTCCTGATGTGAAGAATTCTGCCGATGATTTTGGCAAAATCACCTCCATACCAGAATTACAACAGGTTCCCATCCGAGGGGTTGCTGGAGATCAACAGGCTTCACTTTTTGGTCAACAATGTTTTCAAACGGGTGAGATCAAGAATACTTATGGCACGGGTTGTTTCCTCATGATGAATACGGGGCAAGATGCGATCAATTCAGAACGGGGACTTATTACTACACTGGCTGCAGATCCTGAGGGGAAGCCCTGCTATGCTCTAGAGGGTTCAATATTCATCGCAGGTGCTGCAGTGCAATGGCTAAGGGATGAGTTGGGTTTATTAGAATCTGCTGCAGATAGTGAGGCTGCGGCATTGGCTGTTTCTGACAATGGTGGGGTTTACTTTGTACCTGCTTTTGTAGGCCTAGGCACACCTTATTGGGACATGGATGCACGGGGTACTATTTCAGGCTTAACGCGCGGTTCAAATAAAAACCATATAATCCGCGCAAGCTTAGAAGCGATGGCCTATCAGACTCATGATGTAATCCGGACCATGGAATTAGACACAGGTTTAGAGGTGAGTACTCTGGCCGTTGACGGTGGCGCTACCCAAAATGAATTCCTCATGCAGTTTCAAGCAGATATTCTCAATATTGAAGTAAGACGAGCCAGGAAAATTGAAACCACGGCACTTGGCGTGGCTTATCTGGCTGGGTTGGCTATTGGAAAATGGAAGCGGACAGAATTACTGAATTTTTCACAATCGAGCACCTCTTTTACACCTGAGCTGGATCAAACACTGAGTAATGAGTACCTTGCTGGCTGGCATTTGGCTGTAAAACAATCCAGGACCCATTGATTATACTCATGCCAAAAATATTTCGATCGGATTAGCACTCTCCGTTCTGACTTGACTAGAAAATTGATCTTCTTCCATGAATTTCTCAACAAAATTCATGGAGGCTGGTTGCTTTAGACAATTGTTTGCGATATACCAATTCGGGAATGCCGCTGGAATCAAAAGAGCTTCGATCCAATCTTTCTTGCGAACAATAGGTTGTATTTGAGGTAAATCTTTGTCTCGCTCATAATCTCTCAAATCTAAATATACCTGTTCGGGTAAAATTAAATAATCTCCAAAGTTTTTTGAGCAAGCATGGGTCAATACCCGACTCTCGACATGAACACCTGATCGAAAGGCGGCTTCATAGAATAATTCATCATAGGGTAGAATAACCTTATAGCTGTGATTCCTGGTTTGAGGGAATTTGACTGGACAGGCCTTCAGGAATTGTAATCCATCTCCAATAAATGATACACGTGCATAATTCTTAAAAAGCAAAGAACGAATCCTGGGAAGCACGTCCTTTCCAAGAATGGTGACAGTGACCATATCCTCACCATTTCCATTATCCAGTCTCTTCATGAGGTAATTCTTCCAATCATAATTAACAGAATAGGGCAGCTTAGGAAGCAGATCTACGCGAATCTGCTCTGCGATCTCAATTTCAGTCGAATCGGTTGGGACATATAAAGTGGTGGTAAATATTTCAGGTGGATAGAGTAAAATCCATATCTCAGTGTTGGCTCGTGAAACACTAACATTATCCAAAAGAGATTGAATTCTGAGATTCATAGCTGCATCACTTGGCGCCCTTCGGTAGACCATGGCACTTCCATAAGTGCTACGGGGTTTCACATAAAGAAATAATTCTGTTTTATCTTTCAAATAGGTGAAAAATAGCCGGGCTTTTATTTGTGATGAATGAGTCATGGAGCCTTCCAAGTTCTTTTGTGGTGTCCCGTTGATAAGAGAGATACTACCGATATTGAGTTTTTTTAGGTTGCCCTATAATAACATATCTGATGGTTATAACAATCATAAATTATGATATATTTAATATATTATTAAATATATAGTATTTTATCAGAGGTATCGGTTGAAATTTGAGGTATTTAGATCTATAGTTTTCAGGCAACCGCTCTCTGATTCCCTTTGGAGCAGCTCATGCACGTGAATATTTTTAGCGGTGAAATATTCAGCAAAAGAACCCTGCACGAGTCCGCGCCCCTTCCAGCTAAAAAATACAATCCAGCACTATGCTTGGGGTAATTCTGGCGACCAGGCGTTTATTGCTCATCTACTAGGCATTGATCCAGAGCATGACACACCTTTTGCCGAGCTTTGGATGGGTGTACACCCAAAGGCTCCTTCGACCATAATTGATCCCAATAGTGGTCCTCAAGCGCTTTCTGATTGGATCTCTGAGGCTCCTGAAGAACACCTTGACTTGAAATTCTCAGGTTCAGACCAGGCAAACCTGCCCTATCTGTTAAAGGTTCTTTCTGCAAATCAGGCACTGAGTATTCAAGCGCACCCTGATAAAGCTCAGGCAGAGCTACTCAATAGGAATGATTCGATCCATTACCCTGATGACAACCACAAACCTGAGATAGCCATCGCAATTGATCACCTCGATGCATTGGTTGGTTTTATTTCACAAGCGAGCTTTCAAAAATTACTGTCAGAAATGCCTGAGCTTCAAAAGCTGCTTCAGAGAGATGAAAATCAGATCGATTCTCTTCAAGCATCTATTCTGTATTTATTAAACCTAAGCAGACACCAGAGTAAAGTGATTACCTCTACCATCGAGGCACTCCAAAACAGACTTACTCAAAAAGATGATTTAGATGAAGCTGAAGTTCTATTTCTTAATCTTTCTAAACAATATGGAACTATGGATGTTGGTCTTATTTTTCTCTTTTTTCTTAAGCGAGTACATTTAGGACCTGGTGAAGCGATCTTTCTACCCCCGGGTATTCCACATGCCTATCTCAAGGGAAATATCATCGAATGTATGGCAAATTCCGATAATGTGGTTCGATTGGGTCTGACTGAAAAATTTTGTGACACACAGGCACTGGCAGAAATTTTAAGATTTGAAGAACATCAAGACTTCAAGGTCAATACCAGCAGTGATGGATATCTTACAGAATACATGACACCTACAAATGAGTTTACGGTCAAATCCTTGGCTCTCATGCAAGGTGAATCAAGAGCCTTTACACTGAAAGATTCCTTGACTATGTTTCTCCTCCTCGAGGGCGAGATCAGTCTTCGTTGGGATACAGGCACAAGTTCTTGTACTTGTGTTTATCGCCGGGGAAATTCATTTGTAGCACCAGCAAATTTAATGGACTTTAGTATCCAGGCTAAAAATCACTCCAAACTATTCCTGGTGGATATCCCCAGGGACTTACCACAGCCAACTTAACGCAGCTCTAATACCAATTTAGACTCGATATGCGCGTCCTATGTTGTGTCATATTTATCGATAGAATTGGGCTTTGCGAACCCCCTCGGGGTGTGGCAATCTCCATCTTTAGATCTACATATTAAGACAAACAGTCACTGCTCAACATAGATCGCTAAGTCCTCTGGACTCGCGAATACGCATTAGAGCGTTTTGAAGTTCAATTGGTATAAAACGAGCAACACATAATCCTATGATGCCAATCCGACGTGGCAGGATGCAAATATGGAAAACTCTATTCTTGGAAAAAAGAAGGGTTTCTCTCCCCAATATCACTTATGTCGAGGTGGGTTGGATCCTGAATTTCTCAGATACGATAGTGGGTTTTACGCTGGCCCAGCGCAACATGAGATTTACAGATTCACTCATATCATCCAATTTAATCGGATCTAGAAATGCTGTCACCCGTACAAAATAATCTTGATCAGCAGACAAGTCTGATGTGTTCACGACAGAGAGGTTACTGACTGATATATATGCATCTTTCGCTGCCTCAATGGTGAAAAACTTTTCCAGCTTCTTATCTTCAGAATTTACCAGGAAATAGATTTCCGCCTCTTGATCATAACGGAACCCATTCACAATCTCTTTTTGCTGAAGAGGCTTAGCTTCACCAGAGGCGAATAATTCAAATCGAAAATGTAAGGTAATATTTTGCCCAGAAAGGAGGACATCATCCAGGGTCTCTGTGAAAGAATCAGCGAGCTTTGTGTTACAAATAATGACACGTTTTGCACCCTGATAGTTGAGATCCAAACTATCAAACCATGGATTGGCTGTCATAACTGTTGAAAGGAATAACTGGGATACAGCAATTACTGAGGCATTGAAGGTTTGGAGAATTAGATCAAACAAAGGGGTGACTCTAATTTAACCAGCATTGCCCAAAACTTGTCCAACTGCAGTAGCCACAAGTGTCAAGGTCATTACCAGCATGATAGTGAGGCCATAGCTCAACAGGAGCAAAAACATTTTGGAAATCGTTTTAGGGTGTGATTGGTTATAATAATTTTTCATGGCGAGATAAAGATAGATAAGACTCCATAGAATCACGATCCAGATCATGAATGTGTAATCAATGATAACGGTTAAAATCAAGATACTGAAAATGAAGGCATGAACATGAAGACTGAAAATGAGATGTTCGATATAAACCTTTTTCCGTCGCCAGTATAACATCTTTAATTGAAGTGCCGCGACGGGTAATAGGAGAAACATCATTTTGCCAAAATTATCGCTAAAGTTTGAGAGAAAATCGCCTTGTTGCACATCATAATGATTATCTCCCAACGCTATCTTTGCCATGGAACCTGACCGAGTGATAGCTATTGAATCTTCCGAGAAAAGTGTTGACTCACCGGTGGCTTTTTCTGGATTGGAATCTGTCATTACTTCTATAGTCTGATCCAAAGCCCCTGATTCAGTTAACTCCTGAAGGAACATATTATTTTGGAGGTTAGGGACAAGCGTCTTCAACGAAAGAGCAAGAAAAAACAAGACACTTGCAACCAGATATATTCTAACAGGTGGTAAGTAACTAACACGACGTCCTTTGACATACTCGGCTGTCAGAAACCCAGGGCTGGTAAATAGTTTTCTTAAAGAGAGTAATACGCGAGAATCAATATCTAACAGTTCTTCTATGAAATCAGAAAACAGGTCTTTAAATGAGAGGTGATAATCTTTGTGTTTTTGCCCACATTGTGGACAAAACTTTGCTTTGAGTTCTGTTCCACAATTCAAGCACTGTGAATTTAGATTCATTCTTGGCTTTTGTTTATTCATCATCGAAGTCGAAATTTAGATAGAAAAGCTGGCAGGGTTAGTCTTTTCTTATATCAAAGGTCAATTAGATAAGGGTAACAAGTATTAAACCATCCATCATAATTCGCTCGGTACCATTAAAGCTTGAGTTAGTAAGAGAGCTAGAGCTCATGATATTTAACACTCGATATATCACCCAAAGAAAATTTGAGTATGCACAAACCAATAATCCGCTACTGTTGGTAGCCTATAATGGAAATGATCCCATTGGGTTTAAGTTGGGCTATGAGATTCCAGCCACAAAAACGTTTTTCTCCTGGCTGGGAGGCGTCCACTCAGATCACCGTCGTCAGGGGATCGCGAATTCTTTACTGGCATTGCAGGAGGAATCAGTACGAGATGCCGGCTTGGAAAAAATCTATTTCACAACTTTTGATCGATTTCCCGAGATGATTAATCTTGGCAAAAAGAATCTGTACCAATTGAATAAATCCGAACTAGATGACGGCGAAATGAAATATTGGTATGAGAAACGCTTATGAAAATGCATTTTTTTCTAATATCCATAGCCAAGTTTCAACCCTTTTCAGGCCTGAAAGATTTGTTAGCTTATTTGTCAATCATCAGGAGACCCAGGCCATGTCGTATAAAGCAGAATTCTTTTCCCTCAGATTAGCTATCGTAGCTCTCTTTATCCTGTTTCCGCTACTCACACAGGCACAGAGTACGACACCAAAGATTGAGGTTCTCCAAAATAAAATCGAATATCTCAGCAAGGTCATTGTCCAATTAAAGTCAGATCAAAATGAATCTGAAACGTCTCAGGTTGGACTCTTGGTTAAGGAAAATAATTTCACCCAAAAGGATAGTTTAAGAGTTAATTCTTTGCTCCAAAAGCAGAAATTATTAAGAGTACGTGTTGACGCTCTCACCTTGGATCTGATCAATATCAGCAAACAAATAAAAGACCCTGGTACACGACATGCCCTGGCAAAAAAAATGCGCCAATCACAATCCGATAATCTTGTCAAGTCTCCCGATACTCCATTAGATAATCCACAAATTTCCGCTCGATCAATCGATCTCGAAGCTGTAAAGCTAATCCGAGAAGGGAAGACCTTGGACCAGGCGCGTTTATTAACGATCGATCAGTTCTCAATTGAACAGATCAACGAATTTTATCGTGCGTTATCAAAACCTGACCGACATGATCTTTATGATATCGCTGACGATATCGTTAATACTGATTCAGTTAACCTTACATCAGCCCGTCGCTCAGCGATCTATATTTTCTTTTTCACCCGATGATTTTTCGATTTCTTAGTCTTGCGTTTGTGATACTCATCCTCAGCGGATGTAGCCGAGGAAAGCTATCATTTTATGAAGAGGGTGATGTAAACACGCGCGTTTTCCGAGAACATATATCTCAGAAGAGCCAACTTCCTGGTAAATATTATGAGGTGAGACGCAATGAACAAGGTCAAGTCACTTCAGCGAAACACATCTCTGGAAAACGTCAACTTATTGAAAAAAGCAGCTATAGTTACAATCGGAAAGGTGGCTTGGAGAGACATCACCTAACTGAATATTTCCACCAGGGTCCTCCTCGTATATCTCGCGTATGGGTTTATAAAAATGGCCGCGTTATCAGGCGTGAGGAAAAATGGTTCACCCGCTCCCGTTTATCTGAAAAACGATTGACCATCCACTATGATAGTGAGGAAAAACCATATCTCGAAGAGACATGGGGGTTGGGAAATAAGATTGAAAGTTCTACTGAATACTATTATGACTTTAAACATCGTCTTGATAAATCGCGTCGCAATTTCTTCTTCCCTGACGGCTCACTCAGAGATTATTGGCTTACCATTTACAATGACCATATCCAGATCATTACTGAGGAACATTACTTACCAGATAATTCGCTGATCGCTTTTTATCGCTATACCTATCATCCGGTTCAGGATTACCGGGAATTTGAAGAAATCCTGGATGAAAATACCAACGTCTTTATTTCGAGACAATTCAATGAGTATGGCCATTTGATTTTAGAAGTAGAAAAAACACGCGATCTTATTTTAAAAAAACGTCTGATTTATGATTATGACAAGCATCAAAAACCCAAACAGGTACATCACTATAATTCCAAAGGTGTACTGGTCAAAACATCACCCTATAAGAAATTACGCACTTTGGATGGCTTTAAGACATCGTGAGCACAAGGAGTTAAATGATGAAAACTGTTCTGGTACCATTTGCTGAGGGATTTGAAGAAATTGAAGCCATCACCATAGTAGATATTCTTCGACGTGCTGGTGCTGAAGTGACTGTGACAGCGTTAAATAAGCGAAATGTAATGGGCTCGCATGGCTTGAAAATTATCGCTGACACCGTCTTGGATGAGGTTCTCAGTAAAAATTGGGATATGGTTGTTCTCCCTGGAGGTGTGCCTGGGGCTCCAACACTTATGGATGATGATCGCATTATTAAATTGCTTCAGGATCAGGGATCAGCGAAAAAAACTTCTGCAGCAATTTGTGCTGCACCAGCTGTCCTTGAAAAAGCAGGACTTACGAAAGCTAAAGAAGTGACATCGCACCCGGCATGGTCAAGCCGGATGACCACTGCAATTCATACAGGTGCTCGGGTTCAGGTAGCGGAACAGTTAATCACCGGTCAAGCTGCTGGTAGCGCGATGGAATTCGCATTCAAGCTGGTTGAGATTCTCTATGGACCTGAAAAAGTGGCTGAAGTAAACGCTGGCGTTTTAGCTGTTCTGTAAGATTTCACACTCTTATTTAGTGTCTGTCTTTAAATTCAATATAAAAACCGTTGAAACGGTTTATTGGCTGATAACTGTATCAGTAACCCACGACTTAAGTCGAAGGTTATTAACATCTTAACTAAATTATAACCGTTTTAACGGTTTAACATAAATTTGTTAAATCATGACATTATGGACAGACACTAATTAGCCGCCCTGAGACTATCAAACCACTGAATTGCAAAATAGTAAGCCAGGAAGGCTGCGGTTTCATGATTTAATCCAAATAGTGGAATTAGATCAACACTCACACCACCATTTGCTCGCATTGATTCATAAGCTTCAACTGAATTTTCATAAAATACTGTACTATCAGCAGTACCGTGGATGAGCCTTACCGGCGCAATGGGACCCCAATCCAGTGGTGAATTACTAACAAGGGCTGCTTCAAGTTGACTTTCTTCACCCGCTAAGAATGAGTTCTTAAATTCAGAATTAAAGAGAGAATCTAAATCTGTTGTGAGTTCTGCATTTATTTCAGCCCCATTTAAATTGCCCTCAAGCAATCCAGGGATAACAGCTGCATAGGGTTCTTGAAAAATGTCCGCCAGTCGATCCCATTCATAAATCTCATTGTAGGCAGCTACGAGATAAACCAGATAGGCTGGGTTATTATAACTGTGGCGAGCCAATAGATTTTGGGTCATTCCCAATAAGTCATGTGGTCCAGCCATGGGGGCTACTGCAGTCAGCTGAAATTCATCAGAATAATCACTTTCCATGATCTTCTGGGAAGCCAGGGTCACGTATCCGCCTTCTGAATATCCAGCCAGGAACAACTTATCCGATAAGATGAGTTCATTCTGACAAGCGTATATCCTGGCTGCTCTGATCATATCCATCACTGGATTCGCAGATAATTCAGCCTGGAGATAGGGATGCAAGCCCTGAGAATCTCCTAGACCAAGATAATCTGGTGAAACAACCATATACCCATTCATAGCCGTTATCATTCCATCAATAGCATACACAGGGTTCACAGAGCCAACTTGATCACGCTTGAAGACAGTACCATGCTGGGCACTTAATAAATCGAGCGTATCTATACCTTGCGGGATAAACATAACGCCAGACACCTCGGTCAATTCAGACTCGTTATTCAGGGTCATATACGAAACAATATAGACATCAACACTATACTCCAGAACCAATCCAAATGGGATAGCTCCTCCCCCTTGGGCGAGAATTGATTCGAGCTGTTCAGGTGTAAGGGTCATGGTATACGTCGCGCTCAATAATTCTCCAGCTGAACCTTCGGTATTGCACAGTTCAACCTCTGGTTCTTCCGTTGCTTCCTTTTCACAAGAAAGCATCCCTACAAGCAGGGAGATAACAATGAGAGTTCTGACAAATAAATGGGGGTTTCTAAGAGGCATATTTTTTTCGTTCACCTATGGTTACCTAAAACTGGCTCATGATGACAAATTGGTCATAACGCTCTTCCAGTTCTGATTCTTCAAGATAAGTGATTCCTTCAACCGAGAAATTTTCGACACAAAATGAAGCGAGAACAGAGCCAAATACAACTGCCAATTTCATATTATCAAATGAATGGTCTTTGGATTGGGCCAGATATCCAATCAGCGCGCCAACGAAGGAATCCCCAGCACCTGTTGGATCAAGAACCTCATCCAGGATAAGCCCTGGAACGGTAAATATTCGATCCTGGTGAAAAAGGAGTGCCCCGTGTTGGCCTTTTTTTATGACGACCCACTCTGGTCCCATCTCGCGTAATTTCGCCGCAGCCTTACCATAATTACGTTCACCAGTCAGCATCAATGCTTCTTCATCATTGATGACCAACATATCAATTCTTTTTATAAGAGACTTTAACTCATCGAGTGCAATATCAATCCAGAGGTTCATCGTATCCAACACAACAAAAGCCTCTGATTCCAGTTGATCAAGAACATGATGTTGGAGCCCAGGATGAATATTTGCTAGCAATACATATTCGGCTTGTTTGTACTTTTCAGGCAGAACCGGGTTAAAGGTTTCGAACACGTTCAAATCTGTAAACAATGTGGTCCGATCATCAAAATTCTCAGCATAGCGACCGCCCCAGCGAAAAGTTTTTCCTTTTTCAGTGACCAAGCCTTCCATATCTATGTGGTGATCTTTTAAAAGGGTGGTTACGGATTTTGGATAATCTTCACCTACAACGCCAACAATATGTGGCTTGGCAAAATAGCTTGATGCCAATGAACAATAGGTGGTGGAGCCTCCAGGAACATCCTGAACTGAGTGGGTTGAGGTTTCAATGGTGTCCAGGGCGATGGACCCTACGATAACAAGGGACATGCTAACTCCTTCTGCAGATATTTAGATTATTCATCTGTTTAAAATGCCCAACAAACCTTAATCCTCCAATGAAATTCATTGAGAACCCTATTTTCCTGGCTAGATTTCCGTCATGAAAAGAATCCTAATATTATTAATGTTTGTGTTTGCTGGATCAGCATTCACTCAGAACTATGAATTTTATAATAAAAAGCTGACAGCTGATCAAAAAGAACAGGCTATTCATCTGGAAAAAAACATTATGGCAACCTGTTGTTTTGGTGGACCCGTTTACATGCACGGTAAAAACCAGGTCACTGAAAACGCCAAGGTTGACATTCGACGTCTGATCATGGAGGGTAAAACAACCGACCAGATTCTAGATCATTTCAGAAATAGTATTGATCCACGGACCAACCAACCATTTGGGAATCGTATCCTGGCCTCACCAAAAGCCAGTGAAACAGTTGGTAAGGTATCTTATTGGATGGTCGTCGGTTTTGCAGTTGTTGGTTTGGCTCTATTGGCACTGGCCATTAAAAAACTATTGGGGCAAAAAAACCAGCTTAACCCACAGACTGATCTTTCTGAGGACACGATACAAAAGATCGAGTCCGAACTTTCTGAGCTATCCTAAACTATTCTATTTAAACTAGTGATCAGATAAGGTGTGGAGTCTGTCTCTAATTTTGGCAGCCTGCTCATAATCTTCACGAGAAACTGCTTCCACGAGATCTTTTTCCAAATCATAACGCAATTCGGCCTCTCTGGTGATGGTCCGAATATTTTCAGAAAAGCTGGGAGATGTGTGTTCTTTTTCTTCTTCCGATGCAGGCATGACCACAGCAGCCTCAACAAACACTTCTGGATTAACGTGAATAGGCACACCAGCTCGTAATGCCAATGCAATGGCATCGCTGGGACGAGCATCAATAAATTCAACGTTTTTATCATCTCTGATATGCAACTGTGCTAAGAAAGTGCCTTCCTTAAGCGAATGAATACTGATGCTTTCCAAACCATCAGTCATCGTGTCAATCAACGCAGACAAAAGGTCGTGGGTCATTGGCTGCTCAAGTTTAATCCCTTCCATAGCCAGAGCTATTGCCTGAGCTTCAAACTGTCCCACGACAATGGGTAAGCTACGTGGATCATCACCAAAAGGTTGTAAGAACAGGGTATAGCCAGGGGCTGCTGCCTTGGAAAAAAAGAGAATATTCTTAACGGTTACTTCTATCATATCAATACCTGGCTAAACATACATCGATAGATAGGGTAATGTCAAACATTGAGAGCAAATGAGTCGGGGTGCGGACGAAAATGTGATATCCCACACTTATCTGTTGTAGGACCCATCTTTGGGGACTGTATTTGAAAAATACTATCTGATCAATCTGGAGAACTCTATCAATTCTGACGTTTGAGAATCAAATCTTCAAGCACTTTGAGCATACTGGTGTCCTTGAATGAAGGTGACTTAAGCAGTTCGTCTGCTTCAGCTATCCAATCATGAACTAGTTTTTGGGCCCGCTTCAGGGTCCCATGATTTTCCATCCACATCCGGACTTGATCCCTATCAGTCTCACTAACCTGCCCTGAATTGTGCATTTTCTTCCACTGTTCTAGTTCAGCCTGACTGAGATTTTGTTTTAAATCCAGCCAAATCCAGGTCTTTTTCTCGTTTAAGACATCGCTCCCCAAACTTTTACCCATGGCTTCAGCCGAAGAGGTAACTTCAAGCAGATCATCCTGCATCTGGAAGGCACGACCAAGTAAGATTCCAAAACGACCAAGTGCATCGACAGCAGCTTCATCGCCCCCGCCAACAATTCCACCTAGCTCACAAGCCAATTTTATGAGCGCCCCCGTTTTAAGGTCAATCATCATCTCATACTGGTAAGGCTCTACCTGGGCACTTTGCTCAAACTGCATATCCCAACCCTGACCCTTACAGACATCCATGGCTCCATTATTAAACGCCCGAAACAAACGTAGGAATTTTGTGCTATCAATTTCAGCTAGTAATTGATATACATAGATGAGTAGTGTGTCTCCACTCAGTAGGGCACGGTCTGTATCATATGCTTTATGCACAGTGGGAATCCCACGGCGCATTTCGTCACCATCCATGATATCATCATGAATCAGCGTGAAAGTGTGAAATATTTCTAATGCAACACCAACCATCACACCATCTTCCCATTTCCCTCCCACAGCTTCTGTGGCCGCCAAACAGAGGGCTGGTCTCAGCATCTTACCTTCACCATTCAAGGCATACCGCATGGGCTCAAATAAATAAGCCGGTTCATCTGGGAAAGTTGGGTTTGTCAAATGGTAGCGTACAGCATCACGCCATTCTGCCAACTTAATTTTCACTAATTGATCCATCTTAGAATATCCTAATATGCCCAATATTTGGCCCGTATGGGAGATATCTGCGAGTTTGCATTCTACTCATATTTTAGCTCTTCGTCCTTTGAAGCAATTTTCTATTCCCAGTCAATTCACTGATTGTGGAGACCCCGGTACCGAACATGGCCATTTCTAAGGTTTTATGCCAAACCTGCAGATATTCTACCAGTTGACTCACATCGTCCTGTAACGCCAGTTTAAGTAAGGGCCCAGCAAGCCCCCCAAGGTTAGCACCAAGCGCTAAAGCTTTGGGTAAATCTAGAGGATTTTTGAGCCCACCACTGGCAATCACCATTAAATCTGTATCAAGATTTTCGAGAACTGCAGCAGTCGGTTCACCCCAATTGGCAAATTCATGGGCGACCTGTCTCAAAACTTTTTGATTGTCATCCAGGCGTTCGCGTTCAATAGATATCCAATTACTTCCACCAGCCCCGGCGATATCAACATATCTCACACCAACATCTTCCAGTTTGTGGATCACATCTCCTGAAAGTCCCTGGCCGACTTCTTTTACAATAATCGGCAAATTAAACTCGCTAACCCAGAGCTGGATAGCTCCCAATGCACCCTTAAAATGGGGTTCACCTTCAGGCTGGAAAGCTTCCTGCAAAGAATTCAAATGAATGATCAGGCCATCGGCCTTTATTTCATCACAAAATGCTGCAGTTTGATCCATTGAGTTAGCTGATATGATTTGAGCTATGCCTAAATTCGCCAGGATCACTGCTGATGGAGCCTTTTCACGAGCTATTAAGAAACTCGCGCGCGCAGATTCATTCTCCAAGGCAGCGCGAATACTTCCCAGGCCAAGTGCACATCCAACCTGTTCGGCAGCCTCAGCCAAATTCGCATTAAAATCAAAGCTCTCTGCAGCGCCACCACTCATGGAGCTGATGATAAAAGGAAAATTTAAATGTTTACCGAGAAATGATAAGCGCGTATCTATTTCTGATAGGTTTATTTCAGGGAGTGCATTATGAATAATATCCCATCGCTCAAATCCAGCAGATTTCGAGAATTTCAGGGCATCGTCCTGAGCCAGCTTGAGATGATCATGCTTTCGCTGTTTAATGTCCCTCGTCAAGGCGTACCTCGCCAAACTCCGCAATTTTAGCCATCACCAAGGTCTGAATCTCTTCCATACGTTCCTGCGTCTTAGCCTCAAACCGAACCACAAGCACGGGTTGCGTGTTGGAAGCTCTAACCAGTCCCCAGCCATCACCAAAACGAATACGGACACCGTCGACGGTAATACAATCATAATTAGCTTTGAAATATTCAACAGCTTTTTCAGCAATTTCAAATTTTTCAGCATCAGAGTTACAGGTCAGTCTGATTTCAGGTGTGGAAAAGTATTTAGGAAGCTCATCAACCAACTCAGAGAGGGGGCGATCTGTCTTAGAAAGTAATTCCAGCATTCTCCCACCATTGTAGATGGCATCATCAAAACCAAAATACCGGTCAGCAAAGAATAGATGCCCACTCATTTCACCAGAGAATGGCGAATTGAGTTCTTTCATGCGGGTTTTTATGTGAGAGTGTCCCGTTTTGTACATTATGGGAGTGCCACCAAATTCGGTGATCTTCTCTTCCAAGGCTTGTGAACATTTCACATCAAAAATAATTTTATCATCCTTGGATTTGATCACATCCTGGGCAAAGAGAATCATCTGATAGTCAGCCCAAACGACATTGCCTTTCTCATCAATCACCCCTAAACGATCGGCATCACCATCAAAGGCAATACCCACATCATAACCACCTCTCCTGACCTCTTCCTGCAAATCTTTTAGGTTCGCGGCCACAGTTGGGTCGGGATGATGATTGGGAAAGGTTCCATCGACTTCACAAAACAGAGGTGTTACCTCACAGCCTAATTTTTCATAGATTTCAACGGCACAAAGGGCAGCAGCGGCATTTCCTGAATCAACAGCAATGCGCATGGGTCGTTTCAGGTCAATTCCCTTGATCACATTTTCGGTGTATTCTGGTAATAAATCATATTCAGTAGCCTCACCTGAACCGATTTCATAATCATCATTTTGAATGAGACCCAGCATATGTTGAATATCCGGGCCAAAGAAAGCAAGCTTTTCAAAGGTTAGTTTGAATCCATTAAACTCTGGTGGATTATGAGATCCTGTAATTTGACAAGCACCATCCACATCATCAAAATGGAATACACTGAAATAATTTCCAGGCGTGGGCAGGATACCAATATCCATGACATCAATACCTGTTGACAGGACACCGGCCTTAAAATATTTCTTAAGCTGCGGAGTGGTCAAGCGAATGTCCCCAGATAAGGTAATTTTTTTGCCCCCGCGTCGCTTTATAGCTGTGGCAAAAGCCCTACCTAATGCAACAACAACTTCCTCTGGAAAATCAACAGCCACTTCCCCTCGGATATCATATTCTCTAAATATAAATTCATTAATTTTCATGTTAAATTTTTCCTTCTTTCTTTATTAACTGCTGGGTCAGCTGAGAGTACAGAATCATCTATTGCTTAGACCCGTGTCAAAACTCTTCTCAATTTGTTGAAAGCCCATCTATCAACCAGCTTTTCATACTCTGGAATCACTAGGTTAACCTCGAATGATCCTATCAAACTTCCTTTTCGAGTTTCTCAACTGCCAATCGAACATTACCGGCAAAACGATCCAAATATAATCGACAATCTTCAGCTGATGCACGGGTTTTATGCATTATTAAAGCCACTTTCACATAATTGTCAGCTTCTTTTAATAGATCAGTTGCTTCCTCATAATCACATCCTGTAATCGTAGAGATAATGCGCCGAGCCCGATCCTCAAGCTTCACATTCGTAGCTTTTAAATCGACCATGAGATTTTCATAAACCTTCCCTCGCTGAATCATGGCCGTAGTGGTAATCATATTAAGGACCAACTTCGTTGCTGTACCCGACTTCATACGAGTCGATCCAGTAATCACCTCAGGACCAACAGGTACGGAAATGAGAACGTCAACATCAATATCAATATGACTGCGGTCAGTGCAGGTAAAAAAGACTGTAGATGCGCCTAGTTCTCTGGCGCGGTCTAGTGCTCCAAGTACATAGGGGGTCACTCCGCTGGTGGCAATTCCCATGACGACATCATTCTCATTGACTCCGATTTCATCAATTAATTTTTTTCCATCTTCCGGGAAATCTTCTGCGCCTTCTACTGCCGTCCGCAATGCTGTATCACCCCCGGCGATAAATCCCTGTACCCGTTCAGGACAAGCATTGTAAGTCGGTGGTATTTCTGAGGCATCCAAAACACCCAAGCGTCCACTGGTTCCCGCCCCCACATATATCAGATGACCTGCATGTTGAAATGCTCGATCAACCAATACTGTTGCTTGCTCGATATCATCCATTTGTTCGGCCACTCTTTGGGCAATTATTTGGTCTTCTTGATTAATGATTTCCAGGACTTCCCGAATTGATGCTGAATCTAGATTCATGCTTTTGGGATTCCGCTGTTCGGTTAATAGTTTTCCAAGTTTTGATGTCATTTACTTATCTCTCTCCCCAAAGGTAGTTTGTGGAGGCAACTTCCTGTACGTCACCTAATTTATTAATGCAGTTATCTTCTGCAATTGTGGTAATATTTTGAATAGTGATAACTGTTTAGCCCCACTGATTGACAAAGTTTTCTAAGGTCTTTGTCGTCACCTTTTCAAAGGGCTCATGTAAATTAGCAGGAATAACACATTTGAATTTATCTGTAAACCATACGATGTCATCTTTAGCAACACCAGCTAATAACACACCTCGAATATGGGCTCGATACTGATTTAGCATCCCTGAAGCCATAAGAGAAGCAACGACTAGAATTTCACGATCAGCCAAGCTCAAACCGGGTCGTGATAATACACGCCCATACCCATCCGCTATCATCCAGCGGGTTAAATCTGGATGTAATTCATCCATAACTTCCTTGAGTCTTGTATGATGCTTTCCATAAATAACCTTACTGGTAATTTCACCACTGCCCGCGTGATCTTCAACATGTTTGCTGGCAGAGGATTGAGGGTAGTGGTTTCTCATCACCTTCAAGGCTTCTATTGTCTTGGGAAACCCTGCAAAAAGAAGGGTTTGCAAGATGGCTTCCTCAATCACTTCTTGATTAATAACAGCTTCACATTTTGGAAACCATTGATCAAGCACATCTGTATCATTGGTTGTGGTCGCAGCCACTATAACCCCAAGTGTTAAGATTTTTTTCCTATATGCGTTTGTTTCAAGCTCCCAAGCGCCAGAAAGGGCTGCATAACAGGTTTGAGGTAATCCAGAGTTATCCATGGTCGTATAGGATAATCGCAACTCAGGGGGATGAAACCATATAATTGGTTATTGGACACACCCTAAATAAGGATCAAAGAGTATCTAATACCAATTACACTTCCAAGTTACAGTAAAAACTCACCTGGTGTGAGCAATCCCTCCCAAAAGGAGACTTAGCTCGTCTTTTGGCTCACTCATCATTTTTCTTATACTGCATTTTTGATGTCCAAATTGGTATAAGTGATCAATTCATTCTTCGGGCTAACAACAATGCGACTTTGAATTCTGGTGACTCCATATACAAGCTCAACACAGATTGGGTGTCAGTCAGAAACACATTTATGGTCGTGTATGGGGTAACGATCATCCTTGAAACAAATTATATTATGAGTATGTTGCACGTATACATGAATTTCTATTCCAAAGCTATTTTAACCCCGGTATGATCGAGACTATCCTCGCAATCCTGGGGCTTGTTCTCAGCTTCATCTTTGCTGGCGCTGAGATTGCTCTACTTTCTTCAAATCGACTTCAATTAGAGGTTTGGCATCGTCAAGCTGTTCGAGGGTCGTCATCAGCTCTAACGGCCAGTACTGATCCCGAGAAGTTTCTAACAGCCACTTTAGTTGGGAACAATATTGCCAATATTTTGACCACCTCTTTTGCCACAGTCATGCTTTTACGTGTTATCCCCAGTGAAACAATCATCCTCCTGATCATTTCAGTGAGTGTCTTAATTTTTGGTGAAATCATCCCTAAAACTCTTTTTCGTGAGTTTCCCAATGCAGCCATGTTGTTTTTTGGGCGATTTGTACGAATAGCAGAATTTATTTTTTACCCCGTAATTATTCTACTCAATTTTTACCGGAAGTACCTTCTCCACAGCGATGAGGTCGAGAGTCAAACCACATTAGATTCCGAAGAATTACATCTGCTCTTTAATGACCCAAAAGAAGAGAGTGGGGTTGACGTTCATGAGCGCCAAACGATTGCTCGGATCTTCACATTTAAGAATACAACAATTAGCGAGGTAATGACCCCCCGCCCTGATATTACTGCTGTCTCTATCGATAGTAGTCTGGAAGAAGTAGAAGCTACTTTTATGGAATCTGGCTTTTCAAAACTACCCGTTTACGAAGAGACCATTGATGATATAAAAGGTTTGATTTTTTTACATGATATCTTTCGAGGCGCCAGTGAGCTTCGTGAAGTTATGCGGGAGCCCTATTTTGTACCTGAGACCAAGGCTGCTGATGACTTGCTGGGCGATATGCAATCCAAGAGTCTTTCGATTGCAATTGTGATTGATGAATATGGTGGGACCGCAGGACTCATCACCATGGAAGATCTCTCAGAAGAACTTTTTGGTGAATTCACAGATGCCTTTGATGAAGATGACTCGCCTGTTCAGAAATTGGATAAAGGTCTCCTGGTAAAAGGCAATGCCGAAATTGATTTCCTAAATGAACATTATCATTTTGATATTCCACCAGGAGAATACGAAACTTTAGCGGGATTTCTTATCGAGAGTCTGGGACATATTCCTAAAAAGAATGAGCAATTATTAACCGAATCTCACCGATTCGTAATTTCATCTTCTACAGCAACTCGTATCGAAACTGTCTTTATCCAGGAGCGCTGACCAGCGGACTTACTTGGGCTTCTTCTCTCTCATTGACCGTTACCTAATTCGGGCTTTCTTTTCCACTATGTGGACCGTTCTCGTTGGTTTGGTAGGTATTTTCACGATAGCTGATTTCGTTGAAAAAATCGATAATTTTGTAGATGCAGGTGCTGGTCCTGAACTCGTACTCATTTTCTATGGTTACAGCATGCCCTACTTTATTGATATGGCCCTCCCCATGAGCATGCTGCTTGCCACGGTTTTCTCACTGGGGACCTTAAACAAAAATTACGAAATTGCAGCCTTACGAGCTTCTGGTGTCAGCATGTTCCGTATCGCCCGTCCCCTCCTACTTCTCGGTATATTTTTCACACTATTCCAATTCGTATTTCAAAATCTTGTGGTTATGCCCTTTAATCATAAGCAGAAAGAGATAACCCGAAACGTACTCAAGCCTGCCCGGAGTCCCAAAAAACTCAAAGAAGTGGTACGACAAGATCTCAATGGTAATATCATTGTCATCAAATCTTATGATGTAAAAACCAATACTGGGAAAGATATCTCCATCCTGACTTATCTTGATTCGGGGATTACTGAACGGTGGGACTATGCGCGTCTCAAATGGGATGATTCACTTCAAATCTGGGATAACAGTGCGGGTCTAAATCGTAAATTTGATTCAACCGGTCACCTCATCTATTCGAAAATGAAGGTGCAGGATGACCTACCCGTGACGCTCACGCCTGCTGATATCATAAAAGCGCAGATCCGGCCGAATGAAATGAACATTTTTCAGCTGGGTAAATTTATAGAGAAGAAGAAACTTTTAGGACTTAATCCACATCGCTGGGTCGTTGACTATCACTTTAAGTTGGCTTTTGTAATGACCGGATTTATTGTCATTTTTCTTGGAATTAGTTTTGCTCTGAGGGGGACTCGAGAGAACCTGGCAGCCGCAGTGGGTAAAAGCGTTGCCACCCTTTTCATTTACTACATTTTGCTTATTGGGGGCCAAAAAATTGCCTACAATAGCTTAATGCATCCAGCTTATGCCGTTTGGTTTGGTGATGTCGTTTTATTACTGGCTGGGACCTGGTTATTTATTCAAACCTCTAAAAAATAATAAAGCCGAGCGAACCCGGCTTTACCATCAAATACAATCATCTTCTACATAAGACTGTAGCGTCTCTTCTAGTGATGAGTCTAATTCTGAGTCTTAATGGGACAGGTATTGACCCCAAAAATTGCCCAAATGGGACAAAAATTTATCAGGCCAGTGACAATTGGGATTAAACCGGTGAGAGCCCAGTAGCGTGCATTTCCATCAAGAACAAAGAATAGGCTAAACAGCCCTACTGCTAGAATTAACCTGATTACTTTTTCCATTGAACCAATATTTTTTTTTCATATCATCCTCCTTATTTGATGTACTAATTATTTTTCATGAAGACAATATGGATGAAATCACAGGACAGTTCTGTGACAATATCACATATAAATATGATTAATTATGAAATGTTTAGGGAAGAAGTGATGAATCGGTGAGAATGATACGACCGCGGTTCTGCTTGATCAACTACAGCTGTCGCTGGATAGGGTGATTGAGCCAAAACACATGAAGCCGTCAAAATACAAGTTTCACCACGCTCCACATGATATAGTATGATTTCTCGTCCGTTTTCACCACGTTTGAATACGCGAATATCGCCACTACCAACCAGGGCAATGCGACTGCAACTTTGGCCCTCTTCAAAATCGAGTAGGAGGATAGGGATTAATTCCCTATCCGTCCTCTCACACCACCCTGCGTACGGTTCCGTACAGGGCGGTTCCTTAATTTACACCTTAACATATCGGTAATAATCCGTAAAAAAGAGGT